>Ga0210394_10001905_pt1 | contig 30854 bp, 29 predicted proteins | sample IncBWC12MmetaG_FD_160121 | JGI IMG/M metagenome (GOLD analysis project Ga0210394, IMG submission 160121) | Forest soil microbial communities from Barre Woods Harvard Forest LTER site, Petersham, Massachusetts, United States - Inc-BW-C-12-M | ecosystem: Environmental > Terrestrial > Soil >... | reverse complement strand
TCTGCGCTCGGCCTCCTCGATGTGACTGATCGGCGTCGAGTCGACCGGCGCGTCATAGGCCAAGTTGACCATATCCTCGCCGATCGCGATCAGATCGCGGCGCACCGAGAGATCGTAAACGGTGCGGCCATAGTCCTCGGCATTGATGATCGTCGTCGCCTCGGCGGCAAGACGCGCCAGATATTGATTGACCGAGAGACCGGCGATGTCGACGTCACCCGGCAGAAAGGTCTTCAAAGTCACCGGCGTCGCCAGTTTGTTGGCGCGGACAAGTCCACCGGCGAGCTCGAAAATGCGCTGATGGATGGGCTCGAAGAAATGTTTGGGTTCGAGGAAGTCGGAGACGCGGTAAAACGCCTCGTTATTGACGAGGATCGCGCCGAGCAGCGCCTGTTCGGCCTCGATATTGTGCGGCGCGGTACGGAACGTCGGCTCCGGCGGCGCCTGCTTGCGTGCGGTCGAATCGAATACCGGCATGGTCGATCAAAAGAATCGCGAGCGGTGGCCGATTTGCGGCGTATGGCCGAAATACGGCAGGTGAAAAATTTGGATTGCTACTCAACATCGTGGATCACTCAGCGACAGCGGCACATTGCGTATTCGCAACCGTCACGCAACCACGCTTCGTCGATAGTCGAGCGGCGGGGCAATGGGAAATCCTCATTGCGCCTTTCCCCGCTACGCACCGCCCCACCGTGACAGCGTCGATAGATGCCGATTGGCTCTTGACGCGAGCCTTCGGCAAGCGGATGCCGCCGAACTACTCGCCGGCGAGTCGCAACGGCGCGGAATAGCCGGCTTCGATGCCGCGCAGGCGCGCCTCTTCGCGCGCGATGTAATCGCGCGTCGCCGGCGTGAGACCCTTGCGCTTGGCCGCCTGAATTTGGAATACGACCATATCGCCCTCGCGGAACGCCATCTCCGAGCAGGCGAGATAGAATTCCCACATTCGGACAAAGCGCTGGTCGTAGAGCCGCACCACCTCGTCGCGGTGGGCGAGGAAACGCTCGCGCCATGCCTTGAGCGTTTCGGCATAGTGCAGCTGCAAAACTTCAACGTCGGCGACGATGAGGTGCGCGCGCTCGATGGCGGGCAGCACTTCCGACAGCGCCGGAATATAACCGCCGGGAAAGATGTATTTGGCGATCCAGGGATTGGTAATGCTCGGAGGGCCGCTGCGTCCGATCGTATGCAGCAGCATGACGCCGTCATCGGCTAACAGGTTCGCACATTTGCCGAAGTAGGTGTCATAAAACCCGACGCCAACGTGCTCGAACATGCCAACCGATACGATGCGGTCGAAGCGGCCGTCGACGTCGCGATAGTCTATGAGCCGGAACGTCGTATCGCGGGTGCGGCCGCGCTCAAGCGCCCGGTTTTGCGCGCGCTGGAATTGCTCCTGCGACAGCGTAATTCCGGTGACGCGTGCGCCGGCAATTTCGGCGAGATAGAGCGCAAGGCCGCCCCAGCCGCAACCGATATCCAGCACCGAAGCACCGGGTTTTAGGCGCAGTTTGGCAGCAAGATGACGCTTCTTGGCGAGTTGCGCATCATCAAGCGACTGATCCGGCGAGTCGAAATAGGCGCAGCTATATTGCTGATCGCCGTCGAGGAAGAGCGAATAGAGCCGGCCGTCGAGATCGTAGTGGTGCGCCACGTTGTGGCGGGCACGGGACCGCAAATTCAATTGCTGCAAGCGGCGCAATAGGTAGCGCACGAGCCGGGGCAGCGCCCAATTCGGCGTGGCGACGGGCTCCTGGCGCAGCAGGATCGCAAGCACGTCCGCAATCGAGCCTTGTTCGACGACAAGGGTGCCGTCGATATAGGCTTCGCCGAGCTTCAGCTCGGGATCCATCAAGACCGCGCGTTGCGCCCCTGCCGTGGTGAAGCGCACCGCGACGGGCGGCCCCCTGCCATCCCCGAAGGTGTATGTGGACCCCGCCGCCGTCGTGACTGTAAAAGACCCGCGGCGGATATACCGACGTAAAAATATGAGCAGCAACCCATCCACTGCCGCCTCCACGCTTTACAAAGCCCCGTTGCGCAGCCTGCGACGATTGGCGCTTCTTTCGCCTTGGCGGCCTTTCGGCCGCTCAATCAGCCTGTTGCGCGGGCGAGTCTTCTTGGTTGCCGTTATTAAAACAAAATCCTCCGTAACCAGCAATGCCGCGAAAGTGTCCGAGGGGGCTGCCAAGCCACGCCCGTATTCGTCCGCTATTGGGGTAGGGCTATCGGGGTGAGTATGATCGTCAGGCCGTTGAGACTTGAGGAGGTCAGTGTGTTTCGGCGACTTGCGCCTGCGATCGGGCTCGCTGCGGGCTTGGCCGCGGCCATGTTTCCGGTGCTGGCGCGCGCCCAGGTCAATATCGACCAGGGCAAGTCGCCGGCTGAGATATACACAAACGATTGTGCGACCTGCCATAAGACCCTGCGAGGCTTGGCCGTCGGCAAGAACAGCTTGATGCTTTCAAGCTTCTTGCGCGAGCACTATACGGCGAGCCCCGAGCAGGCGTCGGCGCTCGCCGCTTACGTCCTCGGCGCAGGGGGCAGGGAACCGGCGCCACAGGCGTCCAAGCCAAAGCCGGACCTGGAGCACGCCAGGGCCGAGGAACCCAAAGCTGGGGAGCCCAAGCCTGGGGAGCCCAAGCCTGGGGAGCCCAAGCCTGGGGAGCCTAAGCCCGGGGAGCCTAAGACTGCAGCCCACCCGCTCGGGGCATCGGCAAAGCCCGAGGAGGAGAAGCGGTCGACGGAGCAAGAAGCCAAGCACGAGGAACACGCCGCGCCGACACCCGCCACGAACGAGACGCCGGGTACTGCTGCGACGCCAAGTCCTGCGTTTGGCCCCGCTCTAAGTCCTGCTTCAAATCCGGAAACCAGCCCCACCACTAGCGCGGCCATACCGGCGGAGGAGCAGCCAACCGCGGGCGTGACGGTGCCACGCGACAATATACCGGACTAAGGATCATCCGGCCGATCCGGTCAGCTCTTCGAGGGCGCCTGCTGGGTTTCGGCCGCTTCCGCACTTTCATCCTGGCGCGAAGATTCTCCGACCCCCGGCTCGAAGAATTTCTCCGCCGCCATGATTGCGGCTTCCGCTTCGGTCGTCTCGCGCAATTGCGTGACATCCTCGCCGCGCGCAATGCGTGCCGCCTCGTCGTCATTTCGGGCGACGATGATGGTAATGGCGGTTTCGACATCGGGATGCAGCGTAATCGGCACTTTATGCTGGCCGATCGTCTTGATTGGGATGTTAAGCGCGATCTGATTGCGGTTCACGCGAAAACCGGCATCGCTGATCAGCGTGACAAGGTCGCGCGGCGACACCGAACCAAACAGTTGCCCGGCTTCTGATGCTTGTCGCAGCACGGTGAAGCTCTTGCCGTCGAGATTTTCCGCGACTTGAGACGCCTCGGTCTTGAGCGTCAGCGAGCGCGCTTCAAGTTCGCTCTTCATCGTTTCAAAGCGCGTGCGGTTTTCGTCCGTCGCGCGCAATGCTTTGCCACGCGGCAGCAAGAAGTTCCGAGCAAAGCCGTCTTTCACGCGCACGACGTCGCCCATCTGACCCAGTCTGGCGACACGCTCGAGTAGGATCACTTCCATGACGGCCTCCTCAGCGGATCACGTAGGGCAGGAGGCCGAGAAACCGCGCGCGCTTGATCGCCTGGGCGAGTTCACGCTGCTTTTTCGCCGAGACCGCGGTGATGCGACTTGGAACGATTTTGCCGCGCTCCGAAACGAAACGCTGCAAGAGCTTGACGTCCTTGTAGTCGATCTTGGGCGCGTTGGCGCCGGAAAACGGGCAGCTTTTGCGGCGGCGGAAGAAGGGACGGCGACCGCCAGCGCCTTGCGGTGACATCGCCATGATCAATTCTCCACTACGCTATCGGAATCGCCGGAGCCCTCACGCGGCCGCCGGTCACGATCACGCGGCCGGTCCCCTCGGTCACCCCGATCAAATCGGTCGCCTCGGTCGCCCCGGCGGTCGTCGCGGTCACGATCGCGCTCGGCGCGACGCATCATGGCGGAAGGGCCTTCTTCGAGCGCGTCGACCCTGATCGTCAAATAGCGCAGAACATCCTCGTTGAGGCGTTCCAGCCGTTCGATCTCGTTGATTGCCGGCGGCGGAGCATCGACATCCATCAGCGTGAAATGCGCCTTGCGGTTCTTGCGCAGACGATAGGAGAGCGATTTCACGCCCCAGTATTCAGTCTTTTTGACCGACCCGCCAAGGCCTTCGATGACGCCCTTCAATTGTGCGGTCAATTCCTCGACCTGCTGCACGCTGGCGTCCTGGCGCGCAAGATAGACGTGTTCATAGAGCGGCATGAATGCCCTTTCCTCATTAGTCGTGCTCGCCCAGGCGCGAAGCCCCTCGAACCCTTCGGGAAAGGCTCGAATGCTCTGAAGGCGGGAACACCGGACGCCAGACCACCAAGTTGTATCTTGGGGTCTTACCGCGCTTTGAGGATATATGCGCGGCCGTCCATTCAGCCCCCGGCCGGGGTCGAGCGGAAGGCGGCCTTATACGCGGCAGGGCTAAAAAGGCAATAGATCAGTCAATGCGGCCTCGGCGGTCCGCATTCTGGATCAGTTCGGCGAGCCGCACTGCGAGTTCGACGCCCTCGCGCAACTGTTTTGCGCCGTCGCCGCGGGATGGCGCGGACCCACGCAGCTTCTTCATCTCCGACAGCAGGGCCTCGAGGTTTTGCTCAAGGAGCCGCTGGCGAAATACGGGGTCCAAACGCGCGCGCGAAAGGTCGGCATCGGTGACCGGCGAGAAAGTGCTCATAAAGCGCGCTCACGATGAAATCCCGGGACAAATATCCGGAGTTTGCCATCTTATCGAGCTGCGGTTGTCGTTTTATTACGGCGGCCGCATTCTTGACACGGCCCTCATCACGGTATCTCTCGCCCCTTCTTGGTGAGGCGAATTCGCGTTTTCAGGCGAGGTTTTTGGCATATGGCGGCGGCGGCGTTCGTTTTTCCCGGCCAGGGCAGTCAAGCGGTCGGCATGGGCAAGGGTCTGGCCGAGGCATTCGCACCGGCGCGCCGGGTCTTCGAAGCAGTCGATACGGCATTGGGCGAACGGCTCAGCGACATCATTTGGAACGGGCCGGCCGATATGCTGACGCTTACTGAAAATGCACAGCCTGCGCTGATGGCGGTCTCGCTCGCGGCGATGCGTGTGCTTGAAGAGGAGGCCGGTATCGATCTTAGGCGCGACGCAACCTTCGTTGCCGGGCACTCGCTCGGAGAATATTCGGCGCTTGCCGCCGCAGGCGCGCTTTCGATCGCCGATGCGGCGCGGCTCTTGCGCATCCGTGGCCGCGCCATGCAGAGGGCCGTAGCCGTTGGCGCAGGCGCCATGGCCGCACTCATCGGCCTCGAACTCGGTGACGTCAAAGCGATTGCGGGGGAGGTGGCGAGCGTCGGCGTTTGCGCCGCCGCGAATGACAATGGCGGCGGACAGGTCGTCTTGTCGGGCGCGAAACCAGCGGTCGAACGCGCGGTGGAGCTGGCAAAACTTCGCGGAGCGAAGCGGGCGATGATGCTGTCGGTCTCCGCACCGTTCCACTGCCCACTCATGCAACCTGCCGCCGATGCGATGGCCGAGGCGCTGGCGAAAGTCTCGGTCAAATCTCCGGTTGTTCCGCTGGTCGCGAATGTGCTGGCGCGGCCGATCAGCGAACCGGCAGAAATCGTACGTTGCCTTGTCGAGCAGGTGACCGGCACGGTTCGTTGGCGGGAATCCATTCTTTTTATGGTGCAATCAGGCGTGACCTCGTTCTACGAAATCGGCGCCGGCAAAGTGTTGACCGGCTTGATCAGGCGTATCGCGGAGACAGCGACCGCCTCGGCGATCGGCACCCCTGAGGACCTGACCCGGTTCAACGCCACGCGCGGATGAGCTATTGCTGGTTGCGTGGCCGGCCGAGGAGGCCAAATGTTCGAGCTTACCGGAAAAACTGCGCTCGTTACCGGGGCGACCGGCACTATCGGCGGCACCATCGCCCGCACTCTCCATGGCCAGGGTGCGACGATCGCTATTTCCGGCACGCGGCGGGAGATCCTCGATCAACTCGCGGCGGGACTCGGCGAGCGCGTGCATGTCGTGCCGTGCAATCTCGCCGATCCGGTCGAAACCGAAGCTCTGGTGCCGCGCGCTGAGGACGCGATGGGGCAGCTCGACATTCTGGTCGCCAATGCCGGTGTCACCAGAGATAACCTTCTTGTGCAATTGCGCGACGAGGACTGGGAACAGGTCATCACCATTAATTTGTCCGCCACCTTCCGTCTCGCGCGCGCCGCCGTGCGCGGCATGATGCGCCGCCGCTTCGGGCGCGTTATCGCGATCACCTCGGTGGTCGGGACGACCGGCAATGCGGGGCAAGCCAATTATGTCGCCGCCAAAGCCGGGATTACTGGCATGATAAAGGCAATGGCGCAGGAATATGCCAAGCGCGGCGTGACGGCCAATTGCGTTGCGCCCGGGTTCATCGTCACCCCGATGACGGACAAGCTCAACGATAAGCAGCGGGAAACGATTGTCGCAAAAATTCCGGCAAACCGCGCCGGCACCCCTGAAGAGATGGCGGCGGCGGTGGTGTTTCTCGCCTCGAACGAGGCCGCCTATGTCACTGGGCAGACTTTGCATGTGAATGGCGGAATGGCCATGATTTGAAGGCGATAAGGTTCACGGTGGAGACATGCGGCCGCGCTGGTCAACGCATTTGAAGTGTGGTAACCGAACCGAAATTGGGCTGGGGGAGCCGGAATGCCGGAGCGCGGGGCGAAACGTCCGCCTCTGATCGGTGTCGACCCGATTGAACTTGTCGGCCCGTCGACAAGCTCAATGAAGGACTTATCAATGAAGAACGTATCAATGAAGAACGTATCAATGAAGAACTTGGACGGGATTAAAGCTAGGCTGATTGGGTCGCGTTGAAAGATGAGGTCGGAACGATGAGTGATATTGGCGAGCGGGTGAAAAAAATCGTCGTGGAGCATCTTGGCGTCGAGCCCGACAAGGTGACGGAAAACGCCAGCTTCATCGATGATCTCGGCGCCGACAGCCTCGACACCGTCGAGCTCGTCATGGCCTTCGAGGAAGAATTTGGTTGCGAAATCCCCGACGATGCGGCCGAGACCATTCTGACGGTTGGCGACGCAATCAAGTTTCTTGAAAAAAACGCCAAGAGCTAACCGTCGGCAACGCCCGGCAGCTGTTGCATGTATTGCAGGCTATGCTGCGAGCACCGCACATCGTCATGTGCGGGCCGCCGCTGTTCGAGCGGTTCTTGACGGATAGCGCGGGCGTCGGCCGTAATTACTGGCGCCGCCAGGAGTGTCCTTGATGCGACGGGTCGTCGTCACGGGTCTTGGATTGGTGACCCCGCTCGCTTGCGGGACCGAGCAAACGTGGCAGCGTTTGCTGGCCGGCGAGAGCGGGATCAAACGCATCGAAAAATTCGAGGTCTCGGATATCGCCTGCAGGATTGCCGGCCAGGTTCCACGCGGCGACGGCTCGGCTGGCAGCTTCAATGCCGACGACTGGATGGAACCCAAAGAGCAGCGCAAGGTTGACGACTTCATCCTCTTTGCCATGGCTGCGGCCACGCAAGCGCTCAACGATGCGAACTGGCACCCGCACGAATATGACGATCAGGTCGTAAGCGGCGTTCTGATCGGTTCCGGAATTGGCGGCGTCGAAGGCATTGCGGAAACCGCCCTCGTCCTGCGCGACCGCGGTCCGCGTCGCGTTTCGCCGTTCTTTATCCCCGGCCGGCTCATCAATCTCGCGTCGGGATACGTGTCGATCGCGCATTCGCTCAAGGGACCCAATCATGCCGTGGTGACCGCCTGTTCGACCGGCGCTCACGCCATCGGCGATGCCGGGAGACTGATCGCGCTTGGCGACGCCGACGTGATGGTGGCGGGCGGCACTGAATCGCCCGTCAACCGCATCTCGCTCGCCGGCTTTGCCGCATGCCGGGCGCTGTCGACCGGGTTCAACGACGCGCCCGAACGCGCGTCGCGGCCCTACGACCGCGATCGCGATGGATTTGTCATGGGCGAGGGCGCGGGCGCGGTGGTCCTCGAAGAGTACGATCACGCCAAACGGCGTGGCGCGCGCATCTATGCCGAGCTTATCGGCTATGGACTGTCCGGCGACGCATTTCACATCACCGCGCCGTCCGCGGACGGCGATGGCGCGTTTCGCTGCATGACCGCTGCCATTCGCCGTGCGGGCGTTGCGGCCGGCGACATCGACTACATCAACGCCCATGGCACCTCGACGCCGCTCGGCGACGAGATCGAGCTCAAGGCCGTTGAGCGTCTCGTCGGCAATGCCGCCGGCCGCATTGCGATGTCGTCGACAAAATCCTCAATCGGTCATCTGCTCGGCGCAGCCGGCGCCGTCGAGGCGATTTTCTGCATGCTTGCAATGCGCGACCAAGTGTTGCCGCCCACGATCAACCTGGACAACCCGTCGGTCGCGACAGCGATCGATCTTGTGCCGCATAAGGCCCGCAAGCGGCCGGTCGATATCGCGCTGTCGAATTCATTCGGATTTGGCGGTACCAACGCTTCCCTCGTTTTCCGCAGGGTGGCGCAATAGTGCGATCGATCGCCGTTTCGCCATATTTGCTCCTCACTCGCCTGCGATCCACTGACCATCTTGCGCAGGGTTGCATTTGTGGGCGGACGCAGCAGAATCTCCGAGCGCTCGTTTCCGTCGCGCCGGATTTCGTTTCAAAATCGATCATGCGGCTTGTAAATGCGGGTATGCGGCCGTGACAAGTTCTAACGTACCACCCGGCGGCGGCGGCGAGAAAGCTGCGCCAGCTTCACAGCCGGCCGCCGGGCGCGCCGCGGACAGACCTGCGGTCCAATCTCCGCGGTCGACGGCGGCTGCTTCCACAAATCCCCCCAAGCCCGTGCCGCCTGCCAATGGGTCTGCTGGAATGCCGTCGGGCGGTTCGACGCCACGACCGCGCTCAATTGGCGAAGCGCCAACGCCAATTGTCCGCCCCACAGCGGCGACTAAATCCTCGCCAGGGTCCGCACCAAGCCGTACATCCGTGCCATACTCGCGTGAGCCGGCACGAGCGTCGGCGGGCGCTGCTGATCCTTATCCGCCCATGCGGAGCGGCCGGCGAATGGAATTAGCATGACGTCGATGGATTCGAATCGCAACGATCCTAAGCGGCTCGTGCCGCGTAGCCCGCGAACGGCAATCGAGCCTGACATGGTCGAAGTGCCGACCCGCCGCTCGGCGGGCGCTCGGCATCCTCTCGTCGTCATCGGCAACGCCATCGTCAGTATTTTCGTGCTGTTGGCGGTCGTGGCGGGCGTCGTGCTTTTCATCGGCAAGGAGCGATTCGAGGAGCCGGGCCCGTTGTCGCAGGACCGCATCGTCAATATCCCGCACGGTTCCGGCATGCGCGACATCGCCGATGTGCTGACGCGCGAGGGCGTCATCGACCAGCCCTGGGTGTTCATCGGCGGCGTGCTCGTCCTTAAGGCACGTGAGGACCTCAAGGCCGGCGAATACCAATTCAAGGCGCATTCAAGCCTGCGCGACGTGGTGGCGACCATCGTCGAGGGCAAAGTAGTGCCGCACCAAGTCAGCATTCCGGAAGGTCTGACGTCCGAGCAGATCGTTACCCGACTGTTGGCCGACGACGTGCTGACCGGCGATATTAAGGAAATGCCGTCCGAAGGGAGTCTGCTGCCCGATACCTATAATTTCACGCGCGGCGTGACCCGTGAGCAAATGATCCAGCGCATGCAGCAGGCGCAGCAGCGCGTGATCCAGGAAATCTGGGACCATCGTTCTCCCGACCTGCCGCTCGGCACACCGGATCAGCTCGTTATTCTCGCGTCTTTGGTCGAGAAGGAAACCGGCAAATCGGACGAGCGCTCGCGCGTGGCGGCCGTATTCGTCAATCGGCTGAAGCAGAACATGCGGCTGCAGTCCGATCCGACCATCATCTATGGGTTGGTCGGAGGAAAAGGTACGCTCGGCCGGCCGATCATGAAGAGCGAAATCACACAGCCCACGCCGTACAACACCTATGTCATCAACGGGCTGCCGCCCGGCCCGATCACCAATCCGGGCCGTGCCTCGCTCGAAGCCGCCGCCAACCCGGCGCGAACGCGCGAACTTTATTTCGTCGCCGACGGCACCGGCGGCCACGTCTTCGCGGAAACCTACGAGCAGCAGGGAAAGAACGTCGCGCGGCTGCGGTTGATCGAAACCGATCAGAAAGATCAGGTCCCGATCGATGACCAGATGAATTCACCGCCGCCGCCGGCGCAAGGCGCCACGGCTACTTCCGCTGCGCCGGCGCCGCCACCATTGCGTGGCACGTCGAAACCCTACGCTCCGGCCGCCCACTGATCGCCGCCGCGTCTGCGAGCAAGCGTCGGCATGCTTGCGACCGCGACTTGTTCCGGTGACCCGCCGCCGTTAAGTTCGGCACGATTCTTTTTTCACTATTATTGCCGGGGGATCGCAATCCATGGCGCTTTCGAGCATGACCGGATTCGCTCGCGGCCATGGTGTGTCCGGCGCCTACGCGTGGGTGTGGGAAATAAAATCGGTCAACGGCAAAGGGCTCGATCTGCGGCTGCGCCTGCCGCCCGGGTGGGACGCCATCGAAGTGCCGGTGCGCACGAGGGTCGCCGAGGCGCTGACGCGCGGCTCGGTTCAAGCCAACCTGACGGTGGAGCGCAGCGGCGCCCAGCCGGTCGTCCATGTCAACGCGGCGGTACTCGATGCGATTTTGGCGACGATGAAACAGATCGCGCCGAAGATCGAAGCAGCGCCACCGTCGCTCGACGGTTTGCTCGCGCTCAAAGGCGTGATCGAGGTCAGCGATTCCGAGGAGCGGGAAGACGAGCGGCGCAGTGCCGAAGCCGCAGTCACCGCCGGATTTGCGCAGGTGATTGACGCGCTCGGCGAGATGCGGCGCCACGAGGGCGCTGCGCTTTCACGCGTGCTCTCCGCGCGATTAGGCGAGATCGCCGCGCTGGCGGAGCGTGCGGAGCGCGCTCCCGGTCGCCGGCCCGATGCGATACGCGCGCGGCTTGCCGAGCAGGTCGCGATGCTGCTTGCGCAATCCGACCGTTTCGACCCCGACCGGCTGCATCAAGAAGCGATCATGATCGCGACCAAGGCCGACGTGCGAGAGGAGCTCGATCGCCTTGCCGCACACATTGCCCAGGCGCAGCATTTGATCGGACAAGGCGGACCGATCGGCCGCCGGCTCGACTTTCTCGCGCAAGAGCTCAACCGCGAAGCCAACACGCTATGCGCCAAGGCCAACGATGTCGAACTCACCAATATTGGGCTGGAGCTGAAAGCTACGGTCGAGCAATTCCGCGAGCAGGTGCAGAACGTCGAGTAAACCATGGCTACGAACCAAGAGATAAAGTTTATCTCGGCGGGCTCCGGAGTCCCAAAGGAAGTGTTGCGCTTCTTGAGCTCTGGGGATGAAAAAACCTACCTTCAGGAAGATATTTACGCATTTTCGGATACCAATTTCTTCAAGCTTCGCATCAATGACGGTGTACCAACAAAGCTACTTCGATATAGGCGCTTGACGTCACCTGTTTTAAGAGAAAGCAGCTATGACGCGTATGAGCTATTGAACAGTTCGGCCCGTGAAGCTGCCCTCTTCATTTTTCGGAGCCTTTCCACCGCTGGCACTGTAAGAAAAAAACGGCGCCAATTTCTAGCAAGAGATTTACTGCTAAACGTTGATACTATCTATGACGATGAGTGGAAAACGCCACTCTATCATGCTGTGGAGGTCGAGTATTTTAGGAAGGATTCCTCTAAAAATGATACTGGCAGAACCGTTCAGAAAATACTCGATTGGTTTGGCGTCAAACCGTACGAGCTCCTACCGTATTCAAATATCCACATGATCAACATGCTTCGGAGTTCTAAGCAATTCCGGCATGTGTTATCGCAAGGAGCTGGAAGACTAATTCTGATAGATGGGGGGAGCGCGACCGGCAAGTCAACGGTAAAGAAGATTCTCGTTGAAAAATATAGCTTTGGCTATGCTCCTCGGGATACTACAAGAGAACGACGCCCCGACGATTTAATCACGCACGATTACAATTTCGTTTCACGCGTCGAGTTCAATCGTAGAGCGTTACTTGGCGAATACATCGAATTCAGGGATTTTCTTTTTGACATGAGTTATGGGCTCCCTTGGTCGGGATTCATTGAGCCCTTATCGCGAGGCTCAAACATGATGGCGTTGATTAACTTGGGAAATGGTTATTTTACAAAAAAACTTTTTCCTAACGCGACCTTGGTGCTCCTATACGCAGACGTGCAAGTTATTCGCGAGAGATTAGAAGTGCGGGGCACGATGACAAACGAGCAGATTGAAGAGCGCATCGAGAATAATCGGCTGGCTAGGACGTATCTAGATGCATATGATCGTGCGATCGACACGTCCAAATTCAGCCCCCAGGAGGTGGCGGACCAGATTGTGGGTTGCTAAGGAAAGCCTCCATGGAAACTACCTACATAGCGGTGTTTTACAGCGGCATTAATGACGAGATCCGCCGGCTTCGGGAGGAGCAATGGAGACTTTCGTATTACTTTGTGTTGGAGGGAATGGGCGCAATCTACCTTTTCGCCGACGACAAGATCGAAAGATACCTGAATATTTACGTACTGTTGCTTGCCGCTGCGCTGCAGTTGGGATGCGCGGCAGTATACTTACTGCATCTCCACACAAATCACCGCTACATTGGTCGAGCGAGAGCAGTTCGGCGAAGACTCGAACGATTCTTCGGCCTTCATGATATGAAACTTCCTTCGGGCGAAGAAATAGTTCCCGGTGAGTGGAAAGGAACTGCACTCAGTAGGTGGTTTGAGTATGATACAGTTGTCGCCCCGCTTATGCTGTTTGTTCTGAGTGTAGAAGGTGGCAGCCTATACGTTGTGGTCAGCCGCCTTGTCGAGCTGACGAGATGTTGAGCATCACGTCGAAGCTAATTATGGCAAATGAAGGAGTTTTGAAGCAATTCGAATATTTTATTGTTCAGCATCTCAAAAACGACACTGTCAAGTTTGTTGGGTTACTCCAAAAAATCGGCTGTCGTATTTCAAATGTAATTGGAGTTAGCTATTCCGTTGAGGATACTGCACTTGAATGCTTACAACATCGCGAGTTCAGGGTAGATGTGAAAGACTTTACTGAGCTCGCGGCTTTTTTGCGCGAGATGATTTTGCTCCGAGCAAGGCCCGTGGTGTTACTAGATGTTGGAGGGTACGGCAGCGGGCTTGCCGGCGCAGACGGCTTTTCTAGATTTCTTCGGTTTATAGTGGAGGACACGAAAAATGGCCTTTGGCAATATCAATCTATAGTACCGCATTGTCCCATAATCGACGTCGCTAGCATCGAGAATAAGGCTGTAGAGAACGCCTTTGTCGGACGACGAATCGTCGATGGTCTATTCAAGTTCTTTTCTGAGGGTAATATTTCGCGCCCAATGCAGCGAAACTATGTCGTTGTGGGATTTGGCGGAATCGGACAAAGCGTATGTTCGGCCCTTGCTTTGAAAGGAATTAACGCGGCAGTAGTCGAGTTAGATGAACGAAAACTCGCTTTCGCTGAGGCTATCGGCCATCGCATTGCCCGCTCAATCGATAGCTTCAGGAATGCCGAAATCGTCATAGGATGTACGGGAACCTCGTCGGTCAGCATGGAGCAACTGATCGCATTACCATGCCAGCCGCTCCTTATAAGCGGTAGCTCAAAGAGAATCGAGTTCCAGGACATCCTGAGCCAAGGCGAATTCTCTCAATCAATGTCGGATAACGCGCTCGTTGAGAAAAGAACGGGAGCGACAATTGTCAACAAAGGGGAACCAATAAATCTTCACTACGGCAGTTTGAACAACGAGACAAGTGACTTTATGTTTGCAAATATCACGGCTGCAATCATCGAAGGTAGCGGTGTTTCGGAAAATAAAATTGTCAAGCTGTCGGATCAATGGCAAAATAAAATATGTCGTCTATGGTCCGAATATTATCTTCGACCGGCTGACTGAGGCTTTTCGAGGGACAGCACAGTGCGGCCGACGACACGTCCCGCACGTAGATCGTCGAGCGCGGCTTGCGCTTGACCGAGCGGACGTTCATGCGTTGGGATCGTTGCGAGCTTTCCGCTGCGCGCAAGGTCGATGAGTTCGCGTGCTTCGGCGAGTGTGCCGGTCAGCGTGCCCGCGATGGTCATCGCTTTGATCGCGATCATGGCGGCCGCTATCGAAAAGTTGCCGCCAAGAAGGCCCGTCACCACGACCTTGCCGCCGCGGGCGAGCACCCCGGTCGAGAATGCCAGCGACTTTTCCGAGCCGACGAAATCGCAAACTGCAAGCACCCCGCCCGTGGCCGTCATTACCGCCCGGCGCGCCTGCGGATCGGCGGGATCGAAGGCCTGCGCCGCACCGGCCGCCAGCGCTACGCTGCGTTTTTCGGCATCGATGTCGGCCACGAGCGGCGGTTCGTGAAACAGTGCACGGGCAATCGAGAGGCCCATCATGCCGACCCCGCCTAGTCCGACGAGCAGCACCCGGCCACGCTCGGCCCGGCTGCCGAGGTGCTTCAGCGCCGAATAGGCGGTGAGGCCGGAGCACATCAGCGGTCCGGCAAAATCCGGCGACAGCGGTGCATAGTCGATAAGGTAACGCGGATGCGGGAGCAGGACATGCGTGGCGTAGCCGCCATCGACGCTAATGCCGAGATGACGATGTGTTGAGCACAGATTCTCCTCGCCGGCGCGGCACGCCGCGCAGGTGCCGCAGCCGATCCACGGATAAACGGCGACGCGATGCCCAATCACGGCGCCGTCGGCGGCGTCGCCCACGGCCGCGATGGCGCCGGCGATTTCGTGCCCGAGGGTAAAGGGCAGGGCGCGGTCCTTGGTGATGTCGAGACGCTTGTCGCCGCCCAACGCAAAATAGCCGTCCTGCAGATGCAGGTCTGAGTGGCAGACGCCGCAACACTCCACGCGGACCAGAACTTCAGTGCCCCGCGGCGTGGGGAGATCGGCGACCGTCTCACAAAGCGGTTGGCCGTAAGCGACAAGCGATTGGCGATGAAAACTGGTCATTGTGGCCCTGTCTCCCAGCCGGGAGGGAGCATCATGCCCGATATTTGGGGGTCGCGGCGAGAGCCCGCGCCAGGGCGACAAAGCCGGCGACGGAAATGTCCTCCGCCCGCGCCGTCGGGTCGAGACCGGCCGCCGCGATCAAAGCGGACGCATCGGTGCCGAGCGACCGCAGGCTCTGTCGCAGCATCTTGCGCCGTTGCCCGAAGGCGGCTTGGGTGACGCTCTCGAGAAGCTTGCGCTCGCAGAGCAGCGGCGCCACTCGCGGCACGATGCGTAACAGCGAGGATGTAACCTTCGGCGGTGGGACGAACGCCGCGGCGTTCACATCGAACAGAATCCGCGCCTCACAGCGCCACTGAACCAGGACGGACAATCGCCCGTAGGTCTTCGACCCAGGCGCCGCAACGATACGCTCGGCGACCTCGCGCTGGAACATCAGCGCGGCGGAATCGTACCACGGCGGCCAAGGCTCGATGGAGAGCCAAGCGACCAGCAGCGCCGTCGCAATGTTGTAGGGCAGATTGGCGACGATGCGCACCGGGCCGGAAGGAAGGCGCGGCTTCGGATCGAAGCTGAGCGCGTCCGCCGCGATAATGTCGAGGCGGTTCGGATAGTGCGCGGCAATCTCCTGTAACGCGGCAATCGCCCGGTGGTCCCACTCGACCGCAATCACATGCTCGGCGCCAAGCGCCAAAAGCGCGCGCGTAAGCCCGCCCGGCCCGGGGCCCACTTCGACCACGGTAACCCCGAAAAGCGGTCCCGCGGCGCGGCCGATGCGCGAAGCGAGATTGAGATCGAAGAGGAAATTCTGTCCGAGGGACTTTTTCGCCACGAGACCGTGTTGGCGGATCACCTCGCGCAATGGCGGCAGGCTATCGAAGGCGTCGCTCACGATGCGGCAAGCGGCACCGGGCGCGCGGCCATCGCAAGCCGCGCCGCCAGCCGTAGCGCTGCAATCAAGCTTGTCGGATCGGCGCTGCCGGTCCCGGCGATGTCGAAGGCGGTGCCATGATCCGGCGAGGTGCGCACGAACGGCAGGCCAAGTGTGACATTGACGGCATGGTCGAAGGCAAGCGTCTTGATCGGGATCAGCGCCTGGTCGTGATACATGCACATTGCCACGTCATAGCTCGCGCGTGCCTTCTCGTGGAACATCGAATCGGCGGGGAGGGGCCCTCTGGCATCGATTCCCTCGGCGACAAGGCGCGCCACCGCCGGCGCGACGATCATGCGATCCTCTTCGCCGAGCGTGCCTGCCTCACCGGCATGCGGGTTGAGCCCGGCAATCGCCAGCCGCGGATGCGCGAGCTTAAAGCGCGCGGCAAGATCGCGCGCGACGATGCGTCCGGTTTCGACGATGAGTTCGCTTGAAAGCTGCTTGAATATCTCCCGCAGCGGCAGATGGATCGTCACCGGCACGACTGCGAGCTCCGACGACCACAACATCATTACCGGTCGCAACGACTTGCCGGTCGCTTCTTGCACCAGCGTGGCCAAGAATTCGGTATGGCCGGGCTCGGCAAATCCCCAATTGTAGAGCACGTTCTTGGCGATCGGGTTGGTGACGATGGCCGCCGCCGCACCCGCCAGGACATCGGCGACCGCGCGGCAGATCGACGCCACGGCGGCGGGCGCGCTTGATCGATCCGGTTGGCCCGGTTCGGCCGTGACCGCGACATCGAGCGGCAGGACCGGTAGCGCCGAACGAAAAGTAGCGGCGGCCGATGGCGGCGTCACGTTGGCGATCGGAACGTCGATTCCAATCGTGGCGGCCCGCCGGCGAAGGAAGTCGGGGTCAGCGACGATATAGAATGGCGGTAGGTCGAGTTCGGCGCGGCGCCGCCATATGCCAAGTGCGAGGTCAGGGCCGATCCCGGCGGGTTCGCCGAGCGTCAATGCCAGAGGTTGCACGATGCTGCATCCATAACACGTTCCGGAATAAGCCCGCCCCAGACAAGATCCGGCTTGGCACGAGGATTTCGGAACAGATCACGTCCCACCAAGCAACCCTACTTGTATTCGATCATCGCCTGGCGCCGCAAATCGGCAAGATAGCGCTTGGCCCTAGCGCCGAATTTTCTATCGAACATCTCATCGCGCAATTTCCGTGCTTCCGGCGTATCGGTCTTTGATTCCCTCTTGGAGCACACGGCAAACATCTGTATTCCCTCGTCGGTTTGCTCGGGAGGCGTCAGATGGCCGACCTCCGTGCCGTCGAGGATGTCGCGGAGTTGCTGCGGCAGGTCTGCCGACGATTTGTAAACCGCATCACGCACAGCGACTTCGGGAAGTCCCTGAGCAAACGCAACGCCGTCGGTGCAGCTGATAAAGCGCCCGCGCAAAGCCTCGGCATCGCGTTTGCGGGCCTCGTAGGCGGCATCGGGAGAACCGTGCGGCACCACGAGAATGATTGGGCGCATGATGTACTCGTATCCCACATCATTTTTTTGATTAGCGTCGTGCAGCTGAAGCTCCGCTTCGACGTCGGTGTCCGGTATCACCAGGCTTGCCTTGTAGCGTCCGCGTACAAGGCTGGTCCAGGCAATCTGAGCCCTGAGCTGCAGCTTGAGGGTGTCCGCGCTGGCGCCGCCGTTTGCAAGTATCTGGCTCAGTTTCTGACTGTCCACCCCCATATGGCTTGCAACATTGGCGAACGCGTTATTCACGTCCGTATCCGTTGGCACGATGGTGTAACGTCTTGCCTCGCGCAATTCGAGGATTTGGTCGATGAGGCTGTCGATCGCCTCCTGTCGCGTCGGCGCCTTGTGGCTGCTCATCTCCATGAATTTTGCGCGCTGCTGGATGTCGAGCGAAGTAATCGGCTCGCCGTTGACAAGCAGGACGACTTCTTCCTGCGAGCGGGCAAACGAGGTGATGGCCAGCGTGGCCGCCACAGCGAGCACCGCCGTCGTCAGGGCTCTGCGCCGGGCGCGGACTGCGATCTGTGACCTCACTGTTTCCTCTCCCCCCGCGGCGGGCCCGCTGCCGGCTTGATCGATCTGTCCCACTAGGCGATAGCAACTCATAAGAGTCACGGCAAAATTTAGAACGCAGCGCCGACCGGCGCCAAGACGTCGGGACCGATCGTCCGCAAGCTGAATTGCAGCATGACCGTGCTGTCCCTGACTGGAGTTGAATTCGCGACAGCAGTATAAGTGTACCCGGTGAGCCAGTTCACGGACAACATAAAGCAGTCGTCGACGTAGCCAAGGCCGAGGCGTGATTGGTCGAATTGATCGTTGGCGATGTCGTAGCGGGCCGAGCCGAGAACGATCCAGTTCTCCGTCAGTTTGACCGATGCGCCGGCGAGGATGCCTTCGCGTCGCGTCAGCAGGCCGAGCAGGGGTTGCGGCGCATAGTCGCCGTACAGCACTTGCACGGTCCAGCGATCGAAGTTGGCGCGACTTTCGAATTCAAGGCGCTGCGGCGTGAATGTCGCCTCGTCGAAACGCCCCCGCGCGGTGAATGAATAAACTTGATTGGGCTGATACGTTACCCGACCGACGTAATCCGAGTTGGTCTTATCGAGGCCGCTTTCGAGCCCGGTATTGGTGATATCGGGAACCTCGAACGAATTCTGGCCGAACAACTGATAGGACTGTCCGAACAGGACATTGACCGAGCCCGCCCGGTTGACCTGGGCTGTGTATTGCAAGCCGGCATTGACCCGGCTGCCGCCCTCGACGCGGTCCCAGCCGGAAAACTTGTCGATCGAGAACAGGTTTGAATCGTCAAAAACCAGGCTCTGGGAATCTTCGTTTGGAAATTTCCCGATGCCGGTTTCGTTCGGGCGCAGAATAAGCTGGGCGATCGGCTCGATTGTCTGGGTGCCCCACGGCTCCACGTCGACGAACGGATAGCGATATTCGACGCCTGCGGCCGGCATGGCGCGCACGAACTCGCTTTGGCCGGTCGCGATGTAGTTGGCAACGCCGGGCTGATTGTCGACGTTGAGCGAAGCTACGTCGCCGCGCAACTGAAAGAACGGCGTGATCATCTGGCCATTGTCGGTAACCACGGTGCGGCGCCAATCCACTTCGGCGGAAGCGCGCGAGTAATCTCCAGGTATGGCGCGCAACAGGCAGTTCGCCGGGACTGCGGTATCCGCCGTCGGGCTACTGCAAGCTCCGGAGGCCTGAGCGCTCTCCGTGACCGCCTGAAATTCGGCTTGCTGCCGGCTCAAACTGGTCAGGTTAAACTTGTAGCTGAATTCGCCGCCGAGTACCGGCTGTCCCAGCACGTTCGAATAATCGAGAACCGGATGGATGATCGGAATCTGTGCCTGGGTGTCCTGCTCCGAGAAGCCGTAGTAGTAGATCGAACGCACGTCGAAATAACTGCGTTCGCCGGCGCCGCTCAGGTACAGCTGTGAAACGCCTTGGGCTGCAACTCCGGTTTGGAATGGATCGAATGCGCTGCTGAATTGTCTGAGTTGATAGTCGTACATAAACTGGGTATCGGTCACCAACAGCCCGTTCCACCCCCACACCCATTTGTCGTTCAGCGCGAACTGTCCCGCTGTCTCGATAGCTCCGCGGAACGTATTTGCAGTCGGGCTGTCCGGCCCGTCGCGACTGGCGAAGTATCCCGGATCCTGCTGGAAAATGCCGGCGGCTCTGATCGAGTAAGAGCCATCGAGGAGACGATGCCGCCATTGCGCTTCGAATAGCGCACCCTGCTTCGTCGTCAGCAGCGTTCCGAAGGTGAGGTCGTAATTGGGCGCGAGTGCCCAGAAATACTGGGGCTCAATGCCGAAACCGTATTGCGACGTCTCCGAGAGGCTCGGAAACAGAAATCCGCTTTTCCGCTTTACCGTCGGATCGGGCGTCGACATGAACGGCACGTAAGCGAGCGGTACGCCGAAAAACTCGATGCGTGCATCTTCGAAGTAGAGCATCTTTTCGCCCTCGTCATGGATGATCCGCGCCGCCTGGACCTGCCATAGCGGCGGTTTCTTGGGATCGTCCTTGCAAGGTTCGCAAGCCGTATAGACGCCGTTCTGGAGGACCGTGTAGTTTCCTTTTGCACGATCGGCGCGCGCCGCGGCAAAGCGCGTGTCGTCGGGAGTCTCAAGCCGCAGCGAATCGACAAAGCCGTCGCGGTAATCATCGCTCAGATCGATGGTCTGGCCGTAGGTGATCTTGCCGTCCGGCTCGGTCAGTCGAACATTGCCCTGCGCACGCAGACGTTTGGTCTTTTGGTCGTAGATGACCTGGTCGGCTTCGATGGTCGCCCCGCCATAATAGATTTGCACATTGCCGACCGCGGCGACCGTATTGTTGGTGTAATCGTATCTGATCTCGGTCGCCTGCACGAGCATCGGGCCATTCGATTGCGGCGCCGGCTTTTTCGGCGGCGGTGGCGGCCGCGGCGGGAAATGCAAGAGGTTGCCCGATTGTTGTGCCGACAAGGGCTCGGGTAGAAGAGTGAAACCGATAATAAATGCCAAAAGCGCAGCGAGCCCCGTTGCACCAACGCGAACGCTACTACTCATGCCGGGGCAGAGAGGGCTACGCGAACTCGCCACTATCCGTCCTCCTGGAACAATAACGCGACGAATCCGGTCAGGCCTCCGACAACGACCGGAATCCACGCCGCCGCCGCCGGCGGCATCAATTCCGCTCGGCTCATGTCGTCCGTGATTTTCTGCAGTACAAACAAAAGAAATCCGGCGGTCATGCCGCTCAACACCATTTTCTGCACCCCGCCGAAGCGGAAGAAGCGCAGGCTTACCGAGGCCGCGAGCAATACCATCGCGGCGAGCAGAAACGGGCGCGCGAGGAGTTCTTGATATTGCAGCCGATAACCCGCGGCCCCGAGACCGGCGCGATCCGCCATGTCGATGTACGTGGGCAATTCCCAGAACGGCACGGTCTCGGGCGTAGCAAAGCTCTCCCGCACCTGTTCAAGCGTCAGATTGGTGGCAAGGCGATAGCTCTCTTCGACATCCGGCGCTTTGCCGCTGCCATAGATGCGCGCGTCTTGAAGCTGCCAATAGCCCTTCTGCAACGTGGCGCTTTGCGCCTCGATCCGCTGTTGGAAATGGCCGGCGTCATCGAAAGTGTAGATGGTGACGCCGCCGAGTTGTGCACCTTGCTCGCGACTTGTACTGGCATTGATAATGGACGCTCCATCGGCGCTTTTCTGGCGTACCCAGAAACCGCTCGTGCTCTCCTGCAATGCCGACATGTTTTCCCCCAACATGTCGGCTTCGAGACGCTTCGAGCGCTCGTGCAGCATCGCGGCGACGGGATTGAACACGGTGGTGGCGACCACACCGAAGATGAAGGCCGCGATCATGGCCGGCGCCACGAACTGCCAAGCGGAAACCCCTGCCGACCGTGCCACCACCAATTCAAGCCGGCGCGACAGCGTCAGGTAGCACGACATGGCGCCGACCAGGACCGAGAACGGCATGATGCGTTCGGTGAGCTGCGGCACGCGGTACATCGAAATTTTGGCGAGCACCCATGCCGTGGCGTTGGGCCAGTCGGCGCCGCGGCGCATCAGTTCGACATAGTCGACCATCGCCGCCAACGCGACCACGCCGACGAACGAGCCGACGACAGACGTGAGAAACCGCATTCCGAAATAGCGCGACAGCGTACCGGTGATCATGGCCCGCCCCATCAGCTCGTCGCCCGCGCGACGCGTTCACCGATCGCGGTCGCGAGCCTTGACACCGCGGTGGCGGGCTCTAGGGCCCGGCCGCACGAGATTTGCCACAAACCCGCGGCGATCGAGCCAAATAGCGCGACATATTGCACGGCGAGCACGCTCGGCACCCGCACGCCGACAATCACGCTGACGAAGCCGATGAGCCGCAACAGAGAAACGGCGCCGATCATTCCCAGCAGGGCCAGCGTGCGGCTTTGCCGCGTGGTCTGCGGCGGGCCGAGAAACGCGAACGCGAGGATGACGAAGGCGAACGGATAGAGCGGAGTGGTCAGCCGATCGTGCAATTCCGATCGATATTGGTCCGGCTGCGACGCATAGAGCGCGTCATCGGCCCGCGGCCACAAAAGCTCCCAGAGATATTTCTCGCGCACGGTATAGACGACGTTTTGCGTGGCGCCTGCGAATTGCGACAGATCGAAAGGATAGCGATCGAAGGTCACGATTCGCGGATCGCGCTGACCGGCTTCGAGCCGTTGAATGCTGCCGCCTTGCAGGACAAGGAACGAGGCCTTGTCGTTCTTCACGATCTCGCCCTGCTCGGCGAGGTAGGTGGAGTGCACATTGGGGTCGCGGCGGTCATCGACGAAGATGCCGACCAGGAGGCCGTCCGGCCGTCGATCGGCAATGTGGAAGGTGAGATTACCACCCACCGTCGTGAAGCGGCCTGGTTGGACGATGTTGGTGAGGATGTCGGCGCGCACCTGCGCGCCCCAGTTGCGCAATTCACGTAAGGACCGCGGCGAGATGTAGGCGGCTATGACGGCGACCAGAAGCGAAACGACGAGGGCTGCGGCAAGGAACGGCCGCAGCAACCGCCACGGCGAGACGCCGGCTGCATTCATTACGATGATCTCGGAATCCGAGCTGAGCTTGTTGAGGACATGCGCCGCCGCCATGACCAGCGCGATCGGCGCCAGGATCATGATCAAGAGCGGGATGATCATTCCGGTAATGCCGACGAAGACCAGCAGCGTTTGGCGCTGACTCGTGATCAGGTCGAAATCGCGCATCGCCTGCGTGAACCAGATCACGACGGTCAAGCTGACAAGGATGATCAGAAACGCGCCCATCGTGGCGCGAAACATGTAGCGGCCGATCGACCCCATCGGATTGAACATCCCCGCTGACGGCACACCCGATAGCCGCGTCGGCCCCCGACGCCGCATCGCTAGAGCCGATCCCCCCAAGGCGGGTATTTTCATGCTTTCACAAAGTGGCTTCGCCAAGGCAAAGCTATTGAACATGCACACTAAAGCGTTAATACGGGCGTTTGATAAAGGCATCCCGGGACGTCGGCGATTTTGGCGCACAAGCCCGCTTTGCACGCACGGCTGGTCGGGTTCATAACTTGGATACCATAACCCCACCGGTCTTCCGGCCGTACCGGACCAAGCCAAAGGAACGCTTTATGGGCGCCGCTCTCAAATTCGGCTTCACGCCGTTTGCCCGGCCGCACGGTGTTCTCGTTGTGTTCTGCCAAGAAAATCTCAAACTGGGTCCGGCAACTCAGCGCGCGCTCTCGCCAATGGGCGATTTCCTGCACCGCGCGGCCGCCGCGGATCGCTTTACCGGCAAGAGCGGCTCGAGCCTCGACATCGTCGCGCCTTCGGGCCTCAACGTACCGAGGCTGGTGATCGTCGGTCTCGGCAAGGAGAGCGAGCAAAAGTCACCCGATTTCGTCAAGCTCGGCGGTATCGCCATGGGTAAGGTGCCGGCAGCTGCTGTGAGTGGGACGATCTTTGCGGATTTCGGCTCGGGCCCGCTCAAGGCCAATCAGGTCGCCGATCTGGCGCTCGGTGCGCGGCTACGCGCCTACACATTCGACCTCTATAAGACGAAACGAAAAGACGACGAGCAGCGTCCGAGCAAAATTGAGGTGAACTTCGCCTGTTCCAATCCTGCCTCCGCGGAGAAGGCTTGGGCGCACAACGTTGCGATCGCCGACGGCGTCGTGCTCGCCCGCGACCTCGTCAACGAACCCGCCAACGTGCTCTATCCTGGTGAGTTCGCGCGTCGGTCGTCGAGCCTGACCAAACTCGGGGTTGGCGTCGAGGTGCTCGACGTTGCGGCAATGCGCAAGCTCGGCATGGGTGCACTCCTTGGCGTCGGTCAAGGCTCGGCACATGAATCGAAACTTGTCGTCATGCGCTGGAATGGCGGCAAGCGCGGGGTCGATCCGATCGCGTTCATCGGCAAGGGTGTGTGTTTCGACACCGGCGGCATTTCGATCAAGCCGGCCCAAGGCATGGAAGACATGAAGGGCGACATGGCGGGAGCCGCCTGCGTCGTCGGCTTGATACACGCGCTCGCGGCGCGCAAGGCCAAGGTCAATGCCGTCGGCGCCATCGGGCTTGTCGAGAACATGCCGGACGGCAAAGCGCAACGCCCGGGCGACATCGTCAAGACGATGTCCGGACAGACGATCGAAGTCATCAATACCGACGCCGAAGGCCGTCTCGTCCTTGCCGACGTATTGCATTACGTCAACAAACGCTTCAAGCCGAAATTCATGGTCAACTTGGCGACGCTCACCGGGGCCATCATTGTGGCATTGGGGCAGGAATATGCCGGCATGTTCTGCAATGACGACAAGCTCGCCGAGCGATTGACCAAAACCGGCGAGGTTATCGGAGAGCGGGTGTGGCGGATGCCGCTTGGGCCCGAATACGACAAGATGATCGACTCGAAGTTCGCCGATATGAAGAATACCGGCGGCCGCTGGGGCGGCGCGATCACGGCGGCACAATTGCTGCAACGCTTCGTCGGCAAGACGCCGTGGGCACATCTCGACATTGCCGGGACCGCATTGGGATCGCCGCAAACCGATATCAACAAGAGCTGGAGTTCCGGCTGGGGTGTGCGGCTTCTTGAACGGCTCGTTGAAGATTACTACGAGCGGTGATGGCGCTTGAATGACTGAAATACTTTTCTACCACCTCAAAGGTCAGAGGCCGGAGCAGGTCTTGCCGGCGCTGCTTGCGAAGTCGCTTGAACGCGGCTGGCGGGTCGTCGTGCAGGCGTCCTCCGACGAACGCGTCGAGGCGCTCGACGCCCATTTGTGGACGTGGCGCGACGATACCTTCCTGCCGCACGGGACTTGGCGCAACGCCGAGGCCGCCGAGCAGCCGATTGTGCTCACCGTCAATGAGGAAAACCCCAATGGAGCGACGGTGCGCTTCCTCGTCGACGGGGCGAGCATGTCCGGCGATGCCGCCGGCTATGAGCGCATCGTGCTACTCTTTGACGGGGAGGATCCGGACGCAGTCGACGCCGCGCGGGCGCGCTGGAACGAGGCAAAAGCTGCGGGCGCCGAGGTGACTTATTGGCAGGCCGATGAGCAGGGCCGCTGGCGCCGTCAAAGCTGAACGGACCAAGCTTCGAAACCGACGTAAGTAAGCTGCGTATCTTATTGATAAAAAATGACTATCTAGGCCTTAATCATAAGCCTTTGCCACTGGTTCAATGGCACGTTTTCAGCACTATATTCTTTGCTCGGTCGCCATTTTGGATGCTATAGTTAGTTCCATGAACAAACATTCAGTGAAAAAGAAACGGCCCGCTAAAGCGAGCACCAAAACGAGCCGCAACGCAGCGGTTCGCAAGTCGCCCGCACGCGCCGCTACGGCAGCGCGCAAGCCCTCCGCCACACGGCGATCGGCGCGGAAGCCGGAGTCGCTCAGCGCGATGAGAATTACCGGCGTAGAATTGGCCGCGGTCACAGTCGCGCAAGTGACGGCATTAGCTCCGGCGTTGAAGACGCACAAATATCGCGTTGGACAAGCTGTGTTTTACACATCGAGCCCGATCAGCCGGCCCGGTGCGAGCGGCAGTTACAAAGTGGTCAGGCTGTTGCCGTCGGACGGCGATGATTACCAATACCGGATCAAGAACCCCGGCGAGGCCTTCGAGCGCGTCGCCAAGGAAAGCCAGCTCGAACTCGAGCACTGACCGGTCCGTTGCGCGGCTGGCGCCTGCCGTGCCGCTGCGCCATACTCGCGCCTCGGCAAGCGGCTTAGTTGTTCCTTATTGGGGTGGTTGATGTTCGGCGTTGATCCCGACATCGGAAGCTCGGCACTGCGTTTGTGGGTTGCGGCCGGATCGGCGGCGCTGCTCGTTTTCGTTTGCGCGCTGGCGTTCGATTGGACCCGGACCAGGACGGTGGCGCGCGTCGGCGTGGTCGTTCTCGGCGCGGTGCTTGGAGCGACTCTGGCTTGGACTTTTCTCGATGCCGCGTCAGTCCGCGATCGCAGTGCCGAGCGTCGCGCTCTCGAGGCGCGCGCGGCAGAGCTCAATGCGGAAAGTCTGGCGCCTGGTTCTCCGCTGGCCTGCTTGAATGGCCTGGCGGGCGACGATGTCGAGGCCGCCTGCGAAAAGGCGCTCTTTGCCGCGCCCGCGACCGTGGCGAGCGCCACATCCTACGTCGCCGCTCGCTTTGCGTTGCTTGCCGATATGGTCGCCTATACCAGGCGCGGCGGCGGCAACATCAATAGCGTGTTGCTGCCGCTACGCCACTCGCTCGAAGTCGATCGGTTCGGATTCGTTGCGCATACGCTCGCCGTCGCCGACCGCTGCACCAGCGATCATTGCGCGGCGCTTGCGCTGCTGGACAATCCGAGCCAGGTCCGCGCAAATTTAAGCGGGCAAACGCTCGATCGCTATCTCGATCATTATTTGACAGCCTGGGCCCAGCCGCCCGATGTTCCGCTCGCCGACGCGACCTCGACGTCAGCCGCAACGGGCCAGCCGGGCGCCCCCCCGCATAAGTTGGTCGATATCGACTTTCCCAGCGCGGCCTCGATTCCGGCGATCAGCATTATGAATCCCGAGCCCGCGGGACCGCCGAGCGCCGCCGCCGTCGCCGCCGCGACTGCCGGTGAACCGAAGGCTCATGACGCGCCGGCGTCGTCGTCGCGACGAGCGCGCAAGCCGGCGACCAGCGCGCCCGCGCAGGCCACTGCGTCCGCGCCGCCGACGCCGCCGGCGCTGCCTGTGGATCCGGTCTGGCTGCCGAGAACCGAGCCGGCCACGCCGGCTGCCACCGCGGCTGCGCCGACGACAACCGGTGTCGCGCCCGCGGGCGCGGGGCCGGTGCAGCTCAATCCATTTCAGCCGCAGCCGCTGGCGAGCACCGGAGCAGCGCGCGCGCAATGAGTTGAAAGCGTTCGCCTGAGGCGGTCTGATGCTGCTGTGATGTTCCGGTCCGTCCTTATCGCCAACCGCGGCGAAATCGCCTGCCGCATCGCGCGCACCGCCAAGCGCCTCGGCATGCGTACGATTGCCGTATATTCCGCCGCGGATGTGGACGCGCTGCACGTCCGGTCATGTGACGAGGCCTATCTCATCGGCGCCGCCGAGCCGCGCGAGAGTTATCTCTCGATCGGAAGCCTGATCGCGGCCGCACGCACGGCCGCAGCCGAATGCATTCATCCGGGCTACGGCTTCTTGTCCGAGAATGCCGACTTCGCCGAAGCCTGCGGCGCAGCCGGTATTGCCTTCGTCGGGCCGCCCGCGGCGGCTATTCGCGCGATGGGACTGAAGGACCGCGCCAAGACGCTCATGGAGAAGGCGGGCGTGCCGGTCGTGCCCGGCTTTCACGGCGAACGGCAAGACGCCAAGTTCCTCAAGGAGAAAGCCTACGAGATCGGCTATCCGGTGCTCATCAAGCCGGCGGCGGGCGGCGGCGGGCGCGGCATGCGCCGCGTCGACAAGCACGCCGATTTCGAGACCGCGCTCGAAGGCGCGATCCGCGAGAGCCAATCGGCGTTCGGCTCGGGCCGGGTCCTGATCGAAAAATTCATCGCCTCGCCTCGGCACATCGAGATTCAAGTTTTTGCCGACCGATATGGCGGCGCGATCCACCTCGGCGAGCGCGACTGCTCGCTGCAGCGCCGGCACCAGAAGGTGATCGAGGAAGCGCCGGCGCCCGGCATGACGGCGGATTTGCGCGCGCAGATCGGCGCCGCCGCGGTCGAGGCGGCAAAGGCGGTCGGCTATTGCGGCGCCGGCACCGTCGAGTTCGTTGCCGACGGCACGAAGGGATTGCGGGCCGAGGCCTTCTGGTTCATCGAAATGAACACGCGGCTCCAGGTCGAACATCCGGTGACGGAGGAGGTCACGGGGCTCGATCTGGTCGAGTGGCAATTGCGCATCGCCGCCGGCGAAAAGCTGCCGCTGACCCAAGGTCAAGTCCGCATCGACGGCCATGCCATCGAAGCGCGCGTCTATGCGGAGGACCCGGAGCACGACTTCCTGCCGTCGACCGGCGCCATCGTGGCGTTGGAATTGCCGAGCGATATCCGCGTCGATTCCGGCGTCGAAGCGGGCGGGGAAGTGACGCGCTTCTACGATGCGATGATTGCCAAGCTGATCGCGCATGCGCCGACGCGGCAGGCCGCGCTCGATCGGCTGGCTCACGCGCTCGATCGCACGCTGATCGCGGGCGTGCGCAGCAACGTCGCTTTCCTCGCAAAGTTGTGCCGCGCCGACGAGTTGCGGCGGGGCGAGGTCGATACCGACTTCATCGACCGCAATCTGGCGATGCTCGGCGCCGTGCCGCAACCGCGCGACAACGCGGCCGCCGCGCTCGGTGCCGCGCGGTTAATCAACTCCTCGGTTGCGAACGAAGTCCCACTCGACGACGACTCGCTGGAAGCCGGTTCACCTTGGACGACGAACGACGGCTTCCAACTCGGCGGCGTGCGTTCGATCGCAATCCCGATTGTCATCGATGGCGAGAGCGCCAAGGCGAGCGTTACCTACGCGAAAGATGGCGCGCGGGTCGCAGTCGATGGTGCGGCGCCGGCGCCAGACGGCAAGGTCTTCGAAGCGGGGCAGGACGCCTTTGTGGTGCGCTCCGGCCGCCAAACCCGCGTGCGCATGCAGGATTTTTCCGCAGGCGTCACGGCGGCGAGCGCCGGCGACGGCGTCGTCAAGGCGCCGATGCACGGCAAAGTGCTGGAACTTCTCGCCGGCGTCGGCGATCGCGTTGCTGCCGGTCAACGTCTTGCCGTCATCGAAGCGATGAAGATGGAACATACCCTGCGCGCGCCGTTCGCCGGTGTCGTCGTGCAAGTTCCTGTGCGTATAGGGGCGCAAGTTGTGGAAAGCGCGCCGATCATGGTGCTAGAGCAAATCACCGAAACGATAGAATAGAGCGATGCCACTTAACCTCATCAAGCTGTGTGTCGGCGCCGACTCAGTCCGCGATCTCGAGGACTGGATCAAGGAAAAGCTTAAAGCCAAGCGCAAAGCTGGCGAAAGGCCCGAGCACATCCACAGGACGCGAATGACGCCGAAGCGCGCGGCGGAACTCACCGATGGCGGCTCGCTCTATTGGGTCATCCGCGGCGAGGTCATGTGCCGGCAGCGCATTCGCGACGTGCGGCCGTTCCGCGACAAGGACGGCATCGGACGTTGCGGCCTCGTGCTCGACCCCAAAGTGGTCCTGGTCGAGCCGCGGCCTTATCGCGCGTTCCAGGGCTGGCGCTATCTGGCGGCAAAGGACGCCCCGCGCGACCTCGACAAAGCGGTGAAGGGCGCCGCCGCGATGCCGGAGACGTTGCGCCGGGAGCTGCGCGAACTCGGCCTGATGTAAGCCGGTTGCCGCATGGCGCTCTCCCAAGCGATCACGTAAAATCCGCCGCGAGCGAGATTGCGCGTTTTGGAGCGAGAAGAATGATTATTGAAACTGAGAAGGACGTCACCAAGGTCGTGCTCAAGGAATATGCGCGAATAAACAATCCGCGGCTGCGCGAGATCATGGCGGCGCTCATCCGCCACCTGCACGAATTCGCCCGCGAGGTGAGGCTGACGGAGGAAGAGTTTCAGGCTGCCATCGCCTATATCATCGCGCTCGGCAAGCACACCAACGAGACCCACAACGAAGTCGTGCTGATGTCGGGCTCGCTCGGCTTCTCGACGCTGATCTGCCTCCTCAACAACGGCAATCGCGGCCAGACCGAGACCGATGCCAATTTGCTCGGACCGTTCTGGCGCATGGATTCGCCGCCGACCAAAAACGGCGCGTCCATCGTGCGCTCGCCGACGCCGGGGCCGGCTTTGTTCGTCGATGCCTGGTTCCGCGACACCAAGGGCAAGCCGATCGAGGGCGCCGAGGTCGATGTCTGGCATTCGTCGACCGAAGGATTTTACGAAAACCAGGATCCGGTCCAGGCCGACATGAATCTGCGCGGCAAGTTCACCGCCGATAAGGACGGCCATGTCGGTTTCCGCAGCGTAAAACCGGCCGGCTATCCGATCCCGATCGACGGTCCGGTCGGCGAGCTGTTGCGCGCCGCGGGCCGGCACAATATGCGCCCCGCGCATCTGCACTTCCTCGCTTACAAGCCGGGTTTCAAGACGCTGATCTCGCAAATCTACGATCCGCTGGACGAGCACATCGAAACCGACGTGCAATTCGGCGTCACCCGGCATCTGATCGGCAAATACATCCGCCACGACGAAGCGCGCGCGGGAGCGCCGGACGTGAAGCCGCCATGGTATTCGATCGAACACAGCTTCGTCATGGAAAGCGGCACGGCGCGTTTGCCGCGGCCGCCGATCACGGGCAAGGCGCAAGGCGAGCGGCCGGAAATTCCGCATCTCGAACCGGTGTGATTTTCTGCTCCCTCCCCCTTGTGGGGAGGGTGGGGTGGGGGTCGTGAGGTAATGCAACGCGTCGACGCGTGCAAGCCGCCTCCCGACTCCCACCCCTAACCGGGGTCCCCATCGCGCAGACGTGATGGGATGCCCCGCCTCCCCACAAGGGGGAGAAAAAAACAGGGAGGAACAAAAATGCTTCGTCGAACACTGCTCAAGGGTGCGGCCGCCACCGCAGCGAGCGGCTTGCTTGCCCGTTCCGCCGCCGCGGACAACGTCCTCAAAATCGGCATCAGCATGCCGATCACCGGCGCCGGCTTCAACGCCGTTGGGCGTCAGCTGCAGGCCGCGCTGAAGCTTTACATGCAGCAGCACGGCGACACGGTCGCCGGCCGCAAGATCGAGCTCATCATCCGCGACGACGGCGGCGCG
>Ga0210394_10001904_pt1 | contig 30859 bp, 27 predicted proteins | sample IncBWC12MmetaG_FD_160121 | JGI IMG/M metagenome (GOLD analysis project Ga0210394, IMG submission 160121) | Forest soil microbial communities from Barre Woods Harvard Forest LTER site, Petersham, Massachusetts, United States - Inc-BW-C-12-M | ecosystem: Environmental > Terrestrial > Soil >... | reverse complement strand
AGAAGCCTTCGCCGAGCGCCCTCAGTGAACTATCGATACAAGTTGCTGCTCGCGCTCGGCCTCATGGCGTCGGCCATCGCCGCTGCGGTCGTACCCGCCCATGGTTTCGTCAACGTACCGGCCAGCGTCCGTGCAATCGGCTCCGGATTGCTCACACTTGCGGCGATCGCGCAAATCGGCGCATTTCTCCACGACTTAGGACCGCTCACGCTGCGATGGCATCTCCGTCGTCATTTTGTCGCAGGCCGTCAGCTCACCGATCGCACCGACGAACTTCAACGCCTTACGGCCTCGTTGGATCTGGAGTCCCGAATCATCAACGTTTTCGGTCAGCGTGGCGTGGGCAAGAGTTCGATCTTGCGCGCGTGGGTAGACCTGCTGAACCATCACGCCGTCCGCGGCGTCTCGAATCGGCATGTCATTCGCCAAGCGCTCCGCCGGTTACGGACGGTTCGAGCGCTCTATTTCGACCTATCTGACAGGACAGGTCGCGCAGAAATCGACGCCACGCTAGCCGCAGAATTCGCAACGTCCGGCCAGTATCAGCATGAACTCGCCAAGCGATTCGGCGAACTTCGCGTCGTCATCGTTCTCGATAACCTCAATAATGCCGGATTGGTTATGCCAATCTGCGCGTTGATTCGCGATCATTTGTCGTTTCGCCCGCACGACGTCTTCGTTCTCGGGTCGATCGAACCGCTCTACGTCTGGCTAGCCGGCGCGTCGAACATGCCGGTGTCACCACTTGCTCCGGCGGACATCGCCGAGTTCGCTCGCAATCACGGCGTACAGCTCGACCAGCACCAGTTATTGGAGCTATGTGCGCATTCGCAAGGCCTGCCGCTCTACCTCGATGTCTTGCTGGCAAGCAACTTTCCAAACCTGGAAGCATCCATCTTGCAGAATGGCCTCACGCACCTGCTCGCGTCCGTGATCATGCCGAATCTCACGCGCGACGCTCGCCGAGGGCTACAGCTGATCGCGAACATGTGCCTCGTCACATCCGCGGTCAGCACGTCCGATCTCGAAGCATTACACGTTCCTACAGCGGTAGCAGTGATTGAGGAGCTACGACACAACTCACTCGTCACCGAAAGCGATGGCGGCGTCAAGCTGCACGACATCGTTCGCGACGCGGTCCTGCCGCTTACGAATACCGCAGCCGACGTGCACCACGATCTGTCTCGCTTCTACAGTCGGAAGGGCGCTCTGCGTCAGGCCGCTCTACATCAACTTCTCAGCGGTGAACCGGACGACGTGTCGCTCGTCAAATCCGTACTCCGGACCGAAATCGCCTCCGAAAACGTACCACTTCTTCTGTCCGCAGCTGAAATCACGCGCCGACATGGCTTTGAACGCGTATCGCAACGTGATTCCGAACTCCTGCATCTCCTGGTGCATGCAGCGCTCTTGGCACATCTCAAGGTTGGCGACTATCCGACGGCCGCCGCTATCGCACAGGACCTCCGTTTCGCGCCAACACTTCTGCGCAGTCTCAACGCGATCGACGACAGACAGGAGTTTGACCTTCATTTCCTTCTCGCCGATCTCGATCACCTACAGAACCGCTATCTGCAAGCCATCGAGGTTTTTCGGCACCTCCGGAATATCGCAGAGGCGCGCGATTGGATGGATCGCGTACTGCCTTCGGCGTGGGCAATAGCACACAGCATGCGCCATCGCGGGCAGGATCTGCGAGAGGCCGCGACTGCATATCAAGAGGTGCACCAACTCGCGCACGAGTTCGGCGACGCGAAGTACACTGTTAGGGCGATGACGGGCTTGGTCGGAATCGCGCTTGTACAGGGGGACCCTACCTTCGAGTACGACGCAACGCTCACGATTGCCTACCGGTACGCAGCCAACTTGCCAGAGCTACGCGGATCAGTGCATAAGTATCGCGCGATGTACCTTCGTCGCGGCGGTAACCTTGCTGGCTCCGAGCACTTCATCCAGCAAGCCGTTGCCGAGTTTCGCGACCTCGGCAGCCGCTTATCATTCAACATGTATTTCGAACTCGGCGAGCACCATCGGCTTGCGGGCGCATACGCTTCGGCGATCGGCGAATACCGACGCACCGCGGACGTGGCGAGGCGAAACACTGATAAGAATCTCGCGGCGAATGCATCGCTGGGTACTGTGTTGGCAGAGCTCGGAGCCGACCAATTACTTCTCCACAAGTCCACAGACGAACAACTTGATACTGTCAACGGCGTCATCGTGATGTGCTACGACGCCGGAATCCATATCACAGAGCTACAAGCGCGGCTCGTTCGCGAGTATCTTCGCCGCGCGCATCATTTCGATATCTCCCCCTTGCAGGCTGATTTCCATCGTTACCTTGAGGCGCAGGGATTGCGCCAGGAGGCGCTGCTCGCGCAATCATTTGCGCCGGAGCGCATCCGAGGATTCCATCTCACCTTGCTCTAGCCCCGGCGCCTGTGCGGCACACGTCACGTTGGCGACCCGCTGGCACGACACTCCCGCTAACCGAAGCCGTAATTCCTTGCGCCTCGACGCTCGAAGGCGTAAAGGTGTACTGCACGATACGACGCTCCGGAAGCTGTCCTAGCCGCTTCGCGATCGTGCCGCTCGGCGCATCCGACGCCATGGCGGAGAGGATGTCGGCAACAATGTCCAGTTCGTGTTCGCCCCAGCCATAGCGCGTGATCTCCTGCACGCCGAGGCGAATGCCGGCGCCGGAGAAGAGACGTTTCCGCTTCTTGTTCAGAGTGACGCCGCTCGAAATTGCGCGGAGATATAAGGCATCCGTCACGTCAGGCGGCATGCGTATAAATATTTGATGCGAGCGCGTAAACGTGCCGTCGGGAAGACGGGCGACGTCGAAGCCCTTCTGCAGCAGGCGACCACCGAGGTAATTGGCGTTGGTGATAATCCGGTCAATGTAAGCCGCGCCAAAACGACGCATTTCAAGCAGAACGATTGCGAGTGACGCGACATTGCCCATCTGCGTATTGCGAACAAACCGCGGGCTGATCGATTCGTCGATAGCTGCGGTCAGATGGCTATTGCGCGCCAAGATAAGACCTTTCGTTGGCCCAGGGAGTGTCTTGTGCGTGCCCCCACTTATCACGATCTTTTCGGTCTGCAACAGGGGGCTCGGCCACGCACCGCCCGCGATTAACCCGAGCGACTGTGTGGCATCGTAGATGATCGTTGTTTCCGGTGGAACGCGCAGGTCCTCGATCGGCGGGGGTTGAAGAATGTCAGAGGGCGCTAGGATCAAGAAGTTTGGCCGACGCACAGCGAGAAGATCGTTGAGCGCGTCGATGTCATAGTTGAACGATGCGTAGTTATAGGGAATGTCGGTTATTTGCAGGCCGAGCCTTTTGCACACCTCGACAACCGAAGGGTGGCCGCCTGTATCCGGTGAGGAGAGGAGCACGGAATCACCCGCAGCGGTCAGCGCAAGCAGGACGGAGGTGATCGCGTTCGTCCCACTTAATGGCCGCGGATCTGCGTATGTGGCGTGGAACAGGTTCCCCGCCAGATCATTTATGAGGTCATAGAACGGGTGCAATTGCGCGCTACCGATAAAATTATCGGTTTCGTCGAACCCGAAGAGGCCGCCCATGATGTAGCGGTCGCTGAGCCCGGAGGCGATCGGAAGCGACGCCAAGGGCGACAGAACGTTCTCCGCCGCACAGAGAGGAAGAGCTGTCGCCCGGTACTCGTGAAATTCACGAAGGAGGCGCTGCAGCTCTTCAACTGCGGGCCTGATGACGTCGTCGTGACCGGAGTGCATGGCGCGGATAATCGGCAGTTATCGTATCGGAAGGACATGCCTCCCTGATGTAGGAGTGACGTAGCGGCGCCTTTCCCTACCCTCGCCGCGAAAAGGTGTTCAGATTCGCTCGCTCCCGAAGCAGATCGTGTGCCGACCCCTCTTCGGAACTCCCAGCAGGAGAGCGCTTTCCGGTGTAGCCCATCATCACAGTGGTACACGGCCGACAGCGTTACCTCACATCCCTCATACGTATCCTCCCGTCATATCCTCCCCCCCATGCCCCCCACCCTTCCCTTCCTCCTGACCCTCTGGACCGCCTCCCCCACCCTCGCCACCGCCGCCGATGGGGCGGGGGTCGATCGCGTCGGCGTCGATCTCGAGCACCTCGGCAAGCGGGAACGGCAGAGGGGGCAGGCGACGTGGATCTCGCCGCATGTGGAGGGGGATCTCGATGTCATCCGGCCGGTTTTGAGGCGGGCGCGGTTGTTTGCCCGCGTCAATCCGTTGGGCTCAGAAAGCGGGCGGGAGGTTGAGGCGGTGCTCGGGCACGGGGCGCAAGTGCTGATGCTGCCAATGGTTGCCGATGCGCGGCAGGCGGCGGACTTCGTGGGGTTGGTCAAGGGGCGGGCGATCGTGGTGCTGCTGGTTGAACATGCTGAGGGGCTGAAGCGGCTGCGCGAGATCGTGCGGATGCCGGGGGTGGATGAAGTTCACATTGGACTGAACGATCTGGCTATCAGCCTGGGGTTGCGCAACCGTTGGTTGGCGCTGTGCGGCGATCTTATTGCGGACGCGGGGGCGATCGTTCGCGAGGCCAACCTGCGCTTCAGCCTCGGCGGGATCGGTCGCGCCGGGGATAACGACCTGCCCATCCCGTCGGACCTCATCTACGCCGAGTACGCCCGCACGGGCGCGCGGGGGGCGATCCTCGCACGCAGCTTTTTTGACCGCGGCGAGGTCGATCTGGCGATCGAGGTTGCGCGCGCCCGCAAGGCGCTCGACGACTGGTGGGCCAGGCCGCCGGCTGATCTCGCCTCCGCTCACGCGGACCTTTGCCGCTACGCCGAGCGTGCCGAGGTGTGATGAGCGAGGTACCTGTTGTCTCGATCGCCATCCGTGCGTACCGGCGCGCCTGGTTGGGTGGTGCGATCGCGAGCGTCCTCGGGCAGACGTGGCGCGATCTCGAGCTCGTCATTTATGACGATGCCGGGGACCTCGAGGACATCGCCGCGTCGTTCCACGACGATCGCCTGCGGTACGTGCGCGCGGAGGAGAAGACGGGGACGAGCGGCCGGTTTGCCGCCGCGGTCGCGCTGTGCCGGGGGCGCTACATTGGTGTGCTGGACGACGACGACCGCTACGAGCCGGAGCTCGTGGAACGGCTCGTCTCGGTGCTGGAGACGAACGCGCGAGCCGGTGCCGCCGTTTGCCGTGCCGTGCGCGATGTGGAAGGCGTCCGCACCGTCGAGCCGGCGCCGGGCCCTCCGGGCCGGCAGACCGATCTAGCGCGGAAGATCCTCATCGAGCGCTGGGTCGTGGTTCCGTCGATGATGCTTCTCCGTCGCGCGGCGCTCGATGCGGCGGAGGCGCTGCAGCCGATGCCGGACGGCGTCGCGCCCGACGTCTTCGTCAACATCCGTCTCGCTCTGACCGGCTGGGACCATGTCCTGATCGACGACGTGCTGACCGTCCGAGGATGGCACGACGAGCAGCTTTCGCGCGCGTCCAGCTACCACGACACGGCGGTGGCGACGTTCGAGCGTCTGCGCATCGCCGATCCGGTTCTGGACCGGTTGCGCCGCATGGAGCTTGCCCGACTCCTTATTGTTCGTGCTTCCCAGTATCTCCTGTCCAACCGCCGCGCCGAGGCACTGGCGGATCTCCGGGCTGCGCGGGAGACTGACCCCGCGGTGAAGTGGTTCGCCCGCCGGCTCCTTGTCCTCGCTGCGCGTATGCCGGTGCTGGGAGTGATGGCTGCCCGGGCGGGTAGGGAGGTGAGGCGGAGGGTTAGGTCGGTCGTCTCTTGACGGCGATCAGGGCATGCGCATAGCATTCCGTCTGTTATGCGCATTGAACGGTGAGATCATGGCAAAACAAAGCAAGAACCTTTCGCTCGATCCGGAAGCTGTGACCCGAGGCGAGCGGTATAGCGAGATGCACGAAACCAACGTCTCGCAGCTCGTCAACCGGTTCCTGTCGAGCCTGCCCATCGACGACGAAGCCGAGAGCACTCACTCGCCCGCCGTGCGACGTCTTCTCGGTATTGCGTCGGGCGAGAACGACCTGAAACAGTATCGTCAGCACCTGGTCGAGAAGTACGGGCGTTGAGACTTCTCCTCGATATCAACGTGGTCCTGGATGTCGTTCTTAGTCGAAAGCCATGGGTCCAGGAAGCGGCGCGATTGCTCTCAGCCGTTGAAGAGGGGCGCGCTGAGGGGCATGTTGCGGCCCATACGATCACGACGATCTATTACATCGTGGCGAGGGAAAAAGGGCGACAGGTTGCAGCAAGAGCGGTGACCGACCTTCTCCGTATCGTACGGGTGGTGGCGATCGGGGGTAGTGATTTCCAGCAGGCCCTCGTGTTAGACATGGATGACTTCGAGGACGCGGTGCAAGCCGCCGCGGCCCTCCAGATCGGAGCCGGCTATCTGGTCACACGCAATACAAAAGACTTCAGAGGCGCCCCTGTCGAAGTGTGTACTCCCGGTGAAGTGCTCGCGATGCTTTGACCTGAATGCCCCCACCTTGACCATCCTCCCTTCCTCGCCGACAATACGGCCTCATCCATAGATACGCGCCCCAATCGGAGCAGGAATGAAGGGGGAAAATATGAAGAGTCTCGCGTTGCGAACCGCGTTGTGCGTGTTGACCTTGACCATCGCAAGCCCCGGGTCACCTCTCTTTGCCCAGGAAACCAAGGACACCAAGCCCGCGGAGAAGAAAGCCTCGGATGATCAGAACAAGCCCAAGGTGACCGAGGAGATGGTGGTCACGGCCCGGAAGCGGGAGGAAAACGTTGAGGATGTCCCCATCTCCGTGACGGCCCCGACAGAAACACAGCTTCGCGACCGCGGCGCTGAGAACATCGAGGACGTGGCCGCGAACGTGGCCGATTTCACGGTCCAGAATCTCGGACCCGGACAGAGTCAAGTGGCGATGCGCGGCGTATCGAGCGGCCAGATCGTGCGCGACCAGCCCGGCGTCAAGGAGCAGGTCGGCGTCTACCTCGACGAATCCGTCATCTCGCTGTCTCTCTTTACCCCTGACATTGACCTCTTCGACGTGTCACGTGTCGAGGTCCTCCGCGGGCCGCAGGGCACGCTCTTCGGCTCCGGCTCGGAGTCGGGCACGGTGCGCTACATCACCAACCAGCCCAAGCTCGGCTCATCGGAAACCATCGGCGAATTCACCGGCATGACCATCGACAACGGCGGCATCGGCGCGAGCGGCAAGGTGGCCGTGAACGCGCCCTTGAGCGCCACGGCCGCCATGCGCTTCGTCGGTTACTACACGCGGTATGGCGGCGACATCGACGCCGTACAGCCCAACCTCAGCGTGAAGAATGACGTCAACAGCGGAAGCCGGACCGGCGGCCGGCTGGCCTTCCTCTTCAAGCCGAATGACAACCTGACCATCACTCCACGCATCCTTTATCAGGACGTGGACATGAACGGATGGAACCGCGTCGACGCCTTCAACATCCTGGCGAACCCGTACACGACGACGCGCCCCAAGGTGACCCTCGGCGATCGTCAGTTCACGCAGATCAAAGAGCCTTTCACCGACAAATTCACGCTCGGTGACGTGAACCTGTCGTACAACCTCGGCGGCGGCAAGACGCTGACGTCGATCACTTCCTACTCCAACCGCAATGTGCTCGTCGTTCGCGACGCCACGGCGCTGACCGCCAGCATCACCGGCGGCTCCATCGGCCTGCCGCAGAACATCTACACCCTGAACGCGCCGCTGGACGATGCCACGAAGGCGAAGGGGTTCACCCAGGAGCTGCGCCTCTCCGGCAGCGCGTCGAAGTTCCAGTGGCTGACCGGCGCGTTCTACAGCGACACCGATCGGCACTACGGCCAGAACCTTCTGGTGAGCGGATTCGAAGCAGCATCCGGCATCCCCACGGCGGGAACGTTTGGCGCCGCGAAGGATGTGTTGTTCTTCTCGAACCTCAAATACAACTTCAAGCAGTTCGCTCTGTTCGGCGAGGGGACGTATTCCGTCACTGACCGGCTGGACCTGACCGGCGGACTGCGCGCCTACGACTTCAAAGAAGACCGCACCCAGACGTTCGACGGCATCTTTGCCTCTCCCGGAACCACCGCCGGCTCTACCAAAGCCAATGGCATCGCACCGCGGGTGGTGGCGAATTACAAACTCAATGACTCGACCCGACTGAATGCGCAGATCTCGAAGGGATTCCGCCTGGGCGGGATCAACGACCCGCTCAACGTCCCCCTCTGCACCCCCGCGGACCTCATCACGTTCGGCGGCCGAAGCAACTGGAAGGACGAGACGCTGTGGAACTACGAGGTGGGCTCGAAGTCGAAGCTCATGGACGGCCGCGGCTCGTTCAACGCCTCCGCCTTCTACGCGGACATCCGCGATCTGCAGGCCACGGTGACGGCCGGATCGTGCTCCTCCCGCGTCGTCTTCAACGTCCCGAAGTCGAAGAGCGAGGGCGTGGAAGGCGAGTACGAATTGGCACCGACCGACCAGTTCGACTTCGCCATTTCGGCGAGCCGCACCAAGTCGGAGCTGGAGTCGACTCTGACCTCGACCGACTCGAAAGGCGTGGTCAGCATCGTTTCGGGCATCGAGAAGGGCAATCGCCTTCCCACCGTCCCCGAATTTCAGGCGACGGCCGCGGCCACGATTCATTGGCACCTGACCGGAACCTGGGCCGGGTACACGACGGGCGTCTACCAGCACGTGGGTGACCGCTACACGCAGATCGGCGATCAGGCGGCAGGTTTTGGTACCGTGAACCTGAACGCCTTCGCCCCCAACAACATCGGCGGGCCGTACACACAGAACACGTTCACGTTCAATCCCAAGCTGCCGGCGTACAACATCATCAACCTGCGCGTCGGCGTCCTGTTCAACAAGTGGGATACGGCGCTCTTTGTCAATAACCTGACGAACGAGATGGCGCTGCTGGCGCTGGACCAGGAGCGCGGAACGCTGGCGCGCGTCGGCTTCCTGGTCAATCAGGCTCGTTCGATCGGCATCAGCACACGTGTGAATTTCTAGGAGATCGATATCTCCGACGACGGGGTTTCCCGGCGGGCGTTCCTGGGACTTGTCGCGGCGGCGCCACTGGCGACCCGCCTCGACGCCCAGGAGCTGCTCGGCAAGTCCAGGCCGCGCATCGCCGTGGTCGGCAGCGGCGCATTCGGCGGCTGGACGGCGCTGCACCTCGCCGGTCTGGGCGCGCAGGTCGAGCTGGTCGACTCGTGGGGCCCGGGGAATCCGCGGTCCAGTTCAGGCGGCGAAACGCGCGTCATCCGCGCCATCTACGGACCCGATCGCGTGTACGTGGAGATGGTCAAACGGGCCTACGAGCTGTGGGAGAAGATCGGCGCAACGGCTGCCGAGCCGCTGTATGTCGAGACCGGCGCGCTCTGGATGCATCGAAAAGATGACGCGTACGTCCGATCCTCCGTGCCCATCCTGCGGGAGCTTGGTTTTCCGGTCGACAAGCTCACGATCGCCGAGGCGGCAAGCAGGTATCCGCAGATCGACTTTCGCGGCGTACACTCGGTCTGGTTCGAGCGACGGGCAGGCGCATTGTCGGCACGGCGAGCGTGTGTCGCCGTCCGCGATGCCTTTGTGAAGGCCGGTGGAACCTATCGCATGGGACGGGTCAAGCCCGGTCCGATCGCCGGCGACTCGATGACGGAGCTGCGGCTCGAGGACGGTTCCCGCATCGAGGCGGATGCGTATGTGTTCGCGTGCGGGCCGTGGCTCGGAAAGCTTTTCTCCGAGGTGATCGGAGACAGAGTCCGGCCGACTCGGCAGGAGGTCTACTACTTCGGCACACCCGCCGGATCGGAGCGATACCTCCCCGGCCGTTTCCCGGTATGGATCGATTTCGGAGAGCGGATCGTCTATGGCCTCCCCGACACTCACGGCCGCGGGTTCAAGATCGCCGACGACACGCGCGGCGAAGAGATCGATCCGACGAGCATGAACCGGGCTCCGACCGCGCAGGGAATCGCGCGGGCCCGGCAGTTGCTCGCCGAGCGTTTTCCGGAGCTGGCCAAGGCCCCGCTCGTCGCGGCCGAGGTCTGCCAGTACGAGAACAGTCCCGACGGCAACCTGATCATCGACCGCCATCCGCAAGCCGCCAACGTCTGGCTCATCGGCGGAGGCTCCGGCCACGGCTTCAAACTCTCGCCCGCCGTCGGCGAGATGACGGCCCAGATGATCCTGGCGGGAAAGGATGTCCCCAAGACATTTCGTCTGGAACGGCTGCGGGGTGTTGTGAAGCCAAAGACGCAGTTCGATCCGAAGGAAAAGCCCTAGGCGGGCACGGCTCGGGGCGCTTTCAGCCGCGCAGAATCTCAGCTATCGGCCAGCACTTGGTGGTGTGTCACAGGAATCACTTCTCATAAGTTGAGAGGTCAGCGAGAATGGGCTGATCGCGCTCGACCAGGATGATCGCACGCGTACCTGCCATTTTCCGATGATTCGCAACTCATACTTCAATTCGCTCGAACCGTCGCAGCTCTACGACGCCTTCATCGAGCATCCGCCCGAGGGCTTCATCGTGCGCCGCATCGACGCCGCTGGTGGTCAACTTCCCGTCTTTCTCACTCGGTTCGACATGCTCACAACGCTCGAGGAGGACGCCAAACGCAAGGTCGAGCGAATTCCGCTCGTCAAAGCACTGTCCCGCTCGATGCTCCGGCCGCGGGCGATTTTCTGCGGAACCACCGTATCCGAATACGCGGTCTATCACCCGGCTCATAATTATGAATCGTTTGCGCAAGCGTTGCGCTCCGAAATGAAGTCTTCCGGCGCGAAACTTGCGATTTTCAAAGACGTGCCGCGGAACTCCCCGCTGCTCACTGCCGATGAGAACGCCGCTGCCGAGGAACTCCTCGCCGCCTGCCGCGCAAACGGATTCTCGATTCTCGAGGGTCAGGCGCTCGCCTACGTGCCCGTTGATTTCAAAACCGAGGACGAATACCTGGCGCGATTTTCCGGGAAACGACGATACGATTTTCGCAGGAAACTCAAGAACCGCGCCAGTCTCCTATACGAGGAAGTGCCCACTGGGGATCCTAGATTCGCGAATGATGACTTTGTCGACGAACTGTACGCGATGTACGAAAGCGTCTTTGAACAAGGTGAGATTCATTTCGACAAGTTGAGCCGGGCGTTTTTCGCCGCCGTCTTCCGCGACTCCACCTCCGGCGGAGTTCTGTTTTTCTATCGCGCTGCCGGTACATTGATCGGATGGAAACTCTGTTTCATAAGCGGCCGTAATCTCGTGGACAAATATGTCGGCTTTATATACCCCGAGGCACGTGACTCGAATCTCTACTTTCTTGGATGGTTTCATTGCCTCGACTTCGCCATCCGCCACGGTGTCGAGAACTACATCGTCGGCTGGACGGACGCGAAAGTGAAGGCATATCTCGGCGCGAAGTTCACGTTCACCTATCACGCGGTCTATCTTCGAAACCCGCTTTTCCGCTTCGTACTCAACCGCTGCCGGCGATTCTTTGAGCCCGACAAGAATCTCGGCGCCGGCGCTCCTTGGTGACTATTTAGCCCATGTCTTCGCTCGCGCTGATCTGCTGGATGCTGAACGTGGTGCTCGACACGGGCGGACACCTGTCATTCAAAGCGGCCGCCACCGTTGCCGACGACATTCACGGCCTGCAGCGTTGGCTCACGATGTTCCGAGACAAATGGATCTGGATCGGCGTGATTTCGTTCGCCTTCGAGTTCGTTGTCTGGATCGCGTTCCTTTCGCTGGTGCCTTTGTCCGTTGGTGTCATGTTCGCCAGCGCCAACACCATCGCCATCATGCTCGGCGGGCGGTGGTTCTTTTGCGAGAAGCTGACGCGCACGCGCGTCGCGGCAGCAGTGATCATCTCGATCGGCGTCGCCCTCGTGGGACTCGGCCAAACATGAAGAGATTTTACGTCACTGGATTCCTCGTTCTGATGTGCTGCGACACGCTCGCACAGTGCGGCATCAAAATCGCGTCGCTCCATGTTGGCGCGCTATCATTCCATCTCCAATGGGTGACCGATATGGCCCGTCAGCGGTGGCTCTGGTGCGCATTCGCGGGCTACATCGGCGCGTTTTTCGCCTGGATGACATTGCTCAAATACGCGCCCGTCGGTCCGGCGTTTGCGGCATCGCATCTGGAGAAGGTCAGTGTGATTTTTGTCTCGGTGATGTGGCTTGGCGAGCGGCTTTCAATGATTCAGGTCGCCGGCTGCATTCTCATTCTGGGCGGCATCGCATTGCTGGGATTTCAGGAGACAGGCGCTGAAAACGCGAGCGCGAATGACAAAGAGCGGTTCACGGCCGATCCTTAACCCAGCTTCCGTGCGGTTCTGCGCGTTTGAGTGTGTCTGGAGCAAGTCATGATTGCACGCGAATATCCGCCGACCGCGGGATTGCCACTTCGCTGGTCCGACTTTGGCGGAACGCCGCCGGAATCGCTCGAAGGCGGTCTGGCGACGTTTGTCGGTGTTCCAGAAGTTCAGATCGAGTGTTCCGGTACCGCGTCGCTGGTGGTCGCGCTCGAAACCCTTAAACGCGTGAGCCAGCGCAAGACCGTGGTGATCACGGCCTACACGTGTCCGCTCGTCCCGCTCGCGGTGCATCGCTGCGGGCTCAAGATCAGAATTTGTGACACCGAGAAAGAGCGATTCGATTTCGATGCGAGCGCGCTGAATGGCGCCGTAGACGGGGACACGCTTTGCATCATTCCGGCGCATCTGGGTGGCGGTGTTTCGAATCTGGAACCGACATTGGAAATCGCAAAACGTGCGGGCGCCTTTGTTGTTGAGGACACCACGCAATCGCTTGGCGCGACATGGCGCGGACGCCCCGCTGGCTCGTGGGGCGACATTGGTTTCTTCAGCCTTGGCGCTGGCAAGGGTCTCACGATTTACAAGGGTGGTTTCCTCATCGCCCGTGATTTGGCAATTCGCGCGGCGCTTGGCGATACCAGCCGGGAGATCGTTGTTCGAGACTCGGCCGCGGAGATCCGCCGGTTCATTGAGCTGGTTGGTTACCGGCTGCTTTACAATCCCTTCGGTCTGCGTTTCGCGTACGGTGCTCATCTCCGCCGGTGGCTTGCGCGTGGACGCCCGGAGCGCGCCGTAGGTGATGAATTCGGCGGTGTAATTCCTCTGCATACCGTCAGCACGATTAGAAAGAATGTTGGCGCACGTGCTCTACCGCGCCTTCACGATGCCATCGCGGAGAATCTCTTGCGTGCCCAAACGCGGATCGCCACTCTCGAAAACATTCCGGGGCTGAGAGTCATCCGCGATTTGCCTGACAGCTCCGGCGCGTGGACGTTCCTCATGGTTCTATTTGATTCGGAACGCGCCTGTACCGCGGCGCTCGCGAAGCTGTGGACGGCCGGCCTCGGCGTGACCAAACTGTTCGTCCATGAGTTGACTGGCTATGCATTTCTCAAAGAGATCGTGCCGGCGGTTGCAATGCCGAATGCCCATTCATTCGCGGCGCGGCATCTGACGATCACGAACAGCGCCTGGTTGGGCGATGAGGAGTTCGCGCGGATCGTGCAAGTTCTGCGGGATGCATCGCGCGGCTGAAGCCACGAAGTCAGCGGCAAATAGTCAGTCGGGCTGGCGCGCGATCAGGACGGCGTTGGTCCCGCCGAAGGCGAATGAGTTCGACATGACGCACCGTAAGTCCTGATCCACCCTTCCTCGGCCGGGCACATAGTCGAGATCACACTCGGGATCGGGAACGTCGAGGTGGGCGGTAGGAGGGACTGCTTTGTGGTGAATGGCCAGCACCGAGATCAGGAACTCGAGCGCGCCGGCACCACCGAGGAGGTGACCGTGCATCGACTTGGTCGAGCTGACGGGGATTTTGTATGCGCGGTCGCCCAATACCTGTTTGATGGCACGCGTCTCCGTCACGTCGTTCAAAGCGGTCGCGGTTCCGTGAGCGTTCACATAGTCGATGTCGGCGGCGGACAGACCGGCGTCGGCGAGCGCCAGCGTCATCGCTCCGGCCTGTCCCTCCACGGACGGCTTCGTGATGTGCTTGTAGTCGTTGCTGGAGCCGTATCCGGCAAGCTCCGCGTAGATGTGTGCGCCGCGCCGCAACGCCGCTTCCCGCTCCTCCAGGATGACGACGGCCGCCCCTTCCCCGAGGACCAGCCCGCTGCGGTTCTTCGAAAACGGCCGGCAGGAAGCCGAGGGATTGGCGCGGTCAGGGAAGGCCAGAACGTGCATCGCCTCCCAACTCTTGAAAAAGCCGAACGCCAGCGCCGCTTCCCCGCCGCCGGCGATCATCACGTCTGCGTAGCCGTGGCGGATCTGCCGAAATGCCTCTCCGATGGACACCGACGAAGACGAACAGGCGCAGGAGTAGGTGAGGTCCGGTCCGGCCAGTCCGTACTGGATGGCGATGTGGCCGGCCGAAGCGTTGTTCATCACCTTCAGGACCGTGAGCGGTTTCACGCGGTCCGGATCGCGCAGCAGCAACTGCGTGAACGTTTCCTCGAGAGTGGTCCCCGAGCCCATGCCGGTGCCGAGCGAGACCCCCGCTTTGTTCCTGTTGGCATCCGTGAATTCGATGGCCGCGTCTTTCACGGCCATCGAGGCCGCGGCGAGGCAGAATTGGCTGACGCGATCGTAATGCTCGATCCTCTGCTGCGGTGGAAAGTAAAGGGTGGGATCGAAATGAACGTCAGCTCCGAGGTTTGTGAAGGGACCGCGCGGCCCCTCGGCGGAGATCATCCGGATGCCGGACTCACCCGCGATCAGACTCGAAAAGAGGGTGTCGATGTCGTTGCCCAGGGGAGTGATTGCGCCGAGGCCGGTGACAACGACACGCCTCATGGTTGCTGCCCACCTCCGGTGGGGGCGGCCACGCCCTCGTCGATCATTTTCTGGATGTTGTCGACGACGTCCTGCACCGTCGCGGCTTTCAGGGCCGTGCCTGCTTCCTGGGGTACGCGGATGTTGAACGCGTCCTCCACCTCGAACATCATCTCGATCAGATCGAGCGAGTCGAGGCCGAGACTCTCCAGCGTCGATTCCGGGGTAACGGTTTCCTTCGCCACCGAATACTTGTCAGCAAGAATGTTCTGAACGGTCTCAAAAATCGTGGCCATGGTCAGTGCCCTCGCCTGTGATGGTGTCACGCAAGATCAGCGATCGCCGCGCACGCCGGCTCGCCGAGATCCTCACCATCGATCTCTGCCTGTAAGCGCAGGAAGAAGGAGGCCACCCGGTTGGCCACGTCGTGTTTGCGCTTGTCGAGGGTGAGCACGTGATACGTGTCGTCGACATAGAACGTCTCCACGTCCGTCGAGGAGACGTTCGACGCCAGAAACGTAGCGTTCTTGAGGCTGGCCATATCGTCTTCCGTCGAGTGGACGATGAGCAGCGGTGAGAAGAGCGCGGCCAGGTCGCGTTTGACTTCCCGGATGAGGCGAAAGGTCTCGCGGACAGTCACGCCGGGAAATTCGGAGTACCCGTACTTCTCGGGCATGTTCGAGCCGTTGCCCGCATAGACTGCGGCGATGATGTTCCGGATGCGCTCGTCCTTGATGCCGTACGGCGACGGCTCGTGATAGGAAAGAAAAAAACGCAGCGGAGAGTAGACGGCCAGCGGCAGGATGTAGCGCTGTTTGAAGGCCGGTACGTTCCAGCCGTCGTAAAAGAAGGTTGCTGAGAGCGTTGCCACGCCCTGGATCTGGTCCGGATGATTCGCGGCGAGCTTGAGAGCCAGCAGTGCGCCCATCGATAGCCCGGCCACGAAGACCGTCTCGCATTCCTGGCGCAGGTGCAGGAGACTCTCTTCGACGGAGGCATACCAGTCCCGCCAGTGGGTGCGCTTCAGGTCCTTCAGCGTCGAGCAGTGTCCGGCGAGCTGTGGACAGGCGACACTGAAACCGTTCGCGGTCAGTTTCCGGACCAGCGGCTTCATCTCGGTGGGCGCACCGGTGATGCCGTGAACGAGCAGAACGCCCGCGTCGCCATGTTTTTCGAAGATGCCGTAACCAGGTGCCATAGGGATCAGATCAGCCGCTCACGAAGCGCCGCAGCGCCGGAAAAGGCTCTCGAGCAGCTCGACGCCGAGGTCGATCTCGTCCTCCGTAATCTCGAGCGATGGTGCGAGCGTGAAGACATTCTTGTAGTAGCCGCCGACGTCGAGGACCAGACCGTAGTTTCTGCCGCGCGCTGGTATGTCACCCTTCAATCCCTCTTCGAAGATCGCATTGGTCAGCTTCTGGTTGGGCGCGAACCCATCCGCCTGGCACATCTCGACGCGCATGGCCAGACCGAGTCCAGCCACATCGCCGATCATACTCCAGCGTTTCTGCAAATCCTTCAGGCGCGAGAGGAAGTAGGCGCCCTTCTCGTTCACCTTGGCCTCGTAGTCTGACTCGGAGACCATGCGCATCACTTCCAGCGCCGTGGCCGTACCGAGGGTGTTCGATGAGAACGTCGAGTGCGTCGAGCCGGGCGGAAACCGCTCCGGGGAGATGAGATCCTCGCGCGCCCAGATGCCGGACAGCGGATTGAGACCGTTGGTGAGGGCCTTGCCGAAGACGACGATATCCGGCCGCAGGCCGAAGTGCTCAAACGACCAGAACTTGCCGGTGCGATGGATGCCCATCTGGATCTCGTCGACGACCAGCAGGATGCCGCGCTCCTTGAGAATGCGGGATAGCTCCTCGAAGTAGCCCTGCGGAGGAATGACGTAGCCGCCCGTCCCCTGGATCGGCTCGACGTAGAAGGCGGCGAACTCCGACTGCGAGGCCTTGCTGTCCCATACGGAGTGGTACTCCGTATCGAACAGCTTCTCGAACTGCTTGACGCAGTAAAGCCCGCAGTCTTCCCGCTTCATGTCATACGGGCAGCGGAAGCAATAAGGGAACGGAATGAACTGGGCGCGGTCCGAGAAGTGGCCGAAGCGGCGCCGGTAGCGGTAGCTCGACGTGATCGCCGACGCTCCGAGCGTGCGCCCGTGATAACCGCCCATGAACGCGAAATTCAGGTTCTTGCCGGTGGCGTTGCGGACGAGCTTCAGTGAATCCTCAATAGCCTGCGCGCCGCCGACATTGAAATGCACGCGGCCTTTCACTCCGGTCCGTTCTTCCATGACCTTACACAAGGCCTCGGCCAGTTCCACTTTCTCGGCGTGAAGATATTGACAGGCCAGTTGCGGAAGTGTGTCGATCTGATGCTTCAGGGCGTCATTGAGACGGCGGTTCTTATAGCCGAAATTGACAGCCGAGTACCACATCTGAAGATCGAGATACGGAGTTCCCTGATCATCGAACAGGTAACTGCCGTCGCAACCCGAGAAGATTTTCGGCGGGTTCGCGTAATGGACGGTGTCCCCGTAAGAACAATAGCGGCTGTCCCTATCGAGGAGGTCCTCGACGGGGCTCAATGTCGCGGTCTCGTCTATACCGAGGGCCATGCACTCTCCTGAAGCGCCGCACCGCGTTCCTGCATGTTCCAACCTCGGATCACAGAGAGCACGTCGTGGAATGATTCAAATGGCGTGTGAATGATCCCCTCCGCCTCGCAGAACCGTCGAAGAGAACCCTTCGCAAAAACGTAAGCGGCGGACCGGGCGATGCAAAGGTCCGAACGGCCGTCGCCGATCAGAACGGTCTGCAGCCCCCTGCCGGCATCGACGACGCGCGTGACGGCGCACTTGCACACGCCGCTCATCACGGAGCACGTATCGTCCGTATAAGGAAAGGAGATGTCGAGACCACCCGGCCGGAATCCGAGCTTGTTCGCGTAGATCGGTATGTGCGGAATATCGAGCTTCAGGAGGGCATGCCGGATCGGATAATCGAGGCCGTCGCTGACGATGGCCATGTCGGCGAAGGGGGACACATACTTCACAAACGCCGGGAACGAGGGATCGATGGCAACCGACTGAAGGAACTCTTCGAGTTTTCGGCGATCTCCCGCCACCAGGGCGATCTGAGCGGCCATGCACTGCCGGGAGTTGATCCGGCCGGCAACCCACTCTGCTTCCACCCGCCGCCACTCCGGATTGGCGAATCGCTCGAGGAGCGCATCGACGGTATCCGTCGGGGCCACTGTCCCGTCAAAGTCGATTATGAACAGCATGTTTTGGAGTTTCCCCTGGACCGGTAACGGTAATGATGTCTGTCATATCCCCGGAGGACTCGATTCCGAGAAGCGTGATCAAGTACCTCGCTTATAGCACGGGAAATTCCGGACTCCAACCCGACTTCATGAACGGAGGTTAAATAACCTGAGGGGGGCGGTGTCGAACCGCCCGCCCCTCCGAGTGCGCGGCCCCGGGATCGGTTCGCGTGGACTCCATCCCCTGATCAGAGTTCACCGTTTCGCCATTCGTGAGGTCTCGCCGGTCTCGTTGTGTGCCTCAAGGATCCCGACCGTTACAGAGTCAGAATCGCAGAACCGCGAGCCACCACCCACCTACAACGTAATGATGGACTGCCGCACCCTTCGTTGACTTTCATCACTCTCATGTTTCGCCCGGGGGGTAGGGAAAACCCCCTCCCCAGACACTCCTTAAATGACAACCCAATATGCGCCCGAGTTACAGCCGGTACCTCGCCCCCCAACCCGCACGGCGCTCCTTGCAAAAGGCCGCCGCAGGGCCTGCCAAGCCGAGTCTGCCGTGCGAGCTGTCGTGGCATGACTATGCCGTCTTCCTCCTCCACGTCGCCTCGGAGGTTGAGCATGCGCTGATGGTTCAGTACCTCTACGCCGCCTATTCGCTCGGCGGTGCCGCGGTGGCGGGCATCAAGCACGAGGACGCGCGGCACTGGCGGGAAGTGATCCTCGGGATCGCCAAGGAGGAGATGGGGCACCTCATCACGGTGCAGAACATCCTCCGGCTCATCGGGGGACCGTTGCATCTGGAACGGGAGGATTACCCGTTCCGAAGCGACTTCTATCCGTTCAACTTCGTGCTCGAGCCGGCTACGAAAGACTCGCTGACGAAGTACGTCGTGGCCGAGGCGCCGGAGGATTGGCTGAAGACAAAGGAGGCAGAGCCGATCGTCGAGCGAGCCAGCAAGGCTGACAAGGGACGGGCCATCCTACCGGTCGGCGCGCTCTACGGGAAGCTCATCGACCTCTTCAGCGACCGCGCCGCGCTCACCGCGGACGACTTCCGCACCGATACCGCGCCATACCAGGCCAATTGGGACGAATGGGGACGCGGCTACGGCGACGGGCAGCGCGGGAACATGGGTCTCGAATCGCCGCGGACGACGCCCCACCTTCTCGTCATGCGGACGACCGACCGCCATTCCGTGCTGGACGCGCTTCACTCGATCGCGAAGCAGGGAGAAGCGCCGACGCTCGACACGGGCAAGAAGGACCCGGACGAGAAATCGCACTTCGAGCGATTCAAGAAGATCTATGAGGCCTTCCCCGATCGGAATCCCCCTTCGCGCAACATCCCCACCAATCCGACCACCGAGCAGCCGCGGGAGGATGAGCCAAAGAAGCACGGAACGCTAGCCTGCGCGCACATCACGAATCCGAGATCGCTGTTGTGGGCGCATCTCTTCAACGTCCGCTACCGCAAGCTGCTCTTCACCCTCAAGCATGCCTTCCACGTCAGGGCCGGTGACGCGACGGACCGGCCTACGGCGCGCGGGAACCTCATCGCCTGGACCTTCGGTGAGATGTACAACCTCCGCTCGATCGCGGGGATCCTGGTCACGCTGCCGTTGCAGGAAGGCGGCGGCGACGAGCGCGCCGCACCGCCGTTCGAGGTGGCCTACACGCTCGCTCTCCCCGATTTTGACTCCGACAAGTGGCGCGTGCAACGCGATCTGATCCAGGCCTCGGCACGGCTCATCACTGAGATCGATGGGATTGGGATCGATGAGCCGCACCGCGAGTATCTCCGCGCCCTCCGCGACCATGACCGGCATGAGCTGGAAGTGGTTGAGACGCTTCTGACGGCGATGGAAGAGCAGGAGGCGAACGCATGACGATCCGCGGTCTTCGCATTCTTCCGCCGCTGGCGATCGCACGCCTGGGCTCCTCGCCCGAGCCGCTCGAGAACTACGACGTCCGCGTGGCCGAGAACGATCCGCCGGGGTTCCGCAAGATCCACGGCGCCGAGACGCTCGTCGTCGATCGTCACAGCGGCACCATCCGCCGTTCCTACACGCCGAAGTCGATCCGCTTCAAGGATCGGCAGGGCCGCGTGAGACCGGTCGCGCCGTTTCTCGAGGTGTGGGCCGATGTCGACGGCGCGCTCGTTCCTCTGACCGCCGCGCTGCTGGCGAAGAACAAGCTCACGATCGACGACGTCGAGTGGCGCGCGCAGGTCGGGAATCACAAAGCTTTCCGGCGCACCGGCAAGGCACCCGACCGCATCGACGCCGACACCGGCTGGTTCCGCGGCCACAGGCCACACCCGCTGGCCGGACAGTGTGAGAACTTTCTGGATGGAAAGAGCATCCCCTTCGGCGACGTGCAGTTCATCCGCCCCAGTCGCAGGTTCCCGGAGATTCGCCTCCGCTTCACGCCGCCGAAAGGACTCATCTACGGCGCGGTGGCGCGGCATCGCAAGGCGGACGTGGCGGACATCGTCTATGACAGCAGCCGCGGAACATGGAGCGGCTACAGCGACGATGACGCCGTGCCGCCGCTCATCGTCACGAATCCCAGCTCGATCTATGCGAATACCGGCGACGATCGAACCACCAGCCGCGGTTACCTCGACGACGAATGCGACGGCATCGTGGAAGTGAGGATCGTGACCAGCCGGAAGAAGCCGCTGCAGGCCTTCGCGCGCATCGGAGCCGGCCCTCCCGATTTCGCCCCCGACAGCTTCCCCGTCCGCACGATTGCGGACGATCTCGAGCAGGCCCTGCTCGGCCCCGATCCGAAGGACGACGAGGTTTCCTCGGCGTGGACAGAGGAGATCATCCGCCGCGCCTTCGAGACCGTACGACTTCAGAACACAGCCGCCCTCAACGGCAACCCGCTCGAGGGCGGCGTCGCCAACAGCATGGCCTCGCAGGACGCGGGGCTGGGCCGCGCCGAGGAGCCGATCATGGCCCCGGCCATCGTCGACTCGTTGGCGCTTCAGGCACTCCATCAGAGCGTCTTCGCCGCGCTCCGAAGCGGCAGCGCTCCCTGGTTCGGCCAGGTGCTGCGCCAATATGACGACGTGGGAGACCTGACCGACCGCGGGCGCCGCAGGATGCCGGCCATGATGCGTGGCAGCGACGGACTGCACCTGGCGCTCACGCGCAGGCAACGCAATGCCGTGCTCGGATCAGGCAACCAGCAGGCCACATCCGAGGACGCGCGCGCCGTGACGTTCACCGCCCCGACGACGCCTCCCGGCAAGGAGACCGAATGACCACGAAGGCGCGGCCGAAGAACCGCACCGCGCGCGCCGGCGTGCCGCTGGCCGTGCAGGCGATGGAAGGACAGTGGGCGCCGAAACGCATCGGCTCGGCCGCGCTGCACGAGCAACTCTCGTATCGCGCTGCCGGCAATCCCCCCGGCACGCTTCCGACCACGGCGATCTCGAACTGCTTCCCCGGCCTCGAGCTCGACTTCCGCAACGTCTGGAAGAAACTGTTTGTCGGCATCGAGATGCACGAGTCGGACAATCTCGTCGTCGGCACCGACCTCGATCCTGAGGAAATCCGGAACCTGCGGTTTCACCGTCTCGTGAAGGTCGTCATCCCCGGCCCCGAGGGCAGGATCGATCAACCGCTCGTCATCAATGTTCATGGTCCGAATCCGAGAGGCAGGGACACGAACTTCGGCCCACAGGCCCTCGAGTGGTCGAACGCCTTCGCCTACCTCGTCGCCGCCGGCGGGAAAAAGGTCACGTGCGAGTTCACGCGCGAGCGGGAGGACAATCCCGTCGGCCCTGACGCCCCGACGCGACGCATGACCCTCCTGGTGCGCAACTTCTTCGAGCCCGGCAGCGCCGTGATCGCCCGAGATCTCGTCGAGCCCGGCCAACTCACGCAGAGCCTCTGCTCGCCGTGGCAGAACGACTACCGCGAGTGTGCCTGTTACTACTGGGCCGCCAGCCGTCCCGACTATGTCAACGTCGAGGCCGGACCGCAGGGGCCGAGCAGCGGCGAAAACTGGATGCAGGTGCGCGGATCGGGGGCTCAGCAATACCAGCCCGACGACTTTTCTTCAGCCGGGCTGCTGACGTACGAGGACATCTTCCGGCGCTGGGAAAAGGTGCTCCGTTTCGAGATCGCCGGCCATGACACGGACTGAGCGTGCCTGAACTCGCCTCCGCTCCGCGCAGCGCCGCCGTACATCTCTTCGGCGACCGGCACATTCTCCTTCCGAACGGAAACCGGATCTACGAGCTCGATACCGATTCGTACGCCGCGATCGCAGCCGCGGTCGACGCGCGCGATGAAGCAGCGGTCGGTGCGAGCATCGCCGCTCTCGGGCTCGACGCCCCGCCGTTTGTCGATGATGTCCCTCTCCGCGATCCGCCTCTGCGCGCCATCTCGCTGGCCGTGGCCCAGAAGTGCAACCTCGGGTGTACCTACTGCTACGCGCAGCAGGGCGATTTCGGCGGAGCGGCCAGGAACATGCCGATCGAGACGGCCGTCGCCGCGATCGACCTTCTCTTCCGCGACGTCGCCCCGGGCGAGAAGGTGAACATCGCCTTTCTCGGCGGCGAGCCGCTGATCAATCGCGCCGTCGTCCGCCGCGCCACCGAGCACGCGCGGCAGCGCGCCCGGGAACGCGGCGCCGAGGCCGCCTTCTCGATCACCTCGAACGGAACGCTGATCGATGACGGCGACGCGGACTTCTTCGAGGAGAACGGATTCGCGGTGACGATCAGCGTCGATGGCATCGGCGAGGCGCACGACGCCCAGCGGCCCTTCAAGGGCGGGCGCGGCAGCTTCGATACGGTCATGACCAGGGTCGCGCCTTTGCTCCGCGCCCAACGCCAGATGCAGGTCTCCGCCCGCGTGACCGTCACGCCGCGCAACCTCGCCCTCCGCAAGACGCTCGACGACTTTCTCTCCCGCGGATTTCACAGCGTCGGCTTCTCGCCGATGCTGGCCGCGCCCGCCGGGACTTCCGGGAACGACGTCGAGATGCACGCGGCCGATCTCGATCGGATGCTGGCGGCCATGATCGAGTGCGGCGACGAGCTTCGCCGCCGCGTCATCGCCGGCCGGCGTTACGCGTTCGCGAACCTCGTCAATGCGCTGCGCGAGATCGATCGCGGCACGCATCGTCCCTACCCTTGCGGTGCGGGTGCGAGCTACCTCGCCGTCTCCGCCGGCGGCGAGCTGGCCGCCTGTCATCGCTTCGTGGCCGACGACGCCGGCGCCATGGGCGACGTGGTCACCGGAATCGATCGCGATCGTCAATCCCAGTGGCTCGCTGACCGCCATGTGTCGCGGCAGGAGCCGTGCCGTTCGTGCTGGGCCCGTTACATGTGCAGCGGCGGCTGCCATCACGAGGTCATTCATCGCGGCCGCCCGGCGTGCGACTACATCCGCGGATGGCTGCACTACTGTCTCGAGACTTACACGGAGTTGCTGCGGGAAGCGCCCGGCTTTTTCGGATCGTCGTCATGATCGATGTGCTGGTGGTTGGCGGCGGACCGGCCGGGAGCGCGACGGCGCGACGCCTGGCCATGCTCGGCTGCTCGGTGATGCTGGCCGAGCGGAGCACCTTTCCGCGTCCGCACGTGGGCGAGTCGCTCTCGCCGGGCGTTTGGGTCCACTTCGAGAACCTGGATGTGGCCCGGCAGATCGAGCGTGCCGGCTTCCGGCTATCGTTCGAAACGCTGCTGCGGTGGGATGGGGAGACGAGGCGCGTCCGAGCCGGGCGGCCCTCGCTCATCGTCGACCGGGCGCGTTTCGATGCGCTGATGCTCGATGCGGCGCGGGAGGCAGGCGTCGAGATCGCGCAGCCGGTCTCCGCGGATCAGATCGAAACCATCGACGGCGGATGGCGCGTCCGCCTGTCCGACGGGCGGATGATCGACGCGCGATTCCTCGTCGATGCCAGCGGCCGCGCCAGCTTCTCGCGGCGCACGCGGCATTTCACGGCCGAGCGGCTCATCGCCTGGCACGCCCGCTGGCGCATCGCGCATCCACCTGCCGAGACGCTCGTCGAACGGTGCGGCGCCCGCTGGCTGTGGGGAACGACTCTTCCGGACGGCACGTTCAGCGCGATGACGTTCGGCAACGATTCCGCGCCGATGACGGAGACCCTTCGAGACTCCGCGCTCTTCGCGTGGCTCGCGCCCATCGATCCGCTTGAACCGCCGCGCGCTTCCGACGCCACCCCGTACGTCTGCGAGTCGCCGATCGACGACCGATCGGCAGCCGTCGGCGAAGCGGCTTTCGCCATCGATCCGATCTCGTCGTCCGGCGTGCAAGCCGCGCTCGGAAGCGGCATCGTGGCCGCGATCGCCATCAATACGATCCTGAACCGAAGCGAGAATCGCGAAGCGGCGATCGCCTTCTACACGGCGCACGTCGCTCGCGCCTCGGCCCAGCATGCGAAATGGGCCGGCGATTCGTATGCCGGCGGAGGGGAGATCGAGAGCCCGCCTCAAGTCGGCGAGGAAACACTCCTCTCCGCGAATGCGGATGCCCAGGTCATCGTCCCGACGATCCGCGATCATTTCGTCGAGCTCGCACCGGCGATCCGCACCGCCTCCGGCAACGAGGTCGCCTACCTCGGAACGACGGCACTCCCGCCGATCGTGGCCTCCATTCGCCCGCGCACTCCCGCCCACCACATCGTCGACCAGTGGTCGAGCACGATAGGTCGCGATCACGCAGAGGCCGTCCTCTCATGGCTCGTCAAAGAGCAGGCCGTAGTCGTCGAGGAGCGCTGACAACCGAAGCGGAAAAAACCGCGCGATTCAAGACGTCGAGGGCGATTCGGGAGTCAATCGCGAAGGCGTGTTACCGGGGGTCAACCGGCATTTCTCACCATCTGAGTGGAATCGGGACACTGTGAAACGTCGAGAGCCTTCTCCCCCGCGCTTTTCAGCGGGGGAGAAGGTGCCGAAGGCGGATGAGGGGGCCGTTCTCGCGCTGAAGTTGATTGTTTTCATGCGCTTCCCCCGACCCGTCACTTCGCAGATCGGCAGCTGCGCGTCCCCTCACCCGGCCTTCGGCCCACCCTCTCCCCGCTCGATCGCGGGGAGAGGGTTCTCGATAGGTACCATTACGGTGAGCCTTTGTGGGAAATGCAGGTTAGTACTGAACGATCGAAACAGTGAACGTGTCGCGGTTCGACCACGAGCCCATCAGGCTGATGTGGTCGCCGGCGCGCGTCCGCCAGACGTTGACCGAGCGCTTCGTGTCCATGTTGCGCACGTCCATCTTCACCGGCAGGCCGGAGGAGTCATCGCGGATGGTGACGTAGTTGAGGCGGCGGTTGACGCTGATGACCGTACCGCTCATCCATCCTGTCGAACCGTAGGGTACGCTTCGATACGACGGATCATTGGCGTACGCGGGCTCGCCTGAAAACGCGATGAAGTCGGCGTTCACGGAGTCACCGGAGACGACGCCGCCGATGCGGACGCGGTCGCCGACCCGGATGTCGCGGTTGCGAATCGTCGACACGGGGAAGAAGTACGTGTAGGTGCCGTGATTGAGGTTGACGCGGTACTGGTCGCCCTCGCGGCTGATGTTGGTGATCTCTCCCTGCGTAGAGATGCGATCGGCGCGGAAGTGGTAATCGTCACGGTCCTGCGGCTGAGGCGACGCGATCGCCGCCGTGCTCAGCAGCATTGCCAGGCCGCTGGCCGCGACGAGCGGCGCAAAGATGCTTTTCTTGATGTCCATAGAATCCTCCTGTGTACGTCTTCCCATGTCTATCGCAAGGTCCACGCCACAGTGAGGTTACGGCTGAGCAGATAACGAGCATTTCTCAAGAAAAGGGTAGGACTCCCGGACAGTGTGAGACGTCGAGAGCCTTCTCCCCCGCGCTTTTCAGGGGGGAATGCGTCGCGAAGCGACGAGGTACACGCGCGCGGAGGCGCGCCAGACAATGCAGCCCCGCGCTCGGCGCTCGATGGCACAGCGTCTGCGATTCTGCTTAGCTATGTGCGAGCTCAGACGAGGGTCACCCCAATCGCTCGCTCCCGCCCGGTGCTACGATTGCATCGACGCAGCCCGGCGCCGTTTTCCGTCAGAGCTCGGAGTGAGGAACATGAGGAATTCGCTGGGAGCCGCAATCGCGGCCGTGTTGGTGTGCCTGAGCGCCTTCGCTCAGACCAGGCCCGTGGATGATGCTGCGCAGGTCCCAGCCGAGGGCGATATCCTCGGCGTGTTCGGCACGCCTGTCACCTTCGCCACGCACACGCAGCTCGCAAGCTACGGCTTCTCCTTCGGTCCCTCGGATGGTTCGATCGGCGCGATCCCCACGGGCGGAGGCAGCTATAACTTTTACGGCAGCGCCGGCTCCTCCGCCTCCTGCACGGCCTCTCCGAAAATCAACGGTACCTATCCGTTCAATGGCACGCTCGATCATGTGACCGGAGTCAACGGCGGCTGTATCAGGCTCTTCGGCCCCGGGGACGGGCCGGCAGGCTATGCCTTCGACAAGGACTACGCGGGCGGAGGCGGCGTGGTCCGCTTCTCCAGCGGCGGGAAGAGTGGATGGCTCATGTCCTTCCACGCCGAATACCACTGGCAGAACCTGGCCAACCCGCCGTCGTTCCTTTGCAGCGCGGGAGGGAACAGCCCGTCCATGGTGCCCTGCTTCTACTCGTCGATCGGGCTGGCGGTATCCACCGACAACGGGAAGACCTTCACCGTCGCGGGGCAGATCGTCCAGCCGAGCGAACCGTTGTCCGTCTTCGAGGGGAGCAGCAACAACATGGCGGTCGGCTACGGATCGCTCCTCGTTGCCGACGCGAACGGCAGGCACCTCGACAATCCACCGCCCGATCCGGCCAGCGCCTACTTCTATGTCTTCTTCGGCGATCGCTTGCCGGGCACGTCAGGCGCGTGCAGCGTCGCCGTCTGTCTCGGCGTCGCGCGTGCGACATACGCCGACGTGGTCACGGCCGCTCTCTCGGGTGACGGGCATCAGGTGGCCCAACTCTTCCACAAGTACGACGGGGCCTCGCCGGATCCCTGGACCCAGCCCGCCACGGCCTTCGTGCAGGGAAGCGCCACGCCCGACCTGTCGGGAACCGCGGGCCGGTTCATGCCTCTCTGGACCGACGAGCCGGCCGCTTCGCCCATCGTTCTCTACGACAGCACATTCAACGTCTACCTTGCCGTCTACGTCAGCGGCGTCGGGGCGTCGATCAAGGCGCGGGCATCGAGCGACATGATCCATTGGTCTGAACCGATCGGAGTCCCCTACACCGAGGCCGGGCGCGCGGTCTTTTATCCAACCCTCATCGGCGAGACAGGCGATCCGACCATCGGCGGACCGGCGCCCCGAGTCTATTTCACGAGCTTTCCCACCGGCTTGTTCCCTGACTATTCGACGTCGGTTTTCGAGAGCGTGACCCTGACGCTGGCAAGGCAGCGGAGGCGCGCGGCAAAGCACTGATTACGAGCACCTGGCGACGGCGCCGCGACTTCGCGTGAGCCTTCTGATTCCGCTGAATGGTTGCTATTGCGAGCTCATCCGGAACCGGCTACGCTTTTTGAAGCTGGATGACCATCATCAAATAACCGATGACCCTCGTCGATGCCAGAAACGAACGCTGGTAAGTCTCAATCACCCAATGATTTGCGGTCAAGCGAACGACGAAGGCCTGGCACCGGGGCGTCCGTAGCACCGGGCGTCCCCGGGCGCCCCTAACATTAAAATAACGTTGGCGTTCTGCGGGGAAACGCCGGAAACATGGGTTAGGGCATCGCAAGCATCGTTTGCGGCATCGCAAACATCCTTTGCGGTATCGCAAACATCCTTTGCGGCATCGCATCATTTCTGGACACCGTGTCTACATTCTGGACACCGATCCTCCATATTCTGAACACCACTGTCCGGAATTTGAACAGCAACGCGAGGCAACCATCTAGGCCAGCGAAGCTGGCCTCTCGGCACCAGGGTAGGTATTTGGAATGTTGCCGGATCCGCGGGCGTGGCCGGCGTGAGCACGCTGGAGGCGTGACGTAGATTAGCCGGTGGCAAGCGCCGCAAGGCGCGCCGCCACCGGTTACCGATCCGCACAGATGTCGTACCCCGGCAGGGGTACCGGAGGGTTGACGCATGCCCTCGACGACATCGAGCTCCGACGGGTGTCCTCTCGTGACGCGCGCGCGGTCCGCGACCCCTGCCGGGGTCGGTGACGGCCACGATCCCTAACCGGTGGCGGCGCGTCCTTCGGCGCTTGCCACCGTCTAATCTACCGAACGCCTCCGGCGTGCTTCGCGCTGGCTTGGCAGCGATCTGTAAACGTCAAATTCCCGAATCCACACCTTTGACGTCCAAACACCAAACACCGGCGATATCCGCTGGCTGGAAGCCGAGGGACACGGACCTCAATTCTCCGAGCCCGACTCAGCGGGCGACAGGGATGCCGTCGATGATCGCTCTTCTGCCGCCCGCTCAAAGCGGGCTGACAACCTGGGGATGCTCGTTTTCCCCCGGCTCGAAGCCGGGGGCTACGGATCTCAAGCCGGCTTCGCCGGCCAGGCGCACCTCGACCTCTCTCTTCATTTGAGCTCTTAGCCAAAGCACAGCGGAAATCGCTCAGGATGCTCGATCGACTCGACCGACAGATCGACGTCGAGATCGGGCCATGCCAGATGGTCGGGAGCCGGCCAGAGGACGTTCAGTACCTTGCTGATCGGTGCCTCGGCAAACCACGGGAACCCCCGAAAATCGACGAAGAGCTCTCGCCCACCAAGGTACAGCCCGGAGCCGTGCCCGGAGATACTGGTGACCTCAACCTCTCCCGTGCTGACGCCAGCGCTCTTCGATTTCGACATGTCGTTGTAGACAATCCGATTCGCATGCAACAAAGTATACGTCACGCTGAAATGAGAGTTGAGCTGGCCTTGCGCGAACGTGATAACTAATGCACTATTGTGCGTGTCAAGGCGGCGCCAAACTATGAGTCATGTTCGCGCTGGAACTTGTCTTGAGTGCGGACGTTGTCTGGCCGAGCGACCAACCCGGGAGTTTGGGGACGTTCAACTTCTACCATTTGGAAGAAGGTTGCAGGCTGGCTCTGATTGAGCCCGCGTTGCGGGTTCATGAGAGCTCGCCCTCGACCGACTAATGACCTGAGGATGCCTCGTGAGCGACGAAATCATCTTTGATAACAGCGCACTTAGCCGACTCGTAGAGGAGACGGAGAACGACCGCAAGGCGCTCTTAGCAGGACTGCGGACTCTCGGCGTTCTTCACGTAACAGCTTTGAATGTAGTTGAGACCGCGAAGACTAATGATAACGAGCTACGACTTCGAAAGCTTGCGTTTTACCGAGAGGTGGCGGGTACGGTTGCGCCGATAAACTCACCCGCGGAGCTGCTGGAGTACTTGATCCGAGCTCATCACAGAGGTTTGCCGACTATCCAGACCGGCGATCAACAGCTCTACGCACTGCTCAGCCAACCGAGCCTCGCCGGCGATGGCCTACGCGACAAATTCACCATTTGGGCAAGAGATGAAGAACGTCGCTTCAGCGAAATGCACGCGGCCATGCGGGAGCGTTTCGATGTGTCGTTCGAGGCTGGTCCCGACCGCTTTTCCTCGGAAGCCGCGTTCATGGACTTCGCTTTGAACACGAGTCAGAGCACTTCGGTCAGCTCGTGGGTCACTTCTACAAGGAAGTCACCGGATCGTTGCTGGAGCCTGACGATGTGCCCCGATTTCTGAATCAGATACCTGCTTGGCGCGTATTTATTGCCGCGCAACTCCATGTGCTGTGGGTTCGCGCCGTGAACGAACGGCCACCTGGCAAGAAGAAGGCCGGTGCAATCGATACGGATACCGCAGTCTATCTAACCTTCTGCGACCGGTTTCTCACGCACGACAAGCGTCAGTTCGATGCGCTCACTGTTGCGAACCGTTACAACCCGCGCAAGACACGCGTGCAACGATGGTCGGAACTGCGTGACCTTCTGATGCTCTGACAAAAAGCGGCCCAACGATCTGGCGTTAACCCGGTGGCCGAAGGCCGCCGGGTTCAACGCCCGGTTAGGCATTGGACTTCAAGGCCGTGCCTTCAATTTTGCCTTTTGTTCATCGAGACTCTTCGTGGCCCTTTCGACAAAATCCTTGGGTAGCTCGCCCTTGTTCATTAAGTTTTGAAGGAGCTGATAGCAATCAGCGACCATCGTGACAGCAGTGGGAAACACGGCCTTCATACCTGTTTCGGCGACGATTTCCTTAGTAAACCGCAGGTGCTCATGCACGAGGTCGATCGACTTTGCCAAGAGCAACTCCTGGCGACGCGCGCGGCGTTCAAAACACTGCGCAGCGAACGTGACAGCGGACGATATGACAGCACCCACTGCAGCTGAAGTGATTATGGTTGCGAGCATCTGAGGTTCAGCACCCATTGCAGCTGAAGTGATTACGGTTGTGAGCATCTGAGGTCCCACTCTACCTCCCCGTCGATCATCGGTCTAACTCCTAACTGATCTGCACTGCTATCCATTGGCACTCGCGTAGCTGGACGAATTCGTCCGGATGGAGCTTCGCGATCTCCTGCTCGAGTTGTTCGACTCTTGTCATGGTTTCCGCCGAAACAAGGATACGCCCGACTCGCTTCCGACCGCACGACTCCGCGTAAGGAGAGCAGACGTCCCGATTCGGGATAGGGGGGAGCCTCACGGCTCCGCCCCTCCCACACCACCGTGCGTGCGGATCCGCACACGGCGGTTCGGCTGGTTGAACACGTCAGCTGTAGAGCTTCTGAAGGCCT
>Ga0210394_10001903_pt1 | contig 30860 bp, 28 predicted proteins | sample IncBWC12MmetaG_FD_160121 | JGI IMG/M metagenome (GOLD analysis project Ga0210394, IMG submission 160121) | Forest soil microbial communities from Barre Woods Harvard Forest LTER site, Petersham, Massachusetts, United States - Inc-BW-C-12-M | ecosystem: Environmental > Terrestrial > Soil >... | reverse complement strand
TCAGCGTGCTCTTGCCGGCGCCGTTCTCGCCGACGAGGCCGTGAATCTCGCCGGCGTTGAGCGCAAAATCGACGGCGCGCAGGGCCTGCACGCCGCCGAACGACTTGGATATGCCGGAGAGTTCGAGTAGCGCCGGCCCCATAGACGCGGGACTTTCGCGCGCTTCGATCAAATCAGGAACTGATCCTCCATCCACAGCATCCCGTCGGCATTTGCCTTGGTGACCACCGGCCCGTCGGTCACGATGCTCTTCGGGATGTCGGTGCCGGTCTTGGCGCCGTTGATCACCGCCGAGACGCCGGCGATGACCGCCCCGCCATGGATGCGGCAGGAGGGATTGCGCACGGTCGCAAACATCTGGCCCTCCTGCACCGCCTTGATCGCCGGGGGCATGGCGTCGACGCCGCCGATCTTGGTCTCGGTGCGTCCCTTGGCCTGCATCACCTTGGCTGCGGCAAGCGCCATGTCGTCATTGTGGAAGAAGGCCGCGTCGATCTTCGGATATTTGGTCAGCAGCGTCTCCCAGATGCGGGCGACTTTGGTCACGTCCCAATCGGCCGGCTGTTCATCGAGCACCTGGACCTTGGGGAATTTCGCCACCACCGACTTGAAGCCGCGGGCGCGGCCCTGCGCGCCGGTGTGGCCGAGCGCGCCTTGCGTCATCACGATCGTGCCTTCGCCGTTGATGGCATTGACCAGCGCCTGGGTGACGGAAGCGCCCATGAACTCATTGTCCGGCGCCAACAGCGTAAGCACTTTGATGGTATCGAGCGGTGCGATCAGCGTGTCCATGTCGATGACCGGAATGCCGGCGTCGATCATCTTGTTGACCGGCGCGGTGAGCGTGCCGATGCCGAAAGCCTGGATGGCCACGAAATCCCATTTCTGCGAGGCCATATTGTCAATCGCCGAGCGCTGTTTGACGGCGTCGAGCTGCCCGTCGAACCAAGTCACTTCGACGTTGAACAGGCTGCCCCAATATTCCGCCGCCTGCTTGCCCTGCGCACACCAGGTCGCTTGCAGGCCGGCGTTGGAGAAGGCCGCCTTCAAAGGCTTCGTCGCCTTGCCCGCTTCCTTGGCCATCGCCGCGGTAATGAGAGGATTGAAGCCGAAGCCGCCGAACAGGCTGGCCGCGCCGCCGCCGACCGCCGCGCTGCGGATGAGGTCGCGCCTCGTTTGAGTCATGGGTTCCTCCCTGAACATGGCGTTGTCGCCGTTGATTAAGCTTAGCGCGGAAGCATGACATGGAGGGTGCAGCGACTTCAAGCGGCTGCCGCCGCGCCGAGGCGATGCGACGCGGGGCTGCCGAACCAAACCTAACCGCGCTTCGCTTTGGCCGCGGCGGCGACTTCGGCCTTGCTCGGCATTGACGGCCCGGCGCCCATGCGCTGCACACAAATCGACGCCGCCAGGTTCGCGTACGCGAGCGCCTCCGCGACGGACGCGCCCAGCGCGCTCTGCGCGGCGACCGCTCCGACAAAACAATCGCCGGCTCCGGTCGCGTCCAGGCTTTCTACGATTTCGCCTGGAATGGCCAGCGCCCTCGCGCCCGCCCAGGCCAGCAATCCGCGCCGGCCGAGGGTCACGACAATGGTCTGGTTTGCTCTCGTTTGCAGCGTGCGGGCCAAGGCAATAAGCCGGGAATCGTCTTCATTCTCGTCAATCTGCGCGCCGGCGATCGTTCCGAGCTCGGTCTCGTTGAGAATAAGGATGTCGATGAGCGCGAGCAGGTCGCGATCGAAATCGATGGCTGGCGCCGGATTGAGGATCGTTGTCGCGCCAACGGATTGGGCGCGGGAAAAGAACTTCTTGACGGTAGGAACGGGGACTTCGAACTGGCTTACCAGAACATCGCCTTTCGCCAGCACAGGCTCCATGACATCGCGATCCGACAGCAGGGCATTAGCGCCGGGGATGACCACTATGGCGTTATTGCCATCGGCCACGGTGATCACGGCCGTGCCGGTGTGAGCATCCGCTGTGTCTTGGAGAAATTGCAGATCAACGTTTTGCGCCGCAAGAAAATTTCTCAGCTCGCGGCCGAAGGAGTCGTTGCCGACTTTGCCGATCAAAGCGGTAGGGGCGCCGAGCTTCGCCGCGGACACCGCCTGATTGGCCCCTTTGCCGCCGGGGAAAAAGAAAACGTCTCTTCCCGCGACGGTTTCGCCGATCTTCGGATATCGCGCCGCGGTCGCGACGATATCCATGTTGACGCTGCCCGCGATCCAGACCTTGGGCATGTTGATCTCCTCCGGGATGTTGTAAGACTTCGGCCGGTCGTCGGCCATCCGCAAAGGTTTGCATGCGATGTTGAGCGCCATATACCCTTGCCTGAAAGACAGACCGGTGGTGATTTCCGGCGGAGCTTCGGGAATCGGCGAAGCGATCGTCAAAAGCTTCGGAGCGCAGGGCGCGCGTGTCGGCTTCGTCGATCTCATGGAGGAAGCCGGCGCCGCGCTGGCCGGCGAGCTCCAGGCCTTGGGCCAGACCGTCGCGTTTCAACGTTGCGATATCACCGATACCGGCCAATACCGGCGGGCGATAAGACGATTCGAAGAAATGCATGGCCCGTGCCTCGTGCTGGTCAACAATGCCGCGAACGACACCCGGATGGACTGGCGCGAGGTCACGCCCGACGAATTCCAGCGCCGCATTGCCGTCAATCTGGAGCACGCGTTCTTCGCCACGCAGGCGGTCGCCCCCGGCATGATTGCCGCGGGCACGGGGTCGATCGTCAATTTCGGATCGATCAGCTGGATGGCGGCGCAGGCGGGCATCCCGGTCTATACCGCCGCCAAGGCGGCCGCGCATGGCATGACGCGTTCGTTCGCCCGCGAACTGGGCAAGCACAATATCCGGGTCAACACCGTCGTTCCCGGATGGGTGATGACCAAGCGGCAACTCGATCTTTGGGTGGACGACGCGGCCAATGAGCTGATCGACCGCAGTCAGTGTCTTGCCGGCCGCGTGCAGCCTGCGGACATCGCGGCGATGGTGACGTTTCTTGCCTCCGACAATGCGCGCATGTGCTCGGCGCAGAACTTCGTCGTCGATGGCGGCTGGGTCTAGGCAATCCTCGCCGTCTCTTACTCGGGCGCCGGCGACGCGAGCGGCTTGTCCTTGTCGACGACGAAGGTAACGATCAGCTTGGTCAGCTTGTCGCCGTTGCGCGCCGCATGCGGGGTCTCCGCCGGAACTTGAAAACCGTCGCCCGCTTTGATGGCTTTGACCGGCTCGCCCTTTACCGAAAGCTCAAGGCCGCCTTCGACGACATAGGTCGATTCAACGCCGGGATGCGTATGCCTGGCGACGTTTGCTCCGGCATCGATCTCGACCATCGCCAGGATCGTCACATAGTTCGTGTTCGGGACCTCGGTCTTCTGCAGGATAGTGCGCTTAAGGCCGGCCGCTTGCGCCTGCGCTTCGGTGATGACTCCGGTCGCGGCAAAGCCGGCGATCGCACAGATCGCGCACGCGCTGAAATTTCTTCTCGACAGCATGGCATTTCCTCCCTGGAGCAACCAACAACAAGATTAACAACTGCCGTGGCGTGGCCATAGGAAGCCGCCATTTCCTCGCTCACAAAGGCGGCCGCGCCGGATAGTCCGGTTGTTTCCTCGCCTCGGCCTCGATCTTCGCCATCGCCGCCAGCGCGACGTGGTCGCGCCACGGCCGGGCGATCACCTGCACGGCGATCGGCAGGCCGGCGCTGCCGCGTTCGCTCTCGCGCGCGACGCGATCCATCAGGTCGCGGCTCGCTGGACGGTCGCTTTCCTCTCCCGCCCGCACCCGCGTCACCGGCACGATTCCGGCGGGAAAGCCGCTGACATTGGCGAGCGGCCCATACGCGCCGGGCATCGGCATCATCTCGGTGGCGCCGTGCCGCACCGCCGGCACCGCATAAGCGGGACAAAGAACGAGATCGATCGGGCCGCCGTCGGCCGTTTCCAGCGACCGCAACAGATCGCTGCGGAACGCGGCCATCGCCTCGACCGTTTGCCAATATTCGTCGGCGCTGCCGGCAGCGAAGCGCCGCAGGTTTCGGGCGGAACGCCGCTGGCCGAGAGCATCGAGAACGGAGCCGGCAACGCCGCGCAGCCACAGCGGCATTCCTGCGATCAAGAGGAGCGGCCGCACGCGCCGGTCGACGCGATTGCCGCGCAGCAGCCGCCGAAACGCTTGCGCCCGATCGGCGGAAAGTGAAGCAAAGAGAAGATCGGTCGCGCGAGTCAAATTCGGCGCTTGCCAGGCGACCGGCTTCGCTCCGGCCGCGGTCAGTATCCGCGCCGCCTCGGCGACCGCGCGCCTTGCAGCTGGCGCGACCGGGAATTCCCCATCATCGGTGAATGTCGCAAAGCGCAGCCGGCCGAGATCGACGGCGCCCGGGTCGCCCAATTCCGGGCCGGGAACGACATGTGGATCGCGGGCACGGTCGAGGACGCGCAATCCCATGATCAGGTCTTCGACGTGCCTTGCCATCGGGCCGACCTGGCTGACAATCGCGGTCTGGCCGATCGGCAGACCGTGCGCGCAGTAATCGGGCGTGCGGCCCGCAGTCGGCCGGATCGAGGTTATTCCGCAGAAAGCCGCCGGAACGCGCAGCGAGCCGCCGATGTCGTTGCCGAGACCGAGCGGCGAGCCGCCGGCGGCGATGACCGCGGCCTCGCCGCCGCTCGAGCCGCCGCACGACCTTTCCGCATCCCACGGATTGTTGGTGCGCCCGTAAAGCGGATTGTCGGTTTCGGTGAAGATCATCAGCTGCGGAAGATTGGTCTTGGCGATCGGGATCGCACCTGCCGCCCGCAGCGCCGCCACATGGGGATCGTCCTTGCTCTCGATTTCGTCGCGGCGCGAGGCAAGGCCGAACGTCGACGCCGTACCGATGAGATCGAAGCATTCCTTGATCGTTACCGGGACACCGGCGAGCGGCCCCAGTTTCTCGCCGCGCGACAGCGCCGCGTCGACCTTCGCGGCGGTCTGGCGCGCGCTGTCCGCCAAATCGACGACGACGGCATTGAGCTTGCCGTTGACGGCGCCGAGCCGGCTCAGAAAGTAATCGACGGCCTCGGTTGAGGAAAGGTCGCGGGCGGCGATAAGAGCGGCGATCCGACGCGCCGGCATATCGTCGAGCGGGTGCTGGCGCGGCCTCGGCGCGGCGGTGGAAACGTCAGTGAGCGCCATGCTGTGAGCTCCCGGCAGACCGCGCCAAGACGCGGAGGCGTCCTGCGCCGATCAAGGCGGCTCATCTTGTTTGGCGGCCTTGCGCTCGTCAACGGTGCTAAACGCCGAGATGGTGGTGCAGCATCTGCGGCTCGTCGCGTACGGTTTGCGCGGGTTAACGCCCGCTCGTTCGCGGCAATCATTGCCACGGATCGAAGCTGGGTCAGCATGCGGCGATGAGCGACGCGTGCTACGGGGCCTTTTTCCCTTGGCCGTGCTGCTGGCGCAGCTCGGTCTTCAATACCTTGCCGTAGTTGTTCTTGGGCAGGCTTTCGAGGAAGACGTAGTCGCGCGGCCGCTTGAACCGGGCGATGGCGTCGAGACAGAGCGCGTCCAGCTCGGCCGCGGATACTTTTTGCGCCGGGCGCGCCACCACGCAGGCGACGACTTCTTCCCCCCAATCGGCGTGCGCGCGGCCGATCACGGACGCTTCGAGCACCCCGGGATGGCGCAGCAGCACTTCTTCGACTTCACGCGGATAGATGTTGCTGCCGCCGCTGATGATCATGTCCTTGGACCGGTCCTTGAGCGTGAGGAAGCCCTCCTCGTCGAACGCGCCCATGTCGCCGGTGTGCAGCCAGCCGCCGCGCAGCGTCTCCGCGCTTGCCGCCGGATCGCGCCAATAGCCGGCGATCACCACCTCGCCGCGAACCAGCACCTCGCCGGTTTCGCCGACGGGCAGATCACGATCCTCGGCGTCGGCGACGCGCACCTCGACATTGACGCGCGGTAATCCGACCGAGCCCATGATCTCGCGCCAGCGCGGGCGCGAACGATCGGCGTGAATTTCCTTCGACAGGGCGGTGATGGTCATCGGCGCTTCGCCTTGGCCGTAGATTTGCGCGAGCTTCGGGCCGAGCAGGTCCATGGCGGACAGCAGCGTCTCGAGGTGCATCGGCGCGCCGCCATAGATGATCGTGCGCAGACCGCGGTGGTCGGCGGCGGCAAAGCCCGGGTGATTGACCAGCCGGCTCACCATGGTCGGCGCGGCGAAGAAGCTGACATTGCGGTGGGCGGATAAAAGCGCGGCGATCTCTTGCGGATCGAAACCGGCGCTTTCCGGGATGATATTGTTGGCGCCCATGGCGACGAAAGGCAGTCCGTAGACGCCGGAGCCGTGCGATAGCGGCGCGGCGTGAAGCTTGGAGTCGCCGGGGCTGACCGGCTCGATCTCGGCGAAATAGGCGAGGCTCTGCGCCATCAGGATGCGATGCGTCAGCATCGCCCCCTTGGGGCGGCCGGTGGTGCCGCTGGTGTAGAACAGCCAAGCGAGATCGTCGGGCCGGCGGGGGACGAGGTCGGTGCCGTCGCCCTGATAGAGCTGCCGCCACTCGGCGCTGCCGGTCGCGATAGTGCGGCCGTGCGGCGCCACATCCTCGGCGCGGTCGGGGCTCGCCAGAACGAGCGCGGCGTCGGTGTGCCTGATGATGTAGCCGAACTCCTCGCCGTGGAGCTTGGCGTTCATCGGCACGGCGACCAAGCCGGCGTGCCAGATCGCGAACAGCGCTTCGAGGAATTCCGGGCGATTGGTCATCGCGATCGCCACCCGCTCTTCCGGGCGGCACAGGCGGCGCAGATTGCCGGCGAGGACGCGCGAGCGCTCCGCCCATTGCCGATAGGTCGAGTAGGTGGCGCCGCCGAGCGAGATCGCCGGCCGGTCGGGCGCCGCGCGCCCCCATTTCTCCACCCAGGCCGCGAGGTTCATCGAACGCGCCGGATCGCTTATCAACGCACGATACGATTGCGCAGCACGCCGATCTTTTCAACTTCGAGCTCGACCACGTCGCCGACGTCGAGGAAGCGCCCGGTTTCGAGGCCGGAGCCATTGCCGACGGTTCCCGAGCAAAACAGCTCGCCCGGATGGATCGTCTCCGACCGCGACACGAAGGCGATGCAGTCCTCGTATTTCCAGTGCATCTCGCGCGAATTGCCGCGGCCGCGCTCCTCGCCGTTGACGCGGACGATCATTTCCAGGGCGTAGGGGTCGGGGATTTCATCGGCGGTGACGACGCAGGGGCCGAGCGGATTCGAATTATCGAAATCCTTGCCCTTGCCGGGACCGAGATTGCCGAGCATTTCCTGGCTCTGTTCGTCGCGGGCGGAAAGGTCGTTGAAGATGGTGTAGCCGAAGATGTGCGCGCGGGCCTTGTCCTTGGGGATATCGCGGCCAGCCGTGCCGATGACGCAGGCGAATTCGAGCTCGTAGTCGATCGTCTGCGAATAGGCCGGCCAGGCCACGTCCTGGCCGGTGCCGCAGACCGCGAAGCGGCTCGGCTTGTAGAAACTCGGGCGCTCATACCAGATCTTTGGCACCGAGAACGTCCCTTGCGCCTCCATCTCGCGCAGCGCCTTCTCCGGATCGGGAGCGGCAGCGGCGCGCAGCTGGCGCAAACGGGCGAAGGACTGGAGCAAATGCTTTTCGAAGCAGAGGAAGTCGCGCATTTGCGCGGGCAGCGGCAATGGCGCCAACAGTTTCACGGCGGCGCTGTCGATGAGGCCGCGCCCGGTGCGCCGCGCATCGGCGATGATGTTGCGGGCGCGATAGAGGGCGTCCTCTCCCTCGGCGATGAAGGCCTGCATACTGGCGAAAGCCGGGTCGCCGCCGTCGTGCGCGCCGGCAAAGTCGACGATTTGCCGGTTTTCCGAGACCAACGCTCCCAGGCGCTCGGCGCCGGAGGCGAGGAAGGTGACAAGGCGCATGCTTCCCCCCGCGTGGCCTCGCCGGACACTTGGACGTTCGTCTTATTGTATTTCATACGGTGTTGAATTTAATAAACTCCTAGTTGAATAACTGGGGGCGGCGGTTCCAACGGTTTGGACTGCCGATGACGACGAAGAAAGTTGCGCACCGGACCGTCGCGCGGCGGCCGATGCGCAAGAGCAAGCCGCAGCCGCGCGCGCAGCGCCGCGGCGCCCGACGCGGCGACACGACGCGCCATGCGATCGTCGAGGCGGCGGAGCGTTGCTTCGCGGAGCGCGGGTTTGACGGCGTGTCGTTGCGCGCGATCACCCAAGCCGCCGGGGTCGATCTCGCGCTGGCCAATTACCACGTCGGCAGCAAAGACAATCTTTTGCGCGCGGTCATCGTCCGCCGCGCGCGCGTGGTGCATGAGGACCGGGTGCGGGCGCTCGAAGCGGCGCGACATGAGGCCGGCACGAAGTCGCCATCGGTCGAGGCGATCGTCGCGGCTTTTCTCGGACCGCTGCTGCGCCGATTGATCGCCGGCGACCGCGGATGGCGCCGCTACGGCCGGCTGGTGTCGCAACTCGACGTGTTGCCGCAATTCGCCGCCCTGACCGGCGAGGTTCTCGACCCCACCGCGCTGCATTTCATCAATGCATTGCGCCTCGCTCTGCCGAAAACCCCGGCGCCGTCGATCTATTGGGGCTATATGTTCCTGATTGGGTCGATGGTGCAGGTGATTTCGGCGACCGGCCGCATCGAGCGCTTGTCGCGCGACCTTTGCCGCTCGAACGATATCGAGGGCGCGCTGCGCGAGCTGGTGCCGTTCATTAGCGCCGGAATGCGGGCGTTGGCGTCGCGGAGCGGGTAAGGCAGGCGGGCGCAGGAGTGCGGGTCGAGGCCATGGAATGGACACTCGCTTCATTGCCGAGAAGCTGGCGCGAGGCGCATTACGGCGATCGCGTGGTGTCGTGTTTCAGCGGCCGGCCGGCGTCCTTGCTCCAGCTCCTCGATGCTGCGGTCGCGGCCTATCCAGACGGTGAGGCGGTGGTTTGTGGGGATGATCGCTGGAGTTGGAGCGAGGTCGCGGCGCGGACGGCGGTCATCGCCGGGGGACTCGCTGAGCGCGGAGTAGCCGCGGGCGACCGCGTCGCGCTCCTCCTCGGCAACAGGGCGGAGTTCGTCCTGGCGCTGTTTGCCATTCTGCGGCTCGGCGCGATCGCGGTTCCACTCAGCACTCGCTACCAGACGCCGGAGATTGCCTTTGCGCTTGACGATTGCGGCGCCGCGCTGCTGATCCACGAAGCCGAGCTGGCGCCGCGGCTTCCGGCAGCGGGCCAAATCACCGGCGTCCGCGCGCGCATCGTGGTCGGAGGCGAGGCCGGCTCGCCGCACGACGGTGCACAGCATTGGCGCGCCTTGACGCAGGCGCGTGCCGTCACCGCAAGGCCAAGCATCGGTGAAGAAGACACCGCCGTCATTCTCTACACCTCCGGCACCACGGGACGCCCTAAAGGAGCGATGCTGACGCATTTGAGCCTGATCAGCTCGGCTCTGGTCTTCAAGCACTGTTTCGCGTTGACGGCGGCCGACCGTTCGGTCGCCGCGGTACCACTCGCCCACGTCACCGGCATCGTCGCCAATATCCTGGCGATGGCCGCCTGCGCCGGCGCGCTGGTCATCCTTCCTGAGTTCAAGGCGGCGGCTTTCCTGGCGCTCGCCGAGCGCGAACGGATGACGCACACCCTCATAGTTCCGGCAATGTACAATCTCTGTCTGCTCACCGCCGATTTCGACACGCGCGACCTCTCGGCGTGGCGCATCGGCGGCTTCGGCGGCGCGCCGATGCCGGAGCCGACGATCAAGCGCCTCGCCGAGAAGCTTCCCGGCCTCAAGCTGATGAACACCTATGGCGCGACGGAGACCTCGTCGCCTTCGACCACCATGCCGGCAGAGCTTGCCGCGACCCGGCTTGCGAGCGTCGGCCTTCCGGTGCCGAATTGCCGGATCATCATTGTCGATGACCGCGGTGTGGAATTGCCGCGCGGCGAGGCCGGCGAAATCTGGATCGCCGGGCCGTCGGTCGTAAAGGGCTATTGGAACCGGCCCGACGCCGACGCCGAATCCTTTACCGCTGGGTATTGGCACAGCGGCGACATCGGCAGCATGGACGAGGACGGCTTCGTCTACGTGCTCGACCGCAAGAAGGACATGATCAACCGCGGCGGCCTGAAGATATTTTCCGCCGAGGTCGAGAGCGTGCTCGCGAGCCATCCCGGTGTCGTGGAAAGCGCGATCGTGGCGCGGCCCTGCCCGGTGCTCGGCGAGCGTGTGCATGCTTTCGTCACCGTGCGCGAGCCGGCGCCGAGCGCGGCCGAGCTGCAGCGCTTCGTCGGGGAGAGACTCTCCGACTACAAGGTGCCGGAGACGCTGACGCTCTCGGCAGAGCCGCAGCCGCGCAATGCCAACGGCAAGATTCTCAAGCGTCAGCTGCGCGACGCGCTGCGACCGGAGTGATGCGGACGATGGAAACGAGCGCCATCAAAATTGCCGAAGTGCTCGTCGACGAGCACCGGAGCGGCGTCAAGTTCCGTTGCTTCGCCGCGCGCTGCGGGATCGCGGGCCCGGAGCAGGCCTACGCGGTACAGCGCGAATACGTGCGGCTGCAAATGGCGGAGCGCGGCGTGGGTCCGGTGGGATACAAGGTCGGCCTGACCTCGAAGCGCATGCAGGCGATGTGCGGCATCGACAGTCCAGTCGCCGGTGTCGTCCTGGAGGATCGCGTGCACCGATCCGGCGCAAGCGTTGCCGCCGACGCTTACGGACGCACCGGCCTGGAGTTCGAGATCGCGGTGCGCCTCGCGCGCGATCTTCGCCCGGAGGGCCGCAAGCTCGCGCTCGCGGATGTGGCCGCCGCCGTCGATGCGGTCAGTCCGGCGATCGAGATCGTCGACGATCGCGATGCCGATTACAGCGCGCTCGAAGCGCTATCGCTGATTGCCGACAATTCGTGGAACGCCGGCATCGTGCTTGGCGCATTCGCGCGTCCCTGGCCGGATCTCGAGAGCATAGAGGGTGTCGTCTCGACGGACGGAAAGGTCATCGATCGGGGCTTCGGCCGCGACGTTCTCGGCCACCCGTTCCATTCGGTGGCGTGGCTCGCGACCCATCTCGCCGAAATGGGACCGGGGCTGCGCGCCGGAGATATCGTCATGACCGGGAATCTGGTGACCACCAAATTTCCCGATCGCTCGTCGGCTTACCGCCTTGCCGCGGCCGGCCTCGGTGCGGTCGATCTTTCGGTCCGCGTGCGATGACGCTCACGGCTACGCGGCTTGTTTCGCCTGACGCCGCCGCGAGAATTCCAGCGCGCTGTCGCCGATCGGGCCGTAACGCAGGCTGATGAGGTCGAGCACGTAATTCTGATAGAGCCGCCAGGGCTTCTTCGATCCTTGGCGCGGAAGCTGATCTTGCGCACGCTTGATGTAGCCCGAGGAGAGATCGAGGAACGGCTCCGGCACAGCCGAAGGATCGCGCCGGCGCGGCGTGCACTGATCATAGCCGTGGCGGTCCATGTAGTTGATCAGCCGTGCCACATAGGCGGAGACCAGATCGGACTTTAGCGTCCAGGACGCGTTGGTGTAGCCGAACACATTGGCGAAGTTCGGTACGTCGCTGAGCAGGGTGCCGCGGAAATTCATCGTCTCGCCGAACTTGACCGGGTTGCCGTCGACGGTGAGCTGAACGCCGCCGAGCATTTGCAGCTTGAGACCGGTCGCGGTGACGATGACATCGGCGGCAAGCTCGCGGCCCGACTGCAGGCGAATCCCGGTTTCGGTGAAGGTCGCGATCTGATCGGTCACGATCTCCGCCTTGCCGGATTTGACGGCGCGGAAGAAATCCGCGTCGGGGGCAAGGCACAGGCGCTGGTCCCAGGGATTGTAATGCGGCGTGAAGTGGGTTTTGACGTCGTAGTCGGCGCCGAGCATCAGGCCGACCTGGTCGACGATCCACTGCTTGACCGCTTCCGGCTTACGCCGGCAAAGATTGTAGAACCAGAGCCCGCGCAGCACGTTGCGCCAGCGCACCACGGCAAAGGCGAGGTTGACCGGCAAATAGCGGCGCAACGAATTCGCCAGCGCGTCTTCCGACGGGCGCGCCACGACGTAGGTGGGCGAACGCTGCAGCATGGTCACGTGCGCCGCCGTTTCGGCCATGACCGGAATGATCGTCACCGCGGTGGCGCCGCTGCCGATCACCACCACGCGCTTGCCCGCGTAGTCGAGATCATCCGGCCATTTCTGCGGGTGGATGACGCGGCCGCGAAATCTCTGCTCGCCGGGAAATTCCGGCGCGTAGCCTTGCGCGTAGTCGTAGTATCCGGCGCAGCCGAAGAGGAAGTTGCAGGTGAACCGCGCCGGTTCGCGGTCCGCTCCGCGTTCGACCTCGAGCGTCCAAAGCGCGTCGTCCGAGGACCACGCGGCGCTCTTCACCTGGTGGCGGAAACGGATGTTGCGCTCGATGCCGTAGGCTTCCGCGGTCTCGCGGATGTAACTGCGGATCGATTCGCCATGGGCAATGGCGGTGCTCGACTGCCAGGGGCGGAACGAATAACCGAACGTGTACATGTCCGAATCGGAGCGGATGCCGGGATAGCGGAACAGATCCCAGGTGCCGCCGATCGCGTCGCGGCCCTCAAAGATCGCGTAGGATTTGCCGCGGCAGTAGGTCTGCACGTGGTAGGCGGCATCTATTCCGGAGATGCCGGCGCCGACAATGATCACGTCGAAGTGGTTCTGCGTCATCTAAGCACTCTGCATTACATCGGCGCCGGATCGAACGCCGGCGATGTTCACGCGCCGAGGACCGCGATTTTCTGCCCTTCCTCGACGATCTGCTTTTCCTGCACCAGGATTGCCGCAACCGTCCCGGCACGCGGCGCGGATACCGGAATCTCCATCTTCATCGACTCGAGCACGATCAGCGTCTCGCCTTCCTCGACCCGGTCGCCGGGCGCGACCTCGATCTTCAATACCACGGCATTGAGCTCGGAAAGCACCGGCATTTCGGCCATCGCAAAAGAACCTCTCAGGGACGAATAGGGAAGGCGGAAGGGCCAGGTGCAAGCAGCTTATCGGACAGCCTGGCGAATTCGCAGACGAGCGGTCGGGTCTCGCGCGGGTCGATGATCTCCTCGACCCAGAAGGTCTCGGCGGTGCGGAATGGCGAGCGCAGCTTGTTCAGGCGGTCTTCGATCTCAGTGAGCTTGGCGGCGGCGTCCGGCGCGGCGTCGATCTCGGCCCGGTATGCCGCCTCGATGCCGCCTTCGAGCGGCAGCGAGCCCCAATAGCCCGAGAGCCAGGCATAGCGCAGCGCCAGCCGGCCGGCCGGCTGGTGCGCGGCGCCGGCTACGCCGAAACTGTTGCGGATGATGATCGTGCACCAGGGCACGCTGGTCTGGTTGATCGCCGCCATTGCGCGCACGCCGTGGCGGATCGTCGCCGCGCGCTCGGCTTCGAGGCCGATGAGAAAGCCGGGGCAGTCCATGAGATAGACGATCGGCAGATGGAACGTCTCCGCCAGATCGACGAAGCGCACGATCTTCTGGCAGGCCGTCGCGGTCCATGAGCCGCCGTAAAAGTAGGGATCGCTCGCCATCACCGCGACCGGGCGGCCGTCGAGGCGTGCAAGCCCGGTGACGATGGGGCGGCCGAACAGCGCGCCCATCTCGAAGAAGCTGCCGCGATCGACGATCGCCTCGATAATCGGGCGCACCTTGTAGACCTTGCGCCGATCCTTGGGGATCGCCTGCATCAGGGACTGGTCGCGGCGCTCGGGATCGTCGTCGCTCTCGATCCTGGGCGGCAGTTCATGCACCGAGCTCGGCAGGTAGGAGAGAAAGCGCCGCGCGCAGGCGAACGCCTCCTCCTCGGTGTCGACGGCATGGTCCACCGCGCCGCTTCGCGTCTGGATTTCCCAGCCGCCGAGTTCCTGTTTGCTCAAGTCCTGACCGACGCGAGCCACGACCGGCGGTCCGGCAACAAACATCGCCGAGGATTTCGTCATCACCGAATAATGGCTCGCCGCAAGCCGCGCGGCGCCGAGGCCGGCGACCGAACCGAGTCCGAGCGCGACGATCGGCACCACGGCCATGTTCGAGGTCACGTAGTGGAAGCCCATCGACTGGCCGACGCCGCCCGGCAGATTGGCCCGCCCCTTGGTCTCGATCGTCTTGACCGATCCGCCCCCGCCGGAGCCTTCGATGATGCGCACGATCGGCAAGCGGAATTCAGCCGCCATGCGCTCGGCCATCAGCGGCTTCTCGTGGATCGAAGCATCCGCCGATCCGCCGCGCACGGTGAAGTCGTCGCCGACCACCACGACCGGCCTGCCGTCGATGCGCGCGCGCCCGAATATGCTGTTCGAGGCGGTGAAGGATTTCAGCTCGTTGTTCTCGTCGTAGGTCGCGCTGCCGGCGATCGCCCCGGTCTCGTGGAAGCTTTTGGCATCGACCAGCCGGTCGATCCGCTCGCGCACGGTCAGCCGGCCGCCATCGTGCTGACGTTGGACCTTGTCCGCCCCGCCCATTTCATGCGCCAGCCGCTCGCGCAGGCGAAGCTCGTCGAGTTCAGCACGCCAGTTCATCGACTTTCCCTCTTGGTGTCGCGTTGCCGAGATTTCCACACCGGTCGTGCCAAGACCAGGGCCCCGGACCGTACGATTGCCTCGACAATTTTGACATTTTCCTCCGGCACTCTCGCCGACAGTCGGAATACGTCCTGCAGTTCACGACCTAAAGGGAGGTGGCGTCATGGGTTTGATCGATGTGCTCAATGGAATGCAAAATGGGCCGCACGGTCCGCGAGGCCCGAGCACGGGCAGCGGCGGCGGCATGTCGCCGATCACGATGGCCATACTCGGCCTTCTTGCCTACAAGGCTTTGAAGGGCCTGACCAGCCAGCCGACTGCTGCGCCTGCCGGTCCCGGCGCGCCGACGCCGACGCAGACCGGGAGTGCCGGCGGCGGCCTCGGCGGCCTTCTCAAGGGCGGATTGGGCGGCTTGCTTGCCGGCAACGCCGGCGGAAGTGCGCTCAGCGGCGGACTGAACGATCTGCTCAAGCAGCTGCAACAAGTTGGTCAGGGCGAGGTCGCCAAATCCTGGGTCGCCAACGGACCGAACAAGCCGATCTCGTCCGACGATCTCGCCAAGGCGCTCGGCGCCGATCAGATCGATACGCTCGTGGCGCATTCCGGACTGTCGCGGAACGATTTGCTGAGCGCTCTCAGTGAGCATCTGCCGGAAGCAGTCAATCAACTCACGCCCGACGGCCGGCTTCCGACCGACCAGGAAGTATCGCGCTCGCTATGAGCGCGCTTTCCGGCGCCGTTAGGCATAGAATGCGAACGCGAACGCGGACCCAAGGAGATTTGACAATGAGATACCTGATCAGTGCGGCGCTTTTGACTCTCGCGATCGGCGTGGCGCCGGCCTTGGCGCAGACCTCGCCGGCCCCGTCCAGCGCCGACGAAAAGAAAGCCATCTCCAAATCCTGCTCCGATCAGGCCAACGCCAAGGGGCTGCACGGCAAGGCGCGGAAGAGATTCCGATCCGAGTGCAAGCACGCGGGCGGCAAGGTGCAGTAGTCCGGCAACCATTCGCTGGTCTGAGCCGCTTCGGGCGCGCACCCGGCGCGTCCGAAGTCGTCCGCCGTGAGCGTTGGCGAGACTAGTCTTGGAGAAAACCATGCGGCGTTCGGCGCTGATAAGCTTGACTATAGTGGCGGCGGCCGGCGCCTGGCTGGCCGCGATAGCGATGGGACCTCACGCGATGAGCAGGGAGCCGCGTTTTCCGCAGCTGACAATGGAGCAATTGAACGATAAGCAAAGACCGCTCGGCGAAGCGATCATGAAGGTGTCGAGCGTCGGCCTCGGCGGCCCGTATAATCTGATGCTGCGCAGCCCGGTCCTCGGACAGCGAATGTTCGACATGTTTCATTATCTGCGCTGGGAAACTTCGGTCCCGTTGAAGCTCAACGAGTTCGCGATTCTCATCATCGCCCGGCAGTGGCGCTCGCAGGTCGAGTGGTTCGCGCATGCACCGCTCGCCATCAAGGCCGGGCTGTCGCCGGATATCATCGCCGAGCTCAAGACCAGCAAACGGCCGTCGAACATGCCGGCGGAAGAATCGGCGGTGTACGACTTCGTCACCGAGCTGACCACCGGGCATGAAGTTTCCGACGAGACTTTCAGCCGCGCCAAGGCGCTGCTTAGCGAGCAGCAGATCGTCGATCTGACCGCGGTCGCCGGCAGCTATATCACCGCGGCGATGATCCTGGCCATGAGCGAGACCGGCGTACCGCCGGGCAAGGAAGCGCCGTTTCGGCCCGGCGAACCATAGGCGCGTCGGTGCAAGCGCATACGAACATGGCCGCACCTTCCGGCGCCAAACTCGGTGCGCTGTCGCACCTCGACGCATTGCTGGCGACGCTCGGCCCGGTTGCCGGCTTGCGCATCATCGATATCGGCTGCGGCGACGGGCAGCTCACGCGTGCGCTCGCCAAGCTCGGCGCGCAAGTGGCCGGCTATGATCCGTTCATTGCCGGGACCGAACTCACCCGGGACGGCGCCGGCAGCTATCGGCTTGCCAAGGCCGCGGCGGATGCCATCCCCGAGCCGGATCACGGCGCCGACCTCGTCGTCTTTGTGTTCTCGCTCCACCATGTGCCCGGCGCTGAGCTCGAAGGCGCGCTCGCCGAGGCGCGGCGGCTGTTGCGGCCGACCGGCCGGCTCTATGTGGCGGAGCCGTTGGCGGAGGGCCCGCATCAATATGTCATCGAGTTGTTCCATGACGAAACGGCAGTGCGGAAAGAAGCCGCCGCGGCGCTTGCCCGTTTCGCCCGTCCGGGTTTCGCGACGGCCAAGACCTTGACCTATCTCGATCGGCGCAACATTCCCGACTTCGACTCCTTCGCGGAGCGGATGATCGCCAACATGCGGTTCAACGGCTACACCCGGGAAGCGGTCCTGGCGCCGGCGGTGCGTCGCCGCTTCGCCGAGGCTCAGGCGAGGAATGGCGGCATCTTCGACCAGCCGGTGCGCATCGACTGCTTCGGTCCCCGGGGCTGACCAATACTTGCCGGAAGGAGAGCATGGGGAAGGATCGTCTGGCCGCGTTCAGCGATGGCGTCATCGCTATCATCATCACCATCATGGTGTTGGAATTGAAGGTGCCGCCCCGCGCAGATTGGACGGCGCTCGCCGAGATCGCCCCGAGCCTCGTCGGCTATGTGCTGAGCTTCATCTATTTGGCGATCTATTGGAACAATCACCATCATCTCCTGCACACCGTGACGCGGGTCGATGGGCTCATTCTTTGGGCCAACTCGCATTTGTTGTTCTGGCTTTCGCTCATCCCTGCGGCGACGGCGTGGATGGGGCAGAATTTCCTGGCGCCGGTGCCGACGGCGGTTTACGGCATAGTGTTGCTGATGCCCGCCATCGCTTACTTCCTGCTGCAAAGAGCGATCATGCGCAAACAAGGGGCGCAATCGGTGCTCGCCAAGGCGCTCGGCGGCGACATCAAAGGCAAGATATCGATCGTATTTTAGCTCGCGGGCATCGCGGCGGCGTTTGTCAGCCCGTGGGCCGCGGTCGCGATCTATGTGCTGGTGGCGGTGATGTGGCTCATTCCCGACCGGCGGATCGAGAGCGTTCTCGGCCGCGAGTGATCGCCGGTTTCAGTCTCTACGCCTTCAGCGTTTCGCGCAGCTTGTAGCGGATGATCTTGCCCGATCCGGTGCGCGGGATCTCGGCGATGGTTTGAATGATGTGTGGCACCTTGTAGGCCGACAGATGCGCGCGGCAATGGGCGAGGAGGGCATCGGTTTCGATCGCCTTGCCCGGCCGCGGCACGACGAACAGCGCCGGAACCTCGCCGAGGCTCGCGTGCGCGACGCCGACCGCGGCACAATCGAGCACCGCGGCGAAGCCGTTCACCACCTCCTCGATCTCCGCCGGCGCGATGTTCTGGCCGCCGCGGATGATCAGCTCCTTGAGCCGCCCGGTGATGGTGAGGAAGCCGTTCTCGTCGCTGCGGGCGAGATCGCCGGTGTGATACCAGCCGGCGCGCAAGGCGTTGCGCGTTTCCTCCGGCTTGTTGTGATAGCCCGGCATCACGTTCGGGCCGCGGACGATGAGCTCGCCTTCCTGGTTCGCCGCGACATCATGGCCGCCGGCATCGACGATCCGCACGGCGAGGCCGGGGAGCGGCAGGCCGCACGATCCAAGGATACGCCGCCCGCCCGGCCAGTTCATCGTCACCATGGTCGAGGTCTCGGTGATGCCGTAGCCGTCGAGCAATGGGACGCCGAGATGGCTTTCAAATTCGCGGTTGAGCGTCGCCGGCATGATGGCGCCGGCCGATACGCACAGCCGTAGATTGGGGAATGTCATGCCGATCTCGCCGCGCGTCGCTTGCAGGAGGTAGTGAAACATCGTCGGCACGCCGGGGAAGAAGGTGAATTCGCCGCTTTTGAGCAGGCGCACGGCTTCGCTTGTTGAGAATTTCTCCATGATGAATTCGCTCGCGCCGGTGGCGAGAACGCTCAGCACCGACAAATTCAGCGCATAGGAATGAAACAGCGGCAGCGGCGATAGCACCGTGTCACGCTCGCAGAGGCCGGTGATCGGTGCCCAGCAGGCGGCGGCGACCCAGAGCATGCCGTGTAGGGTGAGCTGCACGCCCTTGGCGCGGCCGGTAGTGCCCGACGTGTAGAGAATGAACGAGGTCTCGTGCAACGCGGCCGGGTCGCGCGGCGCGGATTTCGGCGGCGTCGTTGCAAGCGTTGCATAGCGCAACGCCTGCGCATCGCATCGGCCATGCTCGGTCACGATCAGCGTCTTGAGATTGGATGCGCAGCCTTTGAGCCTCGCCAACAGATCGCCGCGCTCGGCCGTGGTAAAGACCGCCTTGCAGTTCGCGTCGGCAAGCCGGTAGGCAATTTCCGGCTCGGTGGACTCGTAACTGATCGGAACGCTGATCGCGCCGGCGCGGGCGATGGCGAAAAGGCTCTCCACCCACGGCACCCCGTTCGGCAACATGATCGCGACTGTATCGTTCGGCGCGACACCGGCATCCGCGAGATGGCCGGCGAGCTTGCCGGTCCGCTCGTCAAGCGCGGCATAAGTCACCGACGTCCGGGCGTCGCGATAGGCGCATTTGCCGCCGCGCGCCGCCGCGTGCCGGCGCAACAGCTCCGGAATGGGAGCGATCAGCTCGGTGTGGAGCATCCGCGCTCTCCGTCAGACCATGCTGAACCCGCCGCTGATGCTGAGCACCTGTCCGGTGATCCAGCCGCTTTGCGGCGAGGCCAGCAGGGCGACCATCGGCGCCACATCGCCCGGCAAGCCGAGACGGCGCAGCGGATAGAGCTTGATCAGCTTCTCGCGGTTGGCGTCGACCCATTCCTTGTCGTGCGGCGTCTCCACCAATCCGAGCGACACGGTGTTGGCGGTGGTGCCGGAGCGGCCGAATTCGCGCGCCAGCGATTTCATCAAGGCGATGACGCCGGCGCGGGCGGCGGCGACGATGGCGAGCCCGGATTCGCCGACCCGCGAGGAATCGCCGATGACGCTGACGATGCGGCCGTTCTTGGCGGCGTCGAGATGCGGCGCGACCGCGTAGCAGCAATGGATCGCGCCGTAGAGGCAGACGTCGATCTGGCGGCGCCAGTCCTCGGGCTTGGTCTCGACGAAGCGCTGGCGCTGTGCCAGCCCGGCATTGTTGATCAGGATGTTGATGCCGCCGAAATCCCTGACGATGTCGGCGACCATTCCTTTCACCGCGGCAAATTCGGCGACGTCGGCCCGATAAGCCTTGGCTCTTCCGCCTTTGGCGGCAATCTCGCCGACCAGGGTCTCCGCGTCTGCGCTGGAAGAGCGGTAGTTGACGGCAACGCCGGCGCCCTCGGCGGCGAGGCTGAGCGCGATTTCGCGACCGACGCCGCTCGTCGCGCCGGTGACCAGCGCGATCTTTCCTTTCAGACCGAGATCCATGTTCGCTCTTTCACGGTTTGGCCTTCGCGCGCGCCGCCTCGATCAGGCGGAACAGACGCTCCGGCGTTATCGGCAGCTCGTTGACCTCGATTCCGAGCGGGGAGAGCGCATCGGCGACCGCGTTGGCGACGGCTGCCGGCGCGCCGATCGTGCCGCCTTCGCCCATGCCGCGAAAGCCGCCGAGCGTGGTTGGCGAGGAGCTTTCCAGGTGCGCGACCTGCATTGAGGGTATCTCGCATGCCGAGGGAACGAGATAGTCGGCGAGGCTCGCGGTATTGATCTGGCCTTGCTCGTCATAGACGACTTCTTCATAGAGCGCCGCGCCGATCCCTTGCGCGACGCCGCCATGAACCTGTCCGTCCACGATCAGCGGATTGACCAGCTTGCCGCAGTCCTCGGCGACCGCAAACCGCTCCACGCGGACTTGATAGGTTTCCGGATCGATCTCGACGGCCGCGATGTGCGTTGCCGACGTGGTGGTGCCGAACACCGGATCGTAGGTTCTGCTGGCAGCGAGCTCGTCGCGCGCGTCCGGCGGCAATCGCCCCATTTCCGAATAGACCGCGCGCGCGATCTCGCGGAACGTGACCGAGCGATCGGTGCCGGCAACCGAAACCCTGCCATCCTCCGCCACGAGGTCGGCGGCGGAAGCCTCCAAAAGGTGCGAGGCAGCCTTGAACACTTTCTCGCGCAGCGCCTGGGCGGCCAACGTCGCCGCGCCGCCGGCCAGCACTAGGCTGCGGCTGGCATAGGTGCCGGTGCCGCCAGGGACGGCGGCGCTGTCGCCTTGCACGATGCGAATCTCGGCGAAGCGGGCGCCGAGATGCTCGGCGACGATTTGCGCGAGCGTGGTCTCCAGCCCCTGCCCATGCGAGGCGATGCCGAACGCCGCCGTGACCGCGCCGGTCGAATCGATGCGAATGATCGCCGTTTCGGTGCCGGTGTTGATCGGCATGCCCGGCGCAACGGAGATGCGCGAGCCGAGGCCGGTGAGTTCCGCGTAACAGGCGATGCCGATGCCGAACCAGCGCCCGGCGGCGCGCGCGACCTGCTGCTGCGCGCGCAATGCATCGTAGTCGATCAGAGCGGAAGCCCGGTCGAGGCCTTCGCGGAAGCCCGATTTGTCCCAGACGATGCCGGAAGCGACTTTGTAAGGAAGCTCATCGGCACCGATCAGGTTTCGCAGCCGCAATTGCTTCGCGTCGATTCCGGTCTTGACCGCCGCCATGTCCATCAACCGTTCCATGACGAAGGTCGAGATCGGCCGGCCGACGCCGCGGTAAGCGCCGGTCGGCGCCTTCGAGGTCGCGGCGGCCCGCGCCCGCCCGCGATAGTGCTGGATGCGATAGGGCCCCGGCAGGAAGCTCACCACCTGCACCGGCTCGAGGCCCGCCGTCCACGGATAGATCGATCCGGCGCCGGCATCGCCGATGGCGTCGGCGCGCAACGCCAGGATGCGGCCCTCATGGTCCAACGCCAATTCCGCATCGACGATTTCATCAAAGGCTTGCGTGCTGGCGGCGAGGTCTTCCATGCGGTCGCTGGTCCACTTGACCGCGCGGCCGAGCCGCCGCGCCGCGGCGCAGACGAAGATCTCTTCCGGATAGAGCGAAGCCTTGCCGCCAAAACCGCCGCCCACGTCCGGCGCCACGACGCGAACCCGGTGGCCGGGAAGATCGAGTGCCGTCGCCAGAGCATCGCGCACGATGCCGGGGACTTGCGTCGAGGAATGCAGCGTCAGTGCGTCGCGTCCCGGCTCGTATTCGGCAAGACAGGCCCGTGCCTCGATGGCGACCGGTGTCTTGCGATGCATGCGGAAGCGGCCGCCGACGCGCACCGGCGCGAAGGCAAACACCTCGTCCGGCTCGCCGCGTTTGAACTCCCGGTTCACCAGCACGTTGGTGCCGGCTTCTTCATGCAGGAGCGGCCCTCCGGCACGCACGGCCTCTTCCGGATCAACGACGGCGGGCAGCGGTTCATAGTCGATAGTGAGAAGCTCGAGCGCGTCCTCGGCGAGGTAGCGGTTTTCGGCGACGATGCCCACGACCGGCTCGCCGACATAGCGCACCTTGCCACGTGCGAGCGGCAGGATCGGTGTGGCGTGATAATGGGCCATGCGCGAGGTCGCGACCAAAGGCTGGACCGAGCCGGCCAAATCCTCGGCGGTGAGAACTGCGACCACGCCTGGGGCGGCGCGCGCCGCGGCCGCGTCGATCGCGCGAATGCGTGCATGCGGCTGGTCGCTCCGGCGGAAGGCGACATGCAGCGCGCGCATTACCTGCCGGTCGTCGGTGAAGGCGCCGTTGCCGGTCAAGAGGCGCGGGTCCTCGGTCCGTTTGATGCGCGCGCCGACGAGCTTCGGCCGGGCGTGGATGTCCGGCGCCTCATTCATAGGCGTCGGTGCCTTTGCGCAGGCTCGCCCACTGCGCTTGGTCATGGCCGCAAATGACGGTGGCGCCGCGCGCTTCGATGCGCCGGATCTCGGCCAGCGACTTGGTCAGTACGTCCGCGTTCCAGGTGTTGCGCGGAACGACGCCGGTATCGAGGGTCGCGCGTACGCTGACCGCATCGGAGGCCAAGAGGAACGTGCCGGATTTTTCCAGCGCGACCAGCGCGGCGGTGGTGCCCGGCGTATGACCGGGCAGGGGGATGAGCACGATGCGCCCGTCGGCGAACAGATCGCGTTCGCCGTCGATGGTTTCGGGCGGTGCCGGGCGCTCCCATTCTGCGGCGAGGTATCCGGCCGCCACGGCATTCGACGCACGCGCGGCCTCGAGCTCTTTCGCGTGCATGATGACCGTAGCGCGCTTGAAGAAGGTGTTGCAGCCGCAATGGTCGAAATGCAGGTGCGAGCACAGCACCACATCGATGTCGTCGCATTGCAGGCCGATGCCGTCCAGCGCGGTGATGACATTGTCGCCGGGCTGCATGATCGGGGTGATGACCTTGGCGACGCTGCCCCAGCGCGCTTCCGCGTTCTCGGCGACGTCGGGATGGCAGCCCGTGTCAAACAACACGTTGCCCTGGCTGTGGCGCAGGAGAATGCAGGACACCGGCACGTCCATGGTGTCGCCGCGCGGTGCGTCAGGCTGGTACATGGCCTTGCGCACGCGCAGGCGGCCGCCGGAGAGGACGTGCATCTTCATCGGGCGCTTCCCAGCTTGTCGGCGACCGAGCGGATCGCCCTGATAATATGCTCGTAGCCGGTGCAGCGGCACAGATTGCCGGACAGGCCTTGGCGGATGTCGTCATCGGTGGCGAGCGGGTATTTCCGCAGGAGATCGGTCGCCGTCATCAGCATTCCCGGCGTGCAAAAGCCGCATTGCAGGGCGTGATGCTCGTGGAAAGATTCCTGTAACGCGTTCATTTGCCCGATCCGGCCGAGGCTCTCGACTGTCTCGACATTGCGGCCATCGGTTTGCACCGCGAGCATGAGGCAGGAGCGTGCGCTGTCGCCGTCGACGAGCACGGTGCAGGCGCCGCAGACGCCGTGCTCGCAGCCGACATGCGTGCCGGTGAGGCCGAGCGTGTGGCGCAGGAAATCGGCCAGCAGCAGCCGCGGCTCGACGGCGGCCCGGTGGGCGGCGCCGTTGACGGTCACCGTGATCTCGCGCGTCGTGCTCATGTGGCGCTCTCGTTGGCGCGCCGCCACGCGGCGGCGACGGCCCGGCCCGCGAGCACGCCGGCGAGATGGCGCCGGTAGTCCGACGAAGCATGCAGATCGGTCTCGGGATCGGTCGCCGCGCGCACCGCCTCGATGACGCGCGCGGCCAATTTGCCTTCGAGCGCCCGGCCGGCCAACAGGGCTTCCGCCTCGCTCGCCCGCAGCGGGGTCGGGCCGACGCCGGTCAGGGCGATGCGCGCTCGCATGATGGTGCCGCCGGACACCGTCAGAGTGGCAGCCGCGGCGGCGAGCGCGAAGTCGCCATGGCGGCGGGCGACCTCTTCGAATCCCCAGCCGGTGTTCGCCGGCAATTTCGGCAGCGTGATCTCGGTGACGATCTCGTCGACGGCGAGATCGACGGTCATGGCGCCGACGAAGAACTCGCGCGCGGCGATCCTCCGCGCGCCCGATGGCGAAGCGACGCGAAGCGCGGCATCGAGCAGCACCGCCATCATCGGCAGCTCGGCCGCGGGATCGGCGTGCGACAGGCTGCCGCCGATGGTGCCGCGGTTACGGATCGCCAGATGCGCCACATGCGTCATCGCGCACGCCAGGACCGGCAAGTGGAGGGCGACGACCGGCGAAGTCTCGAGCTGATAATGGCGCGCGAGCGTGCCGATGCGGATCGCGTCACCGGTCTCCTCGATGAAAGAGAGGCCGGCGATGCGGTTGATATCGACCAGGACCGACGGGCGCAGCAGCCGGAAATTGAGCATCGGAACGAGGCTCTGGCCGCCGGCAATGATCTTGGCGTCGGCGCCGGCCCGGGCCAATGCCGCAGCGGCCATGTCGACGCTCTCGGCGAGGATATAGTCGAAGGCGGGCGGCTTCATCCGCGAACGCCCCGCACCGCCGCAAACTCGGCGGGCCGGTGAGACTCGAGCGGGGCAGGCTTCATGCCGACACGGGAGCTCGCTGCGTCGATCACAGGACGACGGGAGATTAGGACCCATGTGCGCGGCGGACAACCGCATGGCTTGCCATGCGATGGCGGCTCAGCCCAAGCGCGACGCTCGACGCCTAATGGAGGTTGACAAGCCCGCTATCGCCGGCGATCGGCATCATGACGCTGCGGCGCCGGTTCCGGCGAGGCGCGCGGTGCGGCGCTCGGGCGCGGTATGGAGGCCGCACTCTTTCTTGTTGTCGTCCTCCCACCACCAGCGTCCGGCCCGCTCCGGCTCGCCCGGCGCGATGGCCCGCGTGCATGGCGCGCAACCGATCGATGCGAACCCTGCGGCGTGCAGCGGATTTGCCGGGACTTTGTTGGCCGCGACGAAGGTTTGCACCGCCTCGCGCGTCCAGTCGAACAGCGGGCTGAGCTTGAGGAGCCTGCGCTGATCGACCGCGACCAGCCTGGTCGCTTCCCGCTGGCTCGACTGATCCGCGCGCAGGCCGACGACCCATGCCGCCGCGCCGGCGAGCGCGCGATTGAGCGGCTCGACCTTGCGAACATGGCAGCAGGCGAGTCGCGCATCGCGCGAAGCATAGAAACCGTTGATCCCCTGCTTCTCGACCAACGCTTCGAGGCTTTGATTCTGCGGATAGACCGCGCGGATGCGCCGGCCGTAGCGGCGCTCCGTCTCCGCCCAAAGCCCGTAGGTCTCGCGAAACAGCCGACCGGTGTCGAGTGTCGCAATCTCAATGTCGATCGCGTGCTCGGCGATCAGATGGAGAATGACCTGATCCTCCAAACCGAAGCTGGTTGTGAACACGATCCTTCCGTCGCTCTCGCCGCGAAACCGCGCCAGGCGCTCCGCCGGCGATAGGCTGGCGAGGAGAGCCTCGAGCCGTGACGCCCGCTGCGCCAGCTTGCCGGCGCGCGCGCGCTCGCCGTCACTGAACAGGGAGACTGCCGGCACGGTCTGTTGCAGCGCCGGATTGTCGGCGGCGGCGCTGCCACGTTCCTCCTCCGCGACGGAAAGAATAAGCCCGCCGCCGCTGATCCTGCCGGCCAGATCGAGCACCAGCCGCCCGGTTCGCGGATTTGTCGCGTAGACGTCGGCGGCGATCGGCTGGGACAATGCAATCTCGATTTCGCCGACGTGGTTCTGGGCGATGACCTTCCCTTCGCTGGGCGAGAGCAAGCCCGGATCGACTGCACCGACGATCGCGGCGATCCTGCCACGGGATTCGGACATGCCGACCCGCACATTGATCGCGGCGCCGACGGTGAGCGGCGCCTCGTTGAGCCAAAAGACGCGCGCGCGCAGCGCGTGGGCCGCCGTGGCCGGCGTCTCGATCGCGGAAATGATGTCGCCACGCTCGACGAAAATCCGCTGGTCCAGCGTCAGCCCGATCGATTGGCCGGCACCCGCCGTCTGCGGTGCGCGCGACTCGTCGGGCTCCGGCCAGGCCTCGATCGATTGCACGCGCGCCGTCGCTCCCCGCGGCGACACGACAATTACATCGCCGACCTCGACCTGCCCGGTCTCGATGCGGCCCGCTATGATCCGCCGGTCGTCAAACTTGTAAGCCGCCTGCACCGGCAGGCGCAGCGGCAAATCGGCGAGCGGCTTGGCCGGGGAAAATCGATCCAGCGCCTCGAGCACGGTCGGACCGGTGTACCAGGAAATCGCCGCGGTGCGCCGCGCTACGCCGTCTCCATGTCGCGCCGAAATCGGGATGATCTCGCTTGGGGTCAGGCCGAAGCCGGCAAGCTGCTTCACGATGGTCGTTTCGATCTCGCGATAACGGCTTTCATCGAAGTCGACCCGGTCCATCTTATTGATGACGATGGCAACCTGTCGAATGCCGAGGAGCTGCAGCAGATAGCCGTGCCGGCGCGTCTGCTCTTTCACCCCTTCGGTTACGTCGACGATCAGCACGGCGGCGTCGGCTTGAGACGCGCCGGTGATCATGTTGCGCAGGAATTCGGCGTGCCCCGGCGCGTCGATGAGAACGACATCGCGCGATGCGGTCCGGAACCGGATCTGGCTGGTGTCGAGGGTGATGCCCTGGTCGCGTTCGGTCTGCAACGCGTCGAGCAGGAACGACCATTCGAAATCCATGCCGCGCCGATCGCTCACCGCCTTGAGCGCGTCGAGCTTTCCGTCCGGAAGGCTGTCGGTCTCGTGCAGCAGCCGTCCGATCAACGTCGATTTTCCATGATCGACATGTCCGACGATCACAATGCGAACCAGCGGACGGCCGGTACTTTGGTCGCGGGCGGAGCGATCGTTGACGAGCATGTTCATGGGATTGGTCTTTTTGTTGGCATTGATCTGCCTAGAGGTAACCGTTGCGGCGAAGCCGTTCGAACGCGTCCTCGGCCTCATGATCCATGGCGCGCCCGGCACGTTCGGGAATCTTCGTTGCTGCGAGCTCGCTGATGATGGCGTCGATGGTCGCCGCCCGTGATGGGACCGGGAAGGTGATGTCGGCGTCGCCGAGCGAGCGGTAACGCTTCCCGTCGCGCGCGAGATAGAGCGGGATGATCGGAATACCCTCACGCTTGGTGTAGGCCCAGATATCGGCCTCGGTCCACTGCAGGATCGGGTGAATGCGCAAATGCGCTCCCGCGGGCGGGGCGGCGTTGAAGTGATCCCAAAACTCCGGCGGCTGGTCGCGTACGTCCCATTCGCCCTCGCGGCCGCGCGGCGAGAACACGCGCTCCTTGGCGCGCGTCGGCTCCTCGTCACGGCGGATGCCGGCGATGAGACCGTCGAAGCCGTATTTGGCGAGCGCGAGCCGCAGCCCTTCGGTCTTGCGCGCCGCCGAGCGCGCGGCCGGCGGCAAGGTCGGATCGATCACCTCGAGCGGCGGGCAGGGCTCGATCTTGAGATCGAGCGCCCATTCGACCGAATAGCGGTCGCGAAAATCGTACATCTCCGGAAATTTCTTCCCGGTGTCGACATGCAGCACCGGAAAAGGAATGCGGCCGAAGAACGCCTTGCGCGCGATCCAGACCATCACGTTCGAATCCTTGCCCAGCGACCACAACAGCGCGATCCGCTTGAGCCGGGCGAAGGCTTCGCGAAAGATGAAGACGCTTTGCGCCTCGAGATCGTCGAGCCGTTCCACTTCGCTCACTCAGGCTGGATCGAAGAAGCGTGTTTGGTGGCGACGGCAAAGAGCGTCTCTGATATGGCTGCAGACCCCATCGTTTCTTCCAAGTTGCCTTACGCAGGCAGGAGAATATTTCTTCTGTTTAGACAGGCTGTTTCCTTTGTATATGGAAAAGAATTTCGGTCAATCAAGAATTCGCGACAATGGTTTTCACGGCCGGGGCAAATCCGGTTTTACCGTTGCCGCTGCCTTGCACCGCTCAACCGCGCCAGTAGCGGTCTTCCCAGCTTCGCGACAGCCGCATGGCGGAGAGGATGAGGCCGGCCATCGAATAGGTCTGCGGGAAGTTGCCCCACAATTCGCCGGTGCGCGGATCGACGTCCTCGGAGAGAAGCCCGTAACGATTGCGGTGTTGGAGCGCGTCGGTGAACAGGTCGCGCGCCGCCTCGCGCCGTCCGAGCGACCACAGCGCGTCGATGAGCCAGAACCGGCAGATCAGGAACGCCGTCACCGGCAGGCCGAAATCGTCGGCGCTGGCGTAGCGCATCACGTGTTTCTCGCGCACCAGCTCGCGCTCCATGGCGGCGACAGTCGAGATGAAACGCGGATCGTCCACCTCGACGACGCCGAGGTCGGCAAGAAGGAGCACGCTGGCGTCGAGGTCGTCGGAGCCGAACGCTGCGGTAAAGGCGCCGCGCTTCTCGTTCCAGGCACGGTCGAGCAGCACGGCGTGAATCGGCTCGGCGATCGAATTCCAGTATTTGGCGCGGTCCTCAAGGCCGATGCGCGCGGCGATCGCAGCGAGCCGCTGGCAGCCGGCCCAGCACATCGCCGCCGAATGGGTGTGGACGCGCTGGCGGCCGCGATATTCCCAGATGCCGGCATCCGGCTCGAACGCCTTCTTGGCGGCGCGGCCGCCCAGCGTCTCCAGGAGATGAAACAGGCCTTCATCGCCGGGCCGCGGCAGGCGGCGGTCGAAGAACATCGGCATGGCGGCAAGGATGACGCTGCCATAGGCGTCATGCTGGACCTGATCGACGGCGGCGTTGCCGATCCGCACCGGCCCGTCGCCGCGATAGCCGGCAAGATCGGGCGCGGTCCGCTCCTCGAGCGTGGCCGAGGGCACCACGCTGTAGAGCGGCCGCAGCTCCTGGTCCGGCTTCGAGACGATCGACAGCGTGAACGAGATGAACTCCTCCATCGTGCGCGTAGCGCCGATACGGTTGAGCGCCTGAACGACAAAATAGGCGTCCCGCAGCCAGCAATAGCGGTAGTCCCAGGTGCGGCCGGAGCCCGGCGCCTCCGGGATCGAGGTGGTATGCGCGGCGACGACGGCGCCGGTCTCATCGAAATTGCTGAGCTTGAGCGTGATCGCGGCGCGGATGATGGCCTCCTGCCAGTCGACCGAGATCGACAGGCGGCGCACCCACTCCATCCAGTAGTCGTGCGTCCGGTCGGCGAATTCGCGGCAGGTCGACTGCAGGTCGCCGGGAAAAGGTTCGTCCGGGCCGAACACCAGGTGTACGGGGCGCGTCAGCACGAAAGGCGATTCGCCATCGATCAGCGACAGCGGCGCGTCGGTGGTGAGGCGAATGACAGTATCGTCATCGCCGGCATAGCGGATGTGGTTGCTGCCGAGCGAGCGATGCTGCAGCGGCTTGCCGTAGCGGAAGGTCGGCCGCATGCGGATGGTGATGCGCGGCAGGCCGGCGATGGGCTCGACAATGCGAAACAGTTGCGGCGGCCGGAACACGCGGCCGAACTGGCGGAAACGCGGCACGAAATCGGTGATCCGCACCTTCCCGCCCTGACGATCGGTGAGCACGGTCGAGACGATCGCGGTGTTGCGGATATATTCGGACTGAAACTCCGCCAGATCGTCGAGCACGATGTCGGAGAATCCCTTCTCCTCCGTGCCCGCCAGCAACCGGCAGAAGATCGGATCGCTGTCGAAGCGGGGATAGCACCACCACATCACGCGCGAGCAGGGGTCGACCAAAGCGGCCGTTCGCCCGTTCCCGATGACGGCCAGATCCAGCCCGTGATCCTTCATTCCGCCTGGTCTCCGCGGTCGGCGACGATCCGCGCGAGCCACAGACGCACGTCCTGTGGCGTGTCGAAATGACCATGCACGCCGGGAACGATGCGGCCGACGGAGAATCCGAGACCGCCGAAATCCGGAATGACGCCGAAGACCGGCTCGTCGGTTGTGTCATCGCCGATGAAAATCGGATGCCGGTCGTTGAATGGCGGGTAGTTCATCAGCTCACGGACGGCTGTGGCCTTGCTCACCCCGGCCGGCTTGACCTCGAACACTTGCTTGCCCGGCAGCACATCGACGGAGTCGGGCGCCATCTGCGCGCAGATGCCGGCGATCGCCGCGCGCAAGGCCGGCCCCTGATCGGGCGCCAGTCGATAGTGCAGGGCGAGCGAGTAACCCTTGTCCTCGACGATGATGCCGGGCCCGAGCTCGGTGAGCGTCGCGAGCTTGCGTTTCAAGTCCTTGCTCAGCAAGCCGACGCGCGTGCGCGGCTCGGTGCCGGGGACTGGCCGCAGTTCGGCGCCGTGACCGCCGATCGCCGCCAGCTGCAGGGGAGCAAAGATCAGGTCGATATCGGCGAGCTTGCGGCCGCTCACCAGCGCCAAGGCGCCGCCGGTCAGCTCCTGCAGCCGGCCGAGCGTCTGGCGCAGCATCGGCGGGACCCAGACCTCCTGCGGCGCCGGCGCGATATCGAGGATCGTGCCATCGATGTCGAGCAGGATCGCGCATTCGCTTAAATCGGAGGTAAGCGAGGTTGTGGCAATTTCCATGTCGAGAATCGGAGTTTCTATCTGCCTCTGCACGTCCTTATCCCACTATGACTCGATGAAAGACAACGGCCGGCTCACCGTTTCCAGCGGTTTGCGCTCGGCGGCGACGCCCCAGCGGGCTTCGGCCATGGCGGCGCCGATCATCATGAGCGCGCCGATGACATAGCCGATGGCGACGCTGCCGCGCGAGCCGGTGCTGATCAGGGCGCCGAACAGCGCCGGGCCCACGACCCCGCCGATGGCGGTGCCGATGGCGTAGAAGAACGCGATGGCGAGCGCACGGATTTCCAGCGGGAAGGTCTCGCTCACCGTCAGATAGGCGGACCTTGCCGCCGCCGATGCGAAGAAGAAGACCACCATCCAGGCCGCGGTCAGTTGCTGCGCCGAGAGGGCGTTCCGGCTGAACAGATAACCGGTCGCGGC
>Ga0210394_10001902_pt1 | contig 30879 bp, 28 predicted proteins | sample IncBWC12MmetaG_FD_160121 | JGI IMG/M metagenome (GOLD analysis project Ga0210394, IMG submission 160121) | Forest soil microbial communities from Barre Woods Harvard Forest LTER site, Petersham, Massachusetts, United States - Inc-BW-C-12-M | ecosystem: Environmental > Terrestrial > Soil >... | reverse complement strand
GTTCGCATGGATCGTGAGAACTACGATTTCCTTCACGAGATCACAAAGGAAGAGGGGAGTGATTTGTCCAAGGCTGTTCGGGACATGGTGACTCGCGGAAGAATTCTGCTCGCTGTCGAGAGATACAAGAAGGGAGAGGCCTCGCTCGGCAGGGCTGCTGAGTTGGCGGGAGTGCCGGTCGGACAAATGATGACGATCCTGGTGGAATTCGGGGTCGAAAGCAGACTGGAGAAGGAAGACTATCTGCAGGGGCTTCAGAACTTGCAGAAGGTCTGGTAATCACTTCCCGCTTCAACCATCCGGCGTTGGTTGAAATGACAATTTTGACCGCGCATCCAGATGACGTCGTCCCAGTTGCAGTAAGTCGCCACAAGGGGTAGCTTGATAGGATTTCGGTCCAACTTCAGTCCAGTTCAAGAGGTCGATTGCACCGCGTGCGTCCGCGTAAGCGATATGACTAGCAAATTTGGATGGTTGGAGGCCTCCGCAATCAATTCTTCTTTCCCGTGAATAAGTTCCCGATACCCTGCAACCATCCGAATTGGCAATGCTCTTGTGCCCGCATTCGGGCGGCACGACAGAATTACGGAACTGCCGTAGAGACTCTCGCCACCTGACCCTGTGGCTTCGCATGCCTCCCAGCGGAAGGAGTTTGCCCATGGTGCCAATCCTCAGAATAAGAACTTGAGAGCGACTTGTGAAATGCGCGGCGCTGCAGCTTTGACAACCTGTCCGAACGTCGCGTCGTTGATGTTTCCGTCGACCGAGCCACTTCCGTCGAACTGCGCATGATTAAAACTGTTGAACGTCTCGAAGCGAAACTCGAGAGATTTGTTCTCCGTCAGTTTGGTGACCTTATGGAGCGCGATGTCGAAGTTGTTGATGCCTGGTCCATAGAACGGCCTGCGCGCCGCATTTCCTTGGGTCCCAAGCGAATTTGGGCTGAACAGAGCGGTGTTGAAATATGGTTGGCCGTTTCGAGGATTGTGGTTAATTTCGAGATTTCCTGCAACGACGTTGGGTAAATCGATGCTCACTGAGTTGATTCCGTTATTCTGGGCATCCACGAGGAAGTTGTCGCCATTACTGGCGAGGGTCACAGGCAACCCTGTCGCGAACCGAGTGATTCCTGAGATTGCCCAGCCTTCGGTCAATCGATTCCCCACGCGAAATAGCTTTTCAACCGGCAATTCGTAGTTATAGCTAAAGACGAAATTGTGCTTGATGTCGTACGCGGAGATTCCATACTCCGCCCGGGAATTGAATGGGTTCACCTGCTCCTGCAGGTTCGAGGAGTCATCTAGGGACTTCCCGTAAGTGTAGCTCGCCAACATGGTCAGGCGACCGCTGCTGTGCTTCAGCGTCAAATCGAGTGCGTTGTAATTTGAATTGCCTATGTTCTTAAAATACGCGTCAGTACCGATGGTGTTGGGGAAGCCGGCCAGATTGCGCGTGCCGTTCACGACCGTTCCATCGGCCCGGGTGTAAACCAGATTCTCACCGAATGGCCCGCAGGTTGGACTGCCCAGAGCCACGTCCTGCGGCTGACTGAGGCTGAGGCAGAGGGCTGGGTTTCCCGGATTTGCTTCGAGCACCGTTAAGAGATGGCGACCGAGCGAGCCTACGTAACCCGCGCTCACCATCGTGTTCGCGGTGATTTGACGCTCGACCGTGAAATTAAGTGCCATGGAATAGGGTGTCGGGTTTTTGTAAAAGTAGCTCACCGCCCCGCTGATTGGCGTGTAGCGAGCCCAGGGAACATTCGGATCTGGATTCGACGGCGAGTGGCCAAACGCCGGGACCTGAACCGGAAATTGTTGCAGGAACTGCGTACCAGTGAGCGCACCGACGAAGGGCGTTGCCATCTCTGGAGGCTCGGGACTGGTATATGTCAGCCCATAAGGCGGATTTCCTGTCGGGTAAGCGATCGTCAGACCTTCGATTGAAGTAAAGAATCGGCCCGCGCCGGCACGGATGCTGGTCTTCCCGGGTCCGCCCGTCAGCGCCCCCAAGAAACCATCCGACCAGTTCGGTGAGTAGGCGAGGCCGAGGCGCGGAGAGAAATCGTCCAGCGGCGTATAGGCCAGCGTCGAAGGCAACGCCTGACCGTTTGGCAAACGATCCCCAGGCACCAGGTAACCGAGCGGCGCGCCGGGAAAGGTCTGTGACTCGACGCCTGCAATCAAAGTCGTTCCTTGATTGCGCTCTTCGGACCATCCACGTATGTAGTCCCAGCGGAGACCGTAGTTGACGGTCAGATTGGAACGCAGGCGCCAGCTGTCCTCTGCAAAGATTCCGCCCGTCGCGGAAAACTCGTGAAAGGGCGGAGAAGATTGTTGTGAATAGAAGTCCGGCAGGCCCAGCAGAAAATCCGCGAAACCATTGCCGGTACTCTGAGCACCTGATCCGAAAAAGGAGAACGTACCGTTGGCAACCAAGTCCGGCGCTTGTTTCACGGCGTACCAGATATACTGCCCGCCAAACTTCAACGTGTGATTGCTGACTACCTTTGAGACGGTGTCGCCGGCATCAATCGTGTTGTTAACCTGCGCGACGAAGAAGGGATTCGTCCCGACCGCAAAAGAGTTGAAGTACAGCGTCTCAACTCCCGCAAACTGCGGGAACCCTTGCTGAACTCCTTGCGGGCCTGAAGAAATTCCTTGGTCCGCGAGGCTGACGCCTACGCCGCCTGTAGGAACGCCGAGGTTGTTGTGCAACCGAATGTAGCCGACGTGCGCTTCATTGACGAGGTTCGAGCCAAATGTCTCGGTATTGCTGAGCACGATCATCTGGTCCCTGCCCGATGAGAGCGCGTCAAATGCGCCGTTTGGACCGGGAAGAGTGGCGCCACCGAAGGCGCTCGGGTACGGGTTGTCGAGATTGTAGCTGTCTGCGAAATAGTAGACAGAAAACGTCCCGTAGCGCGAGGCGTTGAGGTCGATTCGCGCAGAACCTTTATCGTCGTTGAGGCGAAGCTTATTCGCTTCTGTCGAAAATTCACTTGTCCCGAGATTGGGGGTGGGAATGAATTGCAGCATCTTGCTTGCCGGCACAGCGAAGGCCGTCTGAGGAATCTTCGCACCCGGGAATACGCATTGCGAGCTGGAGGCACATCCCGGTGTAAAGAAAGGCTCGCCGACTGTAACGCCGTAGCCCAAGCGGCTCGCGAGAGTCTGCGCCAAGAAGGCGCCGTTGACCTTGCCCGTGAGTGTATTTGCGGAATCCGAGAAATCGCCCGCCCGATTCGCCCAAGAGGGCACGCTCGCGATTCCAGTCTCGACGCCCTGGACGGTTCGCTGCCCTTGGTAGTCGCTGAAGAAGAAAACTTTATCTTTCTTGATCGGCCCTCCAAGCGTTCCGCCAAACTGATTCTGCTGAAATGTTGATCGCCCTGGGTCAAAGAAGCCGCGCGCATCAAGCGTAGTGTTCCGGAGAAACTCGAAGGCATCACCATGGAATTGGTTGGCACCCGACTTGGTCACAACGCTGATCAGGCCGCCGCTGTAATTGCCATACTCGGCGTCTGCGTTGCTGCTCAGAATGCGAAACTGAGCGATCGAGTCGAGATTAGGAATGATCCCTGCCTGTTGGCCGATGGTTTCCTGCACGCTTACGCCGTTGAGCGTGAAGCCATTCGCTGATTCACGCTGTCCATTGATCGAAAATTGGCCGGTATCGGCGTTCCCCGCAGCGGGGACGGTGCCAAATCCGCCGCCCGACGTGCTGTTTCCGGCCCCGCTCGTTGTCAGCGGCGTTACTCCAACCTGCGTTGCGAACAAATCTGTATAACTTCGGCCGTTCAAAGGAATGCTGGTTATTTGCTTGCTGCCAATGACCTGACCTAGTTGCGTGTCGGAGGTTTCCACCCGAGCCGCTCCTTCAGTTACGGTAACGGTCTGGTCCTGTTCGCTGAGCTGTAAAGTCACGTCAACCGTAAAGGCGGAGTTGATATCAATTGCGAGGCCTTTGGTCTTGTTTGGCTTGAAGCCATTCGCAGTGACATTGATCTCGTATACGCCGACGGGCAGGACCGGAAAAGCGTAGCTCCCCTGCTCGTCGGTTTTCGTCGTTTGCTTCACTCCGGTCGCGATATTAACGGCAACGACGGTGGCTCCTGCAATCACTGCATCCGTCTGGTCTTTCACGACTCCGGTGATTTTTCCTCCGACATCCGCCCACGCAGCGTTCAACTGAAACAAAACTGAGAATGCAACTACTAGGGCCATTCTCACTGTGAGTCTCACATCCCACTCTCCTTTGCCTTCAAACTAGGCTTGTGATTCGTCGAAACTGTTTGGTGCCGAGCCGTTTTCTCCAACATCCAAAGCCGAGGCGATCTCCCATCGAATTGTCGTCACGCCGGGTTCGAGTGACAGGCGCGTGACGATCTGCTCCAGCAACTCGTCCTTCCTTCCAGTTGATCTCACCTGCGCTCTCACCTTGACGCGGCTCGCGCCTTCTTCGTCTTCGCTGTGTAGCGCATAGAGAACCAGTGGCGTGCGTCCGATGTTCTGCAGCAAGAGCGCGCGAATCTGAGTCTCATCGGAGGTACGGCACACACACTCGAACAGGTACAGAACCAACTCCTCTGGGGCTTGTGCGGGAGTACGATTGATTCGCTGCGCCAGCGGGCGGAGCAGCAGATTGGCGGCGAGAATCGCGACTGTTCCTAAGAAGGAAAGCGTCGTATAACCAAGGCCAGCGAGCGTTCCAATTGCAGCCGTGCACCAGAGTGTCGCTGCGGTATTTAGTCCGCGAATACTGAATCCATCCTTGAGAATTACGCCTCCGCCGAGGAACCCGATCCCAGAAACAACGTAGGCGGCGACCCTTCCCTGGCTGCCATCGCCGCTGATGAAGCCGCCCATCATCACGAACATGGCGGAGCCCACTGCGACGAGGCAATTTGTGCGCAGCCCGGCCGTGCGTTGCCGCCATTGCCGCTCGGCGCCGACCAACGCTCCCAGAAGGAGCGCGACAAGCAAACGAATTGCGAACCAGTACCAAGTCATGATCCCCTCCGCTCCGTGCCGGGTGACTTGCCTGCCCGCGGAAAATCAGAATCCGCATCCGTCAAATCAGCCACCGTCGTCGAGTTCTCACGATGAATGGCCACCAGATCTGCACCCTTCTCCTGGGCGCGGGATGGGAACGCTGGTAGCGATGGATCGATCCAAATCGAAATCAGCGGTGACTTGCCGTCGTCACCTAGCGGCACCCATACACGGTACAGACCAGAAAATGCTGCAAAATTGGCCATGCTTCCCCCTTCCGCGAGACACAGCTTTCCTGATCGAGATCAGAAAGTTCTCGCGCAGCCGAAATCAGTTGTTCAAGTGGGGATCTTTACGGAGATGGTGAAGATTCCACTCGCTCGGGTTTGCTTGTTCCGCGAGAGCGAGCGGGACTTCAGGGATGCAAGGTCTTACGCTCGTCGGTCGTGGAGGTCCAGGCGGTTGCTAGTACCTGGAGGTTCTGGTTCTTGGATTAGATTTTCCATATATAATCTGAGTATCCTATGGGCCCGTACCGTACCGGCCTTGGGTTAGATACCATACCCCTACTGGGTAGTCAACCAAAATGTCGCATATGTCGCGAGAAAAATTGGACCTGGTCAACCGGACCAAAAAAGTCATCGGGCAACTGGAGGCCATTTTGCGCGCTCTCCATGATGATGAACAATGCGCAGACGTGCTGCAGAGGCTCGCGGCAGCCAGAGGATCCATCAACAGCCTCATGGGCGAACTCATGGAAGACCATATTCGCAATCACATGCCGAGAAACAGCAAATCGTCTGAAGAAGCTGCCGACGACCTCATCGGTATTGTGCGCACCTACTTGAAATAATCTCTTCGCGGGCGCAGCGCGCGGCTCCGCGCTCGCCCATTCCGATGGTTGCTCAATACAAGGACTTTTGTCGGTACTGATCCGACGGACGGGGTGATGACCTCCGGGCTGCGCGTCACTCGCGGGCCATCCGGCGATGTGATGCCGGGTACACTCTTCCCGCAAGAACAGCGATATTCTGCAGTGCCTGCCGGCTCTTCCCGGCTTTGGCCGCCATCCTAATTCCAGCGAGCGTGCTCTCAAAGAAATCCGCCATGCTGACAAGGTCTGCATCTGAACTAAGCTCTTCCTGTTTTTTTGCCTTCTGGAGCACGCGGATTAGAGTCTGACGCTGCACGCGAGCCGCATTACCGATGATCCGCGTCACGTCGGCATCGCGCTGACCGAATTCACTGATCGCGTTGAGCCCCATGCAGCCTTCCGCACTGGACAAGTCTTTCCGTTCAGCGAAGGTCACCAGGGCTTTTTGAACAGCGGAGAGGGCCGAGCCAGATCTTTCCAACTCCACGTTAATGGAATGAACGCTCTCGGCGACATACATCTTCAGGGCTTGCAAAAACAGCGCCCGCTTGTCGCCGAAAGTGTCGTACATGCTCTGCCGCCCGACGTCCATGACGCGCATCAAGTCATCAGTGGATGTGGCGGCAAAGCCTTGCTGCGAAAAGAGCCGTATCGCCTTCCGCAGGGCTCGGTCTTGATCAAACTCCTTCGGTCGAGCCATGCGCCTCTCCTCCCGGAGTGTCCTCGTTCCGACTAAGCGACGTATCCGCCGTCAATGGTGAGGCTGGCTCCGGTGATGAAGCCCGCCTCTTCCGACGCGAGGTAGGAGACGAGGCTGGCGACCTCCGACACCTCACCCATTCGCTTCAAAGGAATGAGCGTCTTAACCAAGTCAGCGTGAGCTGAACTCATATCGGTGGCTGTGGGTCCCGGTTGAACGTTGTTTACCGTGATGGCGCGCGGGGCGAGATCAATGGCAGCGCCGCGAACAAGACCTGTGAGCGCAGCCTTGGTCATGCTGTAAACGCTTCCGCCAGGAAAAGCTGTGCGAATAGCAGTGTTGCTACCGATGAGCACGATCCTGCCTCCCTGGTTCATTCGTTGGGAGGCTGCCTGAATGCCGACGAAGGCGGCACGGACGTTGATGGCCACCATGCGGTCGAACTCTTCGAGACTGTAGCTGTCGATTGTGTCCAAGGTGAGAATGCCCGCGTTGCTGACGAAGATGTCCAAAGTGCCGAAAGCTTCGCTTGCTCTGGCCACCGCGGCGCGGAGCTCTTTGGCGGAGGCGCTGTCGGCTCGCAGCGATAGTGCTCTGCCCCCCGCGGACTCGATTTCGCGTACAAGTTCGAGAGCCTTTTCTTCTGAGCTTGAGTAAGTGAACGCAACGGACGCGCCGTCCGCTGCGAGTCGGCGGACGATGCCTGCGCCGATGCCTCGGGAACCACCCGTGACGAGGGCTACCTTGCCAGTGAAGTTGTTGCTCCGCATGGTGCTATTAACCTCCTCCCAGGCAGCGATTATATAGGTTATGGACTAATCTGTCCAGAATAAGATCATTTCGGACCAATCAATCCTTGGGCCCTCGGTTAAACGCAATAAGTGCAGCGCAGCCATTTAGCGATACCTGTGGAGGCGAGTTTGCACGAACGCACAGAGGACCGAACTTGACCGGGGCGGCCCACGATGGAGAAGGACACGGGTAATTCCTCCCTCGCAGGGCGCTGCCCATGATCACAGGGGCCGCTCGGAAACGTCGCCGCGCTCAGAATTAGCTCCTGCAGCAGTCTTTTTTGGTTCGGACTCGGCAGTTCGTCCAAGTCAGGTATCGCAGACAAAGGTCCAGAGTCTTGATGTCATTGGCGTTGGTTCTCTTGAGTCGCCACCGGGACGCGGGTGCTGTGCATGAAGACGATCTTCCAGGTGCCTAGCTGTTTCTCTAAGAAGGCCGATTCCAACCAATTCTGGTTCACGCTGCCGGAAGCGTCGCTGATGCTGCCTTTATTGACGTAGGCGATCCAAGCGGTGTTGCCGCTGATGTGGACGTCAGGTTCGGTGACGTTCCATTCATAACCCTTGCCCGCTGCATGCTGCGCCTTGATGAGAGCCATGATGGAGTCTCCGTTGAAGCGCGCGCCGCCATCGAATATGTAAAAGTCTGATGCGATGACGGAGTCGAATTTCGCAACATCGTCTGCGCGGGCTGCAGTGAATATTGTGCTCACCGTATCTACGACTTGCTTCTGGTTGGAGGTGAGTCGATTCTGCTGCGCTCTCGCCGTAAAGACGTTCGGAGAAAAGATTAGGGCGAAGGTAACGACCAATCGGATCGGGAGTTGCGATGACATACCAGAAGTCTGCTTTTGGGTAAATCGCGTGAATACGTCAGGGTTCGATTTATTCCCGGATGTAAGGAAGCGCGTTGCTCCGCTACCAAGTACATTTATAAATCGTTCCTGCGTATAAATTGCCGGAGCACTGAACCGCTAAAACGACTCTCCAACGAGTTCTTCACTTTTCTTCCAAAGCGCTTCAGCGGTGTTTGGGTCGAGCGCATATCCGCGAACTCCTTCACTTATGGCGCTGATGGTCACGTGGTCCGGAACGACATTGCCGACATGGCAGTTCTCGCAATAGCGACCCCCGATCTGGTCGGCTGGAGCAACAACACCGGCCCATATCGAAGTTGCGGCACCTTGAGGAACGGTCTTCCATTGGAAGGGCGGTTTCCCCTCCGCCGCCAGCTGCTTATTCATCTGCTCGACGATCCCTTTTATGCGACTCGGATCGATGTGGCGACCCAGTTCGGTTTCGATGCCTCCGGGATGCACGGCCGCCGCGCGCACACCACGCTTCTGGTGCCGCCGGTCGAAGGCAACAGCGAAGAGGATGTTCGCCGTCTTCGATCGGCCGTAGGCAACGAAAGGCTCATAGGGCGTCCGTTCAAAGTTGGGATCCTGGAGATCGACGTTGGAGTAGCGGTGCCCCGCAGAAGACAGATTGATCACTCGCCCGCCGGTCGGAATGAGCGGCGCAATTCGATTGACCAAAACGAAGTGGCCCAGGTGATTGGTGCCGAACTGCGTTTCAAAGCCGTCCGCTGTATGTCCAAACGGCGTGGCCATTACACCTGCATTGGCGATGACCACGTCGAAGGGTTCACCGCGTCCCAGCAGTCCGTCGGCGCAAGCGCGCACGCTCTCAAGGCTCGCGAGATCAAGCGCAATCAATTCAAAGCTCCCACGGCCAGCTGCTGCGTCCTTTCGTACTTGGGTGGTCGCGGCTTCGCCCTTCGTCAGATCCCGCACCGCACCCACAACCTGGGCGCCGTGCGCGGCAACAGACCGCGCCGTTTCCACGCCGAGCCCCGCCGAAACGCCCGTGACGAGGATCCGTTTTCCGCGCAGATTCACGCCCGACAAAACGTCGTCTGTTGTTGAGGTCGCCCCAAATACTTCCACCATCTCCCTCCTCCTTGTGCTGTCCCAGTCGAATTGCCCTACGTACGCAAGCCATTTTGACAAGCTGCCACATTGTAAGGCGGCTATGTTTGCCACCCGCCGCCAAGTGCCCGGTAGAGTTGAACGAGACTCTGATACTCGTTGCCCCGCGCCTCCGCCAAAGTGAGCTCCGCTGCGAAAAGCGACCTTTGGCCGTCCAGCACTTCGAGATAAGTGGTGGTGCCGCCTTGGTAGCGTGCGATGGAGAGCCGGACCGACTCTTCCAGGTCCGTTACGGCCTGCTCCTGGCGGACTCGTACCTCGTGAAATTTCTGATATCCGATTAGGGCATCGGACACATCTCGGAAGGCGTACTGAATGGCCTGCTGGTAAGCGATCAAAGCCTGCTGGTGCTGCGATTCCGCCAGATGGAGGTTTCCCCGAAGTGCACCTCCCGTGAAAATCGGCTGACTTACTTGAACGCCGTATGACCAGATGCTCGTTTGCGAACTCATCATGCCGGCAAAAAGACTGCTGCGCCCAAATGCGCCACCTCCCGCTCCAGTCAGCGAAATTTGTGGAAAGAACTCAGCCTTGGCAACACCAATTTCGGCATTCGCGGCAATAAGCAATTGCTCAGCTTCGCGAATGTCGGGCCGTCGCTCAAGCAGTGAGGAAGGCAATCCGGCCGGCACGTCAGGAGGAAGCGCTTGCTCTGCCAGCGGGCGCCCCCGTGGCAAGCCTTGCGGATAATCGCCTATGAGAATGCTGATTGCATCTTCTTCCTGGCCAATCTGCCTCTGGAGATCCGGGATCTGCGCATTTGCGGTGTCGAGCACTTGCTGAGCCTGAAGCACATCCAGCCTGGTGGCGACGCCGTGGTCAAGTCTCACGGAAGTCAGTTTGACGGAATCTTCCTGTGTCTTCACTGTGTCTTGCGTGATTTGGAGCTGAAGATCAAGCTCCAGGAGTGTGAAGTAGTCACTCGCCACATCGCTGACGACTGTGAGCATGACCGTACGCTGCGCATCCTCAGTGGCTAGGAGTCGGGCACGCGCCGCCTCAGTCTCTCTGCGCAGCTTGCCGAACAAGTCCAACTGGAAGGCGGCATCTGCCGTGAGCGCCAGGAAGTTTGATTTCGACTGAAAAGTTTGTTCTTTGCCACCCGTGAAATTACCGTCGCCTTGTACTTGCGGGAAGAGATTTGAGCGCGTGATAGCCAGTTGTGCGCGTTCGGCTTTGATGCGTTCGGTGGCGAGCTGCATGTCGTAATTCTGTTTCAAGGCGGTGCGGATCAACTGTTGCAGCTGCGGGTCCTGGAAGACTTGCCACCAGGGAAGGTCCGCGAAGGAAGCTGCTTGGGCTTGCGGGCTTTCTTTCAACTCGCGGTACACCGCTGGAGTTTGCAGGACGGGCTTATGGTACTTCGGACCCACCATACAGCCGCCGATGAAACTCGATGCCAAGATAACGGAAATTATTCGCGCGAACTTCATTATAAATCGCTCCAGTGTGTGTTCCGCTCGTCTATAGGTTGGTGGCCAAGATCAGTCGCCTGGTGCTGGCGCAGGCGTTGCCGACCCTCCGGTGGCAGCGTGCTCCTTGCCGGCACCTGACCACGTCTCCACCAGATAGAAGATTGCTGGAACCAGCAGGATGTCGACGCTGCTCGCTGCCAGCATGCCGCCGATCACGGCCGTGCCCATGATTTGGCGTGCCACGGAACCGGCGCCGGATGCCATCCACAGCGGCATGCAACCGAGAATGAACGCAAACGAGGTCATAAGAACGGGACGCAGGCGAAGCTTTGCCCCTTCGAGCACTGCATCGACAAGAGGCTTCCCCTTTTCGTATCTTTCCTTGGCAAATTCGACAATCAAAATCGCGTTTTTGGCAGCCAGGCCGATCAGCATTACCAAGCCGATTTGCGAGTACACATCGGTCTCGATTTGCACCAGGTAAGCGGGATAGAAAGCGCCGAGCAGCGTCCGGCGAAGCCACAACACTACAAAAGCCCCGAATACCGCTCCCGACGTGCCCAGCAGCACGCTAAACGGCAACGACCAGCTCTCGTAGAGCGCTGCCAGGACTAGAAACACGAACAGCAGCGAGAAACCGAAGATGACCGAGGCCGGCACTCCTTGTCGCGCTTTCTGCTCTTGGTAAGACATGCCCATATAATCAAACCCCATTTCGCCCGGCATGGTCTGCCGGAAGACTTCTTCCAGGGCCGCCGTTGCCTGGTCCGAGCTATAGCCCGGGGCGGCGCTGCCGTTGATTTGCGCGGACCGATACTCGTTGTAGCGCATGGTGAACTCAGGGCCGGAACGGGGCTCAAACTTCGTCAGCGCGGAAAGCGGAACCCTCTCGCCGCCTCTGTTGCGGACGTAGAACTGTCCGAGGTTATCCATATTCGACCGGTAGGGCGCTTCAGCCTCCACGTACACCTGCCAGGTACGGCCGAACTCGTTGAAGTAGTTGATGAACAACCCGCCCATGAAGGCTTGAATGGCCTGGTAAACATCGCTGATAGCCACTCCTTGCTTAAGCGCTTTGTCGCGATCGACGTCCACGAACTGCTGCGGCACGCTCGGGAGAAACGAGGTGCTGATTGCGCCAATTTCAGGCCGTTTGCGAGCTGCCGCCAGAAACTTGTTCAAATTGTCAGCCAAAAACTGAACGTCCCGTCCGGCGCGGTCTTCCAACACGAACTGAAATCCGCCAGAAGTGCCGACTCCAGGAATCGCCGGAGGCGAGAAACTGAAGGCGGTTCCCTCCGGAAGTTTGCCGAGCTGCTGGTTCAATCGCACTTTGATTTCTTGATATTGTTCCGCTCTGGTTTTGCGCTCACTCCAGGGCTTAAGCGTGACAAAAAAGAAGCCGTTGTAAGTAGTTCGCACAAAGCTGAGCAAGCTGAAACCAACAACACTCGTGGTGTATTGCACGCCTGGCGTGTTGGCAAGAATCGCTTCCACCTGTCTTGCCGCGGCGCTGGTGCGCTCCAGCGAAGCGCCGCTCGGAAGGTCCATGTTGATGTACACGTAGCCCTGGTCTTCATCGGGCAGGAAGCTCGAGGGCAGACGGCTGCCAAAGAAAGCCGCGCCGATGCCAAAGGCTGCAATTATCACCAGGGCGAGCACACCCTTGCGAATAACTCCGCCGCAGAGTCGGACATAAATATCGGTGCCGCGCTCGAACATGCGATTGAACCTGTCAAAGAACTTGCTGAGCGGCCCGTGACTCTCCCCCTTTGGCCGGAGCAGCAGTCCGGCTAGCGCGGGGCTCAACGTGAGAGCGTTAAAAGCAGAGAGGACCACCGAGATTGCGATGGTGACAGCAAATTGCTGGTAGAGTCGGCCGGTGATGCCGGGGATGAAGGCTGTCGGCACAAACACCGAGGAGAGAACCAGGGCAATGGCTACGACGGGACCGGAGAGCTCCTCCATTGCTTTCCGAGCGGCATCTTTGGGAGCAAGACCCTCCTCAATATGACGCTGTACGCCTTCGACGACGACGATGGCGTCATCTACCACTAGGCCGATCGCCAAGACCAGGCCGAACATCGAAAGCGTGTTGATCGAGAAGCCGAAGAGCGGAAACAATATAAAAGTGCCCACCAGTGAAACAGGGACGGCCAGCAATGGAATCAGCGTAGCGCGCCAGTCTTGCAGGAAGAGGAAGACGACCAGGATGACCAGCACTACGGCGATCACCAAGGTTTCAATTATTTCCTTCATACCCTCGGTAACGGCGCTCGTCTGATCAAGCGATATGGCGTAGTCCATGTCTTGCGGGAAGCGCTGCTTCATCTCGGCCATCAGCTTGCGGACGCCTGCGGCGGTTTGGACCGCGTTGGAACCGGGCAACTGGTAGACCGGGATAACGATGGCGGGTTTGCCATTCAAGCGACTGACAATGCTGTAATCCTGCGCGCCTAGCTCGACACGGGCGACATCTCTCACGCGAACGGTCCCGCCATCGGGCGCTTCGCGTACGATCACGTTTTCGAATTGCTCCGGGGACGTCAGGCGGCCTTGTGCGAGCACGGAATAAGTGATTTGCTGGTTCGCCAGAGCTGGTTCCCCACCCACCTGACCAGCGGGATTCACCGTGTTCTGTTGCTGCACTGCACTGACAATGTCGCTGACCGTGATGCCCAGCTTCGCCAGCTTGTCAGGCTGTACCCAGAGCCTCATCGCATACTGGCCGGCGCCGAAAACCTGCGTCTGGCCGACACCGTACAGACGTGCGATCGGATCGTTGAGGTTGATGTAGGCGTAGTTGCCGAGGAAGGTTGTATCGTAAGTGCCGTTCGGGGAAAACAGTCCGACCAGCATTAACGGGGCGGTCACCGACTTTTTGATCGTTACGCCGTAGGTGTTGACGTCCGGCGGAAGTTGACCGCCAGCCAATTGCTCGCGCGACTGTGTGAGGGTGAGATCGGTGTTCGGGTCAGTCTTGAGGTCGAAGTCTACGACCATCGTGGTTTGCGAGTTGGCGGTGGCATTCAGGGAATACATGTAGTTCATGTTGTCCACGCCGTTGATTTGCTGTTCGATGGGCGTGGCGACGGACTGTTCCAGAGTTCGCGCGTCGGCCCCGACATAGCTGGCCTGCAGCTGAATTTCCGGCGGAACGATGTTCGGAAACTGCGCCACAGGCAGACTCACGATCGCGACGACGCCGACAATCACTGTCAGGATGGCGATCACCATCGCAACGATGGGCCGCCTTATGAAAAAATTAGACATGAATCCTGGTTCCTTTCAAGAGCTCTGGCTCGCTTCTTGGTGGAGGATGGCGAAGGGGAGGCGTTCGGGCTACGCGGGCCCTCGCAAGTTGCACGTTTGTCTTTTGTGTTCCGCCGGCCCGTTAGCCTTCATTGGGACACAAACGGCTTGGGTTCGACGGTCGTGCCGGGGCGAAGAGTCTGCTGCCCCTGCGCGACGACACGTTCACCTGGCTTCAGTCCTTCCTGGATAATCCACTTGGTGCCTACCCGGTTGCCAACCGTGACAGGCCGGATGGAGATCTTGTCGTCCCCGCCGACCACATCAACTTGATAGCTGCCTTGCAAATCGGTGACAGCAGCCTGGGGAATCAGTAAGGCGCCTTTCTGCGTTCGGACTACGCCCCGAACTTTGGCATACTGTCCGGGCCGCAGAACATTGCCTGGGTTGGGAAACTGAGCCGCCAGTTGGATCGAGCCGGTGTTTTGATCGACGGCGCGGCCCGCGAAGTAGAAGACACCCTCGTGAGAATAAGTTGTCCCGTCAGCGAGAATGAGCTGCAGTTTCCAGCGCTGTCTATTCGAGCCTGAAAACTGCTGCTTCAATTGGAGATAATCTTGTTCGCTGACGGTGAAATAATCCCTGATGGGGTCCACAGTCGAAACCGTAGTTAGCGTTCCGCTGCTGGAACTGACCAAATCTCCAACCTGCGCTCTTGCAACATCCGCGATGCCGTTGACGGGCGAACTGATTTGCGTAAAGCCGAGGTTAAGCCTGGCCGTTTCGACGGCGGCTTCGGCCGACTTGATTTGCGCCTTGTCCGTAGCCACGGTAGCCTTCGCCGCCAGATTGTTCTGGTTGGCATTGTCAAGGTCCTGCTGACTGGCTGCCTGCAACTTCGCGAGGGGAGTGTAACGCTCCACATCCAGCTCGGTCCGGCCTTGAACGGCTTCGGCGTTCGCAAGCTGTGCGATCGCCTGCGCTAACTGTCCATTGGCTTGATCGAGCGCCGCCTGAAACGGACGAGGATCGATCTCAAAAAGCAACTGTCCCTTTCTTACGGACGACCCTTCCTGGTAATCCCGTCTGAGCAAGTATCCAGCGACCTGCGCCTGAACGTTGGCATTCACCTCTCCGGCCAGCGTGCCGATCCATTCGGTGTAAAGGTCCACATCCTTCTGCTCGACCTGCGCCATCATGACTTCCGGAAGCGTCACCGTTCCCGCGCCTGAAGCATGTTTCGGGCGCAGGGCTCCAACAATTACCACGAGAACGATCAGGCCGACGACCCCGCCTACTGCGAAACTGTGTTTTAGAAGACTATTCATGGTGTATGTCTTGAATCGCGCCCTTTCAGCGGTCACTGCTATGGGTCTTGCAACTGGCGTTGCGTCTCAAACGAAAGGAATAATGCAGCGCGACTGCCAAAACGCCATTCGTTTCTGAGAGCGGAACTTGTTGAGTGGTCGTGAGATAGGGCGCGAGGGAAACGACGCCAAGTCAAACTGCCAAGGCAGCACTGCCATATTTGCGGTATCGTGCCCGTTTTTTGGCAGCGAATGTGCGAGGTGAAGCATCACATGGGATGGAATCCACAAAATTACTCCTACGGTGCACAGACGATGAGCAACCATGCGGAGGTCCTTGCAGTTCCATTGCCTGAGACGCGGTACGAGGCCCTCATAAGGGTATCGAATGCGATTGGAACGCATCGAGATCCAAAGGAACTATTCGGCGCGCTGGTTAGGGAGTTGCACCGAGTCGTCCAGTTTGATCATGTCGGTGTGTCCATTCGCGACGAGAAATCGAATACCTTCCGCTGGCATTGCGTCGACGCTGCGACAGAGGCAGAAATCCTTCCAGACCCGGAACTGAAAATGGAGGAATCCGATGTCTGGTGGGTCTACCAGAACCAGGAGCCTTTGGTCACTTCGCTTGCAACACAGCATGCCCAGGTTTGCAAATTCCGAGAGATTTTGAAGAAGCATGGAATCCGCAGCGTGTGCACTCTGCCCCTTACCACAGCCCACAGAAAAGTCGGGGCTCTCACCTTCGCAAGTAAAGCTTTGGATATCTATACCGCCGAAGAAGTTCACTTTCTTGCGGTGGTGGCTGAACAGATCGCTCTCGCATTCGACAATGCGCTGCACTTTGCTGCAGCGCAGGCCTCACAGGAGCAGTTGCGAAAGAAGAGCGAGCGTGTCGGACTTCTCCTTGAATTGACCAATCACGTGGTTTCCAATCTTGATTTCCGTGATCTTCTCCGAGCCGTAGTGACGAGCACGCGCCGGGTTATGGACTGCGATGGCGTGGGCATTACTCTTCCCGATAGCGACACCACGCGCTTGCGCATCTACGCCCTGGATTTTCCGTTCAAAGACGATTCCGTCCAAGAGGAGAGCCTCGTCTCCATGGACGACGATGTCTCGGGCTCGGTCTTTCGCACTGGCAAGCTTTGGTTCGGCAGCGTCCAGGAGGCCAGGCGGCTGGGCATGAAAGACACCTCGCAAGCCGAAGTTGGAACAGTCTGCATTCTTCCTCTTATCAGCCGAGGTCGCGTGCTGGGCACATTCGGTGTGGTGAAATATCAGGACAAGGCCTTCACTGGCGATCTTGAGTTTCTGTCCCAGATCGGCAAACAGGTTGCCATTGCCGTGGAAAATGCATGTGCTTTCGGGAAGATTCGGGAACTCAAGGAGCAGCTCTCCAAAGAGAAATTGTATTTGGAAGATGAAATCCGCAGCGCAATGAATTTTACCCAAACCATTGGAAGCAGCGCTCCGCTACGCCGGATCCTCAAGCGAGTGGAAACGGTAGCGCCGACCGATTCGACGGTGCTGATTTACGGAGAGACCGGCACGGGAAAGGAGCTGATCGCGCGCGCCATTCATGATTTGAGCCCACGGGGCTCGAAGCCTTTCGTCAAGCTCAATTGCGCGGCCATTCCAACAGGTTTGCTGGAAAGCGAACTGTTTGGACACGAGAAGGGCGCGTTCACAGGGGCTATAGCCCAGCGTATTGGGCGCTTCGAAGTGGCCAATGGCGGCACCATTTTTTTGGACGAAATAGGAGAAGTTCCGCTTGATTTGCAGACTAAACTGCTGCGCGTACTGCAAGAGCGAGAGTTCGAGCGGCTGGGAAGCTCGCGCACGCTGCGCACAGATGCACGCTTGATCGCCGCGACGAATCGGGACTTGGAAGCGATGGTGGGTGAGCAGAAGTTCCGATCCGATCTTTTTTTCCGCTTGAATGTCTTTCCTGTCCATATGCCGCCGCTGCGGGAGCGCGATGGTGATATTCCGCTGCTGGTACGGCACTTCACGCAGCAGTTCTCCAGGCGCATGAACAAGACAATTGAAACGATTCCATCAGCGACGATGGACGCCCTGTGCCGATACCACTGGCCAGGGAACATACGAGAACTTCAGAATGTGATCGAGCGCGCCGTAATCATCTCAACTGGTCCTGCGCTCAACGTCGATGTGGCTGATCTGAAATTTCCTAAAGCCGGCCAGGCGGTCGAAAAAACTGCGCTTCCAAAATTGCCGACAAACGGCGCACTGCACGACGTTTTGGAGCAATCCGAACGTCAGCAGATTCTCGAGGCCCTGGAACAGTGCAACTGGGTTGTGGCCGGCCCGAAAGGGGCGGCATTGCAACTTGGAATGAAGCGCTCCACCCTACAGCAGAGAATTCGCAAACTCGGAATCGCACGCCGCTCTTCCTGACACAGCCGCACTCCACTCTCGCTCCGTTAACTCTGAAACACCCTGTCTTGCCTGCGCCTTTCCGGGTGCCACAAAACAGGCACCCTACCACAATTGCGGCACTGCCCATTCTGGCAGCGCGAGCTAAAAAATGCAGTTTCGGCCCGCCATCCCAGTAGAAATCAACGAGTTCCGCCAACTTCGGAACCCTCCGCGCTTTGGCCCCAGTTATGCATTTCGCTTGAGCGGCAGTGGTTTGTGATGCGCGAGATGCGAAACCGGAACGGAGTAGGAGATTCTCAATCGCAGCTCTGGCGTTCGCGAACCACTCCCCCTTCGTGAAGAGATGGCGCTTGAAATTGGGTGGTCAAACCGGTCGCTGGACGAAGGACGCCCGCCACGGGGCGAAGCACATGAGTCACGGGAATGCTGCGAATCACGATCGCCGAAACGGTCACGGAACAAAGGTGGACCCTCGAAGGTCGTTTGGTGCAACCGTGGGTCGGCGAGCTGAGGACATGCTGGAAAAAAAGGCACCGCGCACAGAACGGGCGGGGATGCACCGTTGATCTCAGTGAAGTCACCTTCATTGACAACAGTGGGCTGCGGCTTCTGCGAACCATGTCAAAGGATGTCACGCACTTTATCGCCACAGGTATCTACACGAAGCATGTGCTTGAACATCTGAAGGCGGGCATAAGACGCGGACGGATCATTTGATTTCTTTGTTTGCTGCCTCCCTGTCAAGTGCCATCGCTTGCCCGCGATCACTACCGGCGAACCTCGGAACGCGGCGAGACGAATGCGAAACAAGAGTTCAGAGCGCGTTTGAGCCCGAACCATGGCGGTTCTGATTTTATAGACGGACCTCGGGGGACACTGTGCCCACACTCGTAAGAAAGTTCGACAAACGAGCACCAGCGGTCCCTCGAGTTCGCGTTCCCGTAGAAGACTCGATGCGGAACGAGAAGGACGCGGTTGACGCGGCTAGGTACTCGGCGTGACCAAGCCAACCGGTTCGCCGATCGGGTCCCTGCGAATGCAGGAAACGAATTCGTGCCTGGAAATCGAGGCCCGGATTCCGAGTGAAGTCAAAGCCATCTCACCGCTGTTGGACCAGCTGATGCATTTAATCGAGGAATCGCGCTGCGTTGCAGGCGAGGAACTTTCGGTTGAGCTCGCCCTGCGCGAGGCTCTCAATAATGCGGTGCTTCACGGCAACCGCCTCGATCCGAGCAAGCTGGTTTGCGTTAATTGCCGATGCGAATTGGGCAAAGAGTTGTCCGTGCTCATCAAGGATCAAGGCGGCGGATTCGATCCGAGCGCGACTCCCGATCCTTTAGCCGTTGAGAATCTCCAGGCCGAACATGGACGCGGCATCCTGTTGATGAGGTCGCAGATGGACGAAGTTTCATTTGGCTGCGGCGGTAGAGAAGTTCGCATGCGAAAGAGGGTCTCCGCTGGGCGGAGAACGATGCCTGAGGATAGCGGCCAATCGGACCAGCGATGTCCTGCGGACGATCGCAATTCCCATGCTCTGCAAGACGGTAAGCGGTTGGCAGCGATGGAAACGCGAGGAGAGAACCGTGCTGAAAATCTCCATCACTGAAACCACGACAGAAACGCGCTGGGTGCTGCAAGGCCGCGTGTTTGGCCCCTGGGTTAGCGAGCTGAATGCAATCTGGAGGACCTCAACCAGGACCCGCAAAGGACGTGCGTGCATTGTGGACCTTGATGCTGTCACCTTCATCGATAAAGACGCGGAAAAACTCTTGCACACGATGGCAAGAGAGGGTGCGGAATTCATAGCCAACGGCCTCTATATCAAGAATGTGTTTGGGAAAGCGAAAGTCACTGGCGGACGGGGACTGTGCGAAACGCTCGCGGCTTTTCTGCGCTTCTCGCGCAGATCAACGCGAACAATGAGCACCAAACCAGCGCCCTAACCGATGTGAAATCGAGCTACCGAAGAGATCAAGCTTGACCTATTACTCGGATCTTCCGGAGAAAGATGATCAATCAGATGCCAGCCGATATTTTAGGCACGCTAGATGACAGTGAAGTGGTCGTTGCGCCGATGCTGATTACGCTGGAAACGGAAGACATCGTCCTGGTTGCTGCCGCCAAGGGTGGAAACGTCGATGCTTTTGAAATTCTGGTCAAGCGTCACGAGCGGAGATTTCTCCGCATTGCTCAGCGTGTGACCTGTAACCGGGAAGATGCCCAGGATGTCGTTCAGAAGAGTTTTCAAAAAGCGTTTCTTCATCTGCGCAAGTTCGAGGAGCGAGCCTCATTTCCTACATGGATGACGCGGATTGTGATCAACGAAGCGGCCATGTGCCTTAGGGCAAACCGTCGCGTGAGAGTCGTAGAAATCGATCGGTTGTCTCCGCGCGAAGAACCCGCGGTTGGCTTCGAATTTCCCGACTCGTGCCCGAGTCCTGAACAGAGTTATTCACAGCAGGAAGCCGAGCGAATGCTTTCGTTTGCCATCCGTCAACTGCCGCCGGGAGTTCGCACGGCTATCAAGCTGTGCTACCTCGACGAGCGATCTCTCGAAGAGAGCGCTCAGCTGATGGGGCTGTCCGTTGCGGCTGTGAAGTCACGAGTCCTGCGCGGGCGAAGAAAATTGCACCAGACGCTCATGCGCTTGGTACGGCCCGTGCGGAAGCTTGTGGGCGAGTCGTTTGAAACCAGTGCCCACGCGAATGCAGGCTCGCCCTCGGCCGCGGCTCGCTTGGCTGCGGCGAAGGCCAAGGGAGGCTCTCATGGTGACAATTCTTCTGGGAGCTGCGCTCACCGTCCTGGTGTGGCTGACCCTCGCCGGACCAGGCGGTGGAAACGGTTCGGATCGTTTTCGGTGAACCGAGTGGAGTGAACGCCGAGAGAGATGGTTTTATGATGCACACTTTGCGGGAAAGGAGCCCTAAAGTGGAACGGAAAAGGGGCAACGGCACAGTAATGAGTTTCGGCGGCAAGTCGTCGAGCGAATGATGCGAGTCGAATGACCCTGTCTGGCCCTAATCAGCTAGCTATCTAGCCCAGAAGCGAGTACGGTCGAAGTGTCTCACTAGCATCCTGCCGCAACTCCCTACCATCCTACGGCTCCTTGCAAGTTCAGACGGCGTAGCTGACTGCGGATATTCCCTCGAAAGAAGGTGAAGCGCCGGAGGAGTCGAACATGGCCGAAAAACCAAAGTGTCCAAATTGCGGAAGCGTTGAGAATTCCCGCTCGCAGCGGAATGGTCCACTGGAAAAATATTTCCTCGGGGCCATCGGTGTACGCCCCTATCGTTGCCGCAATTGTGGCGTCCGCTTTTATGGCTACTCGCGCTTCGATGAAAATACTTCGCTGAACAACAAGGCTGCTTGAGCAGTCTGCTCTCAGGAGTCCGATATGATCGAGAATAACTGGTGGGAGCTATATCGTGCCGCAGTTCTTGAGCTTGACCGCAACAAACGTCAGGCACGCATGAAAGAGGCCGAAGACGCGATTCGCGCACGAGCAGCGGCTGATTTTGATGTTTCCGGTGGCGAGCGAACCGCGATACAGGATGCCATGGACGCATTGAGTGTCTTGAAAAAGGGCCGAGCCTGGAGGCCGCTCGATGAACCTCGGTCGCGCGAACTGCGCAGGTTGAAATGAGCGAAAAGGACGCCGATCTTTGCGGAAAATGTGAGGCTGAAATAGATCCGACCCGACGAGTCGATTGCGCACTCAAAGACGGGACGAGAGTATGTGAATCGTGCTATGTGAAAGAAACTCCACGGTCCTCGCAACTTCGCAGGGATTGGTCGAATTGAGATTGCAATTGCCGGTCGAGAGGATAGCGATGCCCACACTCGATGAACTTCTACTTATCAGCCCGAACGAGCTGGTAGCCCTTTGCCAACGGGTCGCGGATAATCCTGCTTCCTACCTCTTGGCCGAAGCAGAGGAAGCTGCCACACTGAAGTTGGAATGGGAAAATCTACAAACACCGCCAATTTTTACCACGCCCTACAAACGAGAATCGAAGCGCAGAAAGATAGTCTCAGGAGACGCATGATTGGATTTCTTGCCCGGGTTCTATAGTTTGCGTCAGGCCCGGTTTGCCATCTTCGCCGCCATGTGAATCAGGAGTCCGCGGCTCTTATCATCCATACGCGAAAATAGTTTGGCGAAAGCACGATGCTCGCGCTCCTGTTTTGAGTTGACCATCCGACTGCGCATGGATTCTGCCGGCAGATTCGGTTTCTTTACGTTAGCTTCATCTGTGAAAAGCCGGTACATAGGCACTTCCAGAGCGCGCGCCATCTTTTCCAGCGTATCCACAGATGGAACGGTGTGGTCGTTCTCCACCCGGGAAATGTAACAACGCAGGAGCCCGGACCGCTTTTCGATGTCGCCTTGAGACATCTTTTTCTGTTCTCGCAAAGCTTTCAATCGACCGCCGATAACCATTTGAATCCTCCGGGCGAAATCATACGTCGCTCGGGGCTCGGCAGCAATCGTTCGCTGGGTCGTCTGGTAGTCGTCGGTTCAATCTGGCTGCTGGATACACAAACCTACTTCTGGCAGACTGGCGGTCATGCTGTGGCTTTGCCGCGTGCGAGACCTGCTGGACATGGTTCTATTAATTCAGTCCGCGACGCTGGCCGAGCATTCGGTCCTTAGCCGAAGGCGTGTAGATCAGCTACCCTCTCGTTGGCGGTGAAGAATTAGCCGAGTCTCGCTTTCCGAAACTGCGTGGGACTCATCTTGCAGAAAGCACGGAATACTCTTGCGAAGTGCTGTTGGGTTTGGAATCCACATGCAATGGCTACATCGAGGACGCGTGCGTCTTCTTTTACCAGCAGCTCCTTGGCTCGCTTCACGCGTGCCCTCAAAACAAATTGGTGCGGAGCAACTCCCGTCGATTGATGGAACATTTGAGAGAAATATGCCGGGCTCAGCTTTGCTTCCTCGGCCATCTGCATCAAGCTCACGTCTTCATGGAGGTTCTCATGAACAAAGCTGGTCACCCGGCGGAGTTGCACTGGGGAGAGACCTCCACGGTAGTGGCGCATCGAGCTCCGCAATACTGCCTGCGAATGCATCAGCGCGGCTGCCAGAGCGCGCCCGATTGAATCCCTGTAGATTCTCCCGGCTGGAGATCCATTTGCAAGGTCTGCTTCAGTTGCCGCCACCAACGCGCGAATTCGCTCGTCTTTAAGGAGCGGCGTTGCGTTCAATTCCGGCGCTCTCCCACCCATCTCCTCTGCGACAGAATGGAACATCTGGTCCGGCACGGTGATCAGCAGCATTTGAATGGGACTGTGCCAACGCACCCATTCCTCGGTGTTCCTCCGGCAGAGAATCATCTCTCCCGGCGCGTAGCAGTATCTCGACAGACTGTGCGATCCAAGACCGAGCTCAAACTCGCCCGGGGTCAGCACCTTCGCCAACACCTGTTTTTCGAAAATCTGACGTATCGGTTCCGGCGAGATTTTGTTGGCGATCCTCTGAACAAGGAGTTCGGCATCCATTTTGGGATTAGATGTCCTTACACCCTACAAAGACCCAAGCGATTGGATACAGAAGCGAAGGATTTGACCCTTCGCTTATTCATTTTTGCGTTTTCATGGACTTGTAGGTGCTTCGACCACATAAGGAGAATTCTCAATGAACGCGACATCTGAAACCAAGACGGGCACGAACAGAGGCGCCGAAGAGCAAACATTTATTGTTCTCGGGGTCTTGCTTCAGTTTCTCTCCACCCCCGAGCAAATCAACGACCAGATCAGCGTGATGCGCGGAACGCTCCCCTCAGGACTCGTTATTCCACTCCATAGCCACCGCGATCCAGAGATATTTTATGTGCTGAATGGTTCGCTTGAGGTATTCCACGCCGAGGGCTGGCAAACAGTGACTGTCGGCGAGGTCGTTTCTATCCCGGGAAATGTCAGGCACGCACTCCGAAATACTTCTCCTAGCCCGATAACCTTAATCAACGTGAGCAAGCAGGAGCTCTACAGCTTCTTCCGCGAGCTCGCACGGCCATTCGATCCGAACAGGCCTCCCGCACCGCCAACTCCGGAGGAGATGCAGCAGTTCTTCAGCGTCGCAGAGAAGTACGGACACTGGTTTGCATCCGGTGACGAGAATGCAGCGATTGGCATCTCGCTCCGGTAGTTCGACTGCTAGTGGCTCTTTCCATCTGTTGCGATATCGACTGGTAGCTGACCTGGGATTCACGGGCGGTAGCGGAAACATTGGCAAATCCCGAGCAGTCGGCTAACCGGAACTTATCCACTTGGCCGAATTGTTTGAATGCTAAGTCAAACAGGAGTCGGAGGTGTTAGAAGGGGCGGTCTCAGAAAACGGATTTAGTACGCTAAGGCATTCGTGGAGGTCTGGCCAGCAACCTCGGCGTCTCCGTACCGAATCTTTATAGATGGATTCCAGCCTCATCATCGCCCTAAGGTACTTAATAATCGTTTTCTGAAAAGTGTTCTCCGTTCACGAAAATGCCGGGATACCGCGCCAAAGCCCAAGGGCGTTCGTTTTCGAAGTCAGAAAGGTAATTCAAGCTATGACAAAGCAACTGGAAGCTTGCTGTAGCTCGCCAGCGGCGATGTGCTACTGGTTCATCGTCTCGCTGATTACGTGGGGAGTGCTGAGCCTGATAGGAATCCATTGGCGTCCTCTCCATGCCTCGTCAGCGGCGGCGTGCCTTTTCGCCATGGCTTCCGGCTGCTTCGCCAACGGGACTAGAAATCGCTCTTTTCACTGCGCGATCACTGGGCCATTGCGCTAACCCACGCAGCGCGCTGCCGAATTGGCGAACGCCCGCGCGCCGCACCTGTATCAGATCGGTGATAGTCGACGGTCTCGAGGACAGACAGCGTACAATTGGGTCTGCTTGGTGGTCAGACGGAAGCGTTCTTGAAAGTAGGCTAGGCTGATGCCCGATATAGTCGACTGGCAGCAACCGCCGCGGCACCATCGCCGGCTGTTTTTCCTCGCTCTGGCCATCCTTGCGATCGTCATTTTCAGCAGCCGGACGGCGTTATCGTATTACGTTGACGCCCTGTGGTTCGGTTCGCTCGGTTACGCGGATGTATTCCGGAAGACTCTCACTCTTCGGTGGATATTCTTCGCGGCATTTTTTGCTGTCACATTTCTTTTTCTGTACGGATGGTTCTTTGCACTGAGCAGGGCTTACCAATCCGATTTGCCGGAAGACTACAGGATCGTCATCGGCGCCCAGCCGTTGAAGCTACCAGTTGCGCGCGTCCTGCACCTCCTCGGTCTCGTGGTCTCCCTCCTCATCGCCGTCGTGACTGGGGCCAGCATGATGACTGAATGGCTTACCTTCGCGCTTTATTGGTGCGCATCACGCGCGACCGGTCGTGCTGTGGATCCGATCTTCGGCAAGCAGATCAGTTTCTATCTGTTCGCTTTGCCCGCATGGCAGCTCCTTACGGGCTGGCTGCTCTCGCTAGCCGTAATTGCCTGTGTCATCGCCGTTTTTTTCATTTTCGTTACCGGCAGCACAAGAATGCTTTCGGGGCGAAGAGGCATGTACACCTCGCGGCCGTGGCGCGGGTTCTCTGTCGCGTTTGGGTTCCTTTTGCTGATCCTTGCGATGCGGGTGTATATCGCTCGATTCGATCGACTGTTCGACGAACATACGATCTTTGGCGGCGTCACCTACACGGATGCGCACGTCATGCTTCCTGGAATGCTCGTAGTCTGTGCCGCGCTTTTTCTTGGTGCTGCGATTGCAACCATCAACGTTGTTGCGGCGCCGCGCGCGCGCTGGCTGGTGGCAGCAGTCGCTCCAGCCGCGGTCTGTTATCTCGCGCTTCAGATCGTTGGCTGGTACGTCAGCAGCTTTATCGTGAAGCCCAACGAACTGGTTCGCGAGCGACCCTACATTGCCTACAATATTGACCTGACGCGACAGGCCTATGGACTAGACCGCCTTGCGCAGCGCGAATTTCCCGCTGAGACGACCGTCGAGGCGGCCGATCCGGCAAACAATCAGGCTACGCTGCAGAACATCCGGCTGTGGGACTGGCGCGCACTGCAGGACACACTGCGTCAGATTCAGGAAATTCGAACCTACTACGACTTTCCCGATATCGATATCGATCGCTATGAAATCAGCGGCACAACGCGTCAGGTGATGCTTGCCGCACGCGAGCTCAACGTCGATAAGCTCCCGGAGAGCAGTCGCAATTGGATCAACGAGAAACTTATTTATACGCACGGCTACGGTATCACCATGAACCCTGTGAATGGGTTCACTCCGGAAGGGCTGCCGACGCTGATTTTGAGCAACATGCCCATTCAGAGCACGGTGCCGAGCATCGTTGTAAAGCGCCCGGAGATCTATTTCGGCGAGCTCACCGATACCGACGTGTATGTGAAGACGCGGCAACAGGAATTCAACTACCCGCAGGGCCAGACCAACAGCCTGACGTCCTACGAGGGCAACGGCGGCATCCTCCTCGGAGGTTTCCTTCGCCGACTCCTCGTCGCGTCTGACCGAGGTGACCTGACGAAGCTCCCGTTTAGTGACGATATCAACCGGGACAGCCGGCTGCTGATGCGTCGCAACGTGCGCGATCGTGTGGCAGCGCTCGCGCCATTCCTCACCTACGAGTCGGATCCCTACATCGTCGTCGGCGACAATGGTCGGCTGTCGTGGATTATGGACGCGTTTACGACCTCCGACAGCTATCCCTACTCCCGCCACTATGCACTCGGCGACACGGTCGTTAACTACATGCGGAATAGCATTAAAGTGGTCATCGACGCCTACGATGGCACCACAACGTTCTATGTTTTTGACCAAGAGGATCCAATCATCCAGGCCTATCGGCAGGTCTTTCCTGCTCTGTTCCGGGACGCAGCGACTATGCCGCCAGCGCTGCGCAAACACGTTCGCTATCCCGAATTGTTGCTTAAGCTGCAGGCGGCTGTGTACGGCCTCTATCACATGACCGATCCGCAAGTTTTCTACAACCGCGAGGACCTGTGGACGGTCGCTTCGGAAGTCGGCATGGACGAGTCTGGTCAACAGAAGACGCAGGCGATGGAGCCGAACTTCGTGCTGATGAAACTGCCGGGCGAAACTGCCGTCGAGTTTGTGGAGATTCTACCGTTCACGCCGGCGAACCGGAACAATCTGATCGGCTGGATTGCTGGACGCAGCGACGGCGAAAAATACGGTACATCGGTGGTCTACGACTTCCCGAAAGCGAAACTCGTCGACGGCCCTCTGCAAATCGAAGCGCGTATCGACCAGGACGCACAGCTATCGGGGCAATTGACGCTGTGGAATCAGCAAGGTTCCCACGTGCGTCGAGGCACTCTGCTGGTTATTCCGTGCGGGCACGCGCTGTTGTATGCCGAACCAATTTACCTCCAGGCTGAACGCAGTCCGATGCCGGAGTTGCGTCTGGTGGTGCTTGCGCTGCAAGACCGGCTCGCTTATGGACCGACATTCGACTCGGCGATGAGGGCCCTGTTTGGGGGAGAGGTCTCGTCGCTAAGCGGCACACCTGCTCCAGCGGAACCGAAACCAGGCGCAGAAGCGCCAGCTGAGGCGCCCAAGCCTGGGGGAGACGTGAACGCGCTCATCACGGGAGCGGCCAAAGATCTCGCCGAGTACCAGCGACTAACTGCAGAAGGCAAGCTCGGTGAGGCGGGACAGAAGCTTGAACAGTTGAAGCGCAAGCTCGAGGAGCTGAACGCGCGTCAAAAGTGATTGTTTTCTCTGGCGTCTTTTCTACTAGCGATCTAGCCGACAGAATATTTGCGAGGTGAGTCAGTAATGATCCTCAGCGAGGACCGGCTTTTCCCGGCGGAGCCCACCACCCGTTCCATCGCGAAGCGGCTTTATTCCAGCCTAAGCGTCTTGCCGATCATCAGCCCGCACGGCCACACGAATCCTCGCTGGTTTGCCGAAAACGAGCCTTTTCCCGATCCCGCCCAATTGTTCGTCACTGCTGATCACTACGTCTTTCGCATGCTTTACAGCCAAGGCGTCCCGCTAGTACAGCTGGGAATCGGAGCAAAGTCTCCGCAGGATCCTAAAGGTGTATGGCGGATCTTCGCGCAGCATTATTATCTTTTTCGCGGGACACCAACCAGGCTCTGGCTGGACTTCGCCTTCCAGGAACTCTTTGGCCTAGAGGCGCGGCTAACCTCGGCGAATGCCGATGAATGTTACGACTTCATCGTGGAGAAACTCAGAACCCCGGCTTTTCTACCTCGGTCACTGTTCGAACGATTTCGGCTTGAAGTTCTGGCGACCACGGATTCGCCGCTGGATTCGCTCGCGCATCATGAAACGATCCGCGCGTCCGGGCTCAAAGGGCGCATCAATCCGACATTTCGCCCTGACCCGGTCGTTGACCCTGATTTTCCTGAGTTCAAAGAAAATCTTGGGCGTCTCGCGCAGATGACCGCCGCAGATACATGCAACTGGCAGGGATACCTTTCCGCGTTGCGCCAGCGACGCCTGGAGTTCAAAGCTCTGGGCTGCACCGCGACAGACCATGGCCACCCTACGGCAGCGACCGCAGACCTCAGTGCTGATTCCGCAGCTCGGCTCTTTCACAAAATAGCGTCGGGCGGTGGCGACCCGGACGAGCGTGAATTATTTCGCGCTCAAATGCTCACCGAAATGGCCGCGATGAGCCTGGACGACGGCCTGGTCATGCAAATTCACCCGGGAAGCCTGCGCGACCACAATGCGCGGCTATTCCAGCGCTTCGGACGAGATGTCGGCGCGGACATCCCCACGCCCACCAACTACGTGCAGGCGCTGCGACCCTTGCTGAATCGTTTCGGAAACGAGCCGCGCCTCACTATCATTTTGTTCACTCTCGACGAATCGACTTACAGCCGCGAATTGGCTCCGCTGGCTGGCCACTATCCCTGCCTCCGGCTGGGTCCCGCGTGGTGGTTCCATGACAGTCCGGAAGGGATGATGCGCTTTCGCGAATATACAACGGAGACCGCCGGCTTCTACAACACCGTCGGTTTCAACGACGACTCCAGGGCGTTTCTTTCGATACCCGCGCGGCATGATGTGGCGCGCAGAATCGATTGTTCGTTCCTCGCACGCCTGGTCACAGAACATCGGATCGATGAGGACGAAGCCCATGAAATTGCCGCGGATCTCGCCTACGGTCTCGCGCGAAAAGCGTATCGGCTTTGAGCGCGCCGGTACACCACCTGGGTTCTCCCCTAAGCAGAGTGCGATGGACGGTCTGCGCGATGCTGTTCTTCGCCGCCTCGATTAATTACTTGGATCGCCAAGTCCTCGGCCTGCTGGCTCCCACGCTGCAGCACTCCATCGGCTGGACGGAAGCACAATACGGGTACATCGTCGGCGGATTCCAATTCGCCTACGCCATCGGACTTATCCTTTCGGGGCGTCTGGTTGATAAGCTGGGGAGCCGGATCGGCTATGTCATCATCATGGCGTTCTGGAGCCTCGCCTCGATGGGACATGCGCTGGCTGCTTCCGCGCTTGGTTTTGGCGTCGCTCGCTTCTTCCTGGGACTTGGCGAATCGGGCAGCTTTCCCGCGGCCATCAAGACGACGGCGGAATGGTTTCCGCAGCGCGAGCGCGCGCTCGTCACCGGTATCTTCAATTCCGGCACGAATGTGGGCGCAATTCTTGCGCCGGCCTTCATTCCGTGGATCACCCTGAAATTCGGCTGGAGAGCCGCGTTCTTGGCCACGGGGCTGTTCGGCGCATTGTGGATCGTGTGGTGGATCACGCGGTATTACAGCCCCGAGGATCATCCGCGCGTCAGCGCCTCTGAACTTCAATACATTCGTGACGACCTTGCTGAGCCCCTGGCCGGGATTCCCTGGACGAAGCTCCTGACTTACCGGCAAACCTGGGCGTACTCGGCGGCAAAGTTTCTTACTGATCCCATCTGGTATTTTTATCTTTACTGGCTGCCGAAGTTTTTTGATTCCCGATATCATCTTGGGCTTGGCAGCATCGGCCTGCCGCTGATCGTCGTTTACAATATGTCCGCCGTGGGAAGTATTGGCGGCGGATGGCTGCCGACAGCGTTCAACAAAGCGGGAATGTCGATGGCCAAAGCGCGCCTGTCCGCGATGCTCATCTGCGCGTGCCTCATCTTGCCGATCTTCCTTGCGAGCCGGGTAAACTCCCTATGGTCCGCGGTTGGTATTTTAGGTCTCGCAACAGCGGCGCATCAGGGATGGTCCGCGAATTTGTTTACGACTGCATCGGATATGTTCCCGCGCAGTTCGGTTGGCGCAGTCGTCGGTATCGGTGGAATGGCAGGATCGGTGGGCTCCGTCCTATTTTCATTGAGTGCGGGGTGGGTGCTGCAATCTCACCACAGCTATGCTCCTTTGTTCTCCGTGGCCGCGGCTTCGTATCTTGTGGGGCTGTTATTTCTGGTGATTCTGGCGCCAGGCCTAAGCAAAGCTGGTGTCCGAACGGAGTGTTGAGCGCGACCCGCAAACAAGGCCTGCGATAGGGGATAATGCTGGAAGATGATTCTTCTGGTGATGGGTGTGACCGGGTCAGGAAAGACCACGGTGGGAAAGCTTCTCGCCCAGAGTTTGGGCTGGCTATTTCTGGATGCGGACGATTTTCACCCTGCGGAGAATATTGAAAAGATGAAGCATGGGGTGCCGCTCACGGATGAAGACCGCGAGCCGTGGCTGGCTGCGATCCATGGAGAACTCCTGAAGTGTGCCGCGAAAAATCAGGATGCGGTGCTGGCCTGCTCCGCCCTGAAGCAGAGTTACCGTGAAACGCTCGCCTCGGGAGTGGATCTGCGGATCTGTTACCTCAAGGGAACGTACAGTGAAATCGAATCACGCCTCGAGAACCGCAGCGGACATTTTGCCGGCGAAGCGATTTTGTCTGGGCAATTTTCGGACCTGGAAGAGCCACGCGATGCGTTGGTCATGCGCGTCAGCGAAACGTCAGAAGAAATCGTTCAGGACGCGCTGCGGAAGCTGAAGCTCGGCTAGCGTCGGGAACGATGGGCTGGGATATGACGGCTCCCGGGGGAGCAATGGATCACAGTCGTTTCGGCGATGATTAGAATTCGAGCGTAGACAGTGAGTCTCTATTGCGCACAAGGCGGCCCCGATCGCGAGCTCTCTGCGAGCGAGCT
>Ga0210394_10001901_pt1 | contig 30896 bp, 29 predicted proteins | sample IncBWC12MmetaG_FD_160121 | JGI IMG/M metagenome (GOLD analysis project Ga0210394, IMG submission 160121) | Forest soil microbial communities from Barre Woods Harvard Forest LTER site, Petersham, Massachusetts, United States - Inc-BW-C-12-M | ecosystem: Environmental > Terrestrial > Soil >... | reverse complement strand
TCTCCGTCTCGCTTGTCTTCATGACCGCGCTCGGCCGCGCCTTCGGACTCACCCCGAAGCTCACTTCCCTGCTGGCCATCGGCTCTTCAATCTGCGGCGTCTCTGCCATCATCGCCGCCGAAGGCGCCATCGAAGCCGACGAAGAGGACACTTCCTACGCCATCGCCGCGGTGCTGGCGCTCGGTGCCGTTGCGCTCTTCACGTTTCCGCTCATCGGACACTGGCTGGGCATGAGCGACACAAGCTACGGACTCTGGGCCGGCCTCGGCGTGGACAACACCGCCGAAGCCACGGCTGCGGGCGCGCTTTACTCCGATGCGGCCGGCAAAGTAGCCGTCCTCGCCAAGACCGCGCGCAATGCCATGATCGGCTTCGTCGTGCTCGGCTACGCGATTTATTGGGCGCGCAAACAGGGCACTGCCGGCGTGGGCAATAAGGCTGCCTTCTTGTGGAGGAAATTCCCGAAATTCGTACTCGGCTTTTTGCTGATCTCCGCGCTCGCCACGGCGCGAATTTTCAACTCCGGCCAGATCACCAGCCTGGCGAACCTCTCGCGTTGGGCCTTCCTGCTGACGTTTGCCGGCGTAGGCCTGCGCACAAACATCGCGGAAATGCGCAAGCAGGGGATGCGGCCGTTTCTGGTCGGCGCCATCGGCGAAGTCGCCGTCGCGCTGCTGACCCTCGGCCTCGTCCTCGGCGCCGCGCGCTTCCTGCACTGACGCCCCCCGTCATCTTTAATGAATGGGAGTGAATGGGGGTTTTCTGTTCCGTTACAGAAACTCACGACCGCCGAATTAGGCGTTCCGGGTTCGCTACAATTGCCGTGTGGCGAACCGCCCTTGCACAAACCGAGCGGAATGGCGCGTCCTACGGGGGAAAGCCGCCGAGCGTCTTTCGTTGCACTATCACCTCGGGTGCGATCACGGAACCTCAGTGATGCTTTCCTGGGAGAAGGGTGGAGTCGCTCCGATTTACCTGTGTGACAGTCACGCTGTCGAGACAGGCAAGAATTCCCACGCCGTCTTGGCAACGCCTCAAGTGGTTCCTGGCAGCCATCCCACAGAGCCGCCGAAGAAATCCATTGCACCGATTGGTCCCGCGGATGCGCAAGTCGGATTGCCAAAGAAAGATTTACCCGCTGTCACAGCTCCGGTTCGCGACGTTGCGTCCGGCGATTCCGCAAAGGCTTTGGCGAATGAAGCTACTGGGAATGTGGCACGTGAAGACTTCGACGTGTACAGGCCCGCCCTTCAGGGTGTGAACCCCTCCACGCCGACGGAAGAAAAACAAGCGGACAGAGCGGACATGGAGCGCATATGTGTGTCCCGTTATGGTGAGCGGTGTAGTTGTGACCCATCGGTGCACTGCCCGAAATGTGGAAGGTGGTTCTGCGATGCTCACGGCGAAGACGAGAAGTGGCACAACTGTGCCCTGCTGATTTAGAAATAATCACACATCAGCTGTCTAAGCTACGGGACGCGTCCAGTCACGTGGGGGAAAATTCACATGCCAGAACCCCGGATTGGGCAATAAAAAGCCGACGCCGACCTCCGCGCGCTGACCCTGATGCTGGCCGATGTAAGCAACAACACACTCGGCGCTCTGCTGCGCTGCAATGTTCAAGAGAGTGAGCGTTTGCCCCTGACTCATCTGCGTCGAGAGCAGGAGCAAAGCACCATTCGCATTGATTAGGACGGTTTGCGATTCTTCTTCAAACGGCGACCCCAGCGCGTTCCGGCCGGAAACTCGCACAGGAATTTGCAAGAGCACCCTTTGACTTCTGTGGCGGTGCAGAGCCAGCCACTCCTTTTGGCGGAACGGTATGAGCCATCTTTCAAGGATCCGAAGCTGCTCCTGCACGACGGCCGTGAACAGCAAGCCCATGCCATTTGTCCCGCAATGTACAACTCTGGCTCGGGCTTCAAAAGCCTCGGTTCCCTTGCTAATACGCAGCGTTGTCTCTGTTCCTAGGGAAAAAGGGCTATCCGTCTCCACGAAGCAGCCTCTTTGACTTATATCACTGATGTTGGAGTTGGTCCGGATGCCAGACTTCTCGTCCGTGATTTCAACCACGGCTGCGAAATTGTAACGCGGATCGGTTCGGCGTTCAGCCAAGCCAACTTGTCCACCCGGTTTTGGAGTTCTGTCTGACATCTAGGTTCAGGTCAATGTAGCGTCCCGGCCGCAAAACCTCCGCGTTCCGATTCGCCCGACACTACCGGTCACCCGCGGGCCCACCCGGGACATTATTTTTTGGCGTCCAATCGATAGGTGGAAACGCGATGCGCCAAAAGCCAGGCGCCGGATGCCGGAACTCGATTCCCACCTCTCTCGAACGCATCTCCTTCTTCTCAGTGAATACGACACGGCATTCCTGCTCTTCCCCAGTGAGCGCATTCTTCAAAAGGAGCGTTTGATCAACCGCCACTTTGGCTGTCAGAATGATCAAGGCGCCATGGGCGTTGACCACCAACGTACGGGTCCCTTCGGAAAAAGCGAGACCCAGTTTTTGGGATCTGTAAGCAACGACGGAAACGCTCAAAGCGATCCGTTGGCTACGTCGTTTCTTGTTCCTGATCATCTTTCCTTTCGTGTGGGCGTCGGCCAGATCCTCGCTGAATTTCAATTATGATCTCCGGTCATCGTCTAGCGTGGCTAAATTGTATCCGGCAACGTATTCGTTACCTCCAGCCTTGAAGCGTAGAGGTAATCTGTCCCAAATTGGCCCGACCTGCCTTTCAACCCGGGAACGGGGTGTGTTGTAGGGGCATCCCCCTCGGGTGTAGACTCCCACTATAGAATTCGGCAACGTGCGAAGAGCACGACGCGTCCGGCCCCCCGGCGGAGCGACTCCTAGGGAGGTGCTCTTCGCATTCGCCTTTGCCGCGTAGCGAGCGGGCGATGCAGCAAAGCCCCGCGTATCAGGCTCTCAAACTAGGGAGGATCAGATGAAGCGATGGTTCACGGCCTTGGCAATAACCGCACTCATTTCCGCCGGCGCTCTTGCGGCGCTCACCACGCGGCCCGCGGCCGCCGCCGACGATGAGGTCGTCACCGCCGATCGCGCGGTTACCGCTGCCTTCGAGAAAGGCGACAAGGCGATCATCAATAAGTGGGTCGATCCGGAATTCACCTGGATCGATACCGACGGCATCATGTGGCCTCTGCGCGAAGCGCTCGAGGCCGGCGTCAAGCCGCTCGTGCCCAGCACCGGCGATATCAAAGTGATCGAGCATAAATACGGCAACGTAGTCTGGATTCAGGACAATCTCGACAAAAACTACGCCGCGCACACCTGGGTGAAGGGCAATAAGGGCGGATGGAAGCTGCTGCAAACTTCCGAGATCGCGGTGCACGAGCGCGACTATAAAGCCGTGCGGCCAAACTATGCCGTGCCCTGCATCAACCCCTGCGAATACGTCCCCTACAAGCCGCTCACCGCGAACGAAAAGTCGTCACTCGCCGGCTGGATGGAACAGGAATCCGGCAAGCCCGGCATGTGGGCCAAGCACATCGCGGATAACTTCGACCAGCGCGCCGTGAGCTCTTACGGCGGGCCCCGCGGACCGAAATCGCAGATGGTCGCCCAAATCGCCAAAGGGCAGGAAGAAGCCGCCGCAAAGCATCAACCCGAAGTGGCGACGGTTCCCTTCCTGTGGTCGCGCTGTTGGGATGCCGGCTCTGCAGTCGTCATGATTTCCGTGCAGCCGACTTACGGCGAGCGTGCCTACTGGGCCAGCCGTGTGTTTGCGCCGCTGAACGGCACGTGGATGATGATGGAGAGCTATCACATCTATATCGATGCCGCTCCGGTGATGACAGCCGTGCCGCTCGATCAATCGAAGGACCCGAAGGGTCTGAAGATGATCTCGCAAAACGGCGGCAACTGAAGTCGCGCCGGTCTAAGCAAGGTCTAAAATTTATCAGAGCTCGTCTGATCGCCGGCGAGGCGAAGCTTGTTGCTTCCGCCTTGCCGGTTTCGTTTCAGGCGACGGTCTTGCGTGCGTAGCTACCTGGCTCCAAAGTATAGGGCGCTACCTCTCGCCAATTATCGTGTGATAGAGGAGCACCTTCACGGCAGAGGTTGCCACCAGATGGAAAGACAATCACCTTGTATACTGCTCTCTTTCGTTCGGAATCGGAGTAGGAAAACGAGAACGCAATTCCCTTTTTCCAGTCAACCCAATAGACAAGGTCACGATCTCCGAAAACGTGGTATGAAGTGTTTAGCGCCACATAGGCTCGCATTCCCTTGTAATTATTTCTAACTTCTTGCGGGGAACTATTAACGGTGATTCCCTCCCGAGTCCGGTACTTAGGCGTGCTGGCTTCAATTTGAGTGATCCTGCCTTGCTGGCTGAATGCATAAACACCTGCGCTATTTCGCTCCAAATCTAGCCAGTGCATATCGACCCCGCACCCCGGATATTCGTATCTTTCATCTATATCCGGCTTACGAGGAAAGAGGTCGTAGAACTTGCGCTCCGGGTCACCCAGGCGGAGCATACCTACTGCATGACCGGCCAAGATCAGGGTGTCGGTTCGTTCGACGTCGGCGCGACTCGGCAAACCACTGGCGGCCGGGCTCCTCAGTTGATCAGACCGGTTGAAGAGTCCTACAGAAAGCACTAAAGACCAACAAAAGGCCATTACAGCAGTGGTAGAGAGAAGGCTCACATTACGTCTCCCCCGCGTCAATCCCCTGATTCCCTCCGGGCCGGCGTCACATCGTCAGCACGGCGCGGAAACGCGCCTTGCCGTCCACCACGCGCTGATACGCTTTCGCAGCTTCCGCTAGCGGATACGTCTCGACAATCGTCTTCACTTTGCCCTTCGCCACAAAATCGAGCGCCTCATACAAATATTCGGGGCCGTTCTGTTGGCTTCCGATGATCCGAAGGCGTTTCACGAGCAGATCGAATAGCGAAACGGTTAGTGGTTCGGCGTCTACGCCCATGGTGACGAGCCGCCCGTCGGGCCGCAGCCCTTGAATGCTATCCACCATGGACTTGGTTGAATTGGAGGTGCTGAGAATTATGTCCGCGCCGCCGGCCGCAGCGAGGCTCTTGCCGTCGCGCACAATTTCGTCCGCGCCGAGCTCGCGAATCAACTTGTCTTTGTCGGGCGAATGTGAAATGGCGATCGTCTCAAATCCAGTAGCTTTCGCATACTGCACAGCGAGGTGCCCGAGTCCGCCGACGCCGAGCACTGCAACGCGTTCGTGCGGCTGGGGGTCGGCCCAGCGCAGTCCGCTATACACCGTGTAGCCAGCGCAGAAAATCGGCGCGGCTTGCTCGTAGGAAACTTTGTCGGGAATCAAGTAGGTAGCGTCGGCATACATCGGCATGTACTCGGCGTGACCTCCCTGCAGATTCACTCCTGTGCTTTTCTGGTACGGGCAAAACATCCGCTTCCCGCGCTGGCACCACTCGCAGCGTCCGCAGGTTTCCTGAATCCATGCGGTGCCCACGCGATCTCCTACTTTTCGCTTGGTAACGTCGGAGGCCACGGCGACGATCTCGCCCACCGGCTCGTGGCCCAAAATCCGTGGAAATTCGCCGGGAATGTGTCCCAGAGTTTCGTGCACGTCGGTATAGCAGATGCCGCTCGCATGCATTTTCACTAGAACTTGATTCGGTCCGGGTTTTGGTTGAGGAACGTCTTTAACTTGCCAGGAACCACTCACAGCAGGTACGACCGCAGCTTGCATAGGTTTTCCTCCAGGGCCAATTTGATGCACGCGCCCGCCAAATTGACGCATTAATTCCCGCGCGCAATGTTCGATGGTGCGGCTGCAGCCGTTGACTCAGATGACACGCAAAGCGCTTTAATGCGAGAATCGCGAACCACAGTCGAAGTGGGGGTAATGAAAGCAATTCGCATTCACGCTTACGGCGGCCCCGAAGTCATGCGCCTCGAAGAGCTGCCCACGCCGTCGCCCGGCCCCGGCGAAGCGCTGGTGCGCGTCCAAGCTGCCAGCGTCAATTTCCTTGATGTGCAGCGGCGCCGTGGCGAGCTCGCCGGCCAGGCCTTCTACAGCCGCCACGCTAATGACGATCTCCCCGCATTTCTAGGCAGCCAGGGCGTGGGCACTGTCGAAGCGCTCGGCGCGGGCGTCGCAAATCTCAAGGCCGGCGACCGCGTCAGCTTCTGGGGAACCTCCTACGCCACGCACGTTGCGCTTCCCGCGGCTCGCCTGATTCGCATTCCCAGCGAGTTGACTTTCGAAATTGCCGCGGCCGGATTGAACCAGGGCTTCATCGCCTACGCCTTAACGCATCACACATATCCGGTCAAGGCGGGAGACTGGTGCCTGATTCAGGCCGCCGCCGGAGGCATTGGCCTGCTCCTCTGCCAGATGGCGAAAATTCGCGGCGGGCGAGTGATCGGCGTCACGTCCTCAGACGAAAAAGCCAAGTTCGTCCGCCAAGCCGGCTCCGACGATGTGATCATCTCTTCGCGCGCGGACATCGCAAAAGAAGCCCGCCGCATTACTGGCAATCGCGGCGTGAACGTCGTCTACGACGGCGTCGGCAAAGACACATTCGAGGCCAATCTCGATAGCCTCGCTCCCGCGGGCTATCTCGTGATCTACGGCCAATCGAGTGGATACGTGCCGCCCTTTGACATCATGCGGCTGCAGGAAAAGGGCTCGCTCTTTCTCGCCCGCGTTAATGCCCTTCCCTGGGTCAGCGAAATTCCGCGCTATATGGAGCAATTCGTCGAGTGGATCCAGCGAGGCCGGCTGTCGGTGCGCATCGCGGGCACCTATCCGCTGGCCGAATCAGCCAAAGCTCACGAAGCTTTTGAGCGGCGCCAGATCAGCGGCCGCCTCCTGCTGTTGCCGTAAAGAATCAACACAGAGGCCACCGAGACACAGAGTGCACAGAGGAATCAAGACCAGGAATTTAGGCTCTCTGTGGCCTCTGCGTCTCTGTGCCCTCTGCGTCTCTGTGCCCTCTGTGTAGCTTTGGCTTTTGCCGTTTCTGTAACCCGCGTGGCTCGTGGTGCTAACCTTGCTCGCCGAAAATTAGGAAATGTCATCACGAGGGCCGGCGAGCCGAAGCCACACTTTGGCGCTAGGACAAACCCGGCCCGAGGGATCTGCAGTTGCTTTTGGTATCTCTGTGGCCTCCGTATCTCTGTGGTCTCTGTGTAGGTTTTGCGTTCTACTGTTTTCATTGCGCGCACGGTGTTAACCTTCACCGGGTTTCGGCCGTTACAGCTTCTCTTGGGAATCTCTGTCCAAAAAACCGGGGTGAAAAGAGGCAACGCATGAGAGTAATCCGCTTCCTGCTCAAAGGCCTGGCAGTGCTCATCGGACTCGCCGTTTTAGGCCTTATTGGTTTCTATGTCTATCTCTCCACCCGCCCGACGCCAAAAACCATCAAGGCCGCCGGCATCATTACTGTGCCCGCGGCATCTAGTTTCCCGCTCAAGTTCATCGACTACATGTTCGTTAACGGCTCGAAACTCTACGCAGGCTACACCAGCCAGGGTGTCGTTGCGGTGATTGACACCGCCACGAACCAGGTGGTCGCCGAAATCGGCGACTTGCCGCGCAGCCACGGCATCGCCGTCGCAGGCGATCGCGGCTTCGCCACGGCAAGCGGCGACGATACCGTCGGCGTCTTCGACCTGAGCACCAATAAGCTGCTGAAGAAAATTCCCGGCGGCGTCGGGCCCGACGCCATCATCTATGACGACAAGCTGCGCTTGATTTACGCGGCCGATCATGCCGGCAAGACCGGCACGCTCATCGATCCCGTCATGATGTCAGTCGTCGGCACGGTGCAACTCGGCGGAGTGGCGGAATATGCGCAAGCCGATCCGCAAAGCGGCTTGATCTACCAGAACGACGAAGATACGAACGAACTCGTAGTCGTCGATCCGCAAAAGCAAATGGTCACGCAGCGCTATAAGCTCGGCGAGGGCACGGGCCCATCCGGACTCGCCTACGATCCCGGCAATCGCCGCCTCTTCGTCACGTGCGACAACAATAAGCTCATCGTCCTGAATGCCGATACGGGTCAAGTCGTCGCGACGCTTCCCATCGGCTCGGGCGTCGACGGCGCCTCCTACGATCCCGATCTGCGCCGCGTGTACACCTTCAATGGATTCGGCACCATGACGGTCATCCAGCAGGATTCGGCGGATTCGTATCGCGTGCTCGAGCAGGCAACCACTCACTTCGGCGGCCATGCCGGCGCCGTGGACCCCGCGACGCATCGCATCTACGTCGCCTACTTCGGCTCCATCGCCGCCTATGACCCTGTGCCTAATCCGTGAGCTGTGTGATGTTTGTGTAGCGCCGGCTTGCCCTGAGGTAATCGGTTTTGCGGGTGCCCCACCCCTTCTGAGGGGTGGGTCCGGCCCTCGTATCCCGAAGCGCCCGCCAGCCGCGGGCGTCTTCGTTGTCATCCTGAGGCGACGCTTTTGCGCCGAAGGATCTCTCCGACGCTTGTGGCTTTACGGGTGCCCTACCCTTCGTTTTTAACGGTGGGTCCGGTCCTTGTAGGCCAGAGCGCCCGCTGCTGTCGCGGGGCCCTGGGGCCTTCTCCCTTTGGGTTTGAGCCTTGTAGCGGCTGTTGATCGACCACCCCTCGGAGAGATCCCTCGCTCGCGTTGCTCGCTCGGGATGAGCATCTGATCGGATGCTCACTTCTCTTCCGCCGCCACCTGCGTCGCAGGTCCGTCTCCTACGATCTCCAGCACCACGTCTCCATCTTTCGCGCCGTCGTAATGGACCTGCTTGCCGTAATGCTCAGCAAACGTGCCCGTCGGCATTGGCACAGTGCTATCGGGATCGTACTTGGTGCCTGTGCCCACCCACCAGGTCCCCGAAAGCACCATCACAAAGCGATCGTTGGGATGAAAATGCGGACGGCTCATGTGATGCGCCGTCCATTTCGTCAAAACAATGTACGGACCCGGCTTCGAAGGATCGCCGCGCAGCACGGCATTGATTGCGCCGTTCGGCTGCGTCACCCACTTGAGCTGATCGGGCAACGTGTAAGAGATCGCCGCAGGATTTAGATTGGCCGGATTGCCTTCGGCTTTGGCCGGCCGAACGAATACGAGTGCGCATACAAATCCCAATACGAAAATGGCCACCGCCGCGCACGCCAGCGCCCCAACTCCATAACGATTTCCGAACTGTCGCCCAAAGTTTTGTCCATTAGCCGCTGTGAGCATGCTTCCTCCTGTTGTCTTGCCTGCGCCGCCGATTGTACTCTCCTGTCACCATTTTTCTGCAACTGCCACTTGCCGCGTGCGATAGCTACTCAAAAATCCAGTCCGTGAGTCCATATTTTCGATACAGTAGGTATAACTTGTCGCGCTCCTTAGCCTCTTCGTCTGAACACGACTTAGCCTTCGAGAAGTCATTGGTTGCGATAGCTTCCTCGATACGGGTTTTAATTGACCTAACACGGGTCTGCAACTCGACAACATCCTCCGGCAATGGGCCGCCTTCCCTAAAAAAGCTCTCAGTTGCCGACTCATCGTGCGGGGCCCGCCTTAGTTCTTCGCGGATCGAGGCGAGATCCATACCGCCCTCAGACAGTGTCTTTGCGGCAAGGCAGTCTGCTTCCCGCAGAAGACCGAGCAATACATGCTGAGTGCAAATCGACTTGCTGGAAAAGAGATCAGCTTCCTCCGCCGCAAAAGCCAATGCTCGTTTGCTTTCACTACTCAGTGGGACTTCAAAGGAACCTGAAATCTTCTCTTGGGCCGGTTTGATCTGTTCGATTTTTTTCAAGACCGTTTCGGCAGCCCACGGTGAACCGAGGAACCGGCGTGCTAGGCTCTTATCTTCCCTGAGCAAACCTAAAAGGAGATGCTCTGTCTCAAGCATCGGACTCCCGACACGGCGAGCCACGTAGACAGCCCCGAAGATCACACGCCTTGCCTTCTGTGTATAACGCTCGAACATGACCGTCTTCTTCCAGGTGGTTCAATTCGGAACGCAAATGTACTTGAAGCAACAAGCAGTCGCAATTAGATATCGGTCCCAACTCGTATGGCGCTGTCTGCTGAATTGTGATATTAGCGAAGGACACCGTGCGACTCGGAGATCCGAAGATGCTCGCTGCCAAATTCACAAGATCGCCTCGATTGCCCGCAGCATTCGTCACGCTCGCTACTCTGCTAATTGCTTCGACGCCCGCTTTCTCATTGCCGGCGCAGCAGCATAATCACACTGCCACCTCGGGCGTCTCCTCCGTCTGCACGGCCAAGGGTTTCGGCAAGGTTCACCACCCGGTGAAGACCTCGAATCCCCAGGCACAGCGCCTCTTCGAACAGGCCATGGCCCTCGACTACGGCTTCAACCACAGCCAGGCCGAACAGTGCTTCCGTGAAGCGGCGCGGCTTGATCCGAATATGCCGATGGCCTATTGGGGCATCGCGCTGGTGCTCGGAACCAACTACAACCTGCCCGTAGATGACGCGCGTGAGAAACTGGCCTACGAGAACGTGCAGAAGGCTCTGGCGCTCTCCGCAAACGCCACGCGCAATGAGCGCGATTACATTCAGGCTCTCGCGAAGCGTTACACTGACGCGCCCAATCCCGATTACGATCGCCTCGAAGCCGCCTACCACGACGCGATGCGAGAGGTCTATCGGAGCTACCCCGATGATCTGGATGCCGCGACGCTTTTTGCCGAAAGCGGCATGAATCTACATCCTTGGCAGCTTTACGATCGCGCGGGCCAACCCGCGCCCGGCACAGATGAAATTGTCGCGGTGCTTGAATCTGTGCTGAAGCGCGATCCGAACCACGTCGGCGCAAATCATTTCTACATCCACGCCGTTGAGGCTTCCACGCATCCCGAAGCCGCCCTGCCGTCGGCGCAGCGGCTCGCCGCGCTCGCGCCGGCTTCCGGACACCTCGTTCACATGCCTTCACACATCTATATCCGTACCGGCGACCATGAAAGCGGAGAGAAAACCAACGTCGCCGCGGTGCGCGTCGATGACGCCTATTTCGCCGTGGCACATCCGCAGGGCATTTATCCGTTGATGTACTACACGCACAACATCCATTTCATCGCCGCAGAGAACGCTTTCATGGGCAACTACGCGGCTTCGCTTCAGGCGGCCAGGCGCGCGCAGGAACAAGCCGCACCTCACGTCAAAGAGCCGGGCATGCTCGCGGGAATGATCGACTTTTACTATTCGTTACCGTTGCAGATCATGGCGCGTTTCCACCGGTGGAACGAAATCTTGGCCGTGCCGCAGCCCGAAGCTTCCCAGCCGGTGACGACCGTCGCCTGGCGCTATGCACGCGCCTTGGCTGCCGCAAACAACTCAAACCGGGATCAGGCTCGAAATGAGTTGGCAGCTTTGAACGCCGCCGCGCCCGCCATGGCCAAGATCACCACCAACAGCACAGGCCCGCACAACTCTGAGGTCATTCCTCAAATGATGTCGGAGATCGTCGAAGCGCGCCTCGCCAATGCGCAGCATCAGACCGACACTGCCATCGAGCACCTGCGAAAAGCGGTGACTCTCGAGGACACGCTCGACTACGCGGAACCGCCCGACTGGCTCGCTCCCACCCGCGAATCGCTCGGTGCCGCGCTGCTGCAAGCAGGGAAGGTCGCCCAGGGAGAAGCAATATTCCGCGAAGACCTCAAGCGCAATCCGCGCAATCCCCGTTCGCTCTTTGGTCTCGCCGAGACACTCAAAGCCGAGGGCAAGACGACCGAAGCTGCGACTGTGCGCCAGCAGTTCCAACGCGCCTGGAGCAAAGCCGATACCAAGCTCGCTCTCTCCGACCTGTAGAGCCTCCCTCCAAGCCCTTCTCATCAGACTGGATCGGGGTGGAGAGATCGTTAAACCGCATCGAGCCGCAGCTTAGGGTAATTTTCGTATCGATTAGGGTGATCTTGGTATTGAGTCGACGAAGCGTCTCCAGAGATCATGGAGCGTCCGGGCGAGCGTCCACGCTAACACGCGATAGCAAGCCCACCTCCACCGCGGCCCGCCTGAATCCTTAACTTGGACAAAACTTATGAGGGTCTGCCGCACTGGCCGAGAAGTCCATATGGTCGACCTGTTCGACCGGATTTTGGACAAGGGCATCGTTATTGATGTCTGGGCTCGAGTCGTCCTGGCTGGCCTTGACCTCGGACTCACGTGGGAAGCCCGCATTGTGGTGGCTTCGATCGAGACCTATCTCAAATATGCGAAACCCATTGGATTCCTCGACTCAGTAGCTGGCCGGATTGGCCGCCCAAACCCGGCGGTCAATCCGGGATAACAAATGGCGGACGATTACGATGCCGCCATCCGTCCCGCGCTAACGTATCACAGGAAATAAAAGCAGAGACCTTGCGGCCCCCGCCAGCCGATTCTAACTTCTTGCGCTCTCGAAGTAGCGTCACGCGATACACTCCAGGGCGGCCCCAGGCCTCACATGCCACTTGTTCGATCAATCGGCCGCTGGACGATGACCGCCCTGGTCATCAATACCATCATCGGCAGTGGCGTGTTTGGTCTGCCGGCTGAACTGACCCGCCTGCTGGGACGAGCCAGCCCCTTCGCCATCATTCTTGGTGCTCTTGGCGTGGCCGTCATTATGGCTTGCATGGCAGAAGTTGCCTCGCAGTTTTCCGAACCCGGCGGACCTTACCATTATGTTCGAACCACGTTCGGCCCCTTCTTCGGCATACAGATTGGCTGGTTTCATCTTCTTTCCATAATTGGCGCAGTTGCGGCTGTCGCCCATCTGTTCATGGACTATCTGGTGACGTTCGTGCCCTTAAGCACGCTGGAACGTGACCTTCTGCTGGCGATCCTGTTCGCCATCCCGGCGGTCACCAATCATTTCGGAGTCCGTGCAGGCGCGACTCTGAGCAACATCATGACTGTCGCGAAGCTGTCGCCGCTGGCGTTGCTGATCCTTTTCGGCGTAGGCCGCTTAGTCCATCAGCCGCAAGTGATTCATGCCTCCGAACTCCTGTCCCCTGGTTTATCAAATTGGGTGCGGGCATTCATCTTTCTGATTTTCTTGTATGGCGGATGGGAAGACACGCTGATTGTCGCCGGTGAAGTCAAAGAACCTCGCCGAACGATTCCGTTTGGTCTCTTACTTGGGCTCTTGGTATGCACGGGGTTTTATATTTTGTTGCAGTTCATCACGCTGGCTGCAATTGGTACGAACGTTACCGAGCGGCCTCTCGCCGCCGTGGCATCCGTGCTGATCGGACGCAGTGGTGCGGCGGTGGTCGCTATCGCCGCTATGGTTTCCACCTACGGATGGGTTTCAGCGAGCTTACTGAATGCTCCGCGGCTGGTTTATTCCTTTGCTGCTCAAGGTGATTTCCCGGGAGTCTTTGCGAGACTTGATCCGCGTTACCAGACGCCCACCGCAGGCATCATTTTGTTCGCGCTCACGGGATGGCTCCTGGCTGTGAGCGGCACCTTTCTCTGGATCGTCGCCCTAAGCGCCGCTTCGATGATCGTCTACTACGCCGCCACCTGCGCGTGCCTCGGTCGATTGCGAAAGATGCATCCCCGGGCCGACGCCTTCAGAGTGCCCTTCGGACGCACGCTCAGTATGGCCGCTATCGGAATCGCCCTGCTCCTGATGACCGGCTTGCACGCCAGTGAAGCTTTCCTGATGTGCGTCACGGCACTGATTGCCACCGCCAATTGGCTATTGGTGAGACGCCGCGTGCACCCGGCATTGCACGTGACAGCAGTTCCGTAGGTTTGCCAGCGAATGTCTGCGCAAGCGGAGGACCTCCCGATCCGCGTTTCCCTCCGTGCTCTCTGTGCCTCTGCGTCCTCTGTGTTAAATTCCAACCTGTTGTTTTGCGTTCGTAAAAGGAGACACGCCTTGGCGATTTATCAAACCGGTGGTTACCAGGTGAAAGCGTCAGCAGTAGAAAAGGTCAAGAAGGCAATCAAGGAGTTCGTTGCGTACGTGCAAGCCAATGAGCCCGGCACTCGCATGTATCTTGCCTGGCAGCAAAAGGACGATCCCACGAGCTTCCTGCACCTCTTTATTTTCGAGGACGAAGCCTCCCAAGCTCGCCACGGCGAATCCGACGCGGTAAAGCGCTTCGAATCGATCTACTCGCCTGAGTTGGTTGGCGGCGAGGTGGTCTTCACCGATTACGAGATGATCGCCGGCAAGCCCACCGCCGACCAGTGGCTCCAATCCAGCCCCGTTTCCAAATCTAGCGGTGTGTAGCCCAGGGCGCGCTCACGTTTTTGTTTTTCGTGAGCGGCCCTGGGGTTTTTAACGGCGGTGCTTAGAAACGCCGCGAAGGTTCGCTTTTGCGGGTGCCCCACCCCTCGTTTTCAGGGGTGGGAACTGCCACACGTTTTTGTGTATCGGGTCACCGTAGGTCGAAACCACGACTGAAACAGTGCTAGACTCGCCGCAAAGATCGCCTGCCGAGGAGGAGTCTGCATGAAAAAAGACATGCGTTTGCCGAAGCTGCCGGCGCTCGCTTTAGTGCTACTCAGCCTAGCCCTGCCTGCATGGTCGCAAAACGCCGACACCGTCCTCCTGAACGGCAAAATCCTCACTGTCGATAACCAGTTCTCGACGCGCGAGGCGCTGGCCATCCGCGACGGCAAGATCGTTGCCCTGGGCACCAGCGCGGAAATGAAAAAGCTGGCAGGCCCGAAATCGCGCGTGATTGACCTGCACGGACGCACGGTCATTCCCGGCCTGATCGATAATCACATGCACGCGATTCGCGCCGCCCAAACCTTCAGCACGGAAGTGAACTGGATCGGAGCGACATCGCTGGCCGAGGCTCTGGGCCGAATCCACGAGGCGGCGCCGAGAATGAAGCCCGGCTCATGGCTGATCGTGGTGACGCCGCCCGCTACGACCGACGCATTCAAGGAGCATCGCCGGCCCACCCAAGCCGAGCTCATTGCCGCGGCGCCCAATAATCCCGTGTACGTGCAGCTTGGCTACGGCTGGGCGATGATGACGCCGCGCGCCTTCGAGGCGCTGAACATCAAAAGCGACGCCGATTTGCCGGGCGGCGCCAAACTCGAGAAAGATACGGGCGGAAAGCCCACCGGCGTCGTCACCGGTAATATGGTCCCCGTATTCGATCTGCTGCCCAAACCGACGTTCGATGAACAGGTCGAGGGCACCAAGGAATTTTTCCGCGAACTGAATCGCCTCGGGCTGACTGGAGTGGTCGATCCGGGAGGAAACAACGTCACGCCCGAGAGTTATCAGGCTGTCTTCAAGGTATGGCGCGACAACCAACTGACATTGCGCGTCGTCTACAGCCTGTGCGGCATGACGCCAGGCCACGAGTTCGAGGAATACAAGAACTATCTCGCTATGATGCCGATGGGATTTGGCGACGAGATGCTGCGTTTCAACGGCATCGGCGAACGCATCACCTGGGCGATGAATGGCATCTCCGGCCAAGCTCCGCAAGCTGATCTCGACAAGTATTACGAAATCGCGCGCTGGGCCGCGCAGCACAATCTCGGACTCACCATGCATTGGGATAGCGACAAAAACGTGAACCAGCTTCTGGAGGTCTTTGAGCGCGTTAGTAAGGAATTCCCCATCGCCAATCTGCGCTGGACGATCGCCCATCTCAACGACGGCTCCGCCGCCACGTTCCAGCGCATGAAGGCGCTAGGCGTGGGCTGGACGATGCAGGACATGATGTACAACGATGGCGATCAGCTAGTCGCAAAAGAAGGCCCGCAAGCCGCCCAGCGCATGCCGCCAGTCATGACCGCGAAAAAGATCGGCATCGTCGTAAACGCGGGCACGGATGCGCACCGCGTCTCCACGTACAATCCCTTCACCGTGCTGCAGTGGATGATCGATGGCAAACCCGCCAGCGGCCACGCGCTGCGCGGCTCGGAGGAGACGCCCAGCCGCGCCGACGCGCTTCGGTTCTACACCATGGGCAGCGCTTGGGTGGCTCACGATGAAGACAAGCGCGGCTCGCTCGAGGTTGGCAAATTCGCCGATCTCGCCGTTCTCAGCCAGGATTTCATGACGGAGCCCGTGGAAGAAATCGGGAAGAATTCATCGCTGCTCACGATGGTCGGCGGAAAAATCGTTTACGCCGCCGGTCCCTACGCGCAGCTGGAAAGCAAGCAGCGAGCGGAGGGAGAAAACATTGCAGGTCGAACTCGGTGAGGTCATCGCAACCCGTGTTCTTCGCTTGGCCGAGGGCGAAGCTTCGTCGGTCAGGGAAGTAGTCGTAAAGATTGGAAAGCCAGTTCCCTTTCCAGACCGCCGTGATTATCTTTGTCCGTTTCAGATCACTGGCATGGGCGACGAGGAGACACGGTATGCGGCGGGAATTGATCCGGTTCAAGCTCTTCAATTGGTGATGATCGCCATAGCTGGCTATCTTGTCCGCCTCAACCGATCCTGCGGCGGTCGACTCCGTTGGGATGGGGACGAACACGGTGACTTGAGTTTCCCAACGCCAGAATAGTCTGCGGCGGCCGTTCAGTGAAGGGGGAGGAGATGTTCAAAATCAATTTAGCTTTTCTGATTGGCGTAATGATCCTCACGGCCCAACTGCAGCTTCACGCGCAGGGCAACGAGGAAACAGGTCTGGTGACCATCGAGATTGGAAAAGACCGCTTCGCCGCTGGTCAGGATATTACGGTGACGAATACCGTCGCCGGAGATCTCCTGGCCGCGGGCAGCGAGATCATCTTGAATGAAAAAGTCGGCGGCGATGCGGTGGCGGCCGGCGGCACCGTGCGCCTGAACGGAAACTTCTCCGATAACGCATACGCAGCGGGCGGCCGTGTCTACGTTAACGGCACGATAGCTCGCAATGCCCGCTTGGCTGGCGGCAGCGTGGAGACCGCGCCCTCCTCGAGAATCGAAGGCGGCGCCAGCATCGCGGCCGGCCAGGCGCGGGTGAATGGTGCGATCGGCAGTTACCTGCAAGCCGCGGGAGGAAGCCTCTACCTGAATGGCCCCGTCGGTGGAGACGTGAACGCCAGCGCGCGACAAATCGAGCTGGGACCGGACGCGCGCATCAACGGGAAGCTTCGCTATCGCAGCAACGCGGTGCTGAAACAGGATCCGGGGGCGCAGGTGCTGGGCGGCATCGAACAGCTTCCGTTCCGGGTGCACAGCGCTCCGGCTGTCGCGCGCGGGCTTGCCCTGGTGATGTTCTGGTTCTGGACCTTCGGGCTGATGGTGCTCGTGGCCATTTTATTTCTTCTTCCCGGCTTCACGAACGTGATCGGCACGCTGGAAGCTCGCCCCGGCGCGAGCGCCTTGCTTGGATTTGCCTTGCTCGTGTGCATACCTATCGCATCTCTGATCTTGCTGATCACGCTGATCGGCGCTCCGCTGGCATTGTTGTCCATCGCGGCCTATTTCGCGTTGCTTCTGGTGGGCTACATTGCGGCCGCTGCAGCCATAGGTGATTTGCTCCTGAAACGGCTGCGGCACAAGACGGCCGAAACGGCTGGCTGGCGAATTGTCGCGGCAATTTGCGGGATTTTTATCATCGTGCTGCTGGGCCTGATTCCCTTCTTGGGCGGCCTGATTGTCTTTGTCGCGCTGATCATGGGCATCGGGGCGGTGGGATTGCAGATGTACCGAGCCGTGCGGCCCCCTGCGCAGGCGGCCCCAGTGAGTCTGTTATAGCTTTCGGCCGCTGATGGTTGGGCGTCGGGTGCGCACGCTTCTCTCTACGTGTGGGTTACCAAAAGCCTTTGACCCGACAGCATTGTCATCCTGAGCGAACAACGTGACCGAAGGATCTCTCCGAGCGTTTTTGTAGCTCACCTATCCCTGGGTGCCACACCCTTTTACCCTGCTTGCCCTGCTTGCCCTGAGTTTCGAAGGGAGTCTCGAAGGGAGCCTCGATGGGCTTGCCCTGCTTGCCCTGAGAGTCGAAGGGAGCTGCGAAGGGTCGGTTCTAAGGGTGCGGTTTTTCTCTTGTACAACCCTCTGCGGCACTAGCTGAAATCTTCCTAGATATAAAAAAAGCACGGCGACCCCGAAGTTGGCAGGGCCGCCGTGCTGAGGCGAGGAAGAAGAAAGCCGGTGCGAGATCGTTTCTGCGGCGGTGTTACTCTTTGCCCTCGATGTGGCCCTGCAGGTGTTTAGCGCAAGCTTCGGCGGTGGTTTGATCGCCATGCCAGGTATTCTTTTTGTTCACGGCATAAGCGAATACGACCGCGCTGGTTTTCGTGTTCACCACGGAAATGCTGGCCTGATCGTCGGAGTGGATATCGTGCTGAAAGGCCACCTTGGCCCAGCCCGCTTTCTCATGTTGCGCGCTGCCGGTGATGACGAAGTCGGCGACGTTACGGTCCGCCACCACGGTCACCTGCACCTTCTTTTTCTGAAGTGCGGCGGCGAGGTAGTTTTCAAAGCCGTTCATGGGCTCGATAAAAACCTTGGAACCGGCCGGCAAATTCGGCTCGTGCTGCGCGTAGGCCGCCCCAACAATACATAAGATCAAAATCAGAATTGCGCTCAGTTTTTTCATTCTGCCCTCCGTCTGCAGCTTCGGGGATGGCGATGAACGTGGGAACCGTACGGGAGTACTACTGTGCCGATAGCGTAACCGCGGCGTCGACGGATGAAGGAACCAGCTTTCGCACCGGTGGAGATAAGAGCAGTCGCAGCCTGTTTCGCCCCAGCTTCGCTTCTGTTCAGGTGAGCGCTGTATTGTGCATACATGTACTGGTTCGATAACATCCCCACATTGCGGCACTGGCTTGCCCAGCCCTGAAGGGCCTCGCCCTGCCCGGAGATGCCGTGCCCGTTCCAGCCAAAATCCTCATCGTAGACGACCACGAACTCGTGCGTCGAGCTTTGCGCTCTCTGCTGGCGGAGCAGCGGCACTGGAAAATCTACGAGGCCTCCGACGGCCAGGAAGCCATAGACGAGATTCAGCGGCTCAAACCAGACGTGGCTATTCTGGATATTGTCATGCCCCGGATGAGCGGAATTGAAGCCGCTTACGAAATGCGCCGACTCGTTCCTGATACCAAGATCATTCTCATGAGCAGCCACTACACGCCGGAAGAAGCTGCCACCTTGGCACGGCTATTCGGGGACGGCAATTTCGTGGCGAAATCGGAAATGGGTAAGGACCTGGTGCCTGCGATCAGCCGCATTCTTCCCGAGGAAGCCCGCGCCGTCTGAGTCTTTCCGGCCCTGGTCGCCCACTGCCCGTACGCGCGCCGCTACATCCGTTGTTCAACTGAAAATCTGAACTACCGCTTACCTGTCGAATCGGTTTCCTTTTCCAGGACGATCTTCATGCGGGATTTTTCGTTGGCCACCGGATTGATTTCGGTTTCATAATCGTGATAGCCGGCGAGCGTAACTTTCAGCCGGTGTTTTCCCGGCCCGACCAACATCGAATGAAATCTCCCTCCAAAATCGCCGCCATGGCCGACGTAAGCGTCATCGATAAAAACAGCAGCGCGTTTAGGCTGAATGTCTAATCGCAGCTCCGCGGCATCGTCGCCCGGGTAGATGGCCTTGGGATTTTCCTCCATGACGACGTCGATGGTTTGCGGCTGGCCCGGCTCGACGACGATTTTCTTCACCAAATCCTTGTAGCCATCCGAACGAATGGAAATTTCGTGTTCGCCCGGAGGAAGCAATACTTTCTTTTCGCCCTTCAACTCCTTGACGTAACCGAAATATTTTCCGTCGATCCACACGCCGGAGTCGCGCTCCTGTTCGTTGTCGGCGGAAAACCGAACCTCTCCCAGCTGCTGATTCTGCGGAAATGCAACCGCTGCGGCGGCCAGCGCGTCCCGTTCAGTGGCTTTGGCTTCGGCGCGAGCGGCTCGAGCTCCCACGCAAATGATCGCCGGCGATAAACAAACCAGCCATAAGCAAAATAAACAGTGCGAAATTCTCTGTCTAGGCATGCCGAAGCTCCTTCCCCACTCGCCCACCAAGACCAGGCTGCCATGGATATGAATAACACAAAGCCATTGATCGAGGCGCGTCAGGAATTTCCCCTGTGCCAAAGAAAAACATTCGGAGTGTTTTGCCGACCAAAGGGAGACAGGGCGATTGGCACGATGTCGGCAGGGGCACACGGGGAACGGCGCTTACGAAAGGTGCCGTATGCGGCGATTCCTAGCCCCGAATGTCAGGGCTTGGCTACCGGAGCGTTCATTCTCTCGCCGACCCGCGCCCGCCGATCACAGTTTTGCGGCTCATTGCGTCCGCGCCGCCAAACATGCCGGCGAGCGCCGGGGCAGTCGGAACTTCGATTACTCCGCCTTTGTCGGCCTAGAGTACACAGCGATACAACCGGTTAAGCAGCCAGGATAGACATTGTTCGCCCCCAGCGGAACGAAGATACGATTGTTACTGGCGTTGGCGGCAACCGAATGCGCGGTGCTGGAGGGATGTCCACCGGTACCGGTGACTGCCGACACGTTGAACGTTGGTACTAACTGAAGCAGGTTTTCGTCCTCCGCGTTTATGACGCCGAGGATTGCGGCTCCCTGGGCGTCAGCGGGCGGGCTAAGGTCGAGGGGTCGCAACGGGCTCGTCGAAGACGCGGTGTAGTAGTTGCCGTCTCCCGAATTGAACCAGACTTCATCGCCGACGCCCACACCAGCGATTTGATCAATATCGCCCGTGTGCGCGTCCAAAATCACCTGGATCGGTGCAGCCGTGTTGGGGTCAGTTGAGTTCCATAATCCGCCTGCGGTATCAAACACGGTGTTGCACCCGACCAGGAAGTCCTGTTTCGGACCCTTGCTCAGGCCGGCTGGCGAACAGAATGAGATCGGGAAGGTCTGGTCGATCGTGTGGGTGGTCGGGTCGATTCGCACCACACCGCCGCTCGCGGGGTTCACCCCAATTTGCGGGATCGATAGTAAGAAGCGTTGGGCGCCGGGATCCCATGCCGGTTGCTCGGCGCCGTTGGTCGCGTCGACGCCCCCGGCTACATTGAAGAGGATCCTGTCAGGAGCCGCGACCCCCGGCGGCGGCGCCGTTGGCGGAGTCAGCGCGCAAGTCGACGTGTTGACCTTGATGAACGTGCCGAAGGGTGGCGTGTCGGCATTGTTGATCGCCAGGATCACGGCATCGATTGGATCGTACGCCAACTCGTCGGCACGGTTGAGATCGCCGGATGCCGTCGAGACCGCGCTGACCAGTGTCGGTGGGAAGCTCGACGTGTCGAACGAGACCACGCGGCTCGGCGCATCGGTCACAAACAGGCAATGCCCTCCGGTCGTAACACCGTCCGGGCCGGAGGTGCCGTTGTTCCCGGTGAACCCTTTGAACCCGCCACTTAGCTGCGCCAAGAGAGTGTCTGTCTTGGCGTCAACGATGTCGATCACCGTATTCGAACGATCGGCGAGATAGTACGTTTGGCTCCCCTGATCGACCCAGCTTATGTCGAAGACGTACATCTTGCCGCCGGTCGTATTCACTGCGGTCCCGGGGATCGGAACCGTTTCGAACAACCTGACGGCTCCGCGATCGGCAGCCCCCTCTTGCGCCCAGGCAGCATTGCCGCTCACATGCAGCGCTAAAATAGCACCGACCGCCAATGTCCAGAGCCCCCAATATCTTCTAAGTACGACATGCAAGGTCTTGCGCGTGTGAGTCATATCTTCTTCCTCTCTTCGTCCGAGATTCATCACCGAGGGTTTTCCGAGGGTCGTAACCGGGGCCGTTGAGCTTACTTGGGTAACAACAATCGCGCACCGCATGCGCGGTAAACGCCCGAAACGGGCGATTCAACTGCTCTGAGGCGCTAGAATCGGGACAGACCTCGCGCGCCGCGTTGCTATCGTGGGGAAAACGGAGCGATCCTAGATCATGCCGAAGTGATACGTCAACTAGAATCCCGATTGTCCAAACGAATTAGGGCGATTTAACGTCAGGGGTCGAGATCGCGGAGCAGTTCGGCGGCTTCGGAGTGCGTAAGGACTCCTTTGCGCTCGAGAATCTGCAGAAGCCTGACGGCGAAGTGCGTTTTCTTTTTCGGATCGTCCGCCGCCGCGGCAGTGGAACGTGCCGCTTGAAAGGGGACTTCCGCAGGAGCGAAAGTGCTCTCCAACCAGCGCACGATCGTGCCCTGCTGTACAGGGCTGAGTCGCTCGAACACCACGCCCATTCCGCCTGGATGGCACGAGGTCACCTCGGCCCTCAATTCGAGCCGCTGGTTGTTTTTGTTCAATTGCAAACGGACCCGAGTGCCCACCGGTAACGGATTCAATGTGTCGATGTAACAGCCGTGCAAGCTCAGGTCGGACGTACGCGCGGAAATCGCGGCGGTGCCGGCGACATCCATCACCTCGACAGGGCAGACAAAAGCGTAGCGCTGGGCGTCACGGCGCTCGGCACTGGCCGTCTCCTTACCGTAAGTCTTATCAGGGGCTCTGGACATCGACGTAGCGGCGGATCTCAGCGAAAGTAGTGCGCCCGCGTGTAAACGTAACCATATACATTCTGCTCGATGCTGTAGGTCTGCGGCAACCACCAGAGTTTGCGCACGACGCCAAAGCGTGACGTGCCCATCTTGTGTCAGGTTGACGATCACAGTAAAAACGAGGGTGCTTAGTTCGGCGCGGATTTAGCTCCATACTGTTTGAGTTTACGATAGAGGGTTGTCTTACCGATGCCGAGCAGACGTGCAGCAGCCAGCTTGTCGCCGTTCGTTTCTTGCAATGCGCTCAAAATGAAGCGGCGCTCCATCTCTTCGATGGTCGTTAGCTCGGTTGAGTCGAGTGCTTTCTCGTTCGAATTGTGCCGCAGGTTGGACGGAAGATCGTCGATGTGCAGAATCGGGCCGGAGCCTAGTGCGACGGCGTGCTCCACCGCATTCTCCAGTTCACGTACGTTTCCCACCCAATCATAGGACATAAAGTATTGCATGACATCTTCGGTGACTTTTCCGATTGAGTCCTGTTCTTCACTAAAGTGATTGAGGAAATAATGCACAAGAAGCGGAATATCGCTCTTGTGCTCTCGAAGGGGAGGCAGCTTAATTTGTACGACGTTAAGGCGGTAATAAAGGTCCTGGCGGAAGCCACCCGTCCGAATAGCTGTTTCCAAATCCCTATTCGTAGCCGCGATGATTCGCACGTCAACGGGCACGCGATGGCTAGCGCCGACTGGGCGAAGCTCACGCTCCTGCAGTACACGCAACAGCTTGGCTTGCAAATCGACGGGCAACTCTCCGATTTCATCCAGAAAGAGTGTGCCGCCATTAGCCGTCTCGATTAAACCGACGCGCGATTGCTGCGCACCCGTGAATGCCCCTCTGACGTAACCAAACAGCTCTGACTCAATCAATGTCGGCACCAAACCCGCGCAGTCCACGGGCACGAACGTCTTGTTCTTACGCGCACCGGAGAAATGAATAGAGCGCGCAACAAGCTCCTTGCCGGTGCCACTCTCCCCGACAACGAGCACTGGATAGTTGTGATGCCTTACTCTCTCAATCACCCTATAAATACGCTGCATTTTCTCGGAAGTGCCTATCAGACCTTCGAAACCGGAACGCGTTCGCAACTGCTCACGCAAAACGCAATTTTGTTCTTGGCGATTGATATGGTGCATCAGCTCCTCGAATTTTCGCCGCAATTCATCAACATGAAAAGGTTTGGCGATGTAATCCAATGCACCGAGGCGTGTGGCCGTGATTGCCGTTTCAATACTGCCGAATTGTGTGAGCATCATTACGGCGACGTGCGGATACTTGGAGCGGATGAGCTTTAATAGCTCCATTCCTCCCACTTCTGGAACTTTCAGGTCAGTAAGGACGATGTCTACCGGGGTTTCTTCAAGCAGTTCCAATGCTTGCTCGGTTGTTCCAGTTGTGTGAGCTTGAAGGGCAGCATCGACCGCAATATCCCGGCAAAGTCTACGCGTCGAATCTTCGTCATCTACGATTAGAATGGATAGACCTGTTGGCTCAGTATCGGCAGAGGTTAGCATTTGGGTCCTCCAGAACTCGTGACGTTTTTCAAGGAAGGGGGTAGGTGGGATGTTAGCACCGCGTCAATGAGAGGCAACTCACAAAGATGAGATTGTCGCATCAAGTAATACGCCACGCATTTGGCATTTATGCCCCGTCCAACACTGAACGGACTCGCTGCAGCAATTCTTCCAGCGTAAAGGGCTTTTGCAGAAGCGAGGTGCTTTCCTTCAAGCCGTTGCTATCAGCCGTTCTTGGCACATATCCAGACATGTACAGCACTTTAATACCTGGCCGAGCAGACCTGATCTGTCTGGCCAACTCCAGTCCGTTTAGGCCAGGCATAACCACATCCGTGAACAGCAGGTGAATTGGGCCCATGTGATTTCGCGCAAATTCTAAGGCTCGGCTGGGGGTCTCGAGGTCGACAACGGAATACCCGCCGCTCTCCAAATAGTCTCGAATCACAGTCCGCACGCTTTGAGCGTCTTCCACCAGCAGTACCGTCTCTGATCCGTGAGGAGCAATTTCTTCCACCCTTTCCGTCGTGTTAGCTTGGTCGGGCTGTTCGGCCATGGGCAAGAACATTTTGAAGGTTGAGCCATAACCGACCTCGCTTTGCACTGCAACGTACCCACCAATCTGGGCAACGGTACTTTGTACCATCGCAAGACCCAGCCCCGTGCCTTTGCCAGGCTCTTTTGTCGTGAAGAAAGGCTCGAAAAGGCGACCCTGTATCGTGGGATCTATTCCAACCCCTGTATCGTTCACACTGAGCATCACGTAGAAGCCGGGAGGGCTGCCAGGATACTGATGTGCCGAGCTTTCGTTGACCTCAATGTTCTCTGTTGCGATGGTCAGCGTCCCCCCCTTGGGCATAGCGTCTCGGGCGTTAACGCAGAGGTTAACGATCGCCTGCTGAAGCAAGTGGCGGTCTGCGCGCACTCGTCCCGAAGAGGAACTCAAATGCGTAACCAATATAATGTTCTCGCCGATGAGACGGTCCAGTAGCCGGCGAATCTCCACCACGACGTCAGCGTTCGGGTCGATTACCTGGAGTTCCTGTGTCTTCTGGCGACCGAACATCAAGAGTTGCGTGGTCAACCACTTTGCCCGCTCCGCGGCCTTGTGAATCTCCTCAAGGCGATCGTAAATAGCACTCGTCGCATCGATTTGCCTTAAGATCATCTGGCACTGCCCAAGGATAGCCACAAGGAGATTATTGAAGTCATGCGCGATACCGCCCGCAAGTTCTCCAAGCGCCTCCACCTTCTGAGCTTGACGTAGTTGATCCTCGAGCAGCTTCCGCTCGGTTATGTCCTCGGCGATAACCTCGTAACATTCCGTACTGCCTTGTTCATTACGAATTCGTCGTCCGCTCGTTCTCACCACTATCGGGCGGCCATCCTTCCTCTTACAAACCACCTCTACGTCCCTCTGGTGATCAAATTGTGTGTACAGGTCAAGCACCCGCTGGCGATCTGCCGGGCTTGCATAGAGGTCCTTAGCTAAGTCGAGCGACAGGAGTTCTTTTTCCGAATCGTAGCCCAGTATGCGTACCATCGCCGGATTGGCGACGAGGAATCTGCCCTCCGGCGACGAGCGAAAGATTCCATAGGGCGCGCCTTCCACCAACGACCGGTACTGCTCTTCGGATTGCCGCAAGGCCTCTTCCGCCCGTTTTCGGGCGGTAACATCAGTTACAACCCCGCCGATGGCAAATACTTCTCCGGCCGAATCGAACACTGGAAATTTTTGGCCTGCAATTCTATGCGGTCCGTCCGAGAAGTTGACGACATCCTCAAATTCCAGGCGAGCACGGGCCCGTAGCGCTTTTAAGTCATTCGATCGAAACTGAGCGGCTTCCGCGGGAGGAAAGATTTCCTTGTCCGTCTTACCTATGAATTGTTCCTTGCTGAGGTGGTATGCCCTCTCGAATTCTTTGTTCACGAGCAGGTAGCGGCCTTCCATATCTTTGAGAAAGATAAGCTGCTGGCTGTTATCGAATAGCGCGCGAAATTGCTCCTCGCTGCGTCGCAACGCATCCTCTGCCAGCTTGCGCTTCGAAATGTCCGCAGCGCTACCGGCCAATCGAATAATCTGGCCCTCGGCATCGCGGATCGCAAAGCCTCGGCCCAAAACCCAGCATGTCGAGCCATCCGGCCGAACTACTCTATATTCGATAGCCTCAACCGGCTCTCCCCTCACCAGCCTTTCTGATGCTTCCGTAACTCGGCCTTGGTCATCGGGGTGGACGCCATCTAGAAAAGACGTGGAACGAGCATATAGACTTTCGACGGTACGTCCCCATATTTGCTCGTAGGCGCGACTGATGAAAAAAAACTGACTCAGATCGGCGTTGGAAAGAGCAATTACCAGCGGTAGGTGGTCAGCAATCTCACGGAAGCGCTCATTGGCTTGCAGTTGGAGAATCTGGCGCACTATCGTAACCGCCTTATCGTGTGGTACTGGTGGAATCGCGAATCGTCGTGCTGATGGCGCGGGATGTGGGCTAGAGTACTGTGGATAGATAGCTGATTCGTATAGGTGACGACGCAAACCTCAAGCTTCGTTCTCGGGCCGCTGCTGGGATCGGCCTGATTCATGGCCGACCTTATACATTTATTAATGATTGAATAAAAGCTAGGTTAATCCCTAGGGAATTCCCCTAAGGAATTTCCCGACCGTACCTAGGGTTCAACGATGTGATTACGAATGGCGTACCGCACCAGGGTGGCAACAGACTGCAACTTCAACTTCAGAAAAACCCTTGAACGATGGCACTCCACTGTCTTTACGCTGATTCCTAAAGCCGCGGAAATCTCCTTGTTCGATACTCCATTCGCCAGTAAACGTACGATCTCGCGCTCTCGATCCGAAAGGGTTACCGACGAACCATTTTCTGACTGAGACTCAAATCTTCCAAGCGTTTCTGTTACGCGGTTCTTAGTTCGTTCTGAGTCCGCACGGATGAGACTGCACCCGTCGAGCAGCAACAATCGTGTCGCCAGTTCTTGTATTCGACTCGTATCTAGGACGAGCTTTTGGAGCAGCCTCTTGTTCGCGCCGATAGCTGACCGATTGTGAATGCCGGAACCAACTTCGACGACAATGACACCAACCTCTTTGATTTTTCCACGTCCATCTCGGATCGGGAAGTGAGTGCCCGTCCAGTGAACACCCTCTGACCTTCTTGGTACACTGCCGATGAGTTCGACGCTGCGAACAACCTCTCCAGTATCGAAAACTGCATCAAAAGAACGCTCTATCTTTACCGTGGCGTTGCCGTTGCCAGTCATGCTACGGAGAGTTTCTCCCAGATGGGCTTCCGCTGGAATTCGGTGCATCCCGGCCAGAGCCTCGTTTACGAGCCGATAGCGAAACCGACGGTCCAAAACGCCAAAACCAACATTTGATGTGAGCAGAGCTTTGAAGACTTGGCGTGAGAAATGTTCCCCCTGATGATGGTATGGAGGTAGCCTAGAGGTTGCGATGAACGGCCCCCTTCCCCGCTTTATGCGTCCCGGTGCTTCGAGCATTTACCTTGTTTTAGACACTTGTGCAAGTAATGTTTTTCTCTACAACTGGCCGAGTCGGTCACCCCCCGATTAGGAGCCCGATTAGGAGGCTCGTCGCGAGCGGCGAACCGGAGCGAGGGATCTCTCCTCTTTACTCATGCGGTAAAATACATATACGCGTGCTTTGCGCTGCGGCTTTGACGATTGTCCTTCAAAAATCAACCCTCCCCGACCGACGGAATTCCCAGACGCCGTCTTTTCGAATGAAGTGGCAAATGCTTTCCGCGCCGTGGTCTCAAAGACTGAGCCGATTTGAAGACGCTGTCATCCCGAGCGAGGTGCCGTACCCGACGTGGCGCCGCAGGTGCGCGAGTCTGGATGCGAGCGAAGGAACGGCCTTTTGGTGACCTGCTCCCAGGCGTCTCCTCAGCGCCCAAACTCGGGCAACAGCTGCGAACGAATCTCCCCTCAACGCTTGTATGGAACGATGGGCGTAAGTTTCCTGTAATGAACACTTGCGCAAAAAGGGTAGGGGGGTACCCCAGTGTTCAGATTGGAACAACGGTGTGCGCGAAGTCTACAGATCGCAACGGCGGCAGCGCATTACGCTGCTGCGCGCCTCGGCGCCGCAACCAGCGGAGAGGCGAGATGTTCGGCGATGAATCAGGCACGGGTGAGGAATTTGTACTGCTCGGGCGTGAGGGGCACGACCGAGAGTCGTCCCTGACGAACCAGCGGCGAATCAGCAAACAGCTTGTTCGCCTTGATCTCCGCAAGTGTGATGGGCTTGGCGAGGGACTTCCCCGCCTCGATCTCCACGGCAGGATTCTTGGGATTGGAGAGATCGACCGAGACGACCGATGCCGTCCCAACCGCGCTCTTGTGGTCACCCGTCTCGTAAATGACGAGCCGCACTCCGGGCTTCATTTGTCCCAGATTCCTCAGGGCCACTGGATTCGACACGCCGTCCCAGACAGTGACTTTGTCGCGTTGCAGATTCTCGAATGAATATTCGGAAGGCTCGGTTTTGAGCAGATACTCGGCAGCCATGATTCGCCTCCCAAGCGCCAGTCTGGCAGACGCGCATTCTACACTACCCGCTCGGCCGGGCAGAATTCACGAAGCAGGCGTTCGTCGGCCCAAAACGTGATAGAAGTAACATGGTAAAAAGAGGGCGACGGGAGGGGTGCGATGAAGACTCTTCACAGGAACGTGCTGGCGGTAGCCGCGCTATCCGCTGCGACGCTTTTAACCGCAGCGAGGCCCGCAGCGGCGGCGGATGATCCCGCCGTGCTGGCGGCAGATCGCGATTTCGTGACCGCCATTACCAAATCCGACTCGCCCGCACTCGCCAAGCTGGTGGATGCGAATTTCCAGTGGATCTCCGCAAACGGAAAAATCGAGAGCCGCAAGTTGGTTCTGGCCAGGATGGCAAAATTGGTCGTCGACGCTGGCTATCCTAGCCCTGGCACGCCCGACGTACATCGGCATGCCTACGGCCAGGTCGAAACCGTGGAGGCCAATAGCGGCAAGATGCACGTCCTGCGTGTCTGGGTGAAGCGGCCGGCGGGCTGGCGCGCCCTCGTCTACCAGGAAGTGCAATCGCTCGACGCGCCGCCGAAGACCACCCCGAGTGCCAGCCAGGACTGCCAGAATCCGTGCAAGAGCGTGGGGTACACGCCGAAAACCGAAACAGAGCGCGCCATCATTACTGCTTACGAGGGACTCGAAACGTCCGCAATGACCCATAATGCTGCCGATTGGGATGCGCATACGGGCGAAGAGTTCATCGCCGCGAGTTCCTATAGCGACCGTCTGCTCGATAAGCCCACGCGCTTGGGCGAACTAAAGCGCGCCAACATGGCCGGGCTGGCGCCCACTCCGCTGGTGTCGGGGAGGTTGTTTGTCTTTGGCGATGCCGCGGTTTTGAGGTCACATCACGTGGTCAGTCAGGCAAAGCCGCTGGAGGTTACGCGCGTCTTCGTGAAGCGCGATGGCAAATGGGTAGAGGTGGTGAGCTACCAGACGGCGGTTCAAGGCGGCGGCGCGTCCTGATCACCCTGTGACTTCCCGAGAAGCACGGTTAGAGATCGCTACACACTGCAATGCTTCCATTTCCGAATAGTACTTTTGTGTGCTCTTCCCTGGTACTTTTTAGGCATTATTCATAAGACAAGTACCATTCCGCATACCGGATCAAAGTCCAAAACTATCTCTGGACAGTTGGAGCCTGTAGCAGGGATCTCTCTTGATCGAACGCCGCCAAATGACGCGCTATGACTTCGGCGCCATCGCCGAAGTGGTCGATTTGAATTCGCGGGAAGACGTGATCGTCGTCACGCGCGATCTGAGTTTGGCCGGCTGCTTTGTAAAAACTAGATTTCCTTTTCCAGCAGGCACCGAAGTCCGTGTCAGGATTACGTATTCAGGGTCAGACTTCGCCGCGATCGGCAACGTGACCAGGAATACAACCCCGGAAGGCATGGAAATCGAATTTCTCGCCATCGAGCCAAACGATCAGGCGATTATCGAGGAATGGCTCAGCGGCGCAATGTTCGAGAATGCGCGCGGCCATAATGGGGAAGGCGCGCCGCGAGGCAAGGTGGTCCAGATGAAGAACCGGCTGCACCGCTGCGAGCATCGCCACCCCATGCCTCCAGCAGTAAGCGCCAAGCCGAAAGAAGACAAGCCCAAAGCGCTCGCAAGCAGCCTTTTGGACTCCGCCCGGAATCTCTTGCACTTTCGCGACGAAGCACGGCACTAGCGTTTCCTCGCACGGCTGAGCCCGCCTTACGGCCAGAGCACGATTTCCCATTAAGCCCGATGACCAAAGGGTGATCCGCGTTCCAATAGGGCCCCCGAACGCACCACGCGATATTCGTGCCAAATGAGAAACCATACGATAGCGTCGAAAATTGTCAGCGCAATCAAGGCAACTGCATGAGTATGGGTATAGCGATACATCTGATAACTCATAAGCAGGGCGAGCGCCGCGAGCGCCGCCGGATAAGACCACAGCGCACCCGTCAATAACCCAATCGCCAGCACCACGTTAATTAGACCCACCACTATCAAATAAATTCCCGCGAAATGCTGACCGCCACGCTGGACGGCGCGTGCGAGGTCCAGCAGAAAACTAACGAGGAAGGCTGCCGAACCGCCGGACTGCAGCCGAAGCGCAAGACGCACGAAGTAATCCGACACCGCCACGGGGCTTACCGCGAGGATCGCCGCGCCCAAGGCCAATTCAAACACCGCATGCAACGCCTTCAGGGTTACGCCAACCTCGAACAAGCGATGGATATGGTGTTGGCGCATGCTGACCTGGTTGAAGCGCACTTCTTTGATTTTGACGAAGCCTGACCGGATGTCAACAAAAAGCGGCCATGGCGTTGATTTGATTCTTCCGCTGCAAATAATGGCTTGGCGGCCAGTATAGGCCCTCGCCCTTTCATGCACGCGACCTACTCTCTTA
>Ga0210394_10001899_pt1 | contig 30924 bp, 22 predicted proteins | sample IncBWC12MmetaG_FD_160121 | JGI IMG/M metagenome (GOLD analysis project Ga0210394, IMG submission 160121) | Forest soil microbial communities from Barre Woods Harvard Forest LTER site, Petersham, Massachusetts, United States - Inc-BW-C-12-M | ecosystem: Environmental > Terrestrial > Soil >... | reverse complement strand
CCGTCTGGCTCAGCTCACGCAAAGCGGCTGGGAAATCATGCGCACCAGCGCGAAGAGCGGCGAAAATGTGGACGCGGCGTTCTCACGCCTTACTTCGAAAATGCTCGGCAAATGATGGCTGCAAACTCCATCCTCGAATCTTTTCTCGTCGCTCAGGGCTATGCCCTCTTCGAATACACCGGAAACGGCGTCTTCCATCCCATCGGAGAATATCCGAAGTGGTGTCAGAATCTGTGGAAGGGAGCCCTTGTCAAGGACAAAACGATTCGTCTCGGCGAAGCTTCTCCCCTCCTCGAGAATTTCCTGATTGATGCCGAAGGATTCTGGAATTCGAACCGCGAAGGCTCCGCGAATTCACCCGTCTGGATCGAGCGCGATCCCTCCGGCCGCGATGTGCAGCTCGAAGCGGCCGCTCTCCATGTCGACGGCAAAAACGTGCTCCTCATTCGCAATCTTGCGAGCACCTATGCCGAACGGCAAAAGCTGTATCAAGCCGCCCGCGATTCCCTTCTCGAACACGAGCGCCTCCTCCGCGAAATTCAGAAAAAAGAAATCCTGCTCCACTGCATCATCCACGATCTTTCGCAGCCGCTCACCGCCATGCGTGGCTGTTTCAACTTGATGTCACTCCAAGACCTTTCCGCCGATTTGCGCCGAATGGTCGAGACGGGTGAGCGCGAATCGAACCGCCAGGAACAAATGATTCGCGGAATCCTCCAGGCATTTTCCGCCGATCTCGCCGGCCAACAGGCCTCTACGGAAAGCGCCCCGGGCGCCGCGGATATCGGCGCTGCTGGAGAACGCGCCGTTCAGGAATTCTCGCCCGCATTCGCAGAGAAACAGATCAAGCTGCAAATCGATCCGGCCGTCGATCTCTCGCGGGATTGGATTGTCGCGGGCGACGATTCACGGCTCGATCGCGTGTTCGGAAATCTCGTGGAGAACGCTCTTCGCTATAGCCCGCCCAATACCACCGTCACAATCGGCCTGGAAGAAAAAGGCAAGCAGGTCCTCGCATTTGTCGATGACCAGGGCCCAGGTCTGCCGAAAGATCAGTCCCCCGATCAGATGTTCGCGCTCTTCGCGAAAGGAAAAGACAAACCCGGCAAAGCCGGCCTGGGCCTTTACTTTTGCAAGATTACAGTCGAACGATGGGGAGGTACAATCGGCGCGGAAACCAAGACGAAAGGCGGAACCCGCTTCTGGTTCCGGTTGCCACATGCAGCGAAGACGACTCTCAACCCCAACAAGAAAGAGGCTCCACGCGGTCACGATGCGCCATCCGCGCCGCAAAAGAGTTCCACGTCCGTGACGCGCCCCCGTCTCGATAAGCCAGCCAGGAACTTGCGCATTCTCGTCGCCGAAGATACGGATGAAAATCGCGAGCTTGTCAGCGAGCTGCTCAAGAAACGCGGCCACTCGGTCGTCGCCGTCTCCGACGGGCGCCAGGCGCTCGATGAACTGGAAAAGAATCAATACGACATCGTGTTGATGGACGAACAAATGCCGCGCATGGACGGCCTCGAAGCCACTCGCGCCATCCGTCAAAAAGAAAAGTCTACTGGGAAGCATCAGTTGGTCGTCGCGCTCACCGGAAACGTCGCCGAAGAAGACAAACAACAGCGCGTCGAAGCCGGCATGGATGGCTTCGTCCCCAAGCCTTTCGACATGCACGCGCTCTTTGACACGCTTGAATTTCTTGCCGCCGGCACTCAGGTGATTCCCGCCTCCCCAATGCCGCCTCCGCCTCTGGCGGCCAAAGAACGCTCTCCCGCACAGGCGACGCAGGCACAGTCTCCTGTGCCGATCGAGGATGTCGGCGCGCATCTGCTCCGCACCACCGGTGGAAATGAAAAGCTAGTCAAGTCGCTGACGAAATCCTTCCTCGCTGACGCGCCCAAGCGGCTTGCCGCCATTCGAGCCGCACTAGCAGCTAAGAACGCTGCGAAACTCGACACCGCCGCGCACGCTCTCAAAGGCTCCGTTGCAATCTTCGGCGCCCCATCTGCCGTCACCGCGGCCAAAAACCTCGAGGCCATGGGCCGGAGCCGGAATCTAAACGGAGCCGATGCTCAATTTCGCGCTCTCGAAGCCGCGATGCAACAGCTTCAAACCGAACTGATCAAAATCGCTTCTCAAAATAAAACCAAGACGGCGACCAAGACAAAAACCAAGCCAGCAGGTTCCGCTAAACGCCGCAAGAAGTAGCTCCCGCCGCTTCACACCCTGACTAACGCAGCACCTTCTCACAGCCGTAGCTTGCCGCCCACTCTTAGCGGCGCGATACTCAGATGATGAAGAGAAGTTCACCATTCGCAATGCTGCTTGCAATGCTCGTCGTGGTGTCACCGCACCCCACGCACGCCGACGAGCTGAAGCTGAAGGACGGAACCAAGATCGTCGGTACGATTGTCGGCTTCGAAGAAAATTCATTCAAAGTAAAGACGAACTACGGATTCGCAGTCGTCCAGAAGGATCAAGTTCTCTCTATCAGCATCACGGACTCGGGGAAAAAGCTCGACCCCGAAAAGAAACCCGATCCATCCGTCGAGAAACCGGCGCCGCCCGCGCCGGCCGTGAATTCGTACAAGAAATACAATACGACTCCGTCGGCACCGCCACCCGCTGCGACGGCCGCCGACCCCAACGCTCCAAATCCTAAAGCTCCCGCGTCCAATACTTCGTCTGCTGCTACCGCCGCGACGGCCACCGCTAAGCCCGCCGCGACGGCCGCACCCGTAAATTCCGTGCCAGCTAAGGCTCCAACACCGACCGCTGCGGCTGCTCAGCCTCCCGCCGCACCCGCCGCGCTTGCTCCGCCTGAATCAATGCGCGAGCGCGTCACCGGCAATCTCTACGCGAATGAAACGTATGGCTTTCAAATGTACAAGCCTCCCACATGGCAATTGGTCGAGGGCGCGCGCTCCGTGCTGCCCGGCGCAATCACGGCGCTTGGCACCTCCGACCAAACCACGTACCTGCTCATCGGCCGGCAGCCGATTGAAAAATCCTTTGCGAGCGATATAGACGCTACCGATCGGCACCTGCGAAGCACTCTCGATAATTTCCGCGCGCTCGGCGAGAAGAAAATCGTCGTCTCAGGTGAGCCTGCGGTCGAAAAGCATTTCCGCGTCAGTGTGGACCAGCACGATTGGTCGGGAGTCGCTGTCTTCTTTCAGCACGATGCGCATCTCTACACCATCTTTGGAATGACAGCCGCCGACTCCGACCTCGTCCAGATTCAAGAGAACGTGATTTCCCGCGCCATCTTGAGCCTTCAATTCGCGAAGCGCTAGCGAGTACTCCTTCACCCTTGCAACCAAGCCGCCCGAATGCGTAACTAATTCTCCTGTGCTCATGCGCCGCTACTACTTTCAAATCCTGATCCTCGCAGTTCTAGCCGCCGTGGCGTTGCCAATCTGGAACCGAACTACGCGCGTTTCTGCAGCGAATCAATCCGAAAGCTCGCCCACCTTCTATCGCGATGTGCTGCCGATTCTTCAGCAGCACTGCCAGAACTGCCACCGCCCGGGAGAAATCGGTCCGCTGCCATTGATGACCTATGAAGAAGCGCAGACCGAAGCTCGCTCGATCGCATTCATCACCGCTAGCCGGAAAATGCCGCCGTGGCTCGCCGATCGCGCCATCGGACATTTTGCTAACGACCCGTCGCTCACCGCACAGGAGATCGCAATTCTCGACGCTTGGTTGAAAGCAAAGGCTCCCGCAGGCGATCCGCACGATGCTCCGTCTCCGCGCGTATGGGACAACGGCTGGAACATCCCGCAACCCGATGCAATCGTGAAGATGACCAAGCCCGTCGCGCTTCCCTCAAAAGGCGACATCGACTACACCTACGAAATTGTGCACACGAATTTCACCGAAGCGAAATGGATTCAGCTTTCAGAGGTTCGCCCATCAAGCCGCGAAAGCGTCCATCACGCTGTCGTCTACGTCCGACCGACCGGATCGAAATGGCTCGAGCACGCTCCGGTCGGAGTTCCCTTCACCGCCGGGGACATGACAGATGACAAATCGAAGCGCGACGCGCTCTGGACCGACGCCGACGTTCTGCTCGTCTATGCGCCGGGAAGTTCGCCCGATCGCCTGCCCGACGGAATGGCCAAGCTCGTGCCAGCGGGCTCGGATCTCGTTTTCCAAATGCATTACATGGCGCGAGGTCATGCAGCGGCGGACCAGACCGAGATCGGCTTGATCTTCGCAAAGCAGCCACCGAAGCAGCGCGTCCTTACGCTGCAACTCACCAACGACCACTTCGTAATACCGCCGGGAGCTGATGATTTCCGTGTGGAAGCCCGCGGCACATTACCGAGCGACGCGACTTTGCTCAGCTTCCTTCCGCACATGCACCTGCGCGGGAAGCGATTCGAGTACAACATCGTGCACAAGGACGGAACCATCGAACCATTGCTGCGCGTGAACTGGGATTTTTACTGGCAATTGAGTTATCAACTCGCTCAGCCGTTGCCACTCGCGGCAGGAACAGAGCTGCAAGCAGTCGCATGGTACGACAACTCGAATTCCAATCCGCACAATCCGGATCCCATGGCCGCCGTGCGCTGGGGCGATCAGACCTACGACGAAATGATGGTCGGATTCTTTGACGTCGCGGTGCGCGCAGATCTCGACAAGTGGAAATACTTTGAGCGTTCAGCCCGCGCGCCCGAAGCGCCGCACTGAAGCGCGCGCAGAAACGCAAAAGCCCGGAGCCTTTCGGCCCCGGGCTTTGCTGTTTTCACAGCGTGGGTTTTTCTGCTGTTACCCTCTCGAGCCTGCGGCCATCTGCTTCTGCTGGCCGCCGCCCGTGATTTCGATGCGCCGAGGCAGAGCCGATGCTGAAATCGGCGCTGTGATTTCGAGGACGCCGTTGCGGTAGTCGGCGGTGATCTTCTGCGTATCGACGCCCTCCGGCAGCGACAAGGTGCGCTCGAACGCTCCATAGATGAGTTCGTTGTAAACAGTGTCAGCCTCACGCCGCTCGTCCGACACGCTGCGCTCTCCGCTGATCGTGAGCAGGTTGCCTTGCGCCGAAATTTCTACGTCCTTGGGATCGACGCCCGGTAGAGCGACATGCGCGACGAATCTTTTTCCATCTCTATCGATGAACGCATCGACGGCGGGAGCGAACGACGCCATCGACATGTTGCCTCTCTGCTGCTCCTGGCCTGTTTGCAAGCCGCTACTCAAGAAGCGGTTGAAAATATGGTCGAAGTCGCGCCGAAAATCGAAGAGGTTCTGAAATACGTTGTTATCACGGTAGGTCAAATGAGTCATGGCTATCTCCTGTAGGTTTTTTTTTCGAGGCCCCTCGAATGAGGGGGACCGGGCCGGACGAGACAAGTCTTCTGCTGTGCACAGCGCGTGTCAAGTCAAACTGTCGAAATTTCCACAATTTTAACAAAGCGTTTGATAGCAATACTTTGAGACTCAGAATTTTGTTACTTCGCTGAAGTGGAAATTGTTGACCTTCATCGCAGGCACGACCATCTCGAAAGATTCTTCTCCGGCGGCGCGCACAGCGGGGCCGAGCATCTCGACATTGGAAAGCATTTCGAGAATATTCTGATTGAAGCGGAAATTTCGGATGCCGCCGGTGACGCGGCCGTTTTCTACGACGAACGTTCCATCGCGAGTCATGCCGGTGAGAACCTTTTCGTAGGGATCCACCTCGCGGATGTACCAGAGGCGCGTAACTAAAATTCCGCGCTCCGTGGTGCGTATCATTTCGTCGAGAGATTTGTCGCCGCCACCGAAAACCAGATTCATCGGCGCTTCGCCATATTCATTCGGCAGGCCGAAGCCGTGGCCGGTGGGCTTCTTTTTCATTTTCTTTGCGGTGGCGCGGGAATGGACGAGATTCTTCGGGATGCCGCGATCGACCAGCAGAACCTTCTGCCGCGGAGCGCCCTCGCCATCGTAAGGCGCACCTAGTTGGAATGGATGGTACACATCGTCCCAGAGCGTGATGTTGTCGCCGAAAACTTTCTTCCCCATGCGGTCATTGAGGCAGGAACGCTTGTCCATCACCGATGTTCCAGCGAAGTCATAAAACAAGAAACCGACGAGATCGAGGACGGCGGAGGGCTCGAGGATCGTGGTGTAGTGGCCGGGTGCAAGCTCGCGCGGCTCCCGTGACTCGGATGCTTTGCGGCTGGCACGTTCCGCAAGCCGATCTGGATCGAGTTCGCGAATGTCCGCCGAATTCGCTTTTGCCCAGCCGGAGGAATTCGGTTCGAGAATCGTGACCGAGAATTCCGAGCGTGTTTGTTCGTGGTGCGCGAAGAGACCTTTAGAGTTCGCCAGGATGGTTTGCATCGCGCCGCTGGAGAAAATACCTGCGGCAGTCTGCTTGTTCTTTTCTGCGAGTTTGCAGACGCGGGTGACGGCGCGTGCGCGATCTTGTGGGGTGGCTTCGGCCGTCGCTGTGAAGAAACGCTGCACTTTGGGAATCTTCTGCGGGCCAAGCATCGGAAGCAGGCCTGGAATTTTCGGCTGATGCAGGGCGAGTTTCTCGGCTGCGGCCATCACGCGGCGAAGCGATTCTTCGTCGGTCTTGTTCGTGGTGGCGCGTGCGGTGCGGCCGTCCATTACGGCGCGGACGGAGATGTGAAGAACCTGCTCGGCCACGTTCTGATGGATGATGTTGTTGGCGAAGCGGGTGAGCGCGTCCGTGGTGACGTCAATTTCTACTTCGGTTTCGTCGGCTTCGCTGAATTTCATGATGCGTTCGGCGATAGCCTTAAGTTCCGACGCGGTGAGAAGCTGTTCGGAGGGTGCGTTGACTTCAGCACGTCGAATCCGGCGCGAGATGGATTTTTTAGCGGCGCGCTTCATTTGGCGAAGGCGACTCCGATTTTGATGTTGCGGAAACGGGCGGGTGAGGCGCCGTGGCCTGTGCCCATGGTTTGCATGGGCTGCCCCTTTCCGCAGTTAGGGGTGCCCCAGAGCGTCCAGTCGTCGCGAGAGCAGATTGCGTCGCAGCTATTCCAGAACTCGGTGGTGATGCCGCTGTAGCTGGGATTTTTGATCATGCGGCCTTTTTTGCCGCCTTTGATTTCCCAGCCAATTTCGGTCGAAAACTGAAAATGATAGCGGCGATCGTCGATGGACCAGGAGCGATTCGTGTCCATGAGGATCGCGTCGTCGGTGTCGGCGATCAAATCGTCGTACTTCCACGTGCCGGGATTGATGCTGATGTTTGTCATGCGAATAATCGGCAGGCGGTTCCAGCTTTCCGTTCGCATCGTACCGTTGGAGCGATCTTCGCCGATGGCGGAGGCTGTTTCGCGATTGCTGAGGTAACCGGTAAAGAGCCCGTTGGTGATGATCGGCGTGCACTGAGCGGGGACGCCTTCGTCATCATAGGCAAAGGTGCCGAGACCCGGGCCGTGCGCGAGGCGGGCGTCGGCGACGACGTTCACGATGTCCGAGCCGTATTTCAATTTGCGGAGTTTGTCGACAGTGAGAAAGCTCATGCCTGCGAAATTGGCTTCCTGTCCGAGGACGCGATCCAGCTCGATGGGATGGCCAATCGATTCGTGAATTTGAAGGCCAAGCTGCGAGCCGCCGAGGATGATCGTCCCGGTTTTTTCCGGACACTGCGCAGCGGAATGAAGAGCGACCGCTTCTTCGCCGGTGCGGCCAGCGTTGCCTACGAGATCGAGCGCTTCGATGAGTTCGTAGCCTTCGAGGGCGTGCTGGCCGCCGAAGCTATTGGGATACGAGCGCTTCTGAATTTCGCTCCCCGCGAAACTGGTGGCGACGATTCCGGCGCCCGATTGCATTTTGATCTGGTGAATCACGGAGCCGATCGTGGAGACGAAGAGCTGGTCGATTTTGCGAAACGTCATCGAGCCTTCGGCGAGAGTGACACCTTTCACGCGGCGCATTTCTTTATCGGCATTGAGAAGCACTTCGATTTGACGCTCGACTGGAATGCGGAACGGGTCCTTCACGAAGGGATTTTGCCAGGTGTCGACGTATGCTTTCTCCGGGGCGAGCGCGACGTCCGCATGCTTCGCAAGCGCGGACGCTTTCGCGATGGCGACGGCTTCGGCGGCGCACGAGTCGATGCCTTCGTGAGTGAGGCGGTCGGTGGAAGCGAATCCCCAGGCGCCCGACGCGATCACGCGAATGCCGATTCCGAGCGATTCGGATTCGACGAGGGTGCCCACTTCCCCGTTTTTCGTCGAGATATCGCGCTGGCGAATGTCCATCACCCGGGCGTCGGCGTAGGAAGCGCCGCGGCGCTTGGCGGTATCGATGGCGCGAGTTGCCCAGTCTTGCATTACGAGCGACCTCTGATGAGAAATCGGCAGCGAGACGAGCGAACGATACTAGTCCGAGGCCAGCAATGTGTCAAATGGGCGACAATCGGGGGTGCGGATTGAATTTTGGGATGAAAAACCGTCAAAAATTTGCGATTAGAAAAAGTTAGTAGGCTTTGTTTGCTATGACTTGGAGGAGATTCTAATTCCAGATTTGCGATTAGAAATTTGCGGGTGGAAGAGGGTTTTGATTCGCCCACGCTCTGTGGAGTGTGGGCTGGGGATCGTGGGACGTCGTCGTCCTCGGTCATCTTGTCGGCCGTAAGTCCTTATATCTCATCACATCCTCTATATTACCAAACAAGTAACCATCAGTCAAGCCGGTTGTGAAGCGCCGCGAGCAGGTGGTGATTGGCTAAGGCCACTCAAACGATCGCTGCTCGGATTCTAACTTGTATGGGCGCTAGCCGAACATATAATCCGCGGATGATTACCGATACCAGCGACATTCTCTACGAAGCATGGAAAGGCTACGCCGAGTGTTTTCCGACATGGTTTAACAAATCGCATACAGATTTGCGATTTGCCTGCGCAGGGATACCGATCGCACTCTTTAACTGCGCATATCCGACGCGAACGATCAAGTGCGAGGAATTTGAAGGGTTGATGGCAGATTTTGCGGGAATTCTTTCACCTCGTGGCATTCCGGGATTGTTAATGGCTCGGTCGGATCGCTTGCAATCGCCGCGCGGCTTGGAGCCTGTGATCCGAATGCCGGGGATGGTGGCGAATGGCCTACTCGCGCCGAAGCATCCTGAAGCGAAAGTGGATTTGCGAGAAGTGCGTGGAGAAAAGATGGCGGAGGAGATCGCGCGGTTGAACGTGGTGTGCCACGGGATGCCGGAAGAAGAGATTGAACCGATGACTTCGGCGGCGCTTTGGGAGCCACCGAATCACGGATTCCTGGTGTACATGGAGGGAGAGGCGGTGGCTGCGGGATCGGCTTCGTATGTAAATGGGGTTTCCTATATCGGATGGATGGCGACGCTTGAGGAATTTCGTGGGCGTGGATACGCGGAGGCGATTCTGCGCCATATGGATGCAGTGATGAGACGGGAATATGGCGTGCGGGAGAGCGTGTTGCATGCAACGGAACTGGGACGTCCGGTGTATGAGCGACTGGGATATCGGACGGTGGATGAATTTAGGGGTTATTTGTGCATGCCGGCTGCGAGTGAGGCTGAATGAAATTCTAAATTGAAAATTTCAAATTTCAGATGGAAAGAAGAGCACCTCCCAGGGGCACAAGAGCTACTTCGAATCTTTGGAAGGCACTTCGACGGGAGACAGAACCTGGGCCATTGTTAATCCCGGGGGGAATTTTAGTTTTACTTCGAACTTGATGTACTCGATGGAGCCCGGATACAGCGGATCTTTTAGGGAGGTGACGCGAGATCGCTGGATCACAAATTCTCCTGTGCCCAGTTCGATGGCTGTGGAGCTCATAGCGACGCGCTGCTTGTCGTCGTCGGAAAGAGAATTGGGGTAGAGCATGGCGTTGACGACTTCTTCGGCGCGGTGCTCGTCGTCCACGGAGAGAACGAAGTTGAAGCGGCGCGGAGACATTGCGAGGATTTCCGGGGCCGAGAAATTGTAGGTGGTTTCGAGAAAGCGCTCGTTGAAATTGTGATAGGGCGGTGTGGCGATGGCGGAGAATTCGATAGGGCCGTCGCTGGGTTGAGTTTTCGGAGTGATGCTTATCTCCCAGCCGGCGTAATCTCCTTCGGGAGATACATCGAGGCGGAATTGGAGGTCGTGGCCGATGTCGTGGACGTAGGTTTTGCCGCGCTCGATTTCGCCGTCGAAAGCCAAATCCGGGTCGGTGATGGCGGGTTGGGTGGATTTTGGTTTGTGGTGAAGTTGCGTGGCGGAGGCGAGGGCGAGGAGGAGGGCGATTCTGAGAGTTGTAGTGATTGGCGGCACGGCTAGGAAATATAGCAGAGTGGGGATTTGGAGTGGGAGGGTGGGTTGGGCCAAGGCAAGGGAGTGACGGGGGCGTGCTGGGTGGAATTCTGACTCGTGTTCGTCCTTACGATACTCTGGGTTGCACGTTGCGGCTTGGGTGAGCGGCAGAGGACAGGCAGGAGTGCCTGTCCCACTTAAAGCGAAGAGAGATCCTTCGACTGCGTCCCGCGTCTTCGCCCCGCGGACACTGGCGGGACGCACCATTCGCGCTTCGCGAAGGAAGCAAAAGCGCGCGGGACTTCGCTCAGGATGACAGCTGCGAGAAGTATGTATTACTCCGTGGCTGGGACGAAGATTGGGGTGGCGGTTTTGCTCCAGCCTTTCATTTCGATTTTGCCGTCGGGGCGGACGGTGCCCGTAATCATGCCGGTGGTGTTGAATGGGGTGGCAACGTTGCCCTGATGGTCGAGGGCGATTACGCCGCCTTCGCCGTTTTGTTCGACCAGCTCTTTCATGACTACGTCGTTGGCTGCCTGCTCGAGCGGGACGTGGAGGTAGCGGACGCGTTCGCAGATATCGGCTGCGACGATATTGCGCATGAAGAATTCGCCGACGCCTGTGCCAGAGACGGCGCAGCTCTCATTGTTGGCGTAGGTGCCGGCGCCGATAATGGGCGAATCGCCCACGCGGCCGGGCATTTTGTAGATGGTGCCGCCGGTGGAGGTGCCGGCTGCGAGGTTGCCATGCTGGTCGAGAGCGACTACGCCGACGGTGCCGTGCTCGCGTATCGGATCGTCGGGCATCGCGGAGGATTTCTTTTTGTCCGCGTCTGCTTTTTCCTTTGCGCGCTGGTACTGCTGCCAGAGGCGTTCGTTGTAGAAGTAATAGGGCGAGACGAGTTCGATGCCTTGCGATTCGGCGAAGCGCTCGGCCCCGGTGCCGACGAGCATCACGTGCGGCGTTTTTTCCATTACGAGGCGCGCGAGGTGGATGGGATTCGCGATGTGTTGCAGGGAGGCGACGGAGCCGGCGGCGAGGGTTTTGCCGTCCATGATGGCGGCGTCCATTTCAGGGATGCCGTCGCGAGTGTAATAGGCGCCGCGACCGGAATCGTACAGGCCGGCGTCTTCCATGGAGCGGATTGTGGATTCGACGGCATCGAGGCTGGTGCCGCCTGCGGCGAGGATCGCGTAGCCCTTCTTTATGGCGACGACCATGCCGGCGCGGCGGGATTCGATGAATTCGGGAGGGGCTTTGCTGATGTCGCCGGCGCCGCTGTGGGCGACGAGGATAAAGTTTGGGGGCGGGGGTGCTGTGGGCGGGATTGGGGCGGTGTGGGTGCGGATTGCGAATGACATTGCTGCAATTAGGATGAAGAGCGAAAGGATGCGGGTGAGTTTCATGGATGGCCTCCGGGCCGTGCTGGTTGCCGGCGCTGGGCTAGTTTAAGGCAATTTGAAATTGGAAATTGGAGATTTCAGATGGAGGCGAAAGGCGCGTCGCGGGGCTCGATTGGAGAGGCGGGGGTGGTCTTCGTGGACTTGCGCTCCTCGGGGTTCTGACGATTTTGTTGTTTGCACGTTGTTGGGTTCGTGAGCGGCAGAGGACAGGCCCTTCGCAGGCTCAGGGTAAACAGGAGTGCCTGTCCCACGTAAGGCGAGAGGCCCACGACGCGGACAGCGGCGGCGTGGCTACAGCGAAGAGCAAAGCGAAAAACCGGGAGAGATCCCTCGACTCCGTCCCGCGCCTTCGCTTCGCGAAGGAAGCAAAGACGCGCGGGACTGCGCTCGGGATGACAGCTAAAAAACTAGGTGCCTTCGGACCAGGAGGCCAGGTAGTGCTCTTGCTCGGGCGTTAGCTTATCGATTTGGAAGCCCATGGATTCTAGCTTTAGCTTGGCGATTTGCTGGTCTAGGTGCTCGGGGACCGGGTAAACCTGAGGCTTGAGGTCCTTGGCGTTCTTGACCATGTAGTCGGCGGCGAGGGCTTGATTGGCGAAGCTCATGTCCATCACGGATGCGGGGTGGCCTTCGGCCGAGGCGAGGTTGATTAGGCGGCCATCGCCGAGGAGGTAGATGCGACGACCGTCTTTCATGGTGTATTCGTCGACGAAGGGGCGGGCCGGTTTCTTGCCGCTGGAAAGTTTTTCGAGCGCGGGGATATCGATCTCCACGTTGAAGTGGCCTGAGTTGCTGACCACGGCACCGTCTTTCATTTTTTCGAAGTGATCGTGGGCGATAACGTTCTTATTGCCGGTGACGGTGACGAAGACGTCGCCGACTTTTGCGGCTTCGTTCATGGGCATTACGCGGAAGCCGTCCATCACGGCTTCGATGGCTTTTGTGGGATTCACTTCGGTGATGATGACGTCTGCGCCGTGTCCTTTGGCGCGCATGGCGACGCCGCGTCCGCACCAGCCGTAGCCTGCAACGACAACTTTGAGGCCGGCTAGGAGGAGATTCGTGGCGCGAATGATGCCGTCGAGGGTGGACTGGCCGGTGCCATAGCGATTGTCGAAGAAATGCTTGGTGAGCGCGTCATTGACGGCGATGATCGGAAATTTCAGGGTGCCGTCTTTGGCCATGGCGCGGAGGCGGATCACACCGGTGGTGGTTTCTTCGGTGCCGCCGATTACGCCATTGAGCAAATCGGTGCGCTTGGTGAGGAGCTGGGTGACTAGATCGGCGCCATCGTCCATGGTGAATTGCGGTTTGTGGTCGAGGGCCGCGGAGATGTGTGAGTAGTAGGTGGCGTTGTCTTCACCTTTGATGGCGTAGGTGGGGATGTTGTAATCGCGAACGAGGGATGAGGCGACGTCGTCTTGAGTCGAGAGCGGATTGGAGGCGCAGAGAACGACATCGGCGCCGCCATCGCGAAGGGTGATGGCGAGGTTCGCGGTCTCACTGGTGACGTGCAGGCAGGCTGAGACGCGGATGCCCTTGAGGGGCTGGTCTTTTATGAATTGCTTGCGGATTAGCTGCAGGACGGGCATGTGCTGATTGGCCCATTGAATTTTGCGCTTACCGTCGTCTGCTAGAGCGATGTCTTTTACGTCGCCATTCAGTTTTGTGACTGTTTCCACGGAGAATCCCCTTTTGAAGTAACCGCCGAAATTTGAAAGCAAAGGCTGCCGGTCTCCCCGATTACGACCGGGACGCAAAAACCGCGAAAGACCGGTGCTACAAACTGCAGATTCCTCGCTGCGCTCGGAATGACAGGCGACGCATTTGCGCGGCGCCGTGCACTTTATGGGCGCGAGACGGCTACTGCGCCGCGTGAGCCGGCTTCCTTGCGGATGGCGTCGGCTTTGTCCGTCTTTTCCCAGGTGAAGCCGGGGCCGGTGCGGCCGAAGTGGCCGTAGGCGGCGGTCGGGCGATAGATTGGCCGGCGAAGATCGAGCGTTTCGATGATGCCTTTCGGCGTTAGCTTGAAATTCGCGCGAATTAGCTCGGTGATTTGCGAATCTGGGATTACGCCTGTGCCGAAAGTGTCCGTCATGACGGAGACTGGCTCGGCGACTCCGATTGCGTAGGCAAGTTGCACTTCGACTTTTGTAGCGAGGCCTGCGGCGACGATGTTCTTCGCGACGTAACGCGCCATGTAGCAGGCTGAGCGATCGACTTTGGTTGGATCTTTTCCAGAGAGGGCGCCGCCGCCGTGACGGCTGTAGCCGCCGTAGGTGTCGACGATGATTTTACGGCCAGTGAGGCCGGCATCGCCCATTGGTCCGCCGATGACGAAGCGGCCGGTGGGATTGATGTGGAATTTTGTTTTGCTATCGAGCATCTCGACGGGAATCACCGGCCTGATGACTTCGTTCATGATCGCGTCGGTCAGATCGCGTTGGGAAACTTTTTCGCTGTGCTGCGTGGAGATGACGGCGGTATCAACGCGCGCGGGGCGGCCTTCGATGTATTCCACTGTAACTTGAGATTTGCCATCCGGGCGGAGGAAATCAATTTTGCCGGACTTGCGAACATCGGCGAGGCGCTTGGTGAGTTGATGCGCGAGTTGGATGGGCATGGGCATCAGCTCGGGCGTTTCGTCGCAGGCGAAGCCGAACATCAAGCCCTGATCGCCGGCGCCACCGGTATCGACTCCCATGGCGATATCGTCGGATTGCTTCTTGATGGCGCAAATGACGCCGCAGGTTTCGGAGTCGAAGCCGTATTTGGCGCGGGTGTACCCGACGTCCTTGATGACTTCGCGCGAGAGGTCGGAGAAATCGACGTAGGTTTTAGTGGTGATTTCGCCGGCGACGACTACCAGACCGGTGGTAACGAGGGTTTCGCAGGCGACGCGACCCATCGGGTCGTCTTTCATGACGGCGTCGAGGACGGCGTCGGAAATCTGGTCGGCTATTTTATCGGGGTGGCCCTCGGTTACAGACTCCGAGGTAAATAGGAACTTCTCATCGGCATGCGCCAAAACAGTATCCTCCCAAGGAATGGAGAGCAAATGCGGGGCCGAATTTAGCTAGTAAACGCGAAACCCACGAATATCGACGGTAGCATGGGGGTATGGGGGTGTCAACGCGATGCAGGGAAATGGGTTAAAGCAAAGGTGAATGGGGATTTACGGGATTGAAATGCGACCCAAAGGAAGACAAACCTCGCCGGGGAACAGAAGTTTGGGGGACTTTTCGGGCAACGAAATTCCCCAGCCAACTGGCACGGCACCTGCCATCGGCCGCGATTCAAAGCTATTCCTTCGTGGTGGAATTACTTGCGGGCCGGGGCGACGTCGAGATCGCGCCGGTACAGAAGAAAGGCGCGGATAAATTCGTCGAGGTCGCCGTTGAGAACTTTGTCCACATCGCCGCGCTCGACTTTGGTGCGGACGTCCTTAATCAGTTGGTAGGGCTGGAGCGTGTAGGAACGGATCTGGCTGCCGAAACTGATTTCGGGCTTGGAGGCGTCGAGCTTGCGCAGATCTTCGCGGCGCTTTTCGATTTCAAGCTCGTAAAGCTGTGAGCGCAGCATCTTCATGGCGATTTCGCGGTTCTTGTGCTGGCTTCGTTCGTTCTGGCATTGAACGACGATGCCACTGGGGAGGTGAGTGATGCGCACGGCGGACTCGACCTTGTTGACGTTCTGACCGCCGTGGCCGCCGGCGCGAAACGTGTCGACGCGCAAATCTTCGGGGCGGACGTTGATTTCGATCTGGTCGTCAATTTCAGGGATGACAAAAACGGACGCGAAAGATGTGTGGCGGCGTGCGGCCTGGTCGAAGGGAGAGATGCGCACGAGGCGATGGACGCCGCTTTCGCCGGCGAGCATGCCGTAAGCGTTCTCGCCTTCGATGAGCACCGTGGCGGATTTAATGCCAGCCTCTTCACCGGGCGTTGAATCCACGAGCGAAGCGCGAAAGCTTTTCTGCTCCGACCAGCGCATGTACATGCGCAGCAGCATTTCGGCCCAATCCTGGGATTCGGTGCCACCGGCGCCGGGCTTGATGGTGACAATCGCGTTGAGGCGGTCGTTTTCACCGGCGAGGAGCGTTTTTGTTTCGAGACCGGAAACGTAGGCATCCGCGGCGGCGATTTCTTTGGCGACATCTTCGAGGAGCGAGGCGCGCTGAGCGTCGTCTTTTTCTTCTTCGGCGAGATGGAAATAGGTCTCGACGTCGCTCATTTTGCGATTGAGCGTGTCTTCGGCGTTGACGCGGTCTTCGATTACTTTGCGCTGCTGGAGGACGGCCTGGGCCTTTTCCTGGTCTTGCCAGAAATTGGCGTCGCTGACTTTTTCTTCCAGGGCGGCTAGTTGCTGGCGGGCGGCTGGGGCGTCAAAGATAGCTCCGCACGAGTTCCATGCGCTTCTTGAGATCGATGTAACGGTGCTGGATGTCTTCGATGTGTTCGGGCATGGGGATAGAGTACCGAGGAAAATGGAAAAGTGAAAATGGAAAATGGGAATTCCGGTCCAACTGGCGGCGTGTTGCAGGTTTGGCGGCTGCGATTCCTCGCTGCGCTCAGAATGACAGCTATTCGACCGGTGCTGAAGATTTAGCAGTCTGCGCTAAGGTGAGGCCAAGTATCCCGGTCGAGACAAGCAGCGAGAGCCAGCAGAGCCAGTCGCCGAGGCGGACATAGAGGGTGATGTCGGAGCGGAAATCGTAGGGGGCTTCGAGTTCGCCGCGGATGTCGGTGGGAAGGCGAGCCACCATGCGACCGTAGGGATCAACGGAAACGGTGAAACCGTTGTTCGTATCGCGCAGCATCCAGCGGCGGCTTTCGACGGCGCGGACGCGCGACATCATCAGATGCTGCGCAGGGGCGGCGCTGCGGCCGAACCAGCCGTCGTTGGAGATATTAATGAGAAGCTCAGCGCCATTGGCGGCGAAGCGGCGGATTTCATTGGGGAAAATTGCTTCGTAGCAGATGAATGTACCGAAGGGCCTGTCGGCATGGCCCAGCGAATATTCAACGCCGGGAGTGAAATCAGAGATATCGGCGGTGAGGCGGCCGGCGAATGTGAGCCATTTGCGTAACGGAACATACTCGCCAAACGGAACCAGGTGAATCTTGTTGTAGGAGTAGGTGCGGCGCCCCGAGGCGTCAAGCAGAACGGCACTGTTGTAAGCAGACCATTGATCTCTAGGGTTGCCACTCGGATTTTTCTTCCAGTCCACCACCCCAACAAGAAACTCGTTCTCCGACTCTTTGGCGATTCGAACCATGCGAGACGCAAACGAAGGATCCTGCATGCTGAATGGAGCCGGAACTTCGGGCCAGACGATGAGGCCCGGAGTTTTCTTTGCCGCATCAATGCTGATCTGGGCAAGCTGGTCGAGTTCCCCTGCGTGGATCTGCATCCAGTCGGAAGGATACTGTTCGGACTGCGGAAAATTCGACTGAACGAGATGCGCCATATGGTGCGCAGGCGCCGTGGGCACCAGATAACTTCCGCCGATTGCGATCACAAGCAGCGCCACTGTGACGACAAGCACACTTTTCCAGACTTGAGGTTTTCTCACCAGCAGTGCATAGGCAAGAAGTGAACCGTAGGTCGCAATAAGAAAGGAGAGTCCCCAGATGCCGGTGATGGGTGTTAGTTGCAGAAGCGCGAGGCTGTTGCTCGCGGCGTAACCGGTGAGGTTCCACGGGAAGCCAATGTATGGGAGGTGAGTGCGCGCAAATTCAAGCGTGACCCAAAAGAACGGCGCCAGCACGCACGCGAGCGCGACACCTTTTCTTCGCGCGACAAACGCGACGCTCATTGAAAAGGTGGACCAGATAATTCCTCCCGCGATTCCAAAGAGGCTCAGTATTCCGGCGGAAAGCCACGGATCGACATTGCCGTATTGCCGCATCACCGTGGCGATCCACGGCAAGCAAATGGGGTAGAAAACGAAAGCGTGCAGGAAACCGTAGAGCGGAGCCTCGCGAGGCGGCGCGCCGATGGAAGCAAGGACGAGCATACCTATCGAAATCCAAGCGAGCAGCGGCAAATTGTAATTTGGAAAGGACAACGCCAGGGCAATGCCGCTGCCCAGGGCGAGCAGGACTCGCGTCTGCCGGCTGAATGTCATCTAGCGTTTGATTATAGACTTGAAACCGGCTTGTTCGAGGGCGCGCTTGGAAGCGTCAGCGGATTTTTCGTCGGCATAGGGCCCCACCTGGACGCGGTAGAAATTGTCCGTGGTGGGCGTCACGACAAACGACGGAAATCCCTTCTGCTGGATGGCGTCGGCCATGGCGAGGGCGTCGCTCTGGCGCGTGAGAGCAGAAACCTGCAGGACGATTGAGCTCTTGCCCATCTTCGGCGGCTGGAAGCGGCCTGGAGGCGTTGTGGAAGCGACTGGCTTCGTTTTCGCTGCCGCTGAGGAAGAAGCCCCGGCGTTGCGGGTTGCGGCCGCTGTTTCATCGGCCGTGTCTGGATTCTTGGGTGACGACTTGCCGTAGAAATCCCAATCACCGGATGCTGAGGATGGCGCCGGATCGGCTTGTTTCGCTTTCGCTGCGGCCGGTGCGGGCGACGGTGTCTCGCGAATTCGTTTATCCTCTGCGTGCACCGGGCCACCGAATTGATTGCGACCCATCACATAACCGAGCGTAAAGAAAACGCCGCAGAGCAGGACGACTCCAAGGAAGAGTCCCACCAAGTGACGGCTCTCGAGCACTCGATCGCCGCCTCCACCTCCGCGTTGTCCTCTTCCAGCCATAGGCTCCTATTTTTTCGACGCTGCCGCCTGCACCCACTGCGAAATGATATCCACCGGCAGCGGGAACACGATCGTCGTGTTCTTCTCGACGCCGATTTCGGTCAAAGTCTGCAAATAGCGGAGCTGGATCGCGGCGGGCTGCTTTTCCAGCACTTCGGCCGCGTCCGCCAGCTTCTGCGAAGCTTCGAATTCGCCTTCCGCGTGAATAATTTTAGCGCGACGTTCGCGTTCCGCCTCCGCCTGCTTGGCGATGGCGCGCTGCATATTCTCCGGAATATCGACTTGTTTGACCTCAACCTTCGTTACCTTGATACCCCAAGGCTCCGTATCCTGGTCAAGGATTTGTTGCAGCTTGGCGTTAACCTTTTCGCGCTCAGAGAGAATTGCGTCCAACTCAAACTGACCCACCAGGCTACGCAGAGTGGTCTGCGCGAGCTGGGAAGTTGCGTACAGGTAGTTTTGGACCTGTGAGAGAGCAAGATTCGCGTCGACTACGCGGAAATAGCAGACTGCGTTTACTTTTACGGAGACGTTGTCGCGAGTGATTACGTCCTGCGGAGGAACGTCGAGCGTTTCTATTCGCAAGGAGATGCGGGTGAGTTTGTCGATCGGGAAAAAGACGAGGCGCAGGCCCGCGCCTTTGGCTTCGGGAAGCATGCGACCGAGGCGAAGAACCACGCCGCGTTCCCATTCCTTGATCACGTATACAGAATTGAAGAACCAGATCAGAAAGATCAATATGCCGATGGCAAAAACGACCGTCATGAAATCCATTACTGCCTCCCCTCGAGCGTCTCGTGCGAATGGGCCGGGTGCGTTGCGTGGACCGGTTCCACCTCAAGCGTAAGGCCCTTTACTTTTCTGACGCGGACGCGCGTGCCCTTGGGAATACTGACGCCTGCCGGAGCGGCCGCGCGCCACAGCTCACCGTGCACGAAAACCATTCCGGCGGCATTCCCCGCCCCGACGGTTTCGGTGACCTCGGCTTCCTCGCCCACCAGCTCCTCTTTACCAGTTGTCTGTTTCCAATTCCGCGAACGAAGCACAAGGCGCATCAGGATAACGATGATGACCGCGAACGGCAGCGCGACACCCAGAGCGGTGCTGAGGCTCACACCCATTCCAGTGAACGGCGACCGAATCAGCATGAGGGCGCCGAGCACCATGGCAATCACTCCGCCCACTCCGAGGACACCGTGCGTCGGAAATTTCGCTTCCAGAACAAAAAATATGAACGCGACGATGATCAGCAGCAAGCCTGTGAAGTTCACCGGCAGCATGTGCATCGCGAAGAGCGCCAGGACAAGCGCGATGCCACCGATCACTCCCGGCGCGAACATTCCTGGATGCGAAAATTCAACGTAGAGGCCAAGAACGCCGACGATCAGCAGGATAAAAAACACATCAGGCTGGACAATTCTCGTGAGGAATTTCTCGCGCGCGGTCATTTCGTGCGGGATGACGATGGCCTGCGTGAGAGCGAGTTGAACCTTTGCTCCGTCGAGACGGGTGACGGTGCGGCCGTTGAGTTTTGCGAGCAAGTCTTCCGGGTTGGCAGCTATCAGGTCTACGAGCTTGCCGTCGAGAGCTTCTTTTTCGCTGAAGGCTTTGGCGTCGGTGACGGCAGTGGCTGCAAGCTCCGCATTCCGCCCGCGCTGCGTGACGTAGCTGCGAAGATATGCGGTGGCTTCGTTAACGATTTTTTTGTGCAGGGTGTCGTCAATCTGCACCGGCTGGCCGCCTAGCGCCAGAATCGGCGAGGCGGCGCCCGTGTCGGTGCCGGGAGCCATTGCGGCAATGTCAGCGGAAAGCAGGATAAAGAACCCAGCCGAAGCGGCGCGAGAACCGGTGGGTGCGACGTAAGCGCAGACAGGAACTTTGGACGCGAGTACGGCCTGAATAATTTCGCGCATCGAGGTATCGAGGCCGCCCGGCGTATTCATGGTGATCAGAATCAGGGAGGCGCGGTCGGCGTTCGCTTCGTTGATGCCGCGGACGATGTATTCGGCGAGCACCGGCTCGATTTCGCCGTCGATGCGAAGCTCGACGACATTGGCAGAGGAGTTTGGCGACGTTGAAGCAGATACTGCGGGCTTGATTAGGGTGAGGGACAGTGCGGCGAGCGCGAAAGAAAACACAGCATAACGCCGCAATCTTTGGAACAGCATTTCAGGAAGTCATTATAGCAAGAGAAGGGCGAGGAGATGTGAAGGTTCGCGAGGCGAGCTCGTAGAAATTTTGGCGCAGGACGAACGATGAGGATCTTCCCTACCCTGCTGAACGGTCTGAGGCGACCGCGTCAATCGTCGTGGGGCACCGAGCGCTAGTTCTGCTGAGGCGGCTCGGTGCGCTTCGCGTCACTCTGGTATGAGGGCATGACGTGCAGAACATCCTGCACTCGCGGATCTTTGATCACTTTGGCGAAAGCGGGATCTGTTTCCGCAGAGAGGAAGTTCTTGTATCCGTCATCGCGCGCAAGCCTCAAAAAATGTGCGGCGCGTTCGGCATCACCCATCGAGGCATAGGATTTCGCGACGAAGAAATTGAACAAGCCGGGATCGGTGGTCGTGCGCTGCTGAATGATTGTGCCGTATCCGCTCTTCCGCTCGAACAGCTGCGGGTCGATCGCGAGAGCCTTGTCAAAGGTGGCCATCGCTTCCGGATACTCTTTGTTCGCGAAGTAGGCATAACCGAGATTGCTGTAGATGGTGGAAGTTTCCATCTTGAGCATAAGCGCTCTCTTATAAAGAGCGATAGCTTTGCTGTAGTGCTTTTTCTCGTACTCGACAGTGCCGAGATTGTTGATGGGACTGGCGAAGTTCTTATCCGCCTTCATCGCCCGGTGGTAATAGCGCTCGGAACGATTCAAGCTTCCCATCTCTTGATAAGCGATTGCGGTCTTGTTCAGAAGCTGCGCGTTCTTGGGTTCACTTTGGAGAATCGCTTCGTAGGCAGCCGTGGCTTCGCTGAATTCCTTGCGCGCCATGAAAACGTCGGCTTTCAGCTCCGCGGCTTGACGGGGAGTAAGCTCGGGCTTCGGCGAAGCAACGTAGACAATGTCGGATGAAGCGGACGCGGACTGGGTAGATGCAGGTTGAGCGGTGACCGGCTCGGCCTGCTGCGCACCGAGCGACGGGACGAACACACACAACAGCGGAACGGCAAAGAAGACGAATCGCCTCATTGCCCTGCTCCTTCCGCGCCTGACCTACGGTTGAGGTTTCGAGCTGTCCGCAGGCTTCTTGCTGCCACCAAAGATACCAAAAATCTTATCAAGAAAGCCCTTTTTCTTTTCTGGTTCCTCGGCCGGCTGTGATGGGTTAGTACTAGGCGCATTCTTCGCGTGCGTTTTCGGCGCGTTTGGACTGTTGGACGCGCTGGCCGCCGAATGGGGAGCGGGCGGAGGTTGGGGGGAACCTTTGCCAAACAGGTGTGATAGCCACGAGCCGGAAGTAGACTGCGCAAGACGTCCGTCATTTTCGCCACAATACTGGGTCGGCTCGGTGCCTGCGATAAAATACTCCTCCTCGGATTGAGGGCAGGTGTTGGTGGCAAGTTCGCCCGTTTTCGGATCGATTGCTTCCTGAATCACGCCCGGCGGCGGATCGAACGGGGTGGTATTTACGTAGGCTGGGAGTGTGACGGCACGCTTCATGAATTCGGCCCAGATGGGAGCGGCGGTCTGGCTGCCGGAGAGACCAAGATCGCGGTTATCGTCGAATCCAATCCAGACGACGCACAGAAGGTTCGAGGTGAAACCCGCGAACCAGCCGTCATGCGAAGTGCCGGTTTTACCGGCCGCTGGTGCTGTAAATCCAAGCGAGCGAACGGACGCGCCTGTGCCGCGGTTGATCACGTCTTCCATCAAGCTAGTCGTAAGGTAGGCCACACGCGGGTCGAGAACCGGGCGCGTTTTTGGCGAGTCAGACTCTTCCACTTTGCCGTCAGCCCCTATGACACTACGAAGATAAAGTGGTTCGGCGCGTGTTCCGTTCGTCGCAAATGTCGTGTAACCGGCAGCGACATCCACGGGCGTCATTTCATAGGCGCCCAGCGCAACCGCGGGAGTTGCCATGATGTTGTTACCGAGCCCCAATTGCCGCGAGAGCTCGACGACGCGCTGATAGCCGATCATTTCGGCAACTTTTACCGTGGCGACGTTGAGCGAATGAATCAGCGCATCGCGAACGGTAACGGTGCCGTAGAATTCCTGGCCGAAATTATCGGGCGTGTAGTCTTTGCCGTCGAATTGAAATGTGGTGGGAACGTCGTCCACAGTTGTGACGGGCGTAACAATTGGCTGCAGATCTTTGACCGCGTTATCGAATGCCGCGGCGTAGACGAACGGCTTGAACACGGAGCCGGGCTGGCGATGGGCTAGAGCGTGGTTCAGCTGGCTTTCGCCGTAGTTGCGTCCGCCGACCAAGGCGCGAATCTCGCCCGTCCTCGGATCGAGCGCAACAAGCGCCACCTGCGGGTGAGGCACAGCCTGACCCGCTTTTTTCCAGGTCGCATATCGCTTAGCCAGGAGCTTATCAACCTGCGCCATCCCCTGGTGAATCGCGGCTGTGGCAGCGCGTTGCAAACTGGGATCGAGAGTCGTATAGATCCGGTAGCTCTGGCTCTGCAGATCATTTTCCGAGAATTTCTCGAGAAGATGATCCTTGACCATATCCACGAAGTAGGGCGCGGAACCGCTGTCAATGCCTCCGCTGACGAATTTAAAGGGCACTTTCTTGGCGGCAGCAGCCTGCTCTTCGGTGGCGTAATTATTTTCGACCATCTGAGTGAGGACGCGGTCGCGCGCTTCGACGGCGCGGTCCATGTGGGTCTCGGCGGTAGCATAATGGTTGGGTGCGCGGATGATGCCACCGAGAAATGCGGCTTCGCCGAGACTGAGGTCGCGCACGTCTTTTCCGAAGTACGCCTCCGCAGCTTCGCCAAATCCTCGAATCGCGAAGCTGCCGCGATTCCCCAGATAGACCTCATTGGCGTAGAGCTCGAAGACCTGCTGCTTCGAAAAGCGGTGATCGATTTCGATCGCCATCAGAACTTCTTTCACCTTACGGCGCCACTCGCGCTTGGTAGTGAAGAAGAAGCTGCGCGCCACCTGCATATCGATCGTGCTGGCTCCCTGGGCTTTCTGCCCCACGCGGAGGTCGGCCAAGGCGGCGCCAATCACGCGCACCCAGTCCAGGCCGCCGTGCTCGAAGAATCGCTTGTCTTCGGTGGCGATTACGGCATCGACAAGAATCTTCGGTAGATCGTCGAAGCGAACCACCCGGCGCTTCTCTCGTGAACTATCAAAAAGATTGGTAATCAGTTCCGGTTCGATCTCAGCGGACTCGCGAGAGACGCCATTCGAAAGTTGCGTAATATTCTTGATTGCAGACGTGGAGAAATCGACGCGAAGGGCGTTCTCTTTGCGAAAGTAAGAGTCAGCGGAGGGCCGGATTTCGAGGGTCGTTCCGGAAAGTTTATAAAGCCCCGGCGTTCCCTCAACTTCAGACTCCTGATAACCCGCGCGCAGGAGGTAGCTGGCCAAGTCCTTGGGGTGAAGTGCTTCCCCCACATAGATCACAGCCGGAGCAGCATAAACCCGCGAGGTATTCTGAAAAATCTGGCCGGTGAGACGTTCGTTAATCAGGCGCCCGAATTGAACGTAGTAGTAAGCGAAGAGCGAGGTTCCGGCGAGCAACACTGCGAGAGCCATGCACAGCAGCGCGATGCCGTACCGAGACGTCCAGAAGCCCGGCGCGATTTGAATTCTAAACCGATTATTTTCCATCTATCAGCACGTGTAAAAGGGTCATTGCTCGAACGAAAAGCTGGTTTCCGGCCAGCGCGCCGCCGCCAACGCATTTCCTGCCCCCTACTGTATGGATTCCTATTCTAAATCGAGCGGTTGTCCGCGTGGTCATGAAAATCGAGGGTGAATTTATAGACTAGCAAGTCGACGGGAACCGAATAATCGAGCGATATTTGGACGGCGCCGGGATTGGCAGTCACCTTCAGGCTGTCCGGGTCAGCAGGAATGCCAATCTCGTTCACCTTTTTCAAGACGTTATCGCGAATGTCCTTGGCGCCCAGCCGATTACCAATGGCAAAGCGCGCCTCGCTCTCAATGGCATCCTGCATCTGGTAGTTATTCACGTAGATTGGCAGGATCTTGACACCCGCAAAAATCATCGAGCCGAGCAGGGCGAGCAGAAGGAATAGCTTCACGCCGCTGCCGCCACGTTGCGAATTGTCGAATCGTCGAGAGGTGACGAGACTCAATGGCCCTTCCTCCGAAAACTACAGAAATAAAGAGGACAATTGAATGCTAGCATTCATCGCGGGCGGAAGAACAAAACGTCGGAATGCCTGTTTTCGATGAGTAAACGGGGCCTCCCAGCATTGCCCTCTGGCGGCCGTAAGGCTTCGTTAGTACGCTCGCGCGAATATGCCCTTTTCGCGGGCGGCCTTCGCGCAAAGAATGCACTGGCCAGAGCCGCCAGGCTGTTCGAGAGGGATGCATCGCATGGTAGCCTTCGTCTCTTCTTTGATCTTCGCTTCGCATTCCGCGCTGCCGCACCACCAGGCGAAAGCGAAACCGGTCTCGACGGCCTTCTTGAATTCACCATAGTCGGCAGGCTCGACGGTATGCGCTTTGCGAAACTCGAGCGCGCGGTCATGAAGTGCCTTCTGAATCTCAACCAGCAACTGTGAAACCGCGGCCGCAATCCCCTGCTGCGGCACGAAGGATTTTCCTTCCTTGCCGGGACGGTCACGCCGGGCCAACACGACTGATCCCTTCGCGACATCCTTGGGACCGAGTTCGAGCCTCAACGGCACGCCGCGCATCTCCCAGTCGTTGAACTTGAAACCGGGGCTCATGCCATCGCGCTCGTCCATCTTCACTCGTATGCCCGCGTCGACAAGCTCCTTCCGAAGCCTGTGCGCATTCTCGAGCACGCTCGCCTCTTCCTCGTCGGTTTTGTAAATCGGAACGATGACGAGTTGGAAGGGCGCGAGACGTGGAGGGAGGATCAACCCCTGATCGTCCCCATGAACCATGATGATGGCGCCCACGAAACGGGTCGAGAGGCCCCACGATGTGGTCCAGCAGTGCTGCAGCACGCCACCCTTGTCGAGATAACGGATATCAAAAGCCTTGGCGAAATTCTGGCCGAGATTGTGCGACGTGCCGGCCTGCAAGGCTTTACCGTCTCCCATCATTGCTTCGATCGAAAATGTCTGGTCGGCTCCGGCGAAGCGCTCCGAATCCGATTTGCGCCCGGGAATCACGGGCACAGCCGCTTCGCGAACGGCAAAATCGGTGTAGATATCGAGCATCTGCCGCGTCTCGAATTCAGCCTCTTCCAGCGTGGCGTGAGCCGTGTGGCCCTCCTGCCAGAAAAATTCCAATGTGCGCAGGAAAAGCTTGGTGCGAAGCTCCCACCGCACCACGCTGTTCCACTGATTGATGAGAATCGGCAGATCGCGATAGGACTGAATCCACTTCGCATAAGCGTGCCCGATAATCGTTTCGGACGTGGGACGGATTACCAGGGGCTCATCGAGCTTTTCGCCACCGCCGTGCGTCACCACCGCAAGCTCAGGCGAAAATCCCGCCACGTGAGATTTTTCTTTTTCGATGAAACTGCGCGGAATTAGCAGGGGAAATGCCGCATTCACGTGGCCGGTGGCTTTGAAGCGGCCATCGAGCGCCGCGGTGATGTTCTCCCACAGCGCCCAGCCATAGGGCCTCACAATCATGCAACCGCGAACGGGCGCATAGTCTGCAAGCTCAGCTCGCAGCACAAGCTGGTTGTACCATTCCGAAAAATCCTCGGCGCGCGTGGGCAGTTTCAGGTCAGACATGGGCTTGCAGGTCCTCTTTCAGGCCGATCTGCGGCGCGTAAACTGGGATAATCGGCACTTCGATAAACGCTAAAGCGTAGGGGAGACGATGAGCTAAGTCAACCCAGCAGCGGCTGCAATGAAGACAGAAATTTCTGTGAACAAAAGCCCAAATAGGGTAGGCTACTCGCCGACCTGTAGGGTTAATAACCGTGCTTTTCAATCTATGAGGAGAAAATTGAAATGAAGATGCAGCGAGTGGTAATGACACTTTTAATTGCAGTTTTCTTTTGCGGATCCTTTCCGCCACTCGCGAAGGCGCAATCATCCTCAGGAGCCGGCGCGTCGTCATCCACACCCAGCTCACAGTCATCGGCTCCCGCCCACGCCCAGCCCGGTCAGACTTATCAAAAGCCAACGAATGCCCAAAAGTTTAGGAACTATATTTTCGACTCATTCGGCCCCTATGCGATTCTCGGAAGCGCCGTGGCCGCCGGTATCAACCAGGCGTCCGGCGACAGAATCAACGGCACCGGGTCGGGCACTCCTCCAGAATGGGGCGGAGGTACGGGCCCCTACTTCGAACGTTTCGCCAGCAACTACGGAATTAACATTACCGCGACGACGGCGCGCTACCTCATGGCTGAAGTCTTCCGGGAAGACACAATCTATTATCGTTGTGAGTGCACAGGGTTCAGCCACCGTCTGTTTCACTCTCTGAAGTCAACAGTTGCCACGCGCCACGGCGACGACGGACACTATCGTTTCTCGGTCAGTAACCTGGTAGCCCCCTACGCAGGCACCATGACGGCCGCGCTCGGTTGGTACCCGGGCCGTTATGAGCCGGCCGACGGTTTCCGTATGGGCAATTATCTTTTGCTGAGCTATGCCGGCCTTAACGTCGCCAAGGAATTTGTCTACGGCGGCCCGCATACTCTGATGGCACACACTCCCCTAAAAGGCATAACGGGAAGTAACAAGCCCTAGAAGACCTGCTTCGACATCGGCGAAACGCCGGCATACTTACGGTATTGAGCCATTTCGTTCTCAGCGTAGTGTTGTGATTGTGCGTTAATTCGAGTGCTCCCCGCCAAATCGGAATGCTCGAAGAGAGATGCTACCGATCGGGCGTCGATGAACTGACGGTAAATTGATACAGGAATATCCCCTTGAAATACCTTGCGCCAAAATGGGAATCTCTAAACCCATGAAACCTATGACTCTACACTCACGTTTCCTTGCTCCTCTGCGAAACCCGTTTCTGGTCATAATTTTCCTAACCATGACGGCCCTTCTAAGCGCGTGCGGCGGCTCGGGCTCCGGTAAGGTTGCAGACCCTCCTCCGGCGGCTCTCGCAATTTCAACATCTTCGCTGCCTACTGGGCAGACGGGTGTCGCTTATAGTGCGGTCTTAGCGGCCACTGGGGGTACACCGCCGTATACGTGGACCCTCACCAGCGGTACGTTTCCGGCAGGTCTCATGTTGAACGCGGCAACAGGCGCGATTACCGGCACGCCTACCCAAGCTGTAACAAGCACACCCCTTACATTCCAACTGACTGATTCCAGCACACCAGCAGCTAGCAGGTCCGTCAAGCTGATGTTGACGATCTCTTCCACCTCAGTGGGTATTACGATTTCTCCCAAGCTCGCGGGCCTCACTGTAACGCAAACGCTCATGGTCTTCGCGACGGTGGCGAATGATACGTCCAAGAAAGCGGTTTCCTGGTCCGCAACCGGTGGCAGTTTTTCGTCCAACGCCAGCGCCTCGGGAGCCAGCGTCACCTATACAGCTCCGGCCACAGCCGGCATCTACACCATCACTGCGACCCAGACGAGCGATGTTACGCAAAGGGTTACCGCCACAATTGGTGTTACCGATCTGCACGGCGTTTACACGTACCACAATGATGTGTCTCGCGACGGCGTCAATTCCTCAGAATACGCGCTGACGACGGCAAACGTGAATAGCTCCACGTTTGGCAAACTGTTCTCCTGCCAGGCTGATGCTGCTATTTACACGCAGCCACTGTGGGTATCGAACATCACCATTGGCGGGACGAAACACAACGTTGTGGTTGTCGCCACCATGCGCGACACAGTTTACGTATTCGACGCGGACGCCAGCCCTTGCGTCACGTATTGGCATACGCAATTCATTCCGTCGGGTGAAACCTTCTACACCGCCGGCGATGTTTCTACCAACAGCATTTTCCCCGACATCGGCATCCTCGGCACACCCGTGATTGATAGCACCTCCAACATCATCTATCTCGTGACGAAAACAAAAAATATCAACGGTCCGGGCCCCATCGTCCACCAACGCCTGCACGCCCTTAACCTGGCCGACGGTACGGAGATTGCCAACAGCCCGGTGGAGCTGGATAGCTCGATCACCGTCCCCGGCAATTGCGAAGGTGGTTCCACCATAGCCTTTAATGTTGCGAGGGAAAACCAGCGACCCGGCCTGGCTTTAGTGAATGGTGTCGTCTATATAGCCTGGGCGTCACATGGAGACGTGGATCCCTATCACGGATGGATCGTGGGTTTTAATGCATCCACTCTTAGCCGCGTTTCGGCCTTCAATACTTCGCCGAACGCCGCGGAGGGCTTGGGCTACTGTCGAGCAGGTATCTGGATGTCGGGGGGTGCGCCTGCCGCTGATGCCGCGGGCAACCTGTACGTTATTACCGGCAACGGCATATTCGATGGCACGTCAGCGTTCGGCGACAGTTTTCTTAAACTCGGCGCCACCAATGGTCTTTCTCTGACGGATTGGTTTACCCCAATGGGCCAACTTTCTCTCAACGCATTTGACCAGGACCTGGGAGCAGGAGGCGCCGCCGTTCTCGTCGATCAAACGTCCGGCCCTCATCCGCATCTTATAGTTGGCGTCGGTAAATCGCAGGTTCTCTACCTTCTGGATCGAACGAATATGGGGCACTTCACCAGCGGCGGCCCCGATAAAGTGGTCCAAGCTCTAAACATATCGGAGTCGTCTTTCTCCACACCGGCCTTTTGGCAGAACACTCTTTACTTTTTTGGCTTTAACGGGCCCGGATTAGCCTACACGTTCCTTCCAGCCTCCGACACATTCAATCCGGCAGTGGCCTCTGCTACGACACCGTCGTTTTCGTTTCCAGGTTCTAGTCCCTCGGTCTCTTCAAACGGGAACTCCAACGGAATTGTGTGGATGATCGACGCGCATTCTTTTGGCACAGGCGATGACGGACCGGGGACCGCGGGCCCCGCCGTACTGCACGCCTTCGATGCCACGAATCTAAGAACCGAACTCTGGAACAGCTCCCAGGTTCCCGCTGATGTTGCGGGCAACGCCGTAAAATTCACAGTTCCGACCGTGGCGAATGGAAAAGTTTACATCGGCACTCGCGGCAACGACACGACCCTGGGCGCCGGCACGGTCTTCGGCGAAGTTGACGTCTACGGCCTCAAACCTAACTAACCGCATATCGCGACGCGCAAAGCTTTCGTGCGACATCGAGTGAAAGAAACGGATCAGGACGGGTGCAGCGCTACACCCGGCCTGATCCGTTGCAACCTTGAAGCGCGACCTGTGATGCGACATTCGTCGCTCCTAGTTTTCAATACCTGCTGCGAACCACGGGTGAGCTCCGGCTGCGGTGCGGATGAGCAGCACGGGTGTGTCGCAAGTGCTCGCTGGCAACGGCGAGAGAAGATCATCGATTGTGAAGTCGCCATCGGAATCAAGTGCTACGCCGGCTTCGTTTGTGCTGGATGCGGTAGCGCTGGCTGCCGGTCCGCAGAATAGAGTGGCGAATACGCTCTGCCCACCGTTCGTACCGATGCCATTGCCGCCGCCCAGGAGCAGACCGCGTCCGCGAACACGGATGTGTCCGTCACTGGTAATGCGCGCGTCGAGATCCGCGATCCGCAGATCTGACCCGATGGTGAAATACCCCGCACAACGTTGGGGCTTACCGTGACGGTGGTTCCGTTGACTACGACATTGGAAACTGCGTCGACACCGATTGCACCAGAAAAGTTGAGCGAGTTGTTGCGCTTCCCACCCCCGAAGGCTGAGAGGGCGACGATGGCAACAAACGCGAGTCCAACACCTAGTTTTTTCTTCACGACCATTTCTCCTTGTAGGGGACTTTAGAATTCAACGCCGCATTTGCTGCGGGCGTTGTGTGAATCCCCTTCGGCCAAGCTCAGATGCCTCGCTCGCAGTTTGGTTGCCGTGTATCTTTTTTGTGATGAGTTGACTGTGCTGAATTTCAAAATCTCAAGAACAAGGATTCGTGCCGGCGATGGGCCGAACAATATGAAACTCGGTGTGCAATGTGGCGAAGAAGACTTGGCTCAGGTTCTTGGGTTAAGATGTGGCAACAGACTCCGTTGTGGCGGCGACACTTTCTCACTGGCGAAATTTTGGCGAGAACACCACTCCAATAGGCGGCGAAGATGCCGAGTTCCCAATCGAGCGTGAAGGTCCTCGCAATCGCAGAACGTTACCGCACGCTCCTTGAAATCAACAATGCCATCATCACGAACCTGACCCAACAGACCCTCCTGCACGCTATTTCCGAGGCCTTGCATCGCGTGATCTCCTTCGACCGCTGCGCCATTACTCTCTATCAACCAACGAACGATACTTTTCGTTTTCTCGCTGTAGAGGGCG
>Ga0210394_10001898_pt1 | contig 30944 bp, 30 predicted proteins | sample IncBWC12MmetaG_FD_160121 | JGI IMG/M metagenome (GOLD analysis project Ga0210394, IMG submission 160121) | Forest soil microbial communities from Barre Woods Harvard Forest LTER site, Petersham, Massachusetts, United States - Inc-BW-C-12-M | ecosystem: Environmental > Terrestrial > Soil >... | reverse complement strand
GCCTGCGTTTGCGCCATCGAGAGAGAATAAGGCTATTGCCGCCTTACGCCAAATGAGATTTTTGAATGAATGCCCGCTAGAAATTTGATCGGATTCCAGCGGCTGCTTGGAATAGATGTCCCTTGCGGCTGAGCGAGGACCCCGCTATTTTACTGCATGGCTAGTCGGACGAAGTTCGGCACGGCAGACCATTCCTCGCATATCCCGCCGCTTGATCCGACTCAGCCTTCTTCCAAAGCATATGGGTTGCGTCGCGGGATTCTTTCTCCTTTCGAGACGTTGGCGCAATCCGTTTCGACGATTGCTCCTACTGCGACGCCGGCCGCGACGATACCTCTGGTCTGTGCTCTCGCGGGCAACGGCACCTGGCTGGCGTATGTGTTGGCAACTGTCGCAATTTTGCTGGTGGCATGGTGCGTCGGACGATTCGCGCGATATTCGTCGTCGCCGGGTTCTCTCTATAGCTATGCCTCTATGATTCTGCCTCCGTGGTTATCCTCGATCGCTGCATGGAGTTTGCTTCTCGCCTACGTCGCCACCGCTTCAAGCGTGATTGCGGGACTGTATCAATACGCGACGATTTTCGTCGGAAAATCCGGAGTTCATCCTGTATCGGCCGTGCTGATCTCACTATTGGTGACCGGCGCTTGCGTCTGGATCGCCTGGCGCGACGTGAAAATTTCAGCCCGCTTGATGCTCTGGATCGAAGCCGTTTCCGTATCCATGATTGTCACGCTTGTTGCTCTGGTGCTCGTGCGCCATGGCTTTCATGTAGATTCCGAGCAACTCCATTTGGGAGGGATGAGCGGCAGCGGCCTCCGATTGGGATTGGTTCTTGCACTCTTCAGCTTTGTCGGTTTTGAAAGCGCCACGACGCTCGGTGCGGAAGCGCGTGATCCCCTGAAGACCATACCGCGCGCAGTAATGCAAAGTGCGATTCTCGGCGGCGCTTTCTTCGCGGTGTGTGCCTACACGGAAGTGCTCGGTTTTCGCGCTGCCGGGCAGGACTTAGGAACCAGCCAAGCCCCGATGCACTTACTTGCGATGGAGGGCGGCCTGTCATTGCTGGGCCGGTTAATCGATGTCGGTTTGCTGGTCAGTCTTTCCGCTGGGACGCTCGCCTGTATCACAGCTGCTGCGCGTGTTCTGCTCTTGATGGCGCATAATGGCATCGCGCATGATTCCTTTCGCGCGACGCATTCCCGTCACGAAACTCCCCATCGCGCCATCGTAATCACCGGCATCGCAGCCGTCGCTCCTGTGATAATTCTGGCTCTACGCGGCGATAATGGCTTGGACGTCTACGGCTGGATGGGTTCCCTGGCCACCTACGGTTTCATCGTCGCTTACGGACTCGTCTCAATTGCGTTGCCACGTTATCTCCGCGAACACGGAGTTTTCCATCCCGCCGCACGAGCCATTCCGGCTCTCGCCTTCGTGGCGATGCTGCTGGCGCTCGCAGGCAATCTCTACCCGGTGCCCGAAGGCCCGTACGGAAAATTACCTTACATATATCTGGTGTATCTCGCTGCGGGGATGCTTTGGCTTCTGTTACGTGGGAAGGGCAAAGCTCGTGAGACTCTGCAGAGCTAAGCTTGTTCCTCCACATCCGGTTGCACGAGGAACAGCAGCACGATACCGACTACGGTGAACATGCGGAATGCGGCGTCCTGACCATTCCAATTCTTCGACTGCCACATCAGGAACCACTCGCCTCCCACGCTGAGAAACGCCACAAGCCATTGCAGAAGGCCGACCGTGAGGCCGATGGTCGCCACCCGCTTGGCTGACTGGAACCTAGCTGCCGTGCCCCGCAACGTGCCCGCGAGCTTTATTCCACCGACAAAACAGAGGACCATGGTTATTGCTTCCCAGGCGATGATTGCCACATAAAATGCGGTATGCAGAGCCGGCGTGTTGATGGCACGCCACATTCCTCGGTTCCCCGGGAAAGTCGAATCCATCATCAGCACATGCCGCACGAACTGATAATTCGAATCGTAATCGGTCGTGTTATTGAAGACGACGAATGCGTAGAAGATCGCCACTGCAAACACCAGCAGCATCTTTGCGACGCGCAGAGTCATCGTTTTTCCGCCGGTACAAATGTTGCAAAATAGTTCCTCAAGGCCTGTAGCGTCGCGTCATCGTAGCTGGGATTACCCGGCATTTGCGCCTGCGCATTTTCCTTTTTCGGATCGCGCACATAAGCCGAAAAATATTCTGGTGCGCCCGACGCGAAGACGCCCAGCGCCAGCCAGGGACGCCCCGATTTTTGCTCACTCTGTCCGCCTGAGTTGTGGCAGTGAAAGCAATTCTGCTTCGCGATTTTGTAGCCCGCCTGCACGGAAGCATCACCCGCATGCGATCCGAGCGGGGCAATCTCGCCAAAAAGGGCATTTTCGTGGTGAAACTCGAGCCGTACGATTCCCCAAGGGATTTGTGCCTCGTCGCTGTGCGAAAGAATCTTGAAGCTTGGCGTGAACCTCGGGTGAGAAATCATGTACGGCCCCATGTCGTAGCGATGTGTTCCGGGGTCCTTGGGCCAGCGCGAAGGAGGCTCGCCGTTTACCAGCAACACCAGCAGCGGGTGGTGCTCTTTCAGATATGCGCGAGTGTAGGCTGCCCGATATTTGTCATCGCAAATCGCCAAGACCAAATCGGCGGAAGGCTCAGCACCCAGCAGTGGCGCCAAATCCTCAAGGGCTATCCCACTGATCTTCGTCGAGCCGGAAAAATTGGGGTCGTCCGTTACCGTGTATGTGACGAGGGGGACGGCCAGAAGCGAATCAAGCGTCACATAGCGCGTCGTTCCCGCTGGGAGCCCTGCCACATCGCCGCCCACTTCTAGATCCGAAGGCAGCTTCCGCGTAGCGTTCAGCGGCAGCGGTGATCGGGCGGAAGATGCGGTGAACGCACCAGCGCCGGCCGCAGCCATCTTGATCGAAATGAGGAGTAGAACCCCAGCGGCTATGAGTAAGGCAGCCGAACTTGATCGCATGGCGTATCCTATCGCACGCGCGTTTGCTATTACCTATAAATTAGCCAGACCGCGCATGTGTTAAAGTTCTTCCCATTTCGATAGCGGAGGCGAAAACAACCATGGCGTCGGGAACGGAAGAGCGACTTCGTAAACTTGGCATTACTCTTCCCACGCTTCCCGCGCCCGGCGGCAATTACCTTTCCGCGAAAACAATCGGCAATCTCGTTTTTCTCGCAGGCGTCATTTCCACGGGCTCGGAAGGTGTAATCACAGGAACGGCGGGTCTCGATCGAACTGTGGACGACGCCTACGCAGCCGCACGCGCCTGTGCGCTCACGCAATTGGCGGTTCTGCAGCGTCATCTTGGCTCCCTCGACGAAATCAAGGGGATCGTCAGCGTCAACGGCTACGTCAACGCGATTCCAGGTTTTCCCGATACTCCTAAAGTTATTAACGGCGCCTCCGATCTTTTCATTGAGCTCCTGGGTGAACCTGCCCGGCATGTAAGAGCCGCCATCGGCGTTTCTGCGCTGCCGCGCAATGCACTGGTCGAACTCCAAATGACCGTCGAAATTTAGAGCGCCATGACCGAATACCATCTCTCGGCTCGGCCTACACATTCCCGCTGGAACCGTGCTCTGCCGCCACGCCTTACGATCGAAGCGGGTGACACAGTTCATTTCGAATGTCTCGATTCGAGCGGCGCGCAGGTTCATCCACAAATGACCCTGCGCGAGTATCTGAAGATCGACCGCGGACTGATCCACGCGCTCACCGGTCCGGTGTTCGTGAGCGGCGCCGAACCAGGCGACGTGCTCCAAATAGACGTGCTCGAAGTGGCGCACAAGGGCTGGGGATGGACGAGCGTCGTCGAAGGCCTGGGATTTCTGAAAGAGCGATTCTCGGATCCATTTCTGTTTTTATGGAAACTCGAGCGCGAAGTCAGCCGCTCGCTGGCTCCTGCTATCGTTTCCCTTCGCCCCTTCTGCGGAATCATGGGCGTCGCGCCAGATGTAGACGGCGAATTCCGCACGCGCCCTCCGGGCATTTTTGGCGGAAACATGGATGTTCGCGAGCTTTGCAGCGGTGCCACTCTTTACCTCCCGGTTTTGAATAACGGCGCCCTTTTTTCAGTAGGCGACGCTCACGCCGCGCAAGGCGACGGCGAAGTTTGCATCAATGGCATTGAATGTCCGGTTGACGTCATCTTGCGTTTTCACCTGCACAAGCGCCGTCCACTGCGCGGTCCCGTCGTTGAATCCGCCCCGCACGTCAAACAGGATCTCGAAACCGCCTGGATCGTCATCGAATCGGGCACCGACGCGACCGCTGCTGCCCGCGCGGCCACCTCCCGCATGATCGATTTGCTTGTGGACCGCTGGGGTTTTAGCGAAGTCCATGCTTATTTACTCTGCAGTGTCGCGCTGCATCTGAAATTCAGCCAGGTAGTCAACGAGCCCATGTTCACTGTCAGTGCCGCAATGCCTAAGAGTGTGCTGCCAGCCAAGAGATTGTTTTAGTCCATTCGAAAAACCCTCGTGAAATTCACATTTTTCTAAGAGGCTCGCACGGTAACCGAGAGCGTCTCGATTGGTGCGGCCGCAAATGCGCGTTGCAGTTCCGACGCAGAAGCAAACACTTTTCCAGCCACTTGACGCGCGGGGAATGTGAATTTCAGGAGCGGCTTTGCGAATGGGTATGGATCCAGCACAAACTCTCGCCGTCCGGCCGAACGCACTTCCACTCGCGCATGCCCACCACTTCGTAGCGGCAAAGGGTGCTGCAAATGCGCCGGCTGACGAAAATCCACGCATGTCAGTAGCGAAAGATTGTCGGTAGCCTGCAACAATCGGAAATGATCGAGGACCGTCGCTTCGCTGGTTTGTTCCGCGACGAACTTGGGCTCGGAGGTAATTCGGAGCCGAAGAGCTTTTTGCAATTGCAACTGTTGCTGAAGAAATTCGTCGAGCAGCGGCAACTGATCCGGCGAGATCGTTGAGCGGTCAGCATGTTCGCTTAGCAAATTGTACGTGTGCATGGAAATGAGCAGCGCAGCGTACGCGTCCTCTTTTGCGATCAGCCGCACTGCGCGATCGCGCACGGCGAGATAGTCCGGCAAATCGATCTCTTCGAAAGCGGAATACTTGCCCACAAGCTCCACCGAGAATGCGCTCGGCTTGCCTTGCCGCGTGATTTGCGGCATGCCGTCGCGTGCCGCCCAGCCATCGTCATGCCGGGCGATACCTTTAAGGACATTGGCGCGCGGTTCGGGCGGAAGAAAGCGCTCGTTGCCCCAGTATTCTGCGAAGGCTCCGGCGAGCCGCGCATGATCGGGATGAGTCACCAGCCACCATCCCGTTTCTGTTTCTAGGCGCAGCATTTCTCGGCTCTCCCAATCGAAATCGGTCGCCTCACGCGGTTTCCGGCGCACGCGCGGATTCGTGCCACCTGTGGAGGAAATACCATTCGAAAAACATCACCAGAAAGAAAAACGCAAATCCCAGCACTGTGGCTGCGGCCACCAACGCAAAAAGGTAGTCGGTCTGCAATTGCGACGAAGCATAGAGGATCGAATAGCCGAGTCCTCCCGCGCCTACACGGCTCGACCCCGCGTACAACTCGCCCGTAATCGCGCCGATCACCGCAATACCGCTGGCGATGCGAATCCCTACAAAAAGCGAGGGGACCGCATACGGCAGGCGCAGCTTGAATAGTATTTGCGCCGGGGACGCGTTGTGCATCAGGAAGAGATGCACGAGGTTCTCTTCGACGCTGATTAATCCCTGTGTGGTGTTGGCGATGATTGGCGCAAGGGAGATGACAAATGCGATGAATGCGACCGCCGGTGTTCCACCACCGATCCACATCAGGATCAGCGGAGCGACAGCAACGATGGGAACGGTCTGCAAAAGGATCGTATAGGGATACAGTGTCCGCCGCACCCACCGGAATTGCGCAAAAACGAGCGCGATCACGACTCCTACAATAATACTGGCGATCAACCCGCCTGCGGATTCCAGGGCGGTGATGCTCAGCGATGCGAGAAGCGAAGACGAGCGGTTAATTGCTACGCGGGATACTGCTACCGGCGACGGCAGCATATATGGCGGGACATGAAATACCCACAAAACGAGTTGCCAAATCAGCAGTAGCCCAGCAAACACTGCGGTCGCATTGGCTACGGTTATGAGGCGCTGTTTCATTGTGCAATCGCGCCTCGCAAGATGTGAGACACCTTGGCGACGAGTGCGCCGAATTCTGCCGTTTCGCGAAGGGTTACAGTGCGGGGGAACGGCAGATCGATTGCGAATACCTTATGAATGCGTCCGGGATGCGTGGCGAGGACAATGATTTCCGAAGAGAGAAAGACTGCCTCTTCCACAGAATGCGTGACAAAGACGCCTGTCCATCCCTGCTCGGCCTTTAGGCGCAGCAATTCCTCATTCAAACGATCCCGGGACATTTCATCGAGCGCCGCGAAGGGTTCGTCCATCAGCAGAAGTTTCGGGCTGGTAGCGAGAGCCCTTGCAATGGAGACCCGCATTTTCATGCCGCCGGAAAGTTCGCGCGGATAAAAGTTCGCGACCTTTTCGAGTCCCACCAGCCTGAGCAGCGCTTCGGTTTTTTCTCGTCTCTGGGCCTTGTTAATCCCGTCAAGTTCGAGACCAAGGCCAACATTTTGCTCCACTGGCCGCCAAGGCAGAAGCGTGGCGTCCTGAAAAATGAACGACACGGTTTCGCGCGCATCCCTTGGCGCCATTCCGTTGACCTTTATCGTTCCCTCTGTTGGAGGCGTAAGGCCCGCAATTAATTTCAGCACGGTCGATTTGCCGCACCCGGAAGGGCCGATAAGGGTGACAAACTCTCCCTTCTGAATCTTGAGATCCAGTCCCTGAAGTACCATGCCACTGTTGCCGTAGCCCTTACTGACGTTCGAAAAATCGATTTGAGGCGGCATCATTCAGCAGTCTCGCTGACCGGCAAATAAATCGCGGCGGGATGAGCAGGGTCGTGAAAGACAAATTGCGTCGAGCGCTTCCAATCCCAGGAAGTAGCGCGGCACGAAGGGACTTCGAAGCAGGGATTCCGATCGTAAAGTGGAAAGGCGCTGCTCGCGATCTCCAGTCGAATACGTTCACCGGCTGCGAAAAGGCAGGACGTCGGCTCGAGATCGAATTCCCACAGATGAATTTTGTCCGCAACGTATCCCGACTCCGCAAAAAGCCAGCTCGAGCGCGCGATGCCGATGCAGATGAATTCGGCTGTGCCGTTCGCCCTTACGCGAACGAGTTTGGCGGTGAAGTCGGTGCGCGCCGCCGACGTGGAGCAATAGAGTGAAACTCGTGGCGTCCCGAAAATTCGAAGACGTTCAGTAAGCGGCCCAGTCGAGTAAACAAGAACGTTGTTGCCCATCTCCAGCGCAGCTTGATCAAACATTCCTGCCGCCGCGGCAAGTCCACCCGGTGCGAGGACCGGCACCTCGGGATCATAAACGAACACGTCGGCCGGCTCTTCGATTTGCGGCGCGACATTGGAAAGTTCGCCGTCCCCTTTGCGCGAATTTGCCTTGCCGCCACTGTGTAAATAGAGAGCGTATTTCGCATCGCGCTGCCAGGTGTCCGCGTAGCGCCACTGGTTCGCGCCCAGAACAAAATGGCGAATTTTAGGCTCGGACACAAACTCGTGCGAGTCCATTAGCCAGTGATTGAACCATCGAAGAAGGATTCCGTCGGTGTCGAGCGATGCCTGGCAGCCGAAATCTCCCGCGCCGATTCGGTCTCCCCAGGGTATGTGAACCCATGGCCCGGCGATTAAGTATTGGTTTTCGCGCGCGCGATCGGTGGCTGCATGCTCACAAAGCGCGAGAAACCCCTCGATGCTGCCATGCGAGAACATGTCATACCATCCGGAGACGTGCAGCGCCGGAACCCCGATTTTGTGGACCGCATGGCTGACATCTAGGGACGACCAATACTCTCCTGGCTCATGGTGGTCGAACCAATCGAGTACATAGGGCGGCATGCCTTCGCCCTGAATCGCCGGATGTGCGCGGAAGGGAAGTACGCTGTCTTGCGCCGCAAGATTGGCCCAGGCCGCTTCGAGACGGTTGCTTGCCTCGCGAAGTTTTAGCCGTCTAGTGTGTTCCTTCAGTAGCTGAATGCCCCAGCCTAAGCTCGACGCGAGCCGCAGCGCGCCTTGATGATAAAACCAGCCGTGATAGAGATCGTGGGCTGTCATACCCGGAGCGATGCAAACCAAGCCTTCGGGCTCTTGGGCGGCAGCGAGCAGTTGCGTCATGCCTTGATACGAGAATCCGTACATGCCAATGCGGCCATTCGATTCGCCGCGGGTTCGCAGCCAGGCGATCGTGTTCGCTCCGTCGCGGCCCTCATTGCGAAAAGGGTAGAATTCGCCCTGGGAATCGCCGCGCCCACGGACGTCCTGAATGACCACGTTGTAGCCATGCCGGGCGAACCACACCGGATGCGCATACACGACCGTCGAGGCGATGTCGCGCCCGTAGGGCTGTCGCATCAGCAAAGTAGGGTTGGGGCCGGGGCGTTGCGGGTAATAGTGATCCGAAACGAGCTCCACGCCATCGGGCATACGGCAGCGAACGCCTCGTTCGAGGCGCACTCCGCCGCCGCAATCGACCCAATTCGGACGATTCATTTTCCGCGCTGATCCGGATAACGAAACATGGCTTCGAGCAACTTCGCGATCTGCGCAGAAGCTTCTTCGATCCAGCGCGCACCCTTTTCCGGCGTTGCCGGACGCGGATCGCCCAGGACGCCGCTCGGCGCTATGTCGGCGGTAAGCCAGGAAAAGATCGCCGGCGCGTTCTCCGGACGCAGCAATTCAGGTTTGGCAATGTCCGCGATGTAATTCGTCGTGTAGGCGGAGCGGTCGACGAGTTTGGGCATGGACGCCAGGAGAAATGAAGTTTCGATTTCCCCCGCATGGAAGCCGTAAGCGCGTTCTTGCGGATCGAGACCTTCGAAGGGAATTCCGCCCGAGCCGTGCAGCGCAAACATTCGAAGGTCGAATTCGGCGCGCAAATCTCGGGCCATCACGTCGATTAGAGACGTATTGCCGCCATGTGTGTTGTAGAGCACGAGCTTTTTGAAGCCTGCACTCGAAATACTTGCTCCAAGATCACGTAAAACCGCCATAAACGTCGACGCGCTCACCGATAGCGTGCCGGGGAAGCCGATATGCTCGTTGCTTTTGCCGTAGTGCACGGGCGGCAGCGCGTAGACGGGTAATTCCGGCGCGAACTTTTCGAGAGCGCGCCCGAGCAGAAGATTATTGATGAGAGTGTCGGTCGCCAGCGGCAGATGGGGGCCATGCTGCTCAATGGCGGCGGTGGGCAAAACAAGCAGGGTCGATTCCCGCGGCAACGCATCGACTTGTTTCCAATTCAGGTAGGCGAAATTGCGCGAATCGGGGATCCACGTCTTCACTGATTTTTCGTTTCCATCGCGTGAATTTGTGGCTGGAACGTCGCCATTTTACCTGGGTTGAGCAGACCCTTGGGATCGTACCGTTGCTTGGCGAGAAGCTGAATGTTGTCCGCCCTGTAACGCCCGCCGCCCTCAACGTTATTCACGTGGGGGTTCGCGACGAAAACGCCGATCTCGCGGCAGAAATCAATCAATTCGTTGAGCCGTTCTTCACTGACGAAATAAACGACCGGAATCGCGCCGGGTATTACTTGTCCCGCGCCATTCTTCATGAATTCCATATGAAACAGAATCTCTTTGCCAAACCGCTCCTTCAATTGCCGGAACTGCTCGCGCACGGTAACTGGATCGAATCCACACTGGAGATAGGTGTAAGCGTCGTCCGCCGTCATGGCCCAGAGCGTAGTGTGATTCCACGTGTAGTCGGAAAGAAGCGGGCGCGTTCGCAACCCGTAATAGGCGCCGGAATAGCTCACTTCGCCGCCCGATTGCCTTGCCGCGGTTTCGAGCGCAGAGAGTTGCTCAGTGGCGATCATAAAAAAGATCAACGATTTTTCTTCGGGCGCGTACTGCCTCACGGGAGTGAAGAAGGAGGGAATAGGCCACTCGAATGTGGTGACGAGACGCTTGGTCCAGCCTGCATCTGTGGCGACTCTCTCGCTGAAGTCGAAGGCGGCGTCGAAGGAGCCGAAAGCCACGATGCATTGCGACCAGTCCACAGAAGGAGCGAGCGCAAGCCAGATGCGCGTGATGATGCCATTGGTTCCCCATGCATGCAGGATTTCGTGGACCGCTTCGCCTTCGTGAAAGACGACCCGAGGTTCCGGCTCCATCGTCACGACTTCGAGTGCCCGCACGGTATTGAAATCCCTCAGATTTCCATTAGCCACTGAGCCAATGCCCCCCGACCCGCCTCCGAGAAAGCCTCCGAGAGAAGCCTTCACAACCGTCGAAGGGTAGCAGCGAAGCTCCCAGCCGCATTTGTGGGCCTCGTTTTCGAGAACGCCCAACCGCACCCCGGGTTCGCAAACAGCGACTCCATCCGGCTGGATAGCTTCGATTCTATCCATGTGCATCAGGTCGAGGATGACTCCGCCGTGCAGTGGAATAGCCTGGCCGTAATTTCCTGTCCCTGCCCCGCGGGTTGTGACAGCGATATCTCGTCCATGGCAGTACCGGAGCACTTTTTGTATCTCTTGCTTAGTGAGCGGCCGAACGACGACCTCACCGACTTTGCCGTCGAGTTGCTTGCGGAGCACAGGTGAGTACCAGTAGAAATCGCGCGAGAGCTGTTCGACGACGCTTGGCTCGGTCACTACGCGCGCCCCTTCGCCGATGATGGAAGACAACGCAGCGATATCCGTTGAATCCATAGCGTTCGAACAACCTAAGATTTCGTTTGCTCCTTGCGTGTCGACCAGGAGCGAAATGCCTTTTGCATTTTCGGATGCGTGAAAAGCGTGACACACAACTCGCGGAGCACGGGTCCTTCAACGATGCAGTGCATGTCCGAGCGGCGCGCAACTTCCTTTGCGTCGATGAGGATCTGCCGGACGAAGCGGTTAGCGTCCGCAATGGTCGCGCCATAGACCACGCGATCGAGTTGTGCCCAGAGAGCGTTAGCCATGCACATGGCACAGGGTTCGCATGTGGAGTACATCGTGTAGCCTGCAAGGGAGGGCTTTCTCAGCTTCTTGCAAGCGAGGCGAACGGTGCGCGTCTCACCGTGGGAACTTGGATCGTTTTCCGCCATCACTGCGTTCGTAGCGATCATCAACCGTTTGCCCGTCTTTGAGTTTAGGATGAGGGCGCCGAAAGGAACCGGCCGGGAAGTCTTAAGCGTGCGCGCAGTAAATTCGTACACCTCGCGCATCCGCTCTTCGTCGACTGCGGTGACACCCGTAGGATCAATGGACACACTTTCCATGGCCGTACGCTAGCACATCTCGCCCGTCACTCAACCCCACGAAAAGCTGATACAACCTATCGGGGAAGCCGTGATTTGCGGGTCAGCCAGCATGCTAAGCTGAAGGCCCTTTTGGAAGCTGACATGGCTCTAATCTCGCCCCGCTGTAGCTGGTTTATTCTTGTCCTGGCAACTGTTCTGTGCTCGGCCGGTTGTCAACACGTGTCTTCCAGTGAACCGGGCTTGACCAAGGTGACTCTTCAGGCAGACTGGTACCCCGAACCGGAACACGGCGGATTCTACACTGCACTTGTGAAGGGCTATTACAAAGACGAAGGGCTCGATGTCACGATCCAGCCGCTGGGCCCTTACCTGAGCGTGGACAAGCAAGTTTCGTCCGGCGGCGCGCAATTCGGCCTGGGAACTTCCGACCGTGTCCTGGAAGCTATTGCCGACGGACAACCGGTCGTCGCCATCGCGGCGACGATGCAGCGTGATCCGCAAGGCATAATGGTTCGAAAGAATTCTCCGATCCATGCGTTCGCCGATCTGAATGGTCACACGGTGGCGATCAAGACGGGTTCCACGTGGTGGGAATACATCGAACGAAAATATCAATTGAACACCGTGCACGAAGTTCCGGCGATGATGAACGTAGCAAACTTCATCGCGGACCCGAACTATGTGCAGCAAGCGTTCGCCACATCCGAGCCGTACTTCGCGCAACAAGCCGGAATCGACACGCGGGTGCTGCTTACGAGCGATGCTGGGTACAATCCGTATCGGGTGATGTTCGTCACACGTGATTACCTGCAGCAACATTCCGATGTGGTGGGCAAGTTTGTGCGGGCCTCACTTCGCGGATGGCGTCAGTACCTGAATGATCCGGCGCCCGCTCACGCCTTAATTTCCAAGGTGAATCCGGCCGTGACGCCCGATTGGATACAGTTCAGCTGGCAAGCCCTGCGTGATGGCCACTTCGTCACCGGCGACGATTCGAGCGGAGCGCAGCTGGGGCAAATGACACTGGAACGCTGGGCCACTATGTATAAGCAGCTTTCCGACCTAAAATTAATTGACAAACCATTCGACCCTGCCACCGCTTATACTCTGCAATTCGTAGCGCGGGAGTGAAGCTGCCTGATTCCCGAAACTAGAAGTGGATGCCGACAACATAGGAACAGGAATCGCCCGTTGTGCTGATGCGAACGCGGAGTGCTAGTTTCTACGCTATCGCACCGCTTTGGTTCCTGTTTTTGGCTTTGTCTTCGCCGGCTTACGCTCAGACGAGCACCCCTCCCTCGAATCCTGGCGGAACTCCCGAGCAGCGCGCCTCACGCGCTTTTGAGAAAGCTCGCGCCAATCCGCTTGCACTACGGGCCTTTCTTGTCCGTATGCCCAAAGGTGGCGACCTGCACAATCATCTAGATGGAGCCGTATACGCGGAATCGAGGATTCGGGCCGGTGCACAGGACGGTCTCTGCGTCGCGCTCGAAGGATTTTCTTTCGGGAAACCGGAGCGCCTGACGCAAGGCGATCCGCCCAATCCCGTCTGCGCCGATGGTCGGGTCCCGGTCGCACAGGCTTTTCGCGACCAGCACTTGTACGACGCTATCGTTGACGCCTTCTCGATGCGCGGCTTTGTGCCCCTGCCCGGGCGCACTGGTCACGATCATTTCTTCGACACGTTTGCAAAATTCGTAGGCACAGACTCGCCGCACATAGGCGAGTGGCTCGACGAGATCGCCTCTGGCGCCGCCGCGCAGAATGAACAGTATCTCGAAATCATGCCTACGCTCGATTTCACCCACACCGCCTCAATTGCCAAACAAATCGGTTGGCGTGAGGACTTGGCCGGGCTTCGCGGCGATTTGCTTGCGGCGGGATTGCGAGACGACATTGCCGTCGCTCGCGCCGTTCTTGACAACGCTGAAAATCTGCGCCGCGTGCGCGAACGTTGCGGTCAGGCAGACGAGGCCGCCGCCTGCAAAGTTCAAATCCGCTATGTGTATCAAGTGCTGCGCGGGTTTCCAAAGGAGCAGGTCTTTGCGCAAACGCTGCTCGGCTTTGAAATCGCCGCTGCCGATTCGCGTGTGGTGGGCCTCAATTTCGTAATGCCGGAAGACGGCGCCATCGCCATGGCCGATTACGAATCGCACATGCGCATGATTGGCTTCCTGCATGGTATCTATCAGCGGGTTCACATCAGCCTGCACGCCGGCGAACTCGCCCCGGGGTTGGTACCGCCCGAAGGGCTCTGCTGTCATGTCCGGCTTGCGATCGAGCAGACGCACGCCGAGCGTATCGGCCACGGCGTCGACGTCATGTATGAAAACCGTCCCTACGAGCTACTGAAAGAAATGGCGCAGAAACACGTAATGGTTGAGATCAACCTTACAAGTAATGAAGTAATTCTCGGAGTAAGCGGCAAGGAGCATCCGCTGCCACTTTATCGCCAGTATGGCGTGCCTGTGGCGCTTTCCACTGACGACGAAGGCGTCTCTCGCATCGACATGACGCACGAGTATGTCCGTGCGGCCGAAACGTATGGTCTGAGCTACGCGGATCTGAAGCAGATGGCGCGCACAAGCCTGGAACACAGTTTCCTGCCAGGCGTGAGTTTGTGGAGCGCGAAGGACATATTTACGCGCGCAGTCGCGGCGTGCTCGGCGGATTCGCTCGGCGCCAATAAGCCTTCGACCACCTGCGTGGCATTCTTGAAGACAAGCGAAAAAGCGCAGCAGCAGTGGGAACTCGAGCGACGCTTCCGCGAGTTCGAATCTAACTTTTGAGTCAGGCGTAGTACACGAGATGAGCGGTGGTGCCTCCCGCGAGAATCAGTGCGGAAAGAATCAGCCAGTTGTAGCTGCTGCCGTAAGTTCCAGGGAAGTGATTGCTGATCATGATGAAGATCACGGGGAGCGTCATGTAGGTATTGTGGACGGTGCGCGCTTTCGCGCGAGCGCCCAAGGTCATATCGGGCTCGCGGCCTTGCTTGACCGCCGCCAGCATCTTGCGAGATGCAGGCAATATACGCGCCCAAACGTTCGCGCTCATGATCGTGCCAAAGAGCGCGCCTATATGGATGTATGCGGCGCGGCCGCTCAGCAGATGCGTTAAGCCATACGCTAGCGCCACGATTAAAAAGTAGCAGATCGTTCCCGAAACAAGCGGAATACGGCCGAGCGGTGAAACCCAGATCAGGTCGTACACAATCCAGCCGACGATCAGCGTGCCGATACCGATCGCGATGCCCGCGCCCATGCTGATTTGCGAGACGCTGGAATCGAGCAATAGGCCATCGGAATAGTAGAGCAGGCCCAGCAGGAGGAAGCCGGAAATCCAAGTCAAGAGCGCTTCCCAGCGGAACCAATGCAGTTTTGTGGGCAGCAATTTGGGAGTGGATTGACGCTCGGCGATGGAAAATCCGCCGCTGTGGACCATCCAGACTTGAGCGGGGCCGCCGTCCGCGCGCGGATTCTGTTCCGCCTCATTCAGGCGCAGGTCGAGCTTAGTAAAGTAGTAAGTTTGGCCTATCCAGAGTATCGCCACGAAGACATGGATCCAGCGGAGAATGAGATTGGACCATTCGCTGATTTCTGGCGGCATCCGTTAGCTACCCCGATAGGTGGTATAGCCCCAGGGGCTCAGCAGCAGTGGCACATGATAGTGCTCGCTGGGATTGCGTACTTCGAAAGTGACGCTCACTTCTGAATAGAGGGTCTCTAAACCTTGTTCGCGAAAGTAGGCGGCAGCATCAAAACGCAATCGGTAAGTGCCGCGCTGAAACGGCACGTCGGAGGGAATCAAATTGCCGGCGCGGCCGTTTTCATCCGTGGTGGCATCTGCGAGGCGCGTCCAGTTGTCTCCTGCACGTACCTCCAGCGAGAGGGATATGCCCACGGCTGGACGGCCGCGGGCGGTGTCAAGAACGTGAGTGGATACGCCGCTCAAAATTCTCCAGAAAGCCTTTTCTGCGGTTTTGCAATGCCCTGTTCTACCGCGTCTCCGCCGCAAGCAGCTTTTCAAGACGCAGGCGCGTGATCCGCCTTTGCTCTTCCGCAGCTATGGTCAATTCCGCCGAGGCGTCATTCTGAAGACGCCGTTCAAGAATGGCAAGCATCTCTTCGGCCGTTTTGCCGGTGGCGCAAACGATAAAGATGTATCCGAAGCGCTCCCGGTAAGCGCGATTGCCCGCGCTCAGCCGCACCAAGACGTCTGCCGAGTTGCGCTGCGCCCCGGCTTGCTCCTTGGCCGACCAGCGGCTCGAGATTTGCTGGCCCGCTTCCGACTTGATCTGCTTTTCGGGCGCTTTTTCGCCAATTTGGGGATGCCGCGAGAACGACTCGAGCCAGTCTTCGCTGCCCATGCTGCGCCATATTTCATCGGCCGCCGCAAAAAGTTCGGCGACGCTCCCGAAGGGCCGCCGAGCCATTAAACCCTGCACCCAACGCGAGGCCCCGCAGCACGCCAGTAATTCGGCTTCTGCTTCCATGGCAGGGAGAGCATTGAGGCGCTTCAGGGCATTTTCCATCGCGAGCGTAGGATTGTAGCGGAAAGTGGCGGGTTTTCGGCGCCGACGGCAGCACATGCAGAGATAGGGGACAGAACAACCGTCATGCCGAGCGTAATAGAAGGGATCGGATAGCGCGAATGGCCGACAAATGTTACAACGGCAAGTCCGATTCGACTCATGGTTCACACCGTAAAGCCGGAAGAAATCATTGCCCGCTGCAAAGCTATAGCTCAGTTGAGCGAACAACCAGGCTGCACAACACGTACTTTCCTATCGCAGCCGATGCGGGAAGTGCACCGCATCCTTCGAGTTTGGATGGAATCGCTGGGCATGGCCGTCTCCGTGGACGCGGCGGGCAATTTGCGCGGTTTCTATGATGGGATCCATCTGAACGCTCCGCGGCTGCTCATTGGCTCTCACCTTGACACCGTTCCCTGCGCTGGCGCCTTCGATGGAGTCCTAGGCGTTGTGCTGGGCACCGCCGTCGTCGAGAGCCTCCACGGACGGCGGCTGCCGTTTGCGATCGAGATCGCCGGCTTTTCCGAAGAAGAGGGTGTGCGATTTAGCGTGCCGTTCATCGGAAGCCGCGCGTTGATCGGGACACTGGACGCTGCATTGCTGGAAAAAAAAGACGCTCACGGCCGCACGGTAGCTCAGGCAATTCGAGACTTTGGTCTGGATCCATCCAGAATGTCCGAGGCAATCTTAAAGGAGCCGGTTCTGGGTTACCTCGAGTTCCACATCGAACAGGGGCCGGTGCTCGATGAGCTCAATCTGCCGCTTGGCGTCGTGGAAGCCATTGCCGGCCAGACACAAGCGCGCGTATCCTTTCGCGGGCGGGCAAATCATGCGGGCACTACGCCAATGCATTTGAGGCGCGATGCAGTGGGCGCCATAGCGGAGTGGATTTTGATTGTCGAGCGTGAAGCCCGCGCTACGCCGGGTCTGGTGGCGACGGTCGGTCAGTTGGAAGCGCTTCCAGGAGCAAGCAATGTGATCGCGGGCGAAGCCCATGCCAGCCTGGATGTCCGCCACGCGAGTGACGCGCAGCGGACTGCGGGTGTGGATCGAATCCTCTCAGCCGGGAAGAACATCGCTGAGCGGCGTGGACTCAAATTCGAATGTTCCGTGACGCAAGACCAACAGACCGTCGCTTGCGATCCGAATTTAGTTCTCGCAATGGAGAAGGCAGTGGCGCGCGCCGGTTTCCCGCTCCAGCACATGACCAGCGGTGCAGGCCATGATGCCATGATCCTGGCGCAAAAGGTGCCCGTAGCGATGCTCTTTCTTCGCAGTCCCGATGGGATCAGCCATCATCCCGATGAACGGGTTCTCCCCGACGATGTCGCGGCGGCCATGAACACTGGCCTGCGTTTCCTTGAAGAGTTGGAGAAGCTGCATGCCTGAGCGGCGAGTGAAATCAGCAGCGAAAGCGGTGGCGCCTGTGCAAGATAGGGCATTGCACCACCTCGGGCAAACTCGAAGCTCGCTGCAAGCCGATCACGCGCTTTTGACGCCTGATTCGTTCGTCCGCGCTCCCCTGCCGGGAATGGAGCGCGCGTCGGCAATCGTTCATACGGGCCCGGCTATCGGAGCAGCCTTCACCCAATACACTGCCGAGATCGAACCGGGTGGCGCGCTCGGGCCTACTGAGGCACAACGTTTTCTTTTTGTCCTCGAAGGGAAAGTGCAACTCGAAGCATCGGGCGGGAAACACGTGCTCGCCAAGGACGGCTATGCGTACTTGCCAGCTGCCGAGCCGTCGTCAGTTCGCGCACCGGAAGCGGCGCGGATTGCGGTGATTGAAAAGGTATATCAGCCATTAAGGGGGCCATCAAGTGCTGAAACCGATGGCAAAAAAGGAGGGCGGCCGGGTATCCGTAAGCCGGATGTACTGATTAGAGAAGAAGGTTCAGTTACGCCTCAGGCTTTTATGGGAGACGAATCGCTCCTGGTTCGCGCTCTGTTGCCAGATGATCCCATTTTCGATTTCGCGGTGAACACGATGAAGTATCAGCCCGGCGCCGCTCTTCCGATGGTCGAGTCACACATCATGGAGCACGGGCTTCTCATGCTCGAAGGCGAGGGCATCTACCGCCTGGGTGACCGCTGGTATCCTGTCGCCGCTGGCGATTTCATCTGGATGGCTCCGTACTGCCTGCAGTGGTTTGGTGCGCTGGGAAAAGTGCCCGCCAAATATCTTATTTACAAGCCGTGGAATCGCCATCCTCTGGGTTAACTCCTCTCACGAAATAAAACGCGGACACTCCATGCAAATCACAGTCGATCTGAGCCGATTGCTGAGCGAGCTGGAAACGTTGGCGTCTTTCTCTGATGCTCCTGCCCCGGCTGTTACACGCGTAGTTTTTTCGCCGCAGGACCTGGCAGCTCGCGCCTACCTCCGCAAGCTCTTTTCAGAAGCAGCGCTCGATCTCCGAACCGACGCCGTGGGCAACACCTTCGCGCGATGGACGGGCGCCGATCCGAGCCTGGCGCCCGTGGCAACGGGCTCGCATACGGACGCCGTGCCTCATGCCGGACAGTATGACGGCACGGTGGGGGTGCTGGGCGGACTGGAAGCCATCCACGCGCTGCAGCGCAGCGGATTCCGTCCGCGCCGCTCCATCGAGTTGCTGGTCTTCACCTCCGAAGAGCCGACGCGTTTTGGGATCGGTTGCCTTGGTAGCCGCATGCTCTCGGGCACGCTCTCACCGGAGAATGCTCGGCTGCTGAAGGACGGCGAAGGCAAGAGCCTCGAAGAAATATTGCGCCAAGCGGCCCTCGATGGCTCTCTTGACGTCGGATCGCTCGAGAACGTTCGGCTGGCTAAGGACTACTATCACGCCTTCGTTGAACTGCACATCGAGCAGGGCCCGCTGCTCGAGCGCAAGGGAATTCCTGTGGGCATCGTTACTGCTATTGCCGCCCCGGCTGCCCTTCGCGTCACGATCGAGGGCGCGGGCGGCCACGCCGGTGCGGTGCTGATGCCGGGCCGGCACGACGCATTTCTGGCCGCCGCCGAGATTGCTCTTGCCGTGGAGGCCGCCGCCAAAGCCACGCGATCTGTAGACTCCGTGGCGACTACCGGCGTTTGCAACGTCTTCCCCGGCGGCGTCAACAGTATTCCCAGCCGAGCGGTGCTGGAGATTGACGTCCGCGACATCGATCTTGCGCGTCGTGACGGCATGCTCGGCGCGATTCGCTCCGCCTGCGAAACAGTCGCCGCCAAACGGCAAGTGCGCGTGGAAGTCGAGCTGATCAATGCCGATGAGCCGGCGCAAGCGAGCCCATTGATAACCGAAGCGCTTACACGATCGAGCCGAGCACTTGGCATCGAATCAATGCCCATGGTCAGCCGGGCGTATCACGATTCGCTATTCATGTCTCGAATCGCGCCCACTGGCATGCTCTTCATTCCCTGCCGCGACGGCGTCAGCCACAGGCCCGATGAATACGCAGCCCCGGAAGACATCAAGCGCGGCGTGCAAGTATTGGCCTCCGCCTTGGCTCAGTTGGCGCAATAATTTCGCGGTGATTGCTGTTAGGCGGCCCGCTGTGCTTGTGACCGTCGAAAGCGCGCAGTACACTCGACCGTTATGATCGAAGAGAGGTGAGTTGTGGCCAGACTGGTGCGTTGTGGGCTGATTCAGGCTTCCTGCGAGTGGTCGCCCGAAAAGCATTCGCTCGAGGAGATCAAGAAGCAAATGACCGCCAAGCACGAACTTCTGATCGAGGCGGCGGGCAAGCGCAAGGTGCAGGTATTGGGTCTGCAGGAACTGTTCTACGGCCCGTACTTTTGCGCCGAGCAGCAAACGCGCTGGTACGACTTAACCGAGTCCGTGCCCGATGGGCCTACCGTGGCGCGCATGCAAAAGCTCGCTAAGCGCTACCACATGGTAATGATCGTGCCCGTGTACGAGATTCAGATGGCCGGAGTTTTCTTTAACACCGCGGCGGTGATCGATGCGGACGGCCGCTACCTGGGCAAATATCGGAAGCACCACATACCTCATTGCCATCCCGGTTTCTGGGAGAAGTTTTATTTCACGCCGGGAAACGGCGGCTATCCCGTCTTTCAGACGCGCTATGGCCGCATCGGCGTGTATATCTGCTATGACCGTCACTTCCCGGAGGGCGCGCGCATCCTGGGGATGAACGGCGCGGAGATTGTGTTCAACCCGTCGGCTACCGTGGCTGGTTTGTCCGAGTATCTATGGGAGCTGGAGCAGCCCGCGCACGCCGTCGCAAACGGTTATTTTGTGGCCGCGAGCAATCGCGTGGGAGTGGAACAGCCCTGGGGCATCGGCGAATTTTACGGCAAGAGCTATTTCTGCAATCCGCGAGGTAAAATCGTCGCCCAGGCCAGCCGGGATAAAGATGAGCTGCTCGTGGCCGACTTGGACCTGGACGAAATTCAGCAGGTGCGTGCCACTTGGCAATTCTTTCGAGATCGCCGGCCTGAGACCTATGGCGAACTGGTGCGTATCGAAGCATCTAACGCCGCCCAAGCCGCTGATTGACGCCCAAGGCGGCTCGTGTTGTCTCTCGCCAAATTCAGTCTCCGCTTGGCATTGGCGGAGCGCATGAGGATGCCTGCTGGCGCACGCGCTCATTCCAGGTGATCGGTTGCTTTCCGGTATCTACTTCGCGCATGGTTATGCAGTCCTCGACCGGGCAGACCAGCGCACATAGATTGCAACCTACGCATTCTTCGTCCAGAATCCTCGGCACGTGTACATCCATGCCGTGTACGTTTTTCTTGCCGTTGCCAGCAACGTCGTATGGCGCGATGCACTGGTGCGCGCCATCCTCACACGCGACGTAACAAAGCTGGCAGCCTATGCAGAGCTCGGAATGAATTTCCGCGACGATCTTGTAATTTAGGTCCAGATCGCCCCAGTCGCGCACGTTGGCCACGGCACGCCCGCGAAAGTCTTCAATCGAGCGGAAGCCGTGATCGTCCATGTATTGTGAAATCCCGTCGATCATATCTTCCACGATACGAAAGCCATAATGCATCGCCGCGGTGCAAACCTGCACCGTGGATGCGCCGAGAGCCACGAATTCGGCGGCGTCATTCCACAATCCGATGCCGCCAATGCCACTGATGGGAATGCGCAGCTTCTTTGCTACGCTGGCCACCAGATGCAGCGCAACCGGCTTTACGGCCGGTCCACAGTAGCCTCCGTGTGAGGATTTGCCTGCCACGCTGGGTTGCGGGGCAAAGGTTTCCAGATCGACAGCCATAAGTGAATTGATCGTGTTCATCAGGCTGACGGCGTCGGCCCCGCCGCGTTCCGCGGCCAGGGCGATGTGCGTAATATCCGTGACGTTGGGCGTCAGCTTCACAATCACCGGTATCCGGGTAGCCTCCTTCACCCACGACGTAATCATCTCCGTGTATTCGGGCACCTGGCCGACCGCCGATCCCATGCCGCGCTCGCTCATCCCATGCGGACACCCGAAATTCAGTTCCAGCGCGTCGGAACCGGCATCTTCCGCCCGGCGCACCATGCCGTGCCAGGATTCACGCTTGGATTCGACCATCAGCGAGGCGATAACCAGGTTTTTCGGATAGCGTCTTTTGACTTCATAAATCTCGCGGAAATTCACATCGATGGGGCGGTCGCTGATCAACTCAATATTGTTGAAGCCCATCAACTTCGCGCCGTTCAGATCGATTCCTCCGTAGCGCGAGCTGGTATTGACGATGGGTTCGCCGATCGTCTTCCAAACCGCGCCTCCCCAGCCGGCATCGAATGCGCGCATCACTTGCCCGGCTGTATTTGTCGGTGGCCCCGAAGCGAGCCAGAACGGATTCGGGCTCGTGATTCCCGCAAATTTAACAGTTAAGTCCGCCATGTTTCATCAACGCCTTTCTGTTCGGATAGACCAATACGCCTTTACGCAAGCCAGTGCGCCTGAAGGCACTCTATCGCGCGACGTCGCGCGCAGTTTCGCTGGACGACTGCCCGCCGCGAGGCGAGCCTAACCATGTATCCAAACCGCGAGCGGCCGCCATGCCTTCCGCGACGGCATCCACTACTTCTTTTCCGCCGTTAGTGCAATCGCCGCCGGCGAAGTATTTCGGATTCCCGGTCTGATGACGATCGTTGATTCGCACCGTGCCGTTGGGGTTTAGGTCCAGCCCCCTCACGCCCTTCAGGAATTCCGTCACCGGTTTTTGTCCCACTGCACGCACGACCATGTCCACCTCGAGCGTGAACTCGGTGCCCGAGATCGGCTCCGGCGTCCCGCGCCGTTTGCCATCCCCAGAGCCAATGCTCGTGCGCACGCATTCCAGGCCCGTAACCATGCCCTTATGCCCGAGAACCCGCACCGGCTGCGTCTGCCACAAAAAAACGACCGAATCCTTCTTCGCGAGCTCGATCTCGTATTCGAATGCGGAAGCCTCCTGCGGACCCCGGCGATAAATGAGATAGACCGTTTCCGCGCCGAGCCGCCGCGCGGCCGTTACTACATCGATGGCGGTATTGCCGGCGCCAATGCAGGCTACTCGCCTGCCAATTTCGATTTGGGGGAAAGGCTCGATTTTCGTTTTTTCGATGAACTCCATCGCACCGTAGACGCCGTGCAAATCCTCGCCAGGCAGCTTGAGTTCCCCGGTCTCGCCCAATCCCACGCCGATGAAGATGCCGTCGAACTGTTTCTCGAGATCCGCCAACGCGATATCGCATCCGACCTGCACCTTTTGCCGGAACTTCACACCCAGATCGCGGATCATCTCAATTTCTCGAATTGAATCCGCTGCGCGTGTCTTGTAGGCGGCTATGCCATACGTGCTGAGGCCGCCGGGGAGTTCGTTAGCGTCGAGGACCGTAACGTCATAGCCCCACTTCGCCAACTCCGCCGCGCATGCCAAAGATGCCGGGCCTGCGCCAATACAAGCGACACGCTTGCCGTTTGGGGCGCCGGACCGAAAGAGCTGTATCTTCCGATCGCGAACGTAATCAACGGCGTAGCGTTGCAGGCGGCCAATTTCAATGGGCGCTTGTCCTTTTTCGTGCATGACGCAGGCGCCTTCGCAGAGCACTTCAGTGGGGCACACGCGGCCGCAGCTTTCGCCCAGAATATTGGCGGAAAGGATCACGCGAGCTGAGCCGCGCAGATTTTCGGTGGAAATTTTCTTGATGAACGCGGACACGTCGATGTGCGTGGGGCAAGCGATGGTACAGGGTGCGTCGAAGCAATATAGGCAGCGCGCCGCTTCAATGGCTGCCTGCCGCGGAGACATGGCCGGTTTGATGTCGGCGAAGTTCCGCTCGTATTGCTCGGGATCGAGTTTCGGCGCTGTTTCGCGAAGTGGCATATGGGCCTCCGCCGGCTGACCCGCGCAAACCCGCTCAGATGATTGTCGTCCAGCGGTTTCGAAAGGATTTAGGTTATCATTTCGGCTCTCGAATGCCGAACGCCGGCTTCAGCGAACGCCGGATGAGTGGCGGACCCGGAGGACGATTGCAGTTCGATACGGTGATCAAAAACGGCACTATCGTCACGGCTAACGATACGTTCGCAAGTGACCTTGGCCTTACGAACGGACGGATTGCGGCTATCGCGGATACGCTGCCGGTGGAAAATGCCGGCAAGGTGATCGACGCCGCTGGCCGGCTCGTGATGCCGGGCGGCGTGGACGTTCATACCCATCTGGATATGCCTTTCGCCGGTACCATCAGCTCCGACGATTTCGAAACGGGCACAATCGCCGCCGCGTACGGCGGGACGACGACGTTGATTGATTTTGCGGTCCAAACGAAAGGGACCAGCCTGCGGCAGGCGTTTGAGACCTGGATGCGCAAGGCCGACCGCAAGGCGGCCATCGATTATGCCTTCCACTGCGTCATCACCGATCTCGGCGACTCGCAGTTCGAAGAGATGGGTTCCCTGATCCGTGACGGCGTCTCGAGTTTCAAGCTATTCATGGCCTATCCCGGCGCCCTGATGGTGGACGACGCCACCATTTTCCGCGCCATGCAGCAGACAGCCAAATACGGCGGAATGATCTGCCTCCACGCGGAGAATGGCGGTGTAATCGACGTCATCATCCAGCGGGCACTCGCCGAAGGTAAACGCGCCCCGAAATATCATGCGCTTACGCGGCCCACGACGGCCGAGGGCGAAGCGACGGGAAGGGCCATAGCGCTTGCGGAGATGGCCGGCGCGCCCGTTTACATCGTGCATCTTTCCTGCAACGACGCGCTCGAAAAGGTGCGCGAGGCGCGGGACCGCGGCTTGCCGGCTTACGCGGAGACCTGCCCGCAGTATCTCTTTCTCTCCATCGAAAAAATGGAAGCGCCTGGATTCGAAAGTGCGAAATACGTTTTCACGCCGCCACTGCGTGAAAAATGGCACCAGGAGAAGCTTTGGCAAGGACTCACGCGAGATACGCTGCAGGTGGTCTCCACCGATCATTGCCCTTTTTGCTTCAAGGAGCAGAAAGAATTGGGCAAGGATGACTTCACCAAGATTCCCAACGGCGGGCCGGGTATCGAGCACCGGCTGAGCCTGGTGTATACCGGTGGAGTGCACGGCGGATGGTTTTCGCCCAACCGGTTCGTGCAGCTTGTCTCTACCGCGCCGGCCAAACTTTTTGGCCTGTTTCCACGCAAGGGAACGATCGCAGTCGGCTCCGACGCCGACATAGTCATTTTCGATGCGAACGAAGAGCAAACCATCAGCGCCCAGACTCACCACATGCGCATCGACTATTCCCTGTACGAGGGCATACGCGTGAAGGGCGTGCCGAAGACCGTGCTGTCCCGCGGACGCGTCGTTGTCGACAATGGAAAGTTCGTCGGACGCGCCGGGTCGGGAGAATTCATTCGCCGTCAGGCGATCACTCGTTTGGCGCGATAGCGAAGGGCCTCACACGCAGGCCGCAGAGACTACCATTCATGGCCACCGGCGAGAGCCTCAACCCGCCCGCATCCACTGACGTTCTAAGTGCCGACGCCGTTCGCGCGAGTTCCCTCTACAACGACGATCTGGCGCCCGTAACCGCCGAACGCCGCAGTTGGGGCACATACAACTATGCGGCGCTGTGGGTCGCCATGAGCGTCAATATTCCCACCTATCTGCTGGCCAGCGGGATGATTGCCGGTGGAATGAATTGGAAGCAGGCCATCTTCACGGTTTTCCTCGGCAACGTGCTGGTGCTGATTCCCATGCTGCTTAACGCGCACGCTGGAGCGCGCTACGGCATTCCTTTCCCCGTGCTCGCGCGTGCGTCCTTTGGTGTGCTCGGCGCCAATGTGCCGGCGCTGCTACGGGCGCTGGTGGCCTGCGGCTGGTTCGGCATCCAGACGTGGATTGGAGGCCAGGCGATCAATGCCATGCTAGTCGCGCTCGATCTCCGTTGGAGCGAGTTTCGTTGGGGCGTGCCGCTCTGCTTCGCGGCGTTCTGGCTTCTCCACGTGATTGTGATCGCGCGTGGGATCCGCACCATCCGCTGGCTGCAGGGGGTTACCGCGCCCTTTCTGCTGGCGATCGGAATGGCACTCCTGGTCTGGGCCGTCGTGAAGGCAGGCGGGTTTGGGCCGATGCTTGCGACGCCATCGAAGTTCCACAGCTTCGGGGAGTTTTTCCGATTTTTTGTGCCCTCGCTGACCGGAGTCGTCGGCTTTTGGGCCACCGTTGCGTTGAATATTCCCGATTTCACGCGTTACGCTCGCAGCCAGAGGGCGCAGGTGCTGGGTCAGGCTCTGGGGTTGCCGGCGACGATGACGTTTTATTCCTTTATCGGCATCGCCGTGACATCCGCAACCGTGCTGATATTCGGCCAGGCGATCTGGGATCCGGTTGCCGTGCTGGCGCGGCTGGGCAATCCGGTCGCAGTGGTAATCGCCATGCTCGCTCTGCTTCTGGCCACGCTTAACGTCAACGTGGCCGCGAACTTGGTCTCGCCCTCTAACGATTTCTCGAATCTTGCGCCCCGCATGATTAGCTTCCGTACCGGGGGACTGATTTCTTGTGTGATTGGCGCCGCCGTATTTCAGCCGTGGAAGCTGCTGGCAAGTTACAGCAACTACATTACGGGCTGGCTGGTGGGCTATTCTGGATTTCTCGGTCCCATCGCCGGCGTGATGATCTGCGATTACTTTGTGATCAGAAAGAAAATCATCGTCGTCGAAGATCTCTACCAGCGCCACGGATTTTACGAGTTCACGCGCGGCGTCAATTTGCGCGCAATCGCTGCGCTTGCGGCGGGCGCTGCCGTGGCTTTCATCGGACTTGCTGTCCCCGCATTGAGAGCGCTTTACGACTATGCCTGGTTCGTCGGATTTGCGGTGAGCTTCGTCGCGTATTACCTGCTGATGAGCGGAAAGCGGTCCGCGCAATCAGTGCCGCGAACCGCCTGACTTCATCTCAAGCTCGTTCCTTCAGATGATCGTATGTCGCCGTCAATCGTTCCTGCAGATATTCGGCGCCCGTCGTGGGCCCATACTTGGGTGGGATGCCAGGCGCCATGCAACTCTGCAAGACTTCTACGCGGGCATCCGGATTGGGATCGAGAAAAAACGCCACCGAATACCGGTCTTGGACGGGAATTGCAACGCGGTGGGGCGTTGAGAGGTAAACGTCGTTTGTCCATCGCATCAGGCAATCGCCGATATTGCAGACGAAAGCGCCCGGAATGTGCGGCGCGTCCAGCCAGGCGCTGCTTCGCGCGCGTACCTGAAGACCCGCCACTCCGTCAGTGGCGAGAATCGTCAGGTTGCCATAATCGGTGTGCATGCCGGCCCCGCTGTCGGGAGCTTCATCGCGCCGCTGCGGCTGCGGCGGGTAGTGCAGCATCCGCAGGATCGCCAATGGGGCATCGAGCTTGCTTTCAAAGAAATCCTCCGCGACGCCGAGGTCGAGCGCAAAGCCCCGGTGAATCCGGCGTCCCAGGTTCCAGCATGCGTCGTAATAAGCGAGCACAGTCTCGCGCCAACCGGAGATCGCCGGCCACAGATTGACTCCGCGAAACGGTTTGCCCGCGAGCACCTCTGGATTATCGGAAGCGAGTTCTAGGCCTACGTTGAAAGCTTCTTTGTAATCCGATTGCACAGCGCTCTCGTTTAGGCGTTCCCCTTCGAGTGCAACGTAGCCGCGGTTGTGGCGCGAGCGCTTGATGGAACACGCCTCCTTGGCCGCGAGCGGCAAGCAAAAGAATGCTCGCGTGGCCGCAAAAATCGCCTCGCGCGCCGCCTCGTGTATCCCGTGGTTTACGACGTAAAAGAAACCGGTCTCGCGGCAGGCATTTCCTAATTTCGCGGCCACGGCAGCCCGCTCGGAGAAATCGGCCGAGGTCAGATCTGAAACATCGATAACCGGAAGCTCAGTCATGACGCCTTCGCCACAGAACGCAGGGCCGATATTATTGCCGCCGAAATCGGCCTTGCGTCAAGGTCTCGTAGTCCCGCTGTCTTTCCTTTTTTTAATTCTTCTTGGAGAATGGAGGCCCCGATCGCTAAGCCTGATCGCATCGGGTCCCGAAAGGAGCCGTTATGAAGCCCTTCATCACCAACGATACTCCAGTGACTGATGAGGTCCTGAACACCATCGCTCATCTTCCGACCAAAAGTCTTCCGAAAATTGTAGACGCCGGCTTCTTCAAGAAACTTTCGGATCGGGACTTCATGCGCATCGCCTTTCTTTTGGCAAAGAAGGGATATGAGGAGGGCGGCTCTCCTATCGGAGGCGTAATCATTAGCGATGAAACGCGTCAGATTCTGGGGAAAGGGCACAACACGTTAGTCCAGGAAAACCATCCTTACAATCATGGCGAGACGTCCGCAGTGCGCGATGCCGGCCGCCAGGATTTCAGCCAAACGACCATGTTCACCTCTCTTAGCCCGTGCGATATCTGTGCTTCCCTGATTTATATGCGCCAGTTCAAGCGACTGGTCGTCGGGGATGTCACAAATTCTTCCGGTAACGAGCCTATGCTCCGGCAAAAGGGTGTGCAGGTAGACATTTTGGAGGATCCCGAAGGCATTGCCTTCTATGCGAAGTATCGGAAAGAGAAGCCGGAACAGGACCTGGAAGATTGGAAAGGTCTCGCTGCTGTACGCAAAGCCTCTGCCGCCAAACCTTAGATTTTCCAGGTTCCTTAAGCTAAAAACTTAGCGCAGGATGGGTGCAGGATTGTTGCCGCCAAATCCGTCATCTAGAAACCGGCGGCACGAGACCGGGCGTTGCTGTCGAGTGAGACTTCCTGGGGCACAAAGATTTCGCTCGTGGAGTAAGGCGCTTCTTTGCGGCAGACGTGGCAGCGAATGAGCGCAATCCCGGGCCCGGACTCCGGCTGATGAGCGGTATCGCGAGTCGCGGAAGCGGGAACAAAGGTGCGGGCTCCACAAAAAAGACAGACGACTCGAGCATTTTCGTTTCTTGACTGCTGGGTCATAAGACCCTCCCGACAAGGATTGGAGCTCTAGGGGGACGCGATATTACAACCACAACTGTAGCATGTCTAGAGGGTATATGGCAGGAAGCAGGCCGTGCAGTGATCCACCTCCCGTGCGGCATCTTACACAATTAAAGCCAGTTAGCTGATTTATAAGTTTATATCGAGGCCCAAATACCCGAAAACTACTTGAGTAAAACTAGAGGAAAAGCCAAAACGCCAAATATCCAATCAGCGCGCCCATCATACCTCCAACCACCACGTCCGTGAGGAAATGCATACCGACGATAATCCGGGAGAGCGCAATCGACGCCGCCACCGCCAGAAGGCAAGGCTGATACTGAGGATAAAAACTGCCCACCGCGACCGCGATAGCGAAGGAAGTCATCGCATGACCGGAAGGGAACGAAAATCGATCCGGCGGCGAAATCACCGCCCAACAATGAGGCTCAATCTCGCAGGGGCGCCGCCTTCGGCTGAGCGGCTTTACGCGCTGAAAGATCAGGATCGCAACGAGCGCCGAAAGCATTCCGGCAAAGAAGGCGCGGTAACGATCGTGTCCGCCGCAAATCAGTACAAGGATGCCGAGCGAATACCAGAGCCAGCCGTTTCCCAGCCGGCTCATCATCAGCATAAAAATGCGAATGGGCCTCGGCGCCCGCCAGCGATGCAGCCGCCGCATCAAACGCAGGTCTCGCTGTTCGATGTAGCCTAAAACGGCTCTGGCTACGGCCATGCGCAAACCTCCGCGGGCCGGGTGGCGAGCGATTCCATCGACTCAGCGCGCGGCCTTTGCGAATCGTTGACGCGAGCGCTCCAACGGCGGGCGAATATAGCCTCATCCAGGAAGGTGGCGAACGTGACAGCCGGAACGAGCAGGGTAAGGGGACTCAGTAGCAGCGTCCAGGGACGTTCTTGAAACATCTTCGCGGTCATGCAGAGGACGTCGCGCGTGATTCGAAAATAGCCGCCGCTCGTGCCATGAGTGAGAGCCTTATGGGCCATCAATCCGGCGAAGAACTCTTCTTTGCTGCGCGCGTCGGACACCTCGGTGTACGCCGATCCGAGCGAAGGCAGCACATGAGAATCGCTTCCGCCCAAACCAGCCTTGCCCAGGCGGCGGGCGAGTTGCTCGGCTTGGCGGTTATGAAAGGGCGGCATCTGCCCGCTATACACCTCGAGCGCCGGAACGTAGGCTTCGATCCAGGAGAAATCGTCCAAGACGCGGCGTCCCGTAAGGCTGGAGAAGATGTGGTTCACGCTAAAGAGCAAACGACGCTCGGTGAGATAGGCCAGCAGGCATATGAAGTCGTCGCGACGCCGTTGAATCTCGATATGCTGGCGTTCGGTGAGGTCGTAAACACCGACGTGCACAGTGGTGCCGCTAGGCATCGTGCAGGTGACCTCTTCGCTCAGGAAGAAATCTGGGTGGCCGCGCAAAGCTTCAGCAGCGCCGATGGAATCGTGGTCGGTGAGCGTGACCAGATCCATGCCTTTGGTCTTGAGGACGGAGTAGACTTCCCCCGGATCGTTGTACGATTCACGGCAAACGCGCTTCAGCAGGGGAACGGTGCACATCCCCGAGTGGATGGAGTGGACGTGCAGATCGCATTTCATCAGCTATCACAATGAATTGGTAATGTTACAGACAGAAGAATGCCCTAATAAAGGGCAATTAAATAAACCGATTGGATAATACCCATTTGCATAAAATCGTAAGGCCGAAAAGGCCGATTCCGCCGCATCCGCGTGCGAGAATCTGTTCCAGATGACGCGGATCGCCCTGGTTTACTTCGATGCGGGCGGGGGCCATAGAAACGCCGCGATGGCTCTCGAACAGGCCATCAAGCAGCTGAATCAGCCCTGGGAAATACATCTAGTAAACCTCCAGGAGATGCTGGACTCCCTCGACATCATCCGCAGGTTGACTGGCCTGCGGATCCAGGACGCCTATAACCGCATGCTGCAAAATGGGTGGACGTTGGGCAGCCCTCAACTGATGCGCATGCTGCAAGCGCTGATTTGGGTCTATCACGGCAAAACAGTGCGGCTACTGGAAAGCTACTGGCGCGAAACGAAGCCGGATATGGTTGTCTCTCTCATCCCGCATTTCAACCGCGCGCTTTGCGAGAGCCTGCGCCAAGCCCGCCAAGGCAAACCCTTCGTAACCATTCTGACCGACATCGCGGATTACCCGCCGCATTTTTGGATCGAGAGGCAGGAGCAATTCTTGATTTGTGGCTCGGACCGCGCCGTGCAACAGGCGCGGGAACTCGGCCATTCCTCCGAGCGCATCTTTCAAACTTCAGGAATGATTCTCAATCCGCGCTTCTACAATTACAGCCCGATCGATCGCGATGCGGAAAGGCTGAAACATGGCCTGGAAGCTGCGCGCGTTACGGTTCTGGTGCTTTTTGGAGGTCAGGGAGCGCGCAAGAAGATGCTGGATATCGATCGTCGTCTGAGCGAGTCCGGACTGCCTATTCAATTGATCCTGATCTGCGGCAAGAACGAGCGTTTGCAAGCCGAACTGCGTGCTCAGGTTCGGCCGATACCCCGCCTGATCGAAGGGTTTACCACGAACATCCCTTATTACATGCAGCTCGCGGATTGTCTTGTAGGCAAGCCGGGACCCGGAAGCATTGCCGAAGCCCTGGAGATGGGTC
>Ga0210394_10001897_pt1 | contig 30962 bp, 33 predicted proteins | sample IncBWC12MmetaG_FD_160121 | JGI IMG/M metagenome (GOLD analysis project Ga0210394, IMG submission 160121) | Forest soil microbial communities from Barre Woods Harvard Forest LTER site, Petersham, Massachusetts, United States - Inc-BW-C-12-M | ecosystem: Environmental > Terrestrial > Soil >... | reverse complement strand
CGCGCGCATGATGCCACCCTGGTTTGTCGATCCAAATGTCGGCATCAACCAGTTCAAGAACTACGGCGGGCTCACCGACGATGAGATCGCGACGCTCGTGAAATGGGTCGATGGCGGGGCGCCGATGGGGAATCCTGCGGACATGCCACCGCCCGCGAAGTTCGATGACGACATCTGGCACATCGGCACGCCCGAGCTTGTTGCAGCGATGCGGGAAGATATCGTCGTCAAGGCCAGAGGGCCGGACACCTGGAAGAACATCGTCGTCGATCCCGGCTTGACGGAAGACAGATACATCAAGGCCGTCGAAATCAAACCAACCAAGGGCCGCAGAGTGATTCACCACATCGGGACGAGCCTGATTTATCCGGATGGCGGATCGGCGGTGATCCAGGCGAAGAACGCGAATATTTTCGAAGAGAATTCAGGGCGCTTGATGAAGGCCGGAACCAAGGTTGTGTTCGGTCTGCATATCCATCCGTATGCGGAGGACACGACCACAAACGTCGAAATCGGGTTCATTTTCTATCCGAAAGGATACGTGCCAAAGCAGGTGGCCGTAACGGAGTTGATGGGTGACGATTCCCAACTCGACCTGCCCCCGAATACGGACAATATCCGTTACGACAGTTACCTCATCTTGAGCAAGCCCACGCGCCTGCTCTCTTATGCTCCGCATATGCACACGCGCGCGAAAGCCGAATGCCTGGAAGCCATCTATCCGCAAAAGTCCGAACAGCGCGATGGAAGCAAAGTGGAAACTTTGAACTGCATCAACCATTTCGACTTCAACTGGATGATGGTTTATGAGTACGCCACGGATGTGCAACCGCTGCTTCCCCCGGGAACCGTGCTCCACCTGATCAGTTGGTATAACAACACGGCGTCAAACCGGCTGAACAACGATCCCAACAACTGGATCGGCTACGGCCAGCGCTCCATCGACGACATGGCCATGGCGTGGATGACCTACGTCAATTTGACGGACGATGAGTTCCAGCAAGCCGTCGCCGAACGAAAAACCAAAACAAAACCGATCGAAAACCTGTCCTCGAAGGTCACGCAGTAACGGCGGAAGGAAAACTATGCCCGGGTTGCGTTCGCTTCCGTTATTGACCGGCGCATTTCTTCTGCTCGGTGCGCCCGCTTTCCTGAGAGCACAACAGGCTCCCTATGCAGGACAGGTGAGGATTGCGCGCGGCCAGGACGTCACACCCGCATTTGAGGGCTGGGTGCGCAACCCCGACGGGACAGTCAACATGTACTTCGGATATATGAACCGGAATTATGAGGAGGAGCTCGATATTCCTGTCGGCCCGGAAAATAAGGTCGAATTTTCGGGTGAGGGAAGCGGCAATAAGAGTGGCGATCAGAATCAGCCGACTCACTTTTATCCGCGCCGCCAGCGCATGGTGTTCTCCGTTGTGGTTCCGAAAGATTGGGGCTTGAACCAAAACGTTATTTGGACGCTGACGACGCGCGACAAAACGAATGTGGCAAAGGGATGGCTTCAGCCCGAGTGGGAAATCAACAAGGAAGTGATCATGCAGGAGGCCGGGGCCGGGTCGGATCTTGAGAATCAGCCACCAGTCTTCGTCAGCGGCTCGGGTCCGCAAACGGTTACGCTTCCCAACACCGTTAAGTTGACCGCCACGGCGCAAGACGACGGGCGTCCCAAACCTCGAACCGTGCGCGACATCGAAGATGTGGGCACGCCAGCTCCCTCAGGTTTATCTGTCCGTTGGATTCACTACCGAGGTCCGGCAGGAGTGCGCTTCGATCCCGGGGCAGCCGCCAGCGGTTACGAAAAACCGGTCACGTGCGCGACAACCGCGAGCTTCAAGGTGACTGGTATTTACGTGCTGCGTGCCATTGCCAGCGATGGCGCGCTGACCACGTTCCACGATGTCACGATTACGGTGAAATAGAGGACGCTTGATGGCACGAGCCGGAAGAAGATCACGAAAAAAGTCAGCGGCTGCGCGCGCAGCTTTAAAGCTGCTCAGGCAACTTCGGGCCCAAGCTGGCATGCGTCGGCTTCTAGGCAAGCTCAGATGGGAAGGAGACCTGAGCAAGTCCCGTCTGGGACGAACGTATGAACCTTAGTGCGCGGTCGCGGCGGAGACGCCTGGATTCACGGTCACGTCGTAGTCATAGGTCGAGAACAGGGCGCCGTCGGTAGCGATGGCGCGGATGCGGTAGTTGCCGGGCGCGCTGAAGCTCACCCTGGTCTCTGAAGTGAGCGGCTTGCCGTAAACAGCCGGGCTCAAATCGGGATCGAATTGCACTTTGCCGGGACCTCGGTAAAGGATCCATCGAATCTGGACACCTTGCACTTTCCCGCCGCGGTCTCCGGGGCCAGGCTTGGGAAGCCCATCGTCGGTGGCCGTCGCTTTTAGCGTGGCTGATGCGGGGAGAGTGACCGTCTGGGCGGGTCCACCAGTGATGACAGGAGCCTTATTGTCGGGATTGGGGTTGGTGTTGGCAGCCTGCAGAAAGGGATCAGAGATAGCGTTCTTGGAGATCAGCAGCTGATCTATTTCCCATTCCGGTTGCAGCCAACCCTTGGCGAGATTCGTTCTGCCGCGATTCGTAAGTGTCCAGACCAGCCGTTTATCCTTGGGCCAGTCCTTGGGCACAGTCACCTTGAACACAAACCATCTTCGGCTCGGGTAGAAATGTGTTGGCTGGCCTTGATCGCCGTTGCCGAGATCAAAGCTGTTCTCGGGACCGAGCGGGATATCGATCTCCTCGTCGGAGTTCCGGTTCAAGTAGCCGAAGTAGAACGAGAACGTCCCGTCGGCGTTGGCTTCCCAGCCATCAAATGTGGGACTTACATCCTGGCCTCTGTGGTATTGGGTGCCGAGCGGATACTGGATTTGAGCATGCAAGGGGGCGCCGCCTGCGGCAAACAGGAGAAGGGCCGCGCAAACGCCCGCTCTGCACAGATGCTGTCGCAAACTTCTTTTCATCGTTAGCGTGAACTTGTTAGCCTTGGGTGCGCTGCCTTTCGCGCCTCAGTTTCCTTCTTGAAGTCTTCTTCGGACATGTAGTAGTAGCTGAGCCAAGCCGAAGCCATCTCGTCTACCGTTCGTTCTCCCCAGGTGACCTGCGAATCCGGGTCGGGATTGAATCGACTCTTGTCGCTATTGTCATGCCACATAATGGAATGCAGAATCGTCCCCGCGGGAAGCAGTGGTGCCGCATCATCTGCGTAAACATAGTTGCGCATCCAGTTGAACTCAAACCTGGCGCAACTCAGCATCTCCGTTTTTCCGTTCGGGTAAATCGCTTCCAGGCATTCGGCCTTGCCCCGGTTGTGCAGGTGAGGCTGGAATGACAGCAGCCGCGCCGGCTTGATCAGCGGCATGTAAGCATCGGAGCGCACGTCGGCTTCATGGGGCCGGATGTCGATTTCGTTCACGCCCACGGTGAGCGAAGTGATCACGTGGTTGGGCGTATAGCCCTTGGGATACAATTTCAAGCCCAAAGCCACATTGGCGGGAGTCTCCGTGCCATTCGCATGCAGGTGGAACTGGAAGTTGATTTTGGTTCCCGCCTTGATTAACCGCCCCGAACCGTCCGCGAATACGTCCGCACCTTTTCCAATCGCGTACTCATTCAGAAAAACGCCTTGCTCTCCTACTTCGAGCGCAACGTTGCCATCCAGTTGGCCGCTATGGCGCGTGCCCGCCTCACCTTCCACCAGCGACGTTCTGATGTGGTGGATTACGTTATAGCCCTTGCTGGGAATAATCTGCAGCGCCTGAATGTAGCGGTCTTCGGTGAGTCCGGGATCGACCAGAATGTCCGGCCACCAGTCGGCGCCGTGGGCCTTCACGACCACGTCTTTCGGCAGAGTGATGATGACATCGGGCTTGCCGATCTGCCACGCCTGGTCGTCTGTGAATTGGCGCGCCGGAGGCAGGTCCGCGGGATTTCCCTGCGGAGCTCCGTTATCCACCCACTTGACGATGGTGGCGATCTCCTCATCGCTCAGCGACTCGTCGTTTGCGTAATGTTGCACTCCCACATTTCTATCGATGAACCACGGCGGCATTTCCCGCGCGGAAACCCTCTGCTTGATAGCTCGTGCCCAGGGACGGGCTTCTTCGTATTTTACGAGCGACATCGGCGCCACCGTGCCCGCATGGTGGCAATCTTGGCAGTGCTCCTGGAAGATGGGCGCCACGTCCTTGGTGAACGTGACCTGCTGCGGTGCGTCCGCTGCGGCAGCCGCCATCGTGAATCCAACCATCGCTATGAACAGGCTGAGGGTGGTCTTCATGTCGTAATCTCTCCTCGCTTAACTATGATCCTAGGCCTTGGAAATTTCTGACGTCTCGCCGGCTGCATTTTTGCCCGCGATGCGGCCCTGCACCAGGCACCGCGCCAGCCCGTGAAGCCCGAATCCGCCGGCGCTTTCACCTGCGCAATAGAGACCGGGAATTACGTTGCCGGAAAAATCGATCACTTGGCACTTCGCATTAATGCGAAGTCCGGCTCGCGTGTCGTGGATGACCGGCATGGCCCAGGCCGCGTAGAACGGCGGCGTCTGGATTTTGTACTTGGGAGTGGGCTTGCCGAAATCCGCATCGTTTCCCGCATCCACAAAAGCATTATAGCGCGCGACGCTTTTCTCGAGCGCATCGCCAGATATGGGCTTGCGCTGATATTTATTCGCAATCGCTGCGGCCAATGCGGACACGCTGTTAGCCGAGAAAAAGTAGCCGTCGGGATCGACATACGGAGGCGCAACCGTCCACTCTTCTCGCTTCGCGGCATCGGCATCGAAGATCGCCCAGATCGGGCCGCCGCCGTTAACAGCCTCGCCGGTGCCGGCAAGCGCGGCATCCAGGAAATTAGCCGGGTTGTACTTGATATTTGCGGCGTTGAGGTAACTGCCCGGTTTGTACGCACTGACCGCATGAAAATTATTGGCCGTGTATTGGCCTGCGGTCTCGTCATAGAAGCGCATACCCAGTTGATTCACAAGAATGACGTTCTGGTAGTCCTTCACGTTAAGGCCGACAGCGCGCACGAGATGGAAGAGTGGGCTCCCGGGCTGCCACTCTAAGTTTCTGTAGCCATATCGCGTGCCGATCCTGCCGGCCTTCGTCAAGCGGTCGCCATATTCCCCGACTTGGTTGTATGCGCCCCAAAGTGAAGCGCCTATGGCCAAACCAGCCAGTTCTCCGCTGCCGTCTTGGAACGAATAGGGCTCGCCGGCCACGCCGTTGTATTCCTCGGTCAGCCTGACGTCAAACATTCGCCGGAAATTGACGTTGTTGCTCGAACCTCCGGTTGCGAGGATCACCGCTTTCTTCGCGCGGATGTTCAGAGTCTTGTCTTCGCTCCTGGCCTTGAGGCCCAAAACCCTTCCGGATGTAGGCGACTGGCGGACGAGGCCGGACATCTTGTGCTTGAGCAGGATTTCCACTTTGGCTTTTTTCGCCGCTGCTTCGAGCGGCCGTACGAGGCCGACGCCGGAGGACATCGTCGTCGCCTGGCTGGCATCCACAGCCTTTCCGGTTTGCATCCGCAGGTAGCCCATGGGAGCTGAGTGATTTTCCCGGAGGGCGGAGTTCCCAGCGGCACCGGCCCCTTGGTTGTCGGGGGCTTTCTCGACAAAAGTCACGCCGTGCGCAACAAGCCACTCGAAAGTCGGGGCGCTATTGTCGGCGAACGCGCGAATGATCTCTTTATCGTTGTAGCGATAATCGGGGAAGCCGTTGGGTTCGACTACTGACCAGTCGGTAAGATCCGCGAACAGGAGGTCCGCGGAATCCTCGATGCCGTATTTCTTTTGCCGGCTCGTGCCGCCGCCAAGAGCGACGTTGCCGCCGCTCACCATGGCGTGGCCGCCAATGTCAAAGTTGGCGTCAATCAGGATAACGGACGCGCCGTTCTCGGTAGCTTCGATGGCAGCAGGGAGCCCCGCAGCTCCGGCGCCGACCACAACGATATCGGCTTGCTTATCCCAATGCGGCGGCCGGCCTTGTGCTTCTGCCTGGTCCGCGCCAAGACTGCCCAGCGCGGCCGCGCCGACCCCCACTCCCGCCGTCTTTACAAAATCGCGGCGCGACAACCTCTTCTTGTCTTGGCTCTTATCTTTGGGGGCAAGCGCCATGCCGGCTCTCCCGAATGGAACTTGAGCTTTGCTGCTTGGGCCGCAACAACGGTCTCGATTTTGGTCCCGGATAGCCAGTATCCGGAGTTTTCGGCTTGAGTTTCCCTGAGCCGGAGTTTAGTCCTCCGCCAGTATCGTGTCAACGCAGCCGCGGTACGGGTATTGACTCATTTAGGGCTGTGTCGGATTCACCGACATTGCGTGTTACACCAGTGGCGGCAGGCATTAGCGATCGCGTTTGGTCTATCGAGGAATTAGTAAGGCTGCCAGAAGTGGAAGAGGAAAAAGTGGCGCTAGCGATGGCTAGAAATCAATTCGGTGTGTCCCTGTTCGGTCTTCTTGAACTCAAATTCTTTTTGCTTCCCACCCTTTCGCTGACTCTTGTTCTCTGGAAAGAGATACTCAGTCCAGATGAGAGTCCCGAGGAACAGGAGAACGGCAAAAATACCTATGACCAAGAACGGCGTATATTCCTTCATTTGCGTCTCCTTTCTATCCAAATACCAAGAACCAGCAAGAAAAACGCCAAAGGACTACCACCACCTACAAGGGAACGTAATCGACGACTACCTGGAGTGGGAATTTCCGCGTCACCACCGGCTCGTCGGAATAGTCGGCCAGCGGCGTGATGTGCACGACGATTTTGGCGCCGCTGGCGAGCTCCACGGGCTCCTGCAGCCAATAGCGCTGGAACCACTGTGGCCTCGGCCCGTGCAGCCGCAAGAGCGGCACGGTCGCACCTGCAGGCGTAATCGCGTCGACGCTCAAGGATTCATACGCCCGATCCAGCATGGGCCGAAGCGCGACGATGCGCGCGGCCTTCGGAAGCGTACTCTCAAAAGGGGGAGCGCTGGCGTCACCCACGCTTTTCGGGGAATCGATTGCTAAAGACTGCAGTTCCCGGCCCGAGGGCGGCGGCTCGGTGAAGTACAAGCCGACCGTGCTTTTGTCCGAGACGGCATTTTGCTCCTGGTCGAAATGCTTCTTGTAGTGCATCTGCAGATGGATTTTTGAGCCGGGCGCCAGGCGAAAGGCCGCCCTGCTGGGCGCTGATATCGTATCGCCTCCTGGTTGCCACAGCGCCAGCACGGGGCCGTTCTCGATGCTGATGACCGCGTCGCGCACGATGGACGGGTTGCCAGGCATCAAGTCGACTGCCTTGATCCATTTGCTCTCGTTTACGTTGATCGGCAACGAGAACTCGCTCACTTCTTCGATCGCGCTCGGCGGGACGGTATGCTCTGCGTCCATCGCGATCTTCAGATCGGGCGGGCCGAGTTGCCATTTCGGATTGAAGGCCACTTCCGGCGGCTTCGCATCCGTATAGTTTTCGGGTGTTCCTCCGGATGCCCAGACGACCATCACGTCGATATCCCGCGAACTGACAGGATATCCACCTTTAATCGGAGGACTTGTAGGATCGACCGGCCACGGCGGCATGCGGCCCGCCGTGAGCTCGTCGCGGATCGATTGCGCCCACGGCATCGCGGATTTGTACGTCACGAGCGACATCGGCGCGGGCCCGCCTTCGACGTGGCAAACGGCGCAATGCTCCCGGAAAAGCGGGAAGGCATCCTTGTTGTAGTCGTATCTCGAAGTTACCGGCGTATGCGCGCCGATGTGCTGCGTGGCCACGAGGAGAAAAACAATCGCAAGCACGATTGCGACGCACGATCCCACCACGCGTTTGAATTGTTTACCGGCTTCCATAAATTGACTCAATATCGGCGACCGCTGCGGAAAAGTCTCGATACAGCGGCAGCAGCCGTTCCTTATTGCCAAGATCGCCGGCTGCATCAATCTCCCACGCGGCCATCGTCAATCGCCTTACCGCGCTCGCCATCTTCGGCCGCTTGTCTTGCGTTATTTCGCTGATGTGGTTTTCCTCGAGCGCGAGTGCGGCGTCTTTGGCGCCGATCGCCGGGAACCACAGACCGGTCAGATCGCCTTGATCGAGCGCCTTGCCCACAGCCTGGGCGCGCTTGGCCAGTTCGGCAACTAACTCGGGAGCAGTCGTGGGCAGCGCCTCCTCTGGCTTGATTGTGGTCGGGACGTAGGGCGTGTTGTCAGGCTGCTGTGGCTGCGCTGTTGCGGTTGCAGTCTGGGTGGGAGGGGAAGCCGAGCCGCTGGCGCCAACAGCAGCGCTCCCCGATATCTGCGATTTCGGTGCGGCCCCTATGGTAGCCGGCCCCGGCTCTTTCGAGTAATCGGCGAACGTGAAGTCGAAGACGCGTTCCTTGTCCTCTCGTTTGAACTTCACCCGCAAGGTGAACCTGGCCGGCAGTGCCTCGCCGGGCATCGGCAGTTCGAGCGTGTTGCCACTTGCCGTTTTTCCTGCTTTGAGAGGAATCGGCGCGCCGATATCGTTCCGGCTTGCATCGCTTTTGGCGGCGCGAGCGGAAAAGCCGTTCACCGCGAGCGGCTGCGTCATGTCGTTGTAGAAGTACACGCGGAAGACGTTCGGCCGTACCCACGTGCCCTCGAGATGATGCCAGTTATCTTCGTCCATGAAGAGTTGTCCGCCGTGGCGAGGGTTGTGATCGCCGTGAGGACGGCGTTCGTAGCCCCTGATTCGCGCGCTGCCATCAGCGCATGTGCCCGGCTGCAGTTGATGAATCTGCGAATCATTTTTGCACGTGAAGTACAGCCCTGTGGTGATCGGCACGAGTTCGCTCTTGTCGACCGGGCAAATACCCGGCTTTTCCTGAATGAACGACTCAAATTTCAGGCACGAGTATGCCGTCATGATACGAACGGGCACGCGTGGCGCCCCGGATTGAGGACATTTGCCTGGCTTATCTTCAAGAACGCTCTCTTCGCCCCGTGCGGTGCAGACATACGAGATGGCTGGCAGTCCGCTGGCAACGGCAGGCTCGGCGACGACGCGGACGTCATGCAATGTGTTGAAATCGCCGTCGTAGACTTTCGCGATAATCCGATCGCCGACTTTGAGGGTCACGTTCTCAGGCTTCTCGACGCGATAGTTCATCGTCATCGGCCCCATCCAACCGGGCACATTCTCGCCGCTGACGGTCAGCATTCCGGTGCTTCCGTCGACCTTTTCCACCTTGCCGCGAAACATATGCACCTTGCTTGCGGTTGGCGTTCCGTTTGGCTGCGCAGTGGGCTGTTTCTGCGCGGATTTCGATTCTGTTGCGGCCGGTGCAGGTTTGGCGGACTGCTGTTGAGGCTCGCGAACTGGCGAGGCAGAGGTCGAACTAAAAGCGAATACATCTGCGAAAACGAGCATAGCTGCGAAAAACAGAAAAGCAGCCGAACTCGGCCTCATCCCTGCCGCTCCTCTCGCTCTGATGGCGTCCTTGCTAATCCAAGTGTTGTAACGATAATGCATGGCGGCCACGCGGTAAATCAGCAATTTCTTTTCGCACTTCTCTTTGCATTGCTTATACGGATTTTCGTTGGTAGGTCAAGCGGCGCGGAGAAATGCACACCAGACGATCACGCTCCTGAGCAGCCGAAAAGGAAACTCAGGCGTACCGCGGCTAAAACACGTTCACAGCATCGCGCCAGCGTTGGCGTCGGAGGAGCCGCTAAGCTTCGGCGCCGCAGTTTTCATCGCGTGGGGTCTGGTGAGATGGCAAGCGGCAGCGTGGGCGCAAGCTGCGTCGCATAATTGATTCCGGATTCGTCCAGCAGCCAAACAGGATCGAAGCTCTTTCCATTGACGGCAACGGCGATGGCCTCCGCCGGTTTTTTCGAGTCGCAAAACACTTTCTCTAGTCGTGCCTTGCGATTCGCGTTTAGATGAAACCGGAAGACCTTCGTCTGCGGAATCGGAAGGATTTGATCGTCCGAGGATAGCGTCATCAGGCAGCCCGTCGGATTCGATACCTCGATGCGATATTTCCATTGCGCGCCGTGCCCCGAGACGCCTACCTTGCTCACATCCGCCACTCGAATGATGGCCTGATCCACCCGCTGGCATAGCGCATTTTCCTTGGCCAAATCCAATGGCGGATAGAATCCCTGTTGCCAGTTGTTGCGTTCTTGCTGCGTGGCCCCGTTTATGGCTTCTTTGATGAAGTACGATCCCGCCACTCCGAAGGCTTCGCCGATCAGTGCGGGAGAGAACGCCAGGTGGTCTCCGTCGCAGCCGCGCGGCAGGAGCTTGGTGACGTCGGGATAAGCAGACATCGCCTCCCAACCGCGGATGCTTTGCGCGCTATCGCCAGCAATGCCTAAGAACTCCAATCCGCGCTCCGCGGCCTGCAATCGAGCCCTGTGATCTCTCGGGAACCGATGGGCGGAAGCTGCGAACGTCTCGACTGCGGCGCGGGCGCGCGCAATCGGCACGGCAAGTCTTGCGGCCGGCTCGCGCTCCAGCACCGAGTGGAGATTTCCGAGCGATTGCTCCACAACGCGCCAGGCAATCATGTCGGATTGATATCGGCGGTAGCCCATCACTTCAACAGCGATCGTCGCCACCAGTAAAAACACGAGGAGGATGCGGCCCAGATGCACAATAGTCTCCAAAGGGCCCGGGAGGAGAGTCCTTACTGGTTCGATGAAGCAAGACGCCGTTAGGGCTTGGCAGTGTTACACGTAATGGGCCACGTGCCGTTGTGAGGTTGGGGTCACTCGGCTATGCTGAACCGGTAAAGACTCCGCATGGTTGACATCCACTGCCACATCCTTCCGGCGCTCGACGACGGCGCGAAATCGTTCGACGAAGCCTTGAAGATGGCGGAAATGGCCATCGAGGACGGGATCACGCACGTTGTGGCGACGCCTCACTCCAATAGCGAATATCGCTTTGATTTCGGTGTCGTTCGAGAGCGACGCAACGAATTACAGGCCAAGCTGGGGGAGCGGCTGCAGCTTGCAACGGGGTGCGACTTTCATCTCAGCATGGAGAACCTCGAAGCGATTCGTGCCTGCCCGGCAAACTACACGATCAATCAGAGGCGATACCTGCTTATAGAGTTCGCCGATTTCGCTATTCCGCCCGGAACCGAAGAGACTCTGAAAAACTTACAGCAGCTAGGACTCTTCCTCATCATCACGCATCCGGAACGCAACCCGTTGATCCGCGCACAGCCGCAAAGATTAAAGCGCTGGCTGCAACAGGGATGCTACGTTCAGGTTACGGCGCAGTCTTTGCTGGGAAGATGGGGAGAACCTGCGAGGAAGCAAGTCGAGGCGCTGCTCAACCAAAAAATGGTGCACTTCGTTGCCAGCGATGCACACAATATCGTGCAGCGCCCTTTACGTCTTAAAGAAGCATACGGGGTGGTTGCAGAACGATGGGGAGAATCGCTCGCGCAGTCACTCTTTCGCGATAACCCGCTTGCGGCGCTCGAAGGGCGGGATCTACCTTACAGACCTGAGCTGCCGCCCGTTGCGGACCAGCTGACGCCGCCGGTCCGCCGTCGCAAGCGGTTCATTTTCTTTTAGAAGTTCAGCGTCCGCTGGCAGCAGCCAAGGCGCTGTCGGCAGAGAAGACCTTCACTTCTACGCGCCGGTTCTTCGCGCGAGCATCCTTTGTCTTGCCGGGATCCACCAGATTGTTTGGCCCCATGCCGATGGTGCGGATCTGGTAGAAGGGAACCTTTTTCTCCGTCGAAAGATAGAGCACCACTGCATCAGCACGACGCCTGCTCAATTGCAGGTTATAGTTCGCGTCCCCGGTCGGATCCGTATAGCCCTCGACGGCGATGAAATAGCGCTTCAACGAACCGGTGTTGGAAGCGACCTTATCTAGCTCTTCTTTGCTTTCCGGGGAAAGCACAGCGCTATTGAACTTGAAAAGCACAGTCGCCTGGTTGGCAACCTTGTAATCGTCCAAATTGGAGATTACGCCGCGAAGTTGCGCGATTTCCTGGTCGTCCTTCTGGGCCTGGTCATTGGCCTGGTTGGCCCGATTCATGGCGTCACCCGCGCGACGGTCGGCCCCAGTGGCCTTTTCATCGGTAGCGCTGATGGCCTGAGTATTCTTGGCGACGTCTTGCTGAGTCTTCTGCAGGTCGGCGCCTGTCTTGTTGGCCTGATCAGCGACTTGATTGAGCTTATCTTGGACGGGGGTTACGTTCTGCCGAACATACCCCTTGGTGGCGCAACCGGAAACGAGTGCGGTAGCGCCCAGCATTACGATCAAAAACTTCTGACTCATTGCGAATTTCCTCCACAGGAGCGTTAGGAACTGGATCGTGTTCGACCTTCGGGGACGATGCGCTAGGCCGTTCACACTCTATCAAACTAGAGTCAAATTAACCAGTAACGGCAACCGGGGAAATCATGTAAAAAGCTCAAGTATTTCTTCGTATCTTTTAAAGGGAGGAATGAGATAGGCCCCGGCAAGCTCTGTACGGGCCCACGCCAGCATGCGTCGTGCAAGAGCGAAGCCTTTGTCGCGGGCGGCCGTTCCAGCGGCTTCCATCTCCTTCAGCACGGGTTCCGGGATGAAGATGCCGGGAACTTCGTTATTCAGCCTCAGCGCCTGTTTATAGCTGGTCAGGGGCCAGATCCCGGCGAGCACAGGGATGGGAGAGCGCCCACCAATGCGCTTGAGGAATGCGTGCCAGTGTTCGGGATCAAAGAGCGGCTGGGTCATCGCAAAATGCGCGCCCGCCTCCACCTTGGCGAAGAAGCGCTGGATCTCGTAATCGAGGTCCTCAGCCGTGGGGTTGACGGCTACGCCGACCGTATAGTTTGTCGCTCCTCCAAGAGCTTTGCCCGCCCAATCCGTTCCCTGGTTCAGCCGCGAAGCCACTTTCACCAGGCCGATGGAATCGATTTCGTAGACAGCGCTAGTTTCCCCGACGGAGGGCGGGTCACCTGTAATTGCCAGGAAATTGCGTACGCCTCCGATGCTCCACGCGCCGAGCAGGGCGGCTTGCAACCCGATGAGGTTCTGATCCCGCGTGGTCACGTGGGGAACGGTTTCGATGCCCCGCGCCTGCAAAGCTCCGGCGAGCATCAGCGCATCCATGCCGACGCGAGCCAAAGTACCGCTGTTGATGTCAATCGTATCCACGCAGCCGCTGGCGGTGATCTTTTCCACCTGCTCAAAAATGCGGTCGAGGGAAATGCCTTTCGGCGGATCGATCTCCACGGAAACCGAAAATTCACCCGCCTTGAGCTTGCGCCACAATCCGCTTTCCGGATCGCGCTTGACAACGCGGACTTTCTCCGGCGCTGTGGCGACGGAAACCGATGCCGCTCTCACCGCTTGTGCCGGCTTCAAGCCGCGCATTGCGCCAACCATTGCCCGCACGTGCTCTGGCGTCGTGCCGCAGCATCCGCCAACGATGCGCGCGCCCATGGCTGCCGCTTCGCGCGCGAAAAGCGCGAAATATTCAGGCGAGGAGCGCGGATACACCGTGCGATCCCCGATGCGCGTAGGGAAGCCTACGTTGGGCATGGCCGAGAGCGCTCGGCGCCCTCCACCAAAGCCTTCCAGGATTGGCAAAAGGGACTGCGGACCGAGCGTGCAGTTCACGCCGATGACTTGGACATTTTTGTGCGCCAGGCGTGCGGCCGCGTCTGCGGGGCGCGTGCCGCCAAGCGTCGTGCCCTCATCGGAAAATGTCAGTTCCGCCACGATGGGCAGCGCGGAAAAAGAGCGCAGCGCGTCTATGGCCGCCACCAACATTTCGATATTGGAGAATGTCTCCAATATGAAGAAATCCACGCCGCGTTCTTCGAGCGCCTGCGCTTGCTCGCGGTAAACCTCCAACATCTCCTCGCGCGGGATTTCGCGCATTTCGGGAGCAATGGCCAGCGGCCCAATGGAGCCGGCGATCAGAACCTCGTGCGGCGCGGCTTCGCGGGCTTCCCGGGCGATCTTTGCGCCGCGGTGGTTGATCCGGGTGACCTGGTCGCCGAGGCCTAGCCCCGTGAGTTTGGAGCGATTGGCACCGAAGGTGTTCGTCTCAATAATTTGCGCTCCGGCCTCGATATAGGCCTGGTGAACGCGAAAGACGACTTCGGGCTGGGAGACGTTCAGCTCTTCAAAAGAACGCTGCGCGCCGGCGCCGTCAAACAGCATGGAGCCCATGGCTCCATCGGCAACCAGTACGGCGTCTTGGATCCTCTGTTCGAAATCTGCGATGTTCATAGTCTAAGATTGCCGCGCTCAGACGTCTTCGAGGGTCGGCACAGGCCTTTGAGTATGGTTGCTTTCAAACGAACAATCATACCGTACCCAGGGCAGCCTTGAGACTCCCGCGGCCTCGTTTTCGGGAAGTCGGGGAGGTAAACGGCTTTTCTCGTGCGATCCATCGATCAGTCCCTTCATCAGCCCAAAAAACAAAAACGCCCGGTCCCGCTTTCGGGATCGGACGCATTTTTCTACGGGCCGACTATACCACTCCGGTCAACTCGCACATTCCGCTGGCGGCACACAGCGCTTTAACAGGGCAGAGATATGTTGATACAATGTTGATACAAGGAGGCGATGAGGCTATGCGAGCCGTGGTCAAGAAATGGGGCAACAGTGCTTCAGTGCGAATTCCTGCCGCCGTTATGAAGGCCGCGCGTCTGAATCTGGACGAGGCCGTAGAGGTGCGGGAGGAGTCTGGCAGGGTGGTCATCGAACCTGTCCGACACAAGGAATATGATCTGGCCCGGCTGCTGAAAGGGGTCACCCGGCGAAATTTGCACAAGGAGATCAATTTCAAGGGGCCGGTGGGCAAAGAGGTCTGGTGATGGCTGGGCGCTATGTGCCAGATACAGGTGACGTTGTGTGGATTAGCTTCGATCCGCAGGCGGGACACGAACAGGCGGGACACCGTCCCGCAGTCGTGCTCAGTCCGGCCGCCTACAACGGGAAGACGAGTCTGATGCTCTGCTGTCCGCTCACAACGCAAATCAAGAATTATCCCTTTGAAGTCATCGTTGCAGGAGCGAGGCCAAGTGCGGTTCTAGCCGACCAGATTAAGAGCCTGGATTGGCGCAAAAGAAGGGCTAGGCGAAAAGGGGCGATCTCAGCAGCCGAGTTGGCGGAGGTGCGAGCAAAAGTGCGGGCGCTAATCGGGTGAACGTTGTTCAGAGTCTTTCGTCGGAATCGTTTAAGGCAAGAAGAGGTGCAGGCGCTTTCGCGCATCCCGGTGATATGATCCCAGAGGCGAAAGGGCTATTTTTGAGTTTAGGAGGACAGTGATGAGAGCGCATTTTCTGATGGCAGCGGGTTTGCTGGCGGCTTCGTGCGCGGTATCGCCGGCGCGGGCGCAGGAAGTCACCAAGGACAACCTTGACGGCGTTGTCAATTTCCATCGGATCCAGACCGTCGTGGCATGTACCGGGGCGATCAAGCCGGAAGTCGTGCCGCAGATCAAGCAGATGGGCTTCGTCTCCATCATCAATTTGCGCGAGGCAAGCGAGCCCGGCGCGAATCTTGAAGAGGAGGCCGCGGCGGCGAAATCCGCGGGACTGCGGTACTACAGCGTTCCTTTCAACGCTATGAATCCTGATCCCGCAGCGGCAGACAAGTTTCTCGATGCCATCACCACAAAGGGCGTTGAGCCCTCGTTCATTCACTGCGCAGGCGGCGGCCGCGCCGCGACCATGTGGTTCATCAAGCGTATGGTCGTGGATCATTGGGACGAGGACCGCGCCGAAAAGGAAGCCACCGACCTAGGCATGAATAATGCGAAGCTGAAGCAGTTCGCGATCGACTACGCGATGTCCCACAAGCGCTAGACGCTATAAGGCGGGCTGCTGCTGGGTCATGCAGTGTAATGTACCGAGACCGAGGACCAGATCTCGCGCGGCGATGCCGATGACTTCGCGATCGGGGAATAGGCCGGCGAGCGTGTTGAGGGCGGCTCGGTCAGCGGGATCGCTGAACGTCGGGACGAGCACGATTTTATTGGCGATGTAGAAATTGGCGTAGCTCGCCGGAAGCCGCTGCCCATCGAACCAGACCGGCCGGGGCATAGGCAGCGTCTCGATGCGCAGCGGCCGGCCATTTTCATCCTTCATCTCGCGCAGCCGCGCGAGATTTTCCTGCAAAGGCTCGTAGTTGGCATCGGAGCGATCCGATTCGACAACTGTGACCACGGTCGTGGGATTGACGAAGCGCGCGAGGTCGTCGACGTGGCCGTGCGTATCGTCGCCGGCAATACCGCGGCCGAGCCAGAGCACGTTCGTCGCGCCGAGATAATCGCGGAACATCGCCTCCCAATCGGCTCGCTCGAAGCCGGGATTTCGCGCCTGCTCCGCACTGAGCAGGCACTCTTCCGTGGTGAGCAGCGTGCCGAGGCCGTTGACCTCGATGCTTCCGCCTTCGAGAACAACTGGGCGGCCGCGATATTGCGGTTCGCACACGGGCATTTTCAATTTGGGCAAAACGCGATTCATCGCCGCGTTGTCTTTCTTCCAGTCGTCGTATTTGGCCCAAGCGCTGAAGCGCCACTTAGTGGCGGCTACGCCGGCAGCATAACCAGGAACGGCCGTGCCATCTGGGCCGGGAGAGCTGCCAGCTGCGGCGCATTTTTTAACGAAAATTGCGCCGAAATCGCGGGTCCAGCCGCGATTCGTCGGCGCGACGAAAAAATCCACGGCGGCCAGATCCGCGCCGCTCTTTTGCAAGATGCGGCGCGCAGCGCGCTCTTCGGCTCGATCCTGCACCAGGATTCGCACGCGCTCGACGCGTGCGAGATGGCGCACGATATCGGCATAGACCCACGGGATCGGCGCGAATTTGCCGGGCCAGTCGGTGCGTTCGTGAGGCCAGGCGAGCCAGGTGGCTTCGTGCGGCTCCCACTCGGCGGGCATGAGGTAGCCGAGCGCTGCGGGCGTAGAGTCGGTGCGAATGTCCGCCTTCGGCGCGCTCGCGCGCGGTACAGAAAGTCCGGCCTGGCGCGATTTCAACCTAGCCATCGCTCGAGCAAAGGCGCGTAAGCGTCTGTGCGGCGATCGCGCAGGAAGGGCCAATTGCGGCGCACTTCTTCCATGCGGCCCAAGTCGCACTCTGCGATCAGGATTTCTTCTTTATTTGTGGGAGATTCGGCGATGAGCTGTCCGAAGGGATCGGCCACAAACGAAGAGCCCCAGAATTCCAGGCCGCTATCCGACGGTCCCTCGAAGCCCACGCGGTTCACCGCGGCGACGAAAATTCCGTTGGCGATAGCGTGGGAGCGCTGAATCGTGCGCCAGGCATCGAGCTGCGCCGCGCCGAATTCAGCCTTCTCCGATGGATGCCAGCCGATAGCCGTGGGATAAAAAAGAATATTCGCGCCGCGCAGGCTGGAAAGACGTGCGCCTTCGGGATACCACTGGTCCCAGCAGACCAGTACGCCGATCCTGCCGTAGCGCGTGTCGAAATTTGGGAAGCCCAGATCGCCCGGCGTGAAATAAAACTTCTCGTAGTAGAGCGGGTCGTCGGGGATGTGCATCTTGCGGTAAAGGCCCAGCAACGCACCATCCGCGTCGAGCACTACCGCCGTGTTGTGATAAAGACCGGCGGCTCGACGTTCGAAAATCGAGCCGATGATGACGATGCGCAGATCGCGCGCGAGTTTACTGAGCGCTTCGGTAGTGGAACCGGGGATCGATTCCGCCAGATCGAAATTGTCGGCGTTTTCTTCACGGCAGAAATATTGCGAACGGAAAAGCTCTTCGAGGCAGACGATCTGCGCTCCACGCTTGGACGCTTCGCGGATGGCCTCCACCGTGCTCGCAAGATTTGCGGCAGGATCTTTGGAACATTGCCGCTGTAGCAGGCCGACGGTGAGTTTTTCGCTCATGAGGGAATACTACCAGATCGACGGCGCGGAGTTTTTGTTTCCGCTGCGCCGATAACGCGGCGGATGCGGCGCAACACGGCATCGAACATCGCCGGCGTGAGCCGACCCGTCTGCGTGTTTTGCTGGCTGGGATGGTAGCTGGCGAAAAGATGCGGCAAGTCGCCGGGGAGCTTGAAGTCGGCGGCGTGAGAGAACTTGTAACGGACGGGCGAGGTGAGCCGCCCCTGCTTCACCAGCATGCGCAAGTACGTGTAAAACGCGATGGCGCCAAGCGCCAGCACCGCGCGCGGCCGCAGAATCGCGAACTCCTCCTCGAGATAGCAGGCACAGTTGCGCAATTCCTCCGGTAGCGGCTTATTGTCCGGTGGCGCGCAGCGTGCGGTGGCCGCGATGTAGGCGTCGTGAAGTTCGAGGCCGTCGTTGACATCGACCGAAGTGGGCTGATTGGCAAATCCCGCCTCATAGAGCCGCGCATAGAGAAAATCGCCCGAGCGGTCGCCGGTGAACGCGCGCCCCGTACGGTTGCCGCCGTGGGCGGCGGGTGCAAGGCCGATGATCAGCAGGCGGCCATGCGGATCTCCGAAGCCGGGCACAGGCCGCCCCCAGTAGGTCCATTCGCGAAAGGCGCGGCGCTTGGTGCGCGCGACTTCTTCGCGATACTGCACCAGTCGCGGGCATTTGCGGCAGGCGATGACGGTCTCACGCAGCCGCGCGAGCCTCTGTTCGGCTGATTCTTTCATCACAGCGACGAATTGTAGCGCGGGAATTTGGGGTGCGGGAGAAGTGTAATGCGGGAAAAGATGCGCACAAAAAGAGACCGCCTCCGCAGGAGATCGAGTGGGAAGAAGGGTCTTGCCCGCGGAGGCGGTTCCAGTGGTCTTTGGCTGCACCCAAATTACATCCCAACGTTATGTCGTGTCAAGATATAGTTATGGCATGTGCACTTTTCTAAAATGCCACAAACGGAGACCGCCTAGCGGCACAGGCACTCCCTCGCCAACGCAGCCAAATTAGCTCTTGGCGCGCCTCGGGACCTAAATTGACATAGTGCAGGGCGGGGCATAGCATTCATGGTTTACCCGTAATGCGCTGAAAGCGCTGGGGCACAGCTGCGTGTCTATTACCGAAACCAAGCCGGGAACGGTCCTCAGCAGGATCATCGAAAGCCGCCGAGCGGAAGTGGCGCGGCGGAAGCGCATTATGCCGGAGCCAGTGCTGCGCATTGCAGCAGGCAAGGCCGGTGCGCCGCGTGATTTTGCCGGCGCGCTCGCGCGCGACCAAGTCAACGTGATCGCCGAGATCAAAAAGGCGTCGCCCTCGGCGGGAGTGCTGCGCCGAGATTTCGACCCGGCTGCGCTGGCCCGAGGTTTCGAGGGCGTGGGTGCCGCGGTGCTTTCGGTGCTCACGGAAGAGGAGAATTTCCAGGGCGCACTGGCCCATTTGCGCGATGCGCGCGCGGCGGTGGGGCTTCCGGTGCTGCGCAAGGACTTCATCGTAGACGCCTGGCAGGTATGGGAGGCCCGCGCAGCCAATGCCGATTCGTTTCTGCTGATTGCCGCTGCTTTGGACAACGAGACTATTGCGGAATTGCTCGCGTTGGGACGCGAACTGGGAATGGAACCGCTGGTCGAGGTACACACTGCCAACGAACTCGATCGTGTGCTGGCCGCCGGCGCGCGCATCGTCGGCGTGAATAATCGCAACTTGCACACACTTGAAGTGCGCTTGGAGACTTCGCTGGACCTAGTCGAGATGATTCCGCAAGATTGCATCGCCGTAAGCGAATCGGGCCTTCGCTCGGCCGAAGATTTGCGAAAATTGCGCGCCGTTGGGTTTGACGCGTTCCTGATCGGCGAGAGCCTGATGCGCGAGGCAGACGCTGGCGCCGCGCTGAAGCGCCTGATCGACGCTGCTTCCCAGCGAGGCGGCGATTCGGGCGTGGGGAATTCCGATCGTTCACGTTAAGATTTGCGGCGTCACGAATTGGCCCGATGCTCGGCTCGCGGTGGATTTAGGGGCGCACGCGCTGGGATTCAATTTTTATCCTCCGAGCCCGCGCTCGATCAGTCCGGCAGCGGCTTGGGAGATCGTGCGAAAGCTGCCGCCGCTGGTGGCGACGGTCGGCGTATTCGTGAACTGGCCCGCGCACGTAATTGCCGCGCTGGCCGGAGCACTGCGGCTCGATGGCGTGCAGCTTCACGGTGACGAGCAGCCGAGCGAGGCAAAGGATTTGGCGCGACACTTTGGCGTGATCAAGGCCTTTGCGGCGGGGCCACAGTTCAAGCTCGCGACGCTGGCGAAATACAAGGCGGCTTCCGCTTTTCTGCTGGACGGCTACCACAGTGGGCTTTACGGCGGCACAGGCCGGACGGCGGATTGGCGGCTCGCTCGCGAGGCCAGCCACTACGGCCGCGTGATCGTTGCGGGTGGCCTGCGGCCGGATAATGTCGCGCAGGCCATTGCGGAATCGCAGCCTTTCGGGATTGACGTGGCGAGCGGCGTGGAAGCGCGGCCCGGCAAGAAAGATCCGCGCGCGTTGCGTGAGCTGATGCGAGCAGTACAAGCTGTGAACTGAGCCGCAGGCGGCAAGCCAGCGTGCGCCCTTCAGGAGAAGGTTCGGGAGAAAAGATCATGACCACGGCAGTGCAAACCTGGCCTGACGTGCGCGGCCGTTTCGGCCCGTACGGAGGGCGCTTCGTTCCGGAGACGCTGGTCGCTCCGCTCGAAGAGCTGGAGCACGCTTACGCCGCGGCTCGCGCCGAAGTGAGCTTCGGGCGCGAGCTCGATGAATTGCTGCGGAATTTTGCCGGACGCCCGACGCCGCTGCAATTCGCAGGGCGGCTCACCGAGCACCTCGGCGGCCCGCGCATTTACATCAAGCGCGAAGACCTGCTGCACACTGGCGCGCACAAAATCAACAACTGCCTGGGCCAGGCGCTGCTGGCGAAAAGAATGGGCAAACGCCGCATCATCGCGGAAACGGGAGCGGGGCAGCACGGCGTGGCCACGGCGGCGGTGTCGGCGCGGTTTGGCATGGAATGCGTCGTCTACATGGGCACGGAAGACATGGAGCGGCAGAGGCTCAACGTCTCGCGCATGAAGCTGATGGGCGCGGAAGTGGTGGGCGTGAATTCCGGCAGCCGCACGCTGAAAGACGCGATCAACGAAGCCATGCGCGATTGGGTCACGAACGTGCGCACCACGCACTATCTGCTGGGATCGGTCCTTGGTGCGCATCCGTATCCGCAGATGGTGCGCGATTTTCACAAGGTAATTGGCGAAGAGGCGCGTCGGCAGATTCTGGAAGCGGAGAAACGGCTGCCCGACTTGCTGGTTGCTTGCGTTGGCGGGGGCTCCAATGCCATCGGGCTTTTTCACGCATTCCTCGAAGACTCCGGCGTGAAAATGTTGGGTGTGGAAGCGGGCGGTCGCGGGCATCAGCTTGGCGAGCACGCGGTGCGTCTTGCCGAAGCGATTGGCTTCACCGGTGCGCGCCCCGGCGTGCTGCAGGGAACATATACCTATGTCTTGCAAACAGCGGACGGCCAGATCGCCACAACGCATTCCGTTTCCGCGGGCTTGGATTATCCGGCTGTCGGCCCCGAACATGCTCTCCTTGCCGAGCAGCATCGTGCCCAATACACCGCCGCCAGCGACGATGCGGCCATCGACGCCGCGCGTACGCTGGCGCGCATGGAGGGCATCATCCCAGCGCTCGAAAGCGCCCACGCGCTGGCCGCGCTGCTCGCGCGTGCACCACGCATGCGGAGCGACGAAATCGTCATCTTCAATCTTTCAGGCCGCGGCGATAAAGATATGGAAATCATCGCGCGCTATCTCTGATGGCCACAAACTCCATGGCTGTGCCGCAAACCCCCACAACGACGCGCATTAAGCGCCGCTTCGAGGAGCTTGGCCGGCGAGGCGAGATGGGTTTGGTGGCTTTCATCACGGCGGGCGATCCTTCGCTCGAAGCCACAGAATCGTTTGTGCTCGCGCTCGATGCGGCGGGCGCGGACGTCGTCGAATTGGGCGTGCCGTTCAGCGATCCCGTTGCGGACGGCCCCGCGATCCAGCGCTCCAGCGAGCGCGCCTTGCGCGCGGGCACGTCGCTTTCAGGTGTGCTTGATCTTGTCGAATCCATCCGGCGCAAGAGCGACGTGGCCCTCGTGCTCTTCAGCTACTACAATCCAGTGCTGCAGATGGGCGTCGAACGCTTCGCGCGGCGCGCTGCGGACGCGGGCGCCGACGGCGCGCTGATCACCGATCTTACGCCCGGGGAGGCCGTTGATTATCGCCGCATCGTGCAGGCCCACGGCCTGGATACAATTTTCTTGGCCGCGCCGACATCCACTGATGAACGCCTGGCGCGGATCGCCGAAGTCTCCAGCGGCTTTCTTTATGTCATCTCGAGGACTGGCGTGACTGGCGCGCGCGAATCCCTGCCCGAAGATTTGCCGGCGCTGATCCGACGAGTGCGCCGCGCGAGCCAACTGCCGATTGCGGTCGGCTTCGGCATTTCGTTGCCCGGACAGGTTTCCATCCTGGGCGGGCTCGCCGACGCGGCCGTTGTGGGTTCGGCGCTGGTTCTGGAGATCGAGCAGGCCGCGAGCGTGGATGCCGCGCGAGAGGCGCTCAGCACGCGTGTCCGCGCACTGAAAAGTGTCGGCAAAACGGGGATGAGCCGGCGGGAGCCGGGCGCATGAGCGTTGAAGATTGGCGCCGCAAAATCGATGAGATCGACCGGAAATTGGTCGAGTTGCTGAACGAACGCTCGCAATGCGTGGTCGAGATAGGCCGCCTGAAACGGCAAGACGGTTCGCCGCTGTATCAGCCGGATCGCGAGCGAGAGGTCCTGGCTGGAGTGGAACGGGCAAATCGCGGCCCGTTGAGCGAGGCGGCGATTCGGCGATTATTCGAGCGCATTCTGGATGAAGCGCGCTCGGTCGAGCGCACGGTAATGCGCGACGACGCGGACTCCGATCACCATAAATAGCCGCCACGTTACGTGATTTTCGAGGGCGAAAGGCCGTGCCAATCACGGTGCTTTTCGCGCCTAAAAAAGCCCGAGGAGAGTGCATGGTTGTCGTGATGCAGGCCGGAGCGAGCGAGGAGCAGGTTCAGAATGTGATCGATCACCTCGTCTCGCTCGGATTCGATATCCATCGTTCGACGGGAGTTTCCCAGACGGTGCTCGGCGCCGTCGGCGTGCATCCCGATTTCGATCCGCGCGATATCGAATTGCTGACCGGCGTGCGCGAAGTGGTTCGCATCACACAGCCTTATAAGCTCGCGAGCCGCGCGTTTCGTCCAGAGGGGACGATTGTCAAATTGCCGCGCGGAGTGTCCATCGGCGGCCCCGAAGTTATGGTGGCTGCCGGCCCCTGCGCCGTGGAAACCGCGGAGCAAATTGAGCTGATCGCAGAGCACGTGGCAAAGGCTGGAGCTCGCCTGCTGCGCGGAGGGGCTTTCAAGCCGCGCAGTTCGCCGTATTCGTTTCAGGGCCTTGGCGAAAAAGGCTTGCGGCTCCTGCGCGCCGCGGGCGAGCGTTACAACCTCGTCGTAGTCAGCGAAGTTATGGACCCTTCGCAGATCGATCTGATGCTCCCCTACGTCGATGTTTTACAGGTAGGCGCGCGCAATATGCAGAATTACCATCTCCTGCGCGCTCTCGGTACTGTGGATAAACCCGTACTGCTGAAGCGCGGGATGTCTGCAACCATAGAGGAATGGCTGCTCAGCGCCGAATACATCATGTCCGGCGGAAATTACAACGTGATCCTTTGTGAGCGCGGAATCCGTACTTTCGAGACCTACACGCGCAACACGCTCGATATCGCCGCCATTCCGGTGATCAAGAAGCTTTCTCACCTGCCGATTCTGGCTGACCCTTCGCACGGGACGGGCCGTCGGGACAAGGTTTCGCCCATGGCTCGCGCTGCGGTTGCCGCAGGAGCAGACGGTTTGCTGCTGGAAGTGCACAACGACCCCGAACATGCGCTCTCCGACGGCGCGCAGTCGCTCCACTTTGAACAGTTCGAGCAGTTGATGGCCGAACTGCGCATGATCGCGCCCGCCGTCGGCCGCAGTATCGCCGCGTGATGGCTCCGTTTTTCTCGCGCATTGCCGTCCTTGGCACGGGATTGATTGGCGGTTCGTTTGCGCTTGCTGCGCGCCGGGCTGGTCCCGGCGTCCGAATCGTCGGTTGGGACAAGCCGAGCGTGCTCGACCGCGCGCTCGAGTTGCGCGTTGTCGATGAAGCGGAACCAGAGCTAGCGGCCGCCCTCAAAGGCGCGGACCTTGTTTACATCGCCTTGCCGGTCGGCCTCGCAATCGAACGCCTGCCGGAGATCGCCCGCCACGTCTCCGTGAACGCGCTCGTCACCGATGCTTGCAGCACTAAGCGCGCGGTTTGCGCAACGGCCGCCAAATGCTTCTCGAATGAAGTCGTTTTTCTAGGCGGCCACCCCATGGCCGGCAGCGAGCTATCGGGCATTGATGGCGCCGACGCAACGCTATTCGAGGGTGCAAAATACGCGCTCATTACAGGCGAAGACGGCTCGATTTCGAGCGAGCAGATGAGTCGCGTGGGGCAGGCCGATGCGCGCGTTGCCAATTTCGTGGGCCTCATCAACGCGGTCGGCGCGCGTCCGGTGTGGCTCGACGCAGCTACGCATGACCGTGCCGCGGCCTTTGTGTCGCACCTGCCGCAATTGGTATCGATAGCGCTTGCGGGCGTCACGCGCGAGGCGACTGATCAAACGGGTTTGCCGCTTACGCTGGCGGGACGGGGATTGCGTGACGCGCTGCGGCTGGCGGGCAGCCCTTACTCCGTCTGGCGGGATATTGTGCTCACCAATACGGATAATCTGGATGTGGCGCTGGACCGGCTTTCTCAGGCAATCGAGCACCTGCGCGCGCATCTGCGGCAGCGCGAACTGGAAGAGGAGTTTTCCGCCGCCAATGACGTCTATAAACTGCTTCACAATTTGCGTTAGAGTGTGCGTTAGAGCGGAGGATTAGGGAACCAGATGGACAAGACAGTTGTTAGTGCGGACGTGGCCGTCAAGCGCATTCCTGAAGGCGCCTCGATCATGATGGGAGGCTTCGGTGTTTGCGGCATTCCGGAAAACCTGATTGCCGCGCTCAGGAGGGCGGGGACGAAGAACATCACCGCGATCTCGAACAATCCCGGCACCTCGGAATTCGGCATCGGATTCTTGCTGCAGACAAAGCAAGTGCGCAAGATGGTGGCGTCTTACGTGGGAGAAAATAAGTTGTTCGAGCAACTCGTAATGAATGGCGAAGTCGAACTTGAGCTTAATCCGCAGGGAACGCTGGCAGAACGAATCCGCTCGGGCGGAGCCGGAATCCCGGCCTTCTATACTCCGACGGGCTACGGAACCATGATCGCGGAAGGAAAAGAGACAAAGGAGTTTGGCGGCAGGATGTACGTGCTGGAAAAAGCTCTGCGGGCTGATTTCGCATTTATCAAGGCCTGGAAGGGCGATCGCTGGGGCAATCTGATGTACCGGAAGACGGCGCGAAACTACAATCCGGTGATGGCTACGGCCGCAGATTACGTGATTGCCGAAGTCGAAGAATTGGTGGAACTCGGGGGCATCCCTCCCGACCAGGTGCATACGCCCGGCATTTATGTGAACGCTATTTTTCAGGGGTCGAACTACGAGAAGCGAATCGAGAAGCGCACGGTTCGACGTCGTGTGGCGGTGTAATTCTCGGAACAGAGGGAAAGATGAAAGCAAGTGAAGTCGACAAGCGCGAATTGATTGCGCGCCGTGTAGCGCAGGAGTTGCGTGACGGATTCACCGTGAACTTAGGTATCGGGATGCCCACCCTCGTCGCCAACTACATTCCGGCGGGCACAGAAGTCATCTTCCAGTCTGAAAACGGGATGCTGGGCATGGGCCCTTATCCGCTGGAAGGTGAAGAAGATGCCGACTTGGTGAACGCCGGCAAGGAAACCGTGACCGAGATTCCTGGCAGTAGTTATTTTTCGAGCTCCGATTCGTTCGCCATGATTCGCGGAGGCCACGTCGACCTAACGGTTCTGGGCGGCCTTCAGGTGGATGAAAAAGGCAATCTGGCCAACTGGGCGGTTCCCGGAAGAATGCTCAAGGGAATGGGCGGGGCCATGGACTTGGTCTCGGGCGCAAAGAGAGTGATCATCGCCATGGAGCACACCAGCAAGGACGGCAAGCCCAAGATCATGCGCGAATGTACTTTGCCCCTCACCGGAGTGGGGGTGGTTGATCTCATTGTTACTGAATTGGCCGTGATCGAAGTCACGCCAGACGGGCTCGTGTTGCGCGAAATTGCAGAAGACGTGACACCCGAAACCATCCAGAAGTTAACGGAAGCGCGATTGCGCGTTGCGCCAGACCTGAAAAAGATCGCGCTCTAAGGCAAATACGTGGAATTGCACTCGATAGTAATTCTCAGCCTGCACACGCCACGGGAGAAGGTGTGGGGTGAACTGGTATCCCTGAATACGGCTGGCGTGACCCTGCGCGGCATGGACCTGAATTCGTTTGATGATTTCGTGCATCAGGTTTTGCATCCCGAAGGCGACCGCGTAGGCCTGCCTACGCTTTTCTTCCCCATGCAACGCGTGGAGCGGATTGCACTGGACGAACCTAGCGGCTCGATACCCTCCTTTTCTGATATATTCGAACGAAAGGTGGGCCGTTCGCTGAAAGATTATCTCGAACTGTTCGCCTGACCTGTCCGAAAACTTCCACTCTATGGCTAGTCGCATTCTGACGGTTCCCAACCAGCTTACGTTCCTGCGCCTGGGTTTCCTGCCGCTCTTCATCATTCTGGTTTTTTACCGGCGCTACAGTTGGGCTTTGGCGATTTTGATCCTCGCAGGACTCACCGACACCATGGACGGCATGCTGGCGCGAACGCTCAATCAAAAGACGAGTCTGGGCGCCTATCTCGATCCGATTGCAGATAAGCTTTTGATCTCCTCTTCATTCGTGGTGCTTGCTCTCAATGGCCAAATTCGCTGGTGGCTGACGATCCTGGTGCTGGGACGCGACGTCCTGATCCTTACAACCGCGGCGGTGATCCTGCTCACGGCCGGCTATCGTTCATTTCCTCCCTCCATTTACGGCAAGCTGACCACGACGCTGCAGATCATTCTTGTGTTTACGGTGCTGGCCGCGGCGGTGTTTCACCACCCGGTATTCCTCCTGGCGCGGAGACTATTGGTTTACGTTGTCGCCGGCTTTACGGTCTTCTCCGGGTTTCATTACAGTGTGGTTGTGGCGCGGCGATTAAGCCATGAAACCCCGGAGCCGTCGTAATCGCGCGATGCGAACGTTCGGAGGCTTCAGCCGAGGCCGATGGACGAACTGAAGTAATTCACCAGCATCAATGCGAAGCTCGTGAGGACGGCGAATCCTGTGGTCCAGCCAAGCGCATAAGCGCGGCGGCGCTCGACAACATCGGCGGGCTGGCGGTCCGCCATTACTTTTCCAAGCAGAAAGCCGGCAACAAATCCGCCGATATGGGCGTAATTATCGATCCCCGGCATCAGTATGCCCAGGACCACGATGTACGCGAGCCAGTAGAGCAATTGGCTCCGCAGCATGCGCATGCCAATGCTGTGACGCCCCGTTGTAAGCGCAAGCAATAAGCCCACCAGCCCAAGCAGCGAGCCGGAAGCTCCCACGCTGAAATGCCCTGTCGTGGAACTCAAGACATAGCCGGCCACGCCCGTCACGATAAATACGAAGAGAAAGCGTGCAGATCCGTAGAGTTCTTCAATGGTGGGTCCCAGATCCATCAGCACCCACATGTTGAAACCGAGGTGCAGCAGGCTGCCGTGCAGGAAGATCGCAGTGATCAGCCTCCAGGGCTGCACGAGGTCGAATGGGCCGGAAAGGCCCATTCGGAACAGCACGGCGCCATTGATCCCGCCAAGCCCAAATAAGGCCCCTAAGCCTCCGCTGGGCGCCGCGAAGCCGCTGCGTTTAATTGTGATCAGCAAGCTCACCCCGTAAAGAATGCAGCAGAGTCCCAGAATGCCGTAAGTGACCGGCGAGGTCTGTGGCAAAACCTTGCCCAGGGAGCGGCTGGCAGCAGCCAGCGAGAAGGTCAGACTCGCGCCGCACTGATGACAACGACCGGAACTCGAACCCACCAGCGTTCCGCAAGCCGGGCACAATCGCGGGCGGGCAACGGGGGGCTGTCTGTGAAAAAGGGACGCAATTTGATTGCGCCAGCGATCAATTTTATAGCGCCAACGAACGGGAAGCTGCACACGGTCTCCTTGCGGCCTGACGAGACGCCTGTCTATAATACGAAAAATATCATCGGGACGCGAAAGCGCATCTGTTCCGGACGAGGCTGGCATGCCTACTTTCGAAGACTTCGGACGCAAGCTGGACCGCGAAATCGAACGGTTAAGGGAGTTGACGGAGAAAAAGATCACCCCGGCGGCACGTAACAAAACCGCGCAATCCCTAAGGCGAATGTCCGAAAAGCTGGCCCAAATGGCCGCGGATATAGAAGCGAAAGTTGAACCTAAAGCGGATTCACGCTGACCGGCTCGATCCCTTCGAAACTACCCTCTTTCGGCATTGTCATCTCTACCTGTTGATTTTGGTCCTTTTTGGCGCGGCAGGTTGTGGCCATAAGCCCGCGAGTGCGGGTATCCCCGCCCCGCCATCGGCCCCAAGCGCGGGCGCTGGCCCTGAAGAAAAGGCTGTCCCGCCGGGTACCTATGTCGAACGGGGTGTCGCTTCATGGTATGGTGCGCCGTTTCACGGACGGCAATCCTCGAGCGGTGAGATTTTCGACATGAACAGATTCGTTGCCGCGCACCGCACGCTGCCCTTCGGAAGCATCGTGCGAGTGACCAATCTGAATAACGGCAAGCATACGGATGTGCGTATCATCGATCGCGGTCCCTTTGTTGGAGGCCGGGTGATCGATTTATCCTTGGCCGCTGCTAACGCCATCGATATGGTCGGAACCGGGGTGGCGCCGGTGCGCCTGGAGCTCATATCGAGTCCATCACCGCTCGCGGGTGCCTTCTCGGTTCAAGTGGGGGCATTTCAGCAGCGCAAGAACGCGGACCGGCTCCGAGCTGATTTGAGCCGGCGCTACCCCGTGTTCGTGCAGGATTTTGCGGCGCCGGCGGGACGCTTCTACCGTGTGCGTGTGGGGCGGCTGGCGACGCCACAAGCGGCGGAGAGGTTTGCGGCTCAACTCAACCGCGAGCGCGGCTTCCACAATGCGTTCGTAGTGAGATTGGACGGGCTGCAATAAGCGGCACAGTCGATGCTTTCAGTTTAGTTTCAACGTTGTCATCCCGAGCGAGCGGTGCGAGCGAGGGATCTGCTTTTTAGAATTGCGTTGATTCGATTGATCTGTAAGGAGGCTTGCGCCGATGGATGACTGCATCTTTTGCAAGATCGGCAAACGCGAATTGCCGGCAAAATTGGTCTATGAGGATCCCGAGCTTTTTGCTTTCGAGGACATTGCCCCGCAAGCTCCCACGCATATCCTGATCTGTCCGCGTAAACATGTGGCGACACTGACCGATTCGAAAGAAGAGGATGGGGCCTTGTTTGGGCGTGCGCTGCTGCTCGCGAGCCGTTTAGCTGCCGACCGCAAGCTGACGCCAGGATATCGAGTGGTAGTGAACAACGGACGCGGCGCTGGGCAAACCGTCTTCCACGTGCATTTCCATCTGCTCGGCGGCCGCGATTTCCGCTGGCCTCCTGGCTAACCTCGCAAAACCGCTTATTGTCATCCTGACCCGGCGGATTCGAGGACTTTCTCGGCGGGGCCGCCCTGGGTTAACTCCTCTAAAGAGTTGCGCGCTCGATCAAGCTTCCGGTCGGCGTCGGAATAGCTTTGCTGCGCGTTGCGCAGATGGGTTCCGAGCTTCTCATACACGTCGCCGAAGGTGTCCATCTGTTTTTTCAAGCCGCTTAGGCTCGCGAGCAGCCTTTTGGCGTTCTCTTCGATTTGAATCCCTTGCAGGCCCAAGAAAATAATCTTGAGGTGAGCAAAAAGGGTGCTCGGTGAGACGGGAACGACGCACCTCGTTCGGCAATATTCGTCGAGAGGTGTTCCCTTCGCGTCTGCGGAACGCAGGAGTTCGTAGTAAACGCCTTCCGAGGGCACGAACATCAAGGCAATGTCGAGAGTCTCTTCCCCCGGCAGAATATATTTTTTGGCAATCGAGTCGGCGTGACCCCGCACGGCATTGGCAAAGTCTTTGCGGCAGTCCTCGCCTTGCTCCAGAAGCCTCCGATAGCCATCAAGAGGAAATTTGGAGTCGATGGGCAAGAGCCGGTCGCTCAAGCGCACCACGGCATCGACAACCTCTCCGGTCGAAAATCGGAATTGCGTTTCGTAACTGGCTCTGGGCAGCGTATCCGCGAGAATGCGATCGAGGGCGACTTCGCCCAGGGTGCCGCGCGTTTTCGCCCCGCCGAGCACGTCTTCGATTTGTTTGGCCGCCGCCGAAAGCTCGTGGCCTGCCTGCTGCACTTCACCGAGCTGCTGCCGGATGGTGCCCAGCATTTGTGTGGAAGCCTGCAGCTGTTCCGAGACGGCTTTTTGCGCGCCGCTGGCAATTGTGCCGACCGAGGCCATGCCGCTTTGCACCTGCTGTGTGACTTGCCCCAACTGCGCGCCCAGCGATTGAGCCAGCTGGCCGATTTGCGCGGCAGTAGCCTGGGACTGTGCAGCCAGCAAAGATTGCATTTCCTTACGAAGCGCCTCGCTCTGCGCGCTGGCCAGGTCCCGTCCCCTGAGCGCCACGAAGATCCCGAACGCACCGAGGACGGCGATGACTGCGGCTGCGATCCATCCGATCATGCCTTGCTACTTTATCGCGAATGGGGCGAGGCGCAAGCGATCTAATGCGAAGCTGTGTGGAAACTTTCTCAGGCCCTGTGGTAAACGCAGTGGGAGCCCGCGAGGACAAGCGATTAACGGCTTAATCGTCGCGCTTAGTCGAGCAGTTTGTTGATGCGGCGGCGGAGTTTCTCGCGGTCGTCCTCTTTCATGTGTACGAACTCGATGCCGCAACCTTTGGTGCTGATGCTTCGCACGACAGCTGTCGCGCGGATCTTCTC
>Ga0210394_10001896_pt1 | contig 30970 bp, 29 predicted proteins | sample IncBWC12MmetaG_FD_160121 | JGI IMG/M metagenome (GOLD analysis project Ga0210394, IMG submission 160121) | Forest soil microbial communities from Barre Woods Harvard Forest LTER site, Petersham, Massachusetts, United States - Inc-BW-C-12-M | ecosystem: Environmental > Terrestrial > Soil >... | reverse complement strand
GATCAGCACTTCTTCGTAGTAGGACCGGTTGAAGATTCCGATCCGCCCGCGTTCCGGCAGCGCACGCGTGGTGCGCCAGAGAAAATCGTGCTGGAGTTCGGCGGCGCTTGGATGCTTGAAGCTGAAGACCTGGCAGCCTTGCGGGTTGACCCCGGACATCACGTTCTTGATGGCGCCATCTTTCCCCGCCGCATCCATCGCCTGAAAGATCAGCAAGAGCGCGTAGCGATTCGATGCGTACAGAAGCTGCTGCAGCGAGTTCAGTTGCCCAACGTGCTCGGCCAGCAGATTCTGATAATGCTCCTTCGACTTGTACAGCGGCGCCACCCTGGTCGGCCACTTGCGCAGGTTCACCCCGCGTCGCTCTCGCACACGAAACGTGTTTGAGGTGATCTGCATTCGAATCCTTTCGGTGTCCCTGACCCTTCGAAGGTGATCTCACTTTGGCGCCGCTACCGAGCCGGCGTAGAACACCTGGCACTTTCTGCCAAGAAGAAGGTCGCTCCCCTTCCTCAGTATCCTGAGGGCCGGCCCGGCGGCGGATTTGAGGACGTTCGGATTGTCCACCACCGGACTCTGAAAGCTGCCTCGTATTTTCTGCCGTACCTTGGCGCAACCGTTTGCGTCGATCAGCGCCATGGTCACGTCATTGAACCGGTCGTCGACGAAGTCGAGCCCTCCCTGAAGGGCGACCCGGTTCTCCCTGGTCGCCATCGCCACGTCCTGAGCCTGCGCCACGCCTTGCTCGACGTTCCAGTCGGAGACCAGCGTGCGGATCTGGCTGCTGCCCTCGGTTCCCTGAAAGTTGCTCGCAAAGTTGTACCCTTTCGTGACCGCCAGCGCGAGCGGCCCCGCAAAGAAGAAGGCACCCACATCCACAAGGTTGAAGTTCTGGCTGGACTCGAATCGGGAGAACGCCCGATCCAGATCGGTGCCGCTGACCGTGAGGTCCTTGCCCCGAAGCGAGAGCTGTCCTCGCGCCGTCTGCCGCATCTTCTTGACGGTCTCGCCTTGCATCGACAGGCTCAGGGAGAAATCCATCCGCCCCGTTGCGACCGCCTTGGGCGACAGCGCTTTGAAGAATTCCTCGATGGGGAATTGCGGCAGAGCGTAGTGGATGTGGTAACTGGGGAAACTATCCGAAAAGTCCGCCTGGATACTCCCTGATCCCTGCGTTCCGAAGACATGCATCGTGACCGGCTTCAGATCGAAAAGCCCATTTTTGGCGTCGGCGGAGAGCTTCAGGTCCAACACTGTGAAGCTCGAAGCACGGACCTGTCCGCAAGCAATTTCCGCGGTGAATGAAAGGTCCTTCATGAGATTCGCGCGTTTGCCGCTCGAAAGGCTCAGACGCGGCGCGTTCAGGCGGCAGTCCGCGACCTCGAATCCTTCTCCGGATTGCCTGTCCGCGTAGACGAGGGTCCCTTCCGAAACGGAAACGTTTGGCCAATCCAGGGCGGGCAACGATGCTTCGCTTGCTGCCGGGTTCTCGAGGTTGTAGCGGCCGTCTTGGCCCCTCTCGATGGCGATCCTGGGGCCTTTCAGTGCGAACTTCTCAATCAGAACGTTGCGTCCGAGCAGAGAAAGCGGATCGATCCCAAGGCCGACCTCCTTCGCGAATGCGACCTCCACTCCCCGGTTAAGAACGTGCACGTCTTCGAGGGTGATGAGCAAGGCCGGGAAGATATCGAGTTTCACACGGCCGCCAATGCTGACTTCCATCCCCAGAGCTCCCGAAGCGGTCGCTACCAACCGGGCCTTGTCGACGTTGGCCCTTACCAGAAGAAACAGGCCCGCTCCGACAAGGAAGAAGAAACCACCGAGACCGATGGCGGCGAAAAGGATGATCCTGGATGATCTTGACATGGGCTTCGCGCATCGAACCGATGGTCCGGATCAACCGGGTACGTCCGCCACGCCAGCGAACGGGACTGTCAGGGCGGAGCGGCGGTCACGGCTAACCAACGGTTACACGATGAACTGGCGGGTTTGGATTGTTGAAAAACCGGCCTCGAGTCCGTTAAAACCGAGGCCGATCCGCGCCGGCGTGCGGCAGGCGCTGAACACGTCCGGATGAGCGGTGTATGCGCTTTGAAACCGGGAATCAATCATCCTTCTTGACTTGAAGCGTGCTCGTGACCGACGTTACGCCTTCGGTTGCGCGCGCAATTGAAACGGCCTTGTCTGCTTCCTGCTGACTCCGGACACTTCCGCTCAGAACCACGGCGCCCTTGGCGTCGGTGTCGACTCCGACGTGTGCCAGGCTGCCCATGTGCTCATCGGCGAGCTTGGCCTTGACTTTGATCGTTATGACCGAGTCGGCGACAAAGGTCATTGGGTGCGCGCGATCCGAGTCCGGATCGCCGGCAAAGGCGGCCCAGGGAGCCAGAACAACGGTGAGCACGAAGCAACTTGATGCCATTGTGATCTTCATGATGTGTCTTTTCAGATATCCAGGTGCGAGATTTTCATGATCGACCGTTTGCCCGAGACCATCTGTTCGCTGGCACACACACGCCGTGGGCAGGCGCAATACGGCTCACCGGTCAGACCACGGCCAGCGGCAATCGCGAATCGCTCCGCGCCCGGCGCTCGATCAACCCCAGCCCAGCCCCAGCGAGACATTGCTTGGATGGGTCGCTGCCCGCTCGGTCGCTGAACCCGCGCCGATCGGCCTCGGTGAACCGTGGATGCATCGCGCAAACGCGACTCTGTGCGTTACCGCACAGACGGCGCGCCAGGGCGCGGCTACAGTGAAACGAAGTGGCAGCCCTACGGGGTGGTCACGGTTAGGGGGAGGAATGAATACGTTTTGTCACGCCCGAACATCGGTAGGTGGCGTACCGGTAAACAAGTACAGCGACCTGCAGGATGGCGGTATCCATGCCATGCAGGCGTTTGGCCCCAACCATCAACCCGGGAAGGGACCCCATGGCTCTGAACCGTGAATCCACTATCGCCAAGCAATTTCCGCAGTCCGACCAGGAGCGCGTGATGCTGGACGTCGTGTTGACCAAGCTGCGGCGACCGGTGAATGGGACCGTTAACGCGACACCGCAGAGCGTGGGCGCCGAGACATCGCATCACAGTGCGTCGCGGGAGGCCATCATCAAGCTGCTCAACGAATCTCTGGCCACCGAGCTGATTTGCGTACTGCGCTACAAGCGCCACCACTTTATCGCGGATGGCTTGGCGATGCCGAAGATCGCCGAAGAGTTTCTGGGATATGCGAACGAGGAGTTGCTTCATGCGGACCAACTCGCCCGACGCATCGTGCAACTTGGCGGTGAACCCGATTTTTCGCCGTTCTCGCTGATCCAGCACTACGCTGCGTATGACGATTCGGTGGACCTGAAAGTGATGATCAGAGCTGACCTGATTGCCGAGAACGCGGTGATTGATAACTACTGCAAGATCCTCACGCTAATCGGGGACAGCGACTTGACCACGCGACGCCTGGTCGAAGGCATCCTGATTGACGAAATGGAGCACGCCGAGGAGCTTCGAGACTTGATCACCGACTAAGGCTCCATGCCTTCGCCTACCCTAAACTAGCGAGGTGCGCCGCGCTCCGCAGTCTGTGCGGTAGCGGACAAAAGCGATACCATCAACCACCGGCTAGAAAAGGACACTCTGGAAGAGGACCCCGACGGCGGTTGTTTCCGGGTCTGGATGCACTTCGGAGTTTGCAGATGGCCTTGACCGCCGATCCAAAAAAGAACCAGCTGCTCGCCGCGCTCCCCAGCGCCGAATGGCAGCGCTGGTTGCCGCAGCTGGAACCCGTGGAGCTGCCGCTCGGCAAGGTGCTCTACGAGTCCGGTAACAAGCTGACCCATGTGTACTTTCCGACCACGTCAATCATCTCGCTGCTGTACGTGATGGAGGACGGGGCCTCGGCCGAGATCGCAGTCGTCGGGCACGAAGGGATCGTCGGCATCTCGCTGTTCATGGGGGGCGAGTCCACGCCCAGCCGCGCGGTGGTACAAAGCGCCGGGCAGGGGTTTCGGCTGAAGGCGAACGTGATGATGCAGGAGTTCAACCGGGCCGGGCCGGTGCTGCACCTTCTGCTGCGCTACACACAGGCCCTGATAACCCAGATGGCGCAGACGGCGGTGTGCAATCGTCACCACTCGCTGGATCAGCAGCTGTGCCGCTGGCTGCTGCTGAGCCTGGACCGTCTGCCGTCTGACGAACTGGTGATGACGCAGGAGCTGATCGCCAACATGCTGGGGGTACGCCGCGAAGGCGTCACCGAGGCGGCCGGTCAGCTGCAGCAGGCCGGGCTGATCCAATACCGGCGCGGCCACATCACGGTGGTGGACCGCAAGAGGCTCGAACAGCGCGCCTGCGAGTGCTACGGCGTGGTCAGGAAGGAGTACGCGCGGCTGCTCCCCGAGAAGTTCGCGACGTAGTCTGCGACGCGACGATTGTTTCACCAGCGAACCACACTGAACCGCGAGTCGACTGATACCACGCCAACCGCGCCGCCGCGGATGCGCGCCGCGGACAGACGACCGGTCGCAATCTCTTTAACGTCAATCTGATTGGCGCCGCCTCGCACCTGAGGCTCCGGCACCAAGATGACGAATTCGTCCCCACCAAATCGACGGGTGCTGTTCGACGTTCGGATGCAGCTATGTGCGATGGCGAACAGACTGCCCGTCGCCTTGCACCCAGACTCCCGATGGGCACAGGTTCAGCGGGCAGCCATTCGAAACCAAGGACTGTAGCCACGATTCACCGCGCAGCCGGGCGTTTCGACCGATGTTGGACGCGTGCCCATTGCTGGTCAGCTGACTAACGATGTCGCAAAAGGGAGGCGGATGAGAAGCATTCATCCATCTATGACTTCAACACGCTCAGAGAATGCGAGGTATCACCAATGGACAAGCTCTTTGGAGCAGGTATCACCGGCAACGATACAAAAAAAATTGGGTCCATGAAGAATCTCAGCTTATTTCTTCTCGTCGCCGCATTCACTTATGGCCCGATGGCCACGGCCCAGCAACAGACCACTGTATTCCTCGGACAGGCCGGAAGCTTCGGAGTTCTGGCCGGCACCACGGTCACCAACACCGGGCCTACCGTCATCAACGGGAATCTTGGGGTTTGGCCAGGAACTGCGATCACTGGGTTCGGGCCCGGAGTCGTGAACGGAACGGAAGACGCAGGCGATGTTGTTGCACAGCACGCTCAAGCCTCCCTGAACATCGCCTATAACGACGCCGCTGCACGGACGTCGGTAGACATAGTCGGCCTGGCAGGAGATTTGGGCGGGCGGACCCTCACCCCTGGCTTGTACAAATCCACTTCCACTCTTGCGATAACGGGGACTCTCACCCTGGAGGGCAGCGGAGTTTACATCTTCCAGATTGCGTCCGGACTGACGGTTAGCACGGGCGGCACGGTTGTCCTGAGTGGTGGCGCGACTTCTGACAACGTCTTTTGGCAGGTTGGCAGTTCAGCCACGCTCGGAACGACGGCTGATTTCAAGGGAACCATATTAGCGCTCACTTCCATCTCGCTTGCCACGGATGCAAAGCTGGATGGCAGGGCACTGGCTCAACATGGCGCGGTTACATTAGATACCAATACTGTGACAATCCCGCTCGGAGCCGTGCTGGTAGTACCGCTCCCACCACCACCACCACATCATCGTGGGGGCTAACACGAATCTCGAGGTTTGTCGGCGCCCGACCAACGCCACCCTTCGGGGTGGCGTTGGTGCTGGCGCTGCCGTTCCTGCTGGATGGAGTTCAAGCTCGGGCAGTCCGGTGTGACCGTCGCGATGTGGGGCAAGGCGCTTCTTCTCGCGCTGTGCCTTGCGTGCGTCGGCTCCCAAGCCCAATCGGCCTCGCCCGATGCGTTGCGCGCGCGTTTCGCTGCCGTGCGCGCGCATACCCTCAGCAACATCTTCGATCGCCCCCTCTATCTGCAATCGAGCGAGTCGTCGGACTTGCTGCAGGGCGAAATATTTGCCGTCGTCGACTACAACTACGACGATATGCGCCACGTGCTGGTGCATGCCGACCACTGGTGCGGCATTCTCATCCTGCACCTTAACGTGAAGTATTGCCGTGCATCAAGCACCGCTGGGCATGAGGCCCTGGACGTGGGCATCGGAAGGAAGGTCGATCAGCCGCTCTGGGCCGTTAACTGGGTGCTGTTCGCGTATCACGTCGACAGTGCCAGCAACGAATACTTCTCTGTCGTGCTGCAAGCACCGACCGGGCCCATGAGCACGAGAGATCTTCGCATCTTGATGGAGGCCGTGCCGTTCGAGGATCATCGATCGCTTCTGCATATGACCTACGCCTACTCCTATGGCCAGGCGGCACGGTGGGCAATGCGGGGCTACCTGGCCACGATCGGAAGCGCCAAGCTCGGCTTCAGCATCGTCGGCCGGAGTGCCGACGGACAAGTGATTCGCGCCGGTGGCCCGCGCGGCGTGCTCGAGCGCAACACCATGCGCTACTACCTCGCCGTCGAGGCCTATCTTGCGGCCCTCAGGCTGCCTGCTTCGCAGCAGTTTGAACAGAGCTTGCAGGATTGGTTCACGGCGACCGAACGTTATCCGCAGCAGCTCCATGAGATTGAACGCACCGCCTATATCGATATGAAGCTGCGCGAGCTACGCCGTCAGGAGACGGACGACCCGCCGGCGCACGTGAACTGAGGCAGGCGGCGCCCGGCCGATCTGGCCGATCAGAAGCGCTGTGCTCCTGGGTCGGACGGGTGCTCAATTTCGACCTGATCGTGTGCGTCGAAGTAAAAGACCGTCTGCCGGTGATCGCCGGCGCCGAGCGCGACGGACTTCTTCTGCACAAGGGCATTTTTTTACGCTTCGATCTGGTACCTGCCGGCTGGAAGATTACGTCTCATTGTCGGTTGAGTCCAAGGAACCGGATCAACGCTTGATCCGGAAAATCTACCTTCCTTGATTCGACCAGGTTAGTCGCGTCACAAGATGAAGTCTGTGCGTTGTCGTACATAAATCGGGCGCATACCCTGGCGCGCGGCGCTCTCCGGAACATGGAGGACTCGAAGAAAGGCGCCGGACTTGAGCGGGTCGTTGCACCCGCGCCGCTCGCGGCGGTCGATCCGTGCTCGGTGCTATTGATAGGTGCGCTGGCGAACAGAAAGAGCCATCGATCCGGTGGACCATGACACCAATGATCGGCGGCCGAGTTGGGCGTCTGAATCAAGTGGAGGTATCCGATGAAAACGATTCACAGTTTCGCATCCAGTGCCGTGATCGCGTTGCTGGTCGCCCTTCCAGGCTGCCAGAGGCAGGAGGGCCCGGCCGAGCACGCTGGGCGGGAAGTCGACAAGGCGGTAGAAAAGACCGGACAGCAGATAGAGAAGTCGGGCGAACGCATACAGGACGCCGCAAGGGATGCAAACAAATAGTCACCGCGCGCGGCACCCGTTTCATCGGTGCATCGCGTTTCGAACGCAAGGATGCGATCGCTGTTGCTCCGCCGCTCAACCTTAACCGAAAGGGTCAGATGCCATGCTTTATACGATTGCTCTCGTCTTGCTTATCCTGTGGGCCTTAGGGCTGGTCACCGCGTACACGATGGGTGGCTTCATCCATGTACTTCTCGTGGTCGCCATCGTGATGGTTCTGCTGAGAGTCATCAGCGGACGCGCGGTCGTGTGACCTTCAAGTGTCGCTGAGGTCGATCGACGTTGCCGTCGGTCAATGAAGCGGCGCACGCGCTTTGCCGGCCGGCATCCAGGTCAAGCTCCATGCGGACGCTTATCAGCATTGCGGCGCTGCTCGGCGCGGCGGTGTCGCTGGAAACTCCCTGTCGCGCGCAGAGCTGCACGCAGGTTCGCCTGGCTGATCCCGACCCGACAGGCGACACGCGCGGGTCCCTCGCATGGTTCACCGAGGGTCAAATGCGCCTGGCGGCGCGCGCTTCGGTCGCCTGGAAATTGGCCGTGCCCAGCGCCTGCAATGGTCCGATCGGCGTGGCCGTTGAACCTGCGGTTGTCCCAATGATGCCCCTCATTCCGGTGGTGCAGCACGGCTTTGGGCACTACGCTGAGCTGCGGCTGAAGGGTACCGACGTTCTGATTGCCGGCGACAGCCTGACGCTGCGGGCCGGCAGCGATCTTCACTTTCTCCTGCAGGGGACAGGGGACGCCGATTGGGCTGGCGCCGCCGCAGCTCTGGCCGGCTGGAGATCACGGGCGGAAGTGCGCTGGGCGCGACCGACAGCGATTGGCGAGTTTTCCTTTACGTGCCGTGCCGACCGTAAAGGCGACCAATTCAGCCGCGGCCAGGTCCAGGCACTCTGGTCGATACGGTTGTGAGGTGGGCGGGGACCGGCTACGCAATGGGCTATGTGTTCGAGCGTACAGAATTACTGGACCAAGCCAGCGACAATGCTGGTTCGGATGCCGGCCAATCACCTGATGGCACTGACACTTGACTTCACACGGAGAACACTCATGAAGCGAATTGACTGTCTGTTCAACCCGGCAGCCGCACGGGTCTTTGCGGCGGGAGTGCTCGTTGCGACGATTTCGCTGGTTTCAGGACCGGTTATTGCGGTCGAATCCACAAGCACCAAACCCATCGAAGTGCGCATTCATGACATGCATGCCAAGCTTGCAATCACAGCCGAGCAGGAAGGCCAGTGGAAGCAGGTCGCCCAGGTGATGCGGGACAACGAATTGGCGCTTGAGCCACTCGTCAAAGACAGAAAAACAAATGCCAACACGATGACCGCCATCGATGATCTGAAATCCTATGCCGCGATCACCGACGCGCATTCGGAAGGGATCAAGAAATTCACAACGGCCTTTGAAACGTTGTATGACAACATGTCAGGGCCGCAGAAAAAGGATGCCGATGCGTTGTTTCGCAAGGGCTCCCAGAAGACGCCGAAGGTCAAATCACCGCAGTAATCAAGGGCGCGCCCATATGGCCAGGTTCGTGCCTTGAATTTGGCAAGCGCCTCATGCACCCTACAAACGGAAACTCATCATGAAGACGACGACAATGCGGTCCAGAATTTCTCCGCCACGGCACGGCACGGCGCTGCTTGCGCTGATTGCGGTGTGCGGCCTAGCCGGTACCAGCATGATGCCGGCGCATGCGGAGGGTAACGACCAGCGCGATGAACATCAGGACAGGGGCAACCACAAGGACCAGGGGCATGAGGACCGGGACCGGGGGCATCAGGACCAGAGGCGTGGCGATCGGGACCGGCGCGGATATGAGCAGCCCCGCTATTACCCGCAACCGGTCTACGCGCCGCCAGCGGTTTATTATCCACCACAGCAATCAGCCGGCATCAGTCTGTTTCTGCCGCTCGATATTCATATTCGCTAGGCACCTGCGACCTGGATCGGCTCGCCCAGGTCCTCCGTGAAACTGTGAGCGGCTGACTCCCCGAATCGCCTGGATCGGCTGTTGCGCTCCACCGGAAGGTGGTCGGTGCAATCTATAAGCATGGCTGCTAAAGTAAAGCATGTTCGTAGCCGCATCACCGCCGAGCATCGCTGATGCTCTTGACATCGCCTACCTCTTGAAAGTCGTGCAACAATCGGTACACAGATAGCTCGGCCATACGGTATGAGGGACCCTTGGCTGTTCAGCATCGCTGTACTGGTAGTGCTGGCTACTCCTGGGCCCACGAATACCCTTCTACTGACCTCCGGGGCTACGGTCGGAGTCTATCGCTCGTTACCGCTCCTGTTCGCGGAGCTGGCCGGCTACAACATCAGTATTTTAGTAATTGGCCATGTGTTTGGCCCGACCATTTCAGCCACGCCAGTTGCGCAGATTGCGCTCCGAATCGGAGCCGGAATCTACCTGCTAACAATGGCTGCAAGACTGTGGCGCTCGAGGTTGCGAGGTACAGAATTACCCGTTTCGTTTCGCGACGTCTTTATGACCACGCTTCTTAACCCGAAGGCACTCTTGTTTGCGCTGCTCATCATCCCGCTTGCTGATCCAAAGGCGCCTATTTTCTTGGCTGGATTTTCTGCCATTCTCGTTTTCGTAGGGTCCGTTTGGCTTGTCGTCGGGGCGATAGCGGGAAGAATGATCCAACAGAAGTGGTCTTTGCTGATACCGAAGACAGCCGCTCTGACGCTTTTGGTATTTGCCTCTGTCTTGATCGGATCCGCGTTGCTCGCATGACGAGCGCGATTGCGCCGGAGACGATGGCAGGCAGGACGGCAGAACTCTTCATCTTGCCCGCACACGTTGGCGCGGGGCGGCCCTAAGTGCTCCAGCGAACGGACGCGACCCGGTGACGCACGTAAGTTCAAACTCGGAAACAAACAGCGGCCCATTTTGGTGAGGGGCCTGAAAATCGAATCGACGATGCTGTTGGTCTCTTAGCCCGAAACCTTGTCATGTGGCCGATTCTGGCCTTGAATCAAGCTTCCGGATCCGTCAATGAACCACAAGGAAATGACATGTCCAAACTGATGATTGCGCTGTTTATCGCTGGCGGCCTGGGTTTCGCCGGTTCCGGCATTGCGCAGACGAATGCGCCCACCGCTGCACCAACGGTGCCGGATGCCGCACCAACGCCGACGTCGCGCGGCAGCTATGACACGGCACCCGGGGACAAAGCCCGTATTGCCTCGGATGAAGCAGCCGCGATCGCCAAGTGCGATTTGTACTCGGGGCCGGCGAAGGAGACGTGCATCACCAACGCGAAGGGCCTACAAGACATGCCGCTCGACAAGTGCGACGGATTTGCGGGAGCGGCGAAGGACTCATGTTTGGGCAACGCGAAGCCGCACCCGGAAAAAGGCAACTAACAAGAACGTAGCGCGCGCGCCCGACCATGGTCGATGTGCCATCACCTCAATGGCGCCCGGGTCGGGCCGACGGTGGTTTTGGTTAACGAGGGCGTCGCCGGGAATCTGTCGTCGACGACATTGCAGGACGATGCCTATGCCTTCGTCTTCGACCAGCAGGGGCCGATGGCTAGTCTGAGCATCGAAGGCACGAAGATCTCGCGCATCAAGCGCTGACCTGGGCAGGCAGGCGGAAGCGATTCGAAACTTCAGGGCCGCATGGGTCTCTTATGTGCGCTAACGAACTGACGCCCAAATCCTGTTACGGCACATTTAATCGATCGTCGGTAACCGTGCCCCGGCCGTTTCGGGCGCTCTTCGGGAGAGGTCAATGAAACAAACGAAGAATCCTCATGCCATGGCCACGAATGGCAATGGTTCGGCGCAGAAAGAGCCCCTCGGCGCCAGCGTGGTCTCGCTGGAGAACGTCGACCTCACGCTGGAAGAGATGATCGCCATCGCTGCCTATTTTCGCGCCGAACTGCGGGGCTTTGCGCCAGGAGATGAACTGGCCGACTGGTTCCAGGCGGAAGCGGAGTACAAGAGTCGCTCTAACCGGAATATGAACTGACATCTGTCGCACTGGAGCGTCGCCGGGTCAGTTCTGAAGCATCCGCGTCGAAATCCGAGCTCTGGATGATCTAGGCCGTTGCGCGATGCAAATTCAAGAAGGTCTGCCCTATCCTTGTGGAGCGTCGTGGGACGGTAACGGCACCAATTTCGCACTGTTCTCTGGCCACGCCACCCATGTCGAGTTATGTCTATTCGATTCGAGCGGTGAGCATGAAATCGGCCGGCACGCCCTGTCGGAATATACCAATCAAGTCTTTCATGGTTACCTGCCAGGCGTCGGACCGGGCGCGTACTACGGCTATCGCGTGCATGGTCCTTACGAGCCGGAGGCCGGGCATCGCTTCAACCCGAACAAGTTGCTGCTCGACCCCTACGCCGTGGCGCACGCTGGCCTTTTGAAATGGGATCCAGCGTGTTTTGGCTATCAATTTGAATCGGGCGACGATCTGACGTTTGATAAGAGAGACAGCGCGCCGTTCATTCCAAAATGCGTGGTCGTCGATCCGAACTTCGACTGGAAGGGCCAGCCGCGCAGGAAGATAACCGCCTGGGATCGCACGATCATTTACGAAACACACCTGCGTGGCCACACCATGCTGCACCCCGAAGTGCCGCCTGAATTGCGAGGCACTTACGCAGGATTCGGGACGCAGGCGATCATCGACTACGTCAAGTCATTAGGCATCACGACCGTAGAACTGATGCCGATTCATACTTTCGTTCATGATCAGCATCTGCTGGATCGATCACTGCGAAATTATTGGGGCTACAACAGCATCGGGTTCTTTGCGCCCCATCCGGGCTACGCCGCCGACGTCCCCAACAGTCTGCGCGAGTTCAAAGAGATGGTGGCGCGGTTTCACGACGCCGGACTCGAGATCATCCTGGACGTGGTCTACAACCACACGGCAGAGGGCAATGAAAAGGGTCCGACGTTGTCGTTCAAAGGCATCGACAACGCCAGCTACTACCGGCTATTGCCCGAGCAGCGGCGCCACTACATCAACGACACCGGCACGGGAAACACCCTGAACCTGAGTCATGTGCGTGTCATTCAGATGGTGACCGACTCGCTGCGCTACTGGGCGCAGGAGATGCACGTCGATGGTTTTCGCTTCGACCTCGGCACGATTCTGGCGCGGGAGCCGAATGGGTTTGACGGCCAGAGCGGTTTTCTCAAGGCAGTATGCCAGGACCCGGTGCTCGGCGCGCTCAAGCTCATTACTGAGCCCTGGGATTGCGGTCCGGGCGGCTATCAAGTCGGCGGCTTCCCGCCCGGGTGGTCGGAGTGGAATGATCAGTATCGAGATGCGGTGCGCGGCTACTGGAATGGCTCGACGACGGCCGAGGCGCTGGCTCCGGCACTGTGCGCATCAGGCAATATCTTCAACAATCGGGGCCGGCGGCCCTGGGCCAGCGTAAATTTTGTCACGGCGCACGATGGATTCACGCTAAACGACCTGGTGAGCTTCGACGGCAAGCGCAACGAAGCCAACGGCGAGGACAATCGGGACGGCACCGACAACAACCATTCCTGGAACTGCGGTGCCGAGGGTCCGACCGGCGACGCCGCGATCCAGGGCTTGCGGCAGCGGCAAATGCGCAACTGTCTGGCAACCTTGCTGCTTTCGCAGGGAACGCCCATGCTGCTCGGTGGCGACGAATTCGGTCGCAGCCAGCGTGGCAACAACAATGGCTACTGCCAGGACAATGCGATCAGCTGGTTTGACTGGAATGTCGACGCACCGGGACGCCAACAAATCGAGTTCGTGCGCAAACTGACGTCACTGCGAAACAAGTATCCGGTTCTGCGCCGAACACGCTTCCTGAGCATTGAATACGATCCGGAATTTGGCATCAGGGACGTGACGTGGATCGACTCCATGGGACTGGCGCTGCGCGCACAGGACTGGCCGGCGCACAGGTGCTTCGGCATGCTGATCGACGGACGCGCCCAGACTCAGGGCGCGCATGTGCCGGGTCACGAAACCACGGTCTTGATCATTTTCAATTCACATCACGAGGACGTGTCGTTTGCGCTGCCGGAGTGCCTTGGCGGTCGAGGGTGGAATCGGCTGCTCGACACCGACACGCCAGCGGCTGTCGAATCGCTCCATCACTTCGGCGATCAATACGTCGTTGTGGCGCGTTCCTTTGTGCTGTTCGAGTTGCAGACGGATCCGGAAGTCGCTTCGCTTCCGGACAGCGCCGAGACGTCGCAGACGCCGCTGCTGGCGGCGACGCAGCTGCTGCGACGACGGCATCGCATGCGCTTCGGGGCCGAGGTACAGGGCGATAACAGCGTACGGTTCAATATCTGGGCGCCAGCACAAAAGAGTCTTCGTATAGCGATTGATGGCGCCGCACCGCTGCCGCTGCACGCCGGCGCCGACGGATGGCATGAGCTTACAAGCGCTGTGGCGCATCCGGGCTCGCGATACCGTTTTCTGCTGGCCGATGACACCGCGGTGCCGGATCCGGCTTCTCGCTTTCAACCCGAGGATGTTCACGGTCCCAGCGAGGTGATTGACCCGATTGCCTACCGTTGGAGCGACGCGCGGTGGGCCGGCAGGCCTTGGATCGAGGCCGTCGTTTATGAGCTGCACGTCGGCACGTTCACGCCGGAGGGCACTTTTCGCGCCGCCATCGGCCGGCTCGAGCATCTGGCCACCCTCGGCATTACAGCCATCGAGCTGATGCCCGTCGCAGATTTCCCCGGACGGCGCAACTGGGGCTACGACGGCGTATTGCCGTTCGCGCCCGACGCGAGCTATGGCCGGCCGGAAGACCTGAAAGCCCTGGTGGAGGCCGCCCATGAAAAAGGCCTGATGGTCTTGCTGGACGTCGTTTACAACCACTTCGGCCCGGATGGCAATTGCCTGGCGCGTTACGCGCCGCAGTTTTTCACGGAACGTCACCAGACGCCTTGGGGTAATGGCATCAACTTCGACGGCGAAGGCAGCGGCCCGGTGCGCGAGTTCTTCATCGACAACGCGCTCTACTGGCTGGAGGAATTCCATCTGGACGGGCTCAGGCTTGATGCGGTGCATGCCATCGCCGACGACAGCCCGCTGCATATTCTCGAGGACCTGGCACGGCAGGTGCACGAACGCGTCCGCCACCGACCGGTACATCTGTTGCTCGAGAATGAGAACAATGAGGCCCGCTGGCTGACGCGCAGCGAGTCAGGCGTGCCGCAGCTGTACACCGCGCAATGGAACGACGATGTGCATCACGTGTTGCACGTCGCCGCCACGGGCGAAAACGAGGGCTACTACGTCGACTACCTGCCGCTCGCCAATCTGCTGGGCCGCGCGCTGGCCGAGGGCTTCGCCTTTCAGGGCGGACTGACCAAGCATCGCGGCAACGCGCGCGGGGAGCCAAGCGCGGAGTTGCCCGCCACGGCCTTCGTCGCCTTCATTCAAAATCATGATCAGATCGGCAACCGCGCCTTGGGTGAGCGCATTGCCACGCTCGTACCGGCGCCTGTTGCGCGCGCGATTGCCGCGGTCTACCTGCTCTTGCCCCAGACACCGATGCTATTCATGGGCGAGGAGTGGGGCAGCGTTGAGCCGTTCGCATTCTTCTGTGATTTTGGCGCCGAGCTCGCGCAAGCGGTACGGCAAGGCCGTCGGTCGGAATTCGCCGAATTTGCGGCGTTTCGTTCCGAGGCCAAGCGCGAACGTATCCCGGATCCTCAGGCAGAGGCTACCTTCGCCGGCGCCAAGCTCGACTGGTCGAAGCTCGACAGTCCGGCTCACGGCGCCGTACTGAAGTGGTACCGCGACGCATTGGCCGCGCGGCGCTCGCATATCCAGCCACTGCTACCCGGACTGACTGGCAAACACGCGCGCTACACCAAGCTGGGCGAAGGTGCTGTGGCCGTATCCTGGGACACTTCGGCCGGCACGCTGATGCTGGCGGCAAATCTGGCGGCGACCGCCACGGGCGGCTTTCCGCGTCAGTCGGGTGAACCGATCTGGCGGGAAGGCGACCTCGGCGACGGCAGCCGCCTGGGCCCCTGGGCCGTGCGCTGGAGCCTGCGGCGCAGCCCAGAAGCATGATTCCGCGCGCCACCTATCGGCTGCAGTTCCACAAGAACTTCGGTTTCGATGATGCGGCCGCTTTGGCGCCCTATCTGGCGCAACTCGGTGTGAGTCACCTGTACGCGTCGCCGCTCTTCAAGGCACGTCCCGGCAGTCTGCATGGCTACGACATCGTCGATCATTCGCAGCTCAATCCCGAACTCGGCGATGAGGCCTCGTTCCGACGCATGAGTGCTGCGCTGAAGCTGCAGCGACTCGGACAGATTCTCGATTTGGTCCCGAATCACATGGGTGTGGGCGTGGCCGACAATCCGCTGTGGCTCGATGTCCTCGAATGGGGTCAGGAGTCGGCATACGCCGGCTGGTTCGACATCGAATGGGACCCCGATCGCCGTTACTTGCACGAGAAGGTGCTCGTACCTCTGCTTGGCGCCCAGTACGGCGTGGAACTCGAGAAGGGAAAACTGCAGCTCAAGTTTGACGACGTCGCCGGGACACTCGCCGTATGGGCCTACGACACGCACAAACTGCCGATCTGGCCACTGCATTATGGGCGTGTACTCGGTAACGGTCATGCACACCTCGAAAGGCTCGGCGATGCGTTTTCCTGGCTCACGGTTCAACGCCCGCAGATCGTACGACGCGCCGCCGACCTCAAGTCGGAGCTCGCGCAATGCGCAAGAACGCACGCCGACGTGCGCGAGGCACTTCATGCCGCGGTCAATCGCTTCGAAGGCAAGGAGGGCGACGCCACCAGTTGGCAAGCACTGCACGATCTGATTCAGGACCAGCACTGGCGCGTCGCGCATTTCCGGGTCGCTGCCGACGATATCAATTACCGTCGGTTCTTCGACATCAACGAACTGGCCGGGCTGCGAATCGAACTGCCGGAGGTTTTCGACCACGTGCATCGAAAGGTCCTGCAGTGGCTTGGCGACGGTACCGTGGACGGACTACGCATCGACCACATCGACGGATTGCAGAATCCACAGGCGTATCTGCGGCGCCTGCGCGCGCGCATTTCTGCCGAAGCGCCCGGGCGACCCATTTATATCGTCGTCGAGAAGATCCTGGCACCGCACGAGCGGCTTCGCGAGGAATGGCCGGTTGAAGGCACCACCGGCTATGACTTTGCGAACCTGGTGCTCGGCGTGCTGATCGATTCAACCTCCGAACAAAGGTTCACCGAGATCTATGCCGAGTTTGTGGGTGAACAGCGCACCTTCGGTTCGCTGGTGCGAGAATGCAAATTGCGCATCATGGATGGTGAATTGGCTGGCGAACTGAATGTACTGGCGCGCGACGTGGCGCGCCTGGCTCGCCAGAATCCACGCACTGCCGACTTCACCGACAATCTGCTGCGCCACGCGCTCAAGGAACTGATCGCCTGTTTTCCTGTATACCGCACTTACATCGATGACGAAGGCACCGTCACCGACAGCGATCGTCGTGACATTGAATGGGGGTTGGCGCACGCGCGCAGCGGCGACCTGGAACGCGATCCGAGCGTGTTTGATTTTCTCGAACAACTGCTCGGCGGCGCAATGTGGCAGCCGCGAAGCGGCTTCAGCCGCCAATCCGCGCTCGCATGTGTAATGCGGCTGCAGCAGTACAGCGGACCAGTCATGGCAAAGGGGCTCGAGGATACCGCCTTTTACCGTTACCAGCGCTTCCTGGCGCTCAACGAGGTGGGTGGTGCGCCCGAGCGCTTCGGTGGTTCATTGGCGGCCTTTCACAAGGCAAACGCTCAGCGCGCGCATAGTCTGCCGCATGCAATGCTGGCAACGTCTACGCACGACACCAAGCGCGGCGAAGACGCGCGCGCGCGCCTTGCGGCATTGTCCGAGTTGCCGGACGAGTGGAAACGGGTGACGCTCAGTTGCAGTCGGATTCTGCGCGGACCGCCTGGTGGCACGGGCGCGGAGCCGACGCCGGACCTGAACGACGAATACCTGTTCTATCAAATGCTGCTTGGCAGTTGGCCGGCGGATCTGTTGCGCCCCGAGCAGTTGGACGCTGACTCGTTGCAGCCGTACGCGCAGCGATTGCGGCAAGCGATGCGTAAATCGCTGCGGGAAGCTCGCGTGCACTCCACCTGGGCGATTCCGAACGTTGCTTACGAGGAGGCCACCTTGGCCTTCGTCGATACAGCCCTCCTGTCGAGCCGATCGGCGGTGTTTTTGGCTGCGTTCTTGCCATTTGCGGGCCGTATTGCCGCGCTGGGTGCGCATAACAGTTTGCTGCAAACGGTGATCAAGCTTACCGCGCCAGGATTGCCGGACATCTACCAGGGAGCCGAGATGTGGGATCTGAGCCTGGTCGATCCAGATAATCGCCAACCAGTGGATTACGCGCTGAGGCGGCGCCTGCTCGATGAGGTAGAGACCGCTCTCGAGCTTGATCGGCGCGCCGCCATGCGCAGCTTTTTCGCGAACTGGCAGGATGCGCGGATCAAGCTTGCCACATTGACAACGCTACTCAAATACCGGCGACAATCAGAGGAGTTGTTTGCGGCCGGCGATTATCAGAATTTGGAGGCGCGTGGCACACAGGCCGATTGCGTGTGCGCCTTTGCGCGCCAACATACGGGCCAGGTATTGCTGAGCCTGACGGCGCGCTTCCCGTACCGACTGGAGCGCACCAGCTTCAACGCCGACAGCATGATAGTGCTGCCCGAGGCGCTGCGGAGCCAAGCCTGGCGGGATCTTCTGACCGGACGCGAGCACACCAGCCGCGAGGGGGGCCTGTCGACTCAGAGGGTGTTTGCCGATCTGCCGGCGGCCGTGCTGATTTCTCATTAAGGTAGCCACCGCTCGAGTTCCAGTATGGCGCGCGGCGGGAGTTCAGGTTTGCGCTGAGAGACGCTCGACGTTTTTCGCCAGGTTGAGATACGCCGGGAGCCGCAGACTGGCCAGACGCGGTTTGGGCGCGGGGACGAACTGGAGGCGCTGCAGCGTCCGCGCGACGCGCTGCGGTGTGCCAAGATCGGCCCATCCGCAAGCCGGTGCCGTTCTGACCCGGAATAGTGATTCGGCGCCCTGCACGATAGCGCGCGAAAAATCCATCATGGGCAGGCGTTCGTACAGAGCATCGAGCGCGCGCGAGCGTTCGTCATGGTGACGGTGCCATGCAAGAACGGCCGTCATTTCCGCCACGATCTGCGGCATGCGGCCTCGCGTGAGCGCGAGCAGGGTTTGCGCGTGCGCCATGAATATGAAACTGTTCCAGACCGCGCCTAGCGAGATGAGGTCACGCGCTGCGGCGGCGGAGGGCTTTTCGACGAACTGCGTGACGCGGCAGGTATGGCCATCGATCGGATCTCCGGGGACGATGTAACCGACGTCGGGATCGGCGGCGTCTGGTTCAATACCGACCAGCGTGACACTGTCGCGATCGCGATTGAGGAGCGTCGTAGCCGTGCGCACGGTTTCAGCGAGCAACGCCTCGTCGCGCACGTAGTGATCGGCGGGCAAGAACAGGATGCGTGCAAGTGAATCACGCTCGAGAATATGCAGCAGACAGAGCAACACACCGTTGGCTGTCCCGCAGTTGCGTGGCTGCACGATGACATTCTTCGCTAGCAGCGACCGCAGCAGATGCCGCCAATGGAGCTCGTGCTTGCGCGCGACGATCACGCAAACCTGCGCCCGCGGCACGATGCGTCGAGCTCGCTGCAGGGTTTGCTGCAGCAGCGTCCGGCCCCCGTTCAGCGAGCAGAACTGTTTCGGCACGACCTCGCCGCGCTCGTCTGTCGTGAGGGTCGAAAGCCGCGTGCCATCGCCGGCTGCAAGTACGACCGCCCAGGTCCCGCCTCGCGCGCTCATAGAGTCACTCCATATCGGTTAAGGGTTCGAGGCATTCTCGTATAACCCGCAGCGGCGTTCTGTGCGGTGACTTACATAGTCGGACCTGCATTGCGTCCGTGCGCGGCGCCGAGGGCGGAAAACAATTCGGCGTTCGGTCCTGCGCGCGCAGCTACATCCATCTGCTTCGTGCCGGTCGCTTGTGATTGGGCGAAATGGACATTGGGTCTTCGATCGAGCGAATCGACGATGGGCTCTCGTCCGGGCTTGGAGGGGCGGCTGGGGCTGGCAGTGCCGCCGACCTCGACGCAAGAACTACCCCAAGCAGACCGAGCCCCAAGAGCATCTGCACCGCCACGCAAACCCAGATGCAACGCTCCTTGAATGGCAGATGGGCAAACGGCAATCGGCGTGAGTTCATCAGCGTCGGAATCGTTGTCGGAAAATCCGGCTTCAGCGGGCCGGTACAACTAAGGTAGGCAGGACCCTGTGAGTCGTCTGTTCGATAACGTACATAGCATCGTTTAGCCCGCTGACCGGGTCAGCGGTGTCATGGCGCTATTTCGCGGTGCCGGACCCTGAAGGCGGATGAAAAAATCCGATTTCGACCTCGATCCCGTTCATCGCCAAGCCGGCCTGCGGTTCGTGGTGCGTAAGCACTCTGTGCGCTATCGCACACATGAGGTATGCTGGGATTGTCAGAAAGCGTGAGCCGGACGCCTGGGTTCCGGCCAATTTGCCAGGCGATTCAGATGGTTGCGATAAAGCTTGCCGCAGATCCGAAGACGAACGGTCTGCTTGCCGCCCTGCCCGAAGAGGAATATCAGCGCTGGCACCCAAAGTTGGAAATTGTTGGACTGCCGCTGGGCAAGGTGCTTTATGAGTCGGGAGGGCGACTGTCCCACGTTTACTTTCCGACCACGTCGATTGTCTCGCTGCTGTACGTGATGCAAGACGGATCTTCCGCCGAGATCGCCTTGGTCGGCCACGAGGGCATCGTCGGCATATCGCTGTTCATGGGAGGTGAATCAACCCCCAGCCGCGCGGTGGTCCAAAGCGCCGGGACGGCATTTCGCTTGCCGGCGAACGTGTTGTTGCCGGCGTTCAACCAGAACGGTCCCGTTTTACACCTGTTGTTGCGCTATACGCAGGCGCTAATCACGCAAATGGCACAAACCGCCGTTTGCAATCGCCACCATTCCTTGGATCAACAACTGTGCCGCTGGCTGCTGTTGAGCGTGGACCGGCTTCCGAGTCACGATCTAGTCATGACCCAGGGGCTGATCGCGGACATGCTGGGGGTGCGTCGCGAGGGCGTCACGGAGGCGGCTGGCAAGCTGCAGGAGGCCGGGCTGATCCAGTACCGACGTGGCCGCATCAAGGTGCTCGACCGTGATCGGCTCGAGCAGCGGACCTGCGAGTGCTACGCCGTGGTCAAGAAGGAGTACGACCGGCTGCTTCCGGGGAGGTTGGCAACTTAAGCTGTCACGCCGCAAGTCCATTGCGCGGCCGTTCCGTACAGCGCTGCTGCCGTTTCGTTACGCCCGCCGGCTGGGTGCGCCAATGCACAGACCGGGGCTGGAGGCGCAAGGTAAGTTGGGACGCTGCGGGATCGACTCCGAAGGCCGTCGCGCGGACCTACGTGACTGGAACCAAAGATGAACATGACCCTGAGTCTGGCCCCGATCGTTTCGCTTATCGCCGGGATACTGATCCTTGTGGTTCCGCGTTTGCTGAACTATATCGTCGCAATCTATTTGATCGTCATCGGGCTGCTCGGACTGTTCGGCACGGGAACCTTGCACCTGAGGTGAGCCCGAGCCCTTTCGGACTGGTTCTGCTGAAGGAATTTGCTATGTTGGGTAACGCACGGACGCCGGATCCAGCCGGGCTCAAACTGACGCCATGATGCTGAATCCAGGGGGCTGGCATCCGATCGGATGCCAGCCCGGTTTCCCACGCGGCTTCGCCTGTCAGAGGCAGGCTGTGCTCGCGCTGGCCCGGCAAAGATAATGCTGCTTGACGTAGGTTCCAAAGCCGGAGGTCGGCGTGCCGGCGGCATCAGCAATAAGGACATTGTCGGCGTTTTGCCAGACATCCCAGGCCCAGGCCAGATAGCTCACTCCATTTTGATCGGCCCAGGGAAGCAGGTTGGCCGCAAACGGTGCGCTGGCCGTGCCGGCTGCATTGTGGTCGCCGAACTCTGTGATGACGACCGGGAAGCCGGCGGCGAGTACGCCCTGTACCTGGGTCCAGATCCCCGGAGCAAGGTCCGGCTGCGCGTAGGCCGCGGTGCCGAAGGTGGTCCCGTAGGCGGGGTACGCGTGCCAGACGGCGCCGAGCTGGTTGCTCGGATCGGTCGGCTTGTTCGCCAGCCACTGGCTCAGATCCTTGGCCCAATCGACACCGGAGACCAGGATCACGTTGGTCGAGCCGGTGGCCCGGATCGCGTCGACCATCTGCTGCATCCCGGCACTTTGCCAGTTCAGGACGACCTGGTACGGAGTGCCGGCGGTTACAAACTGGGTTTCGGTACCACCAGACAGAAGAGCCGCCCAGCTGGTCTGGGTCGAAGCGAGCCAGTACAGATAGGGTTCGTTGAATGTCTCAAAGACGACGTTTGGATACCCCTTGAATGCCGTTGCGACCTGGGTCCAGAACGTCAGCGAGTTGGCGGCGTCAGCCATCGGGTTCTGTCCCATCGGGCAGTTGTTGGCCGGGGCAGTCCAGTGCAGATCGATGATGACGTACAGCCCGGCGCTGGTGGCGTCGGCGACCGACTTCGCTACGGTCGCTTGATAGTTCGCACCCGGATCAGGATTCAGCGTCGCCCCAACCGTGCCTCGGGCGCCCCCGGCATCGATGCAGGGATAGCCGAGCCAGGACGCCTCGTTCAAAGGCAGTCGCACCACGTTGGCCTGCCAGGTTTTGATCGTATTCCAGTTCGGGGTCGCGTCGCCGGTCTGTCCCCCCCAGGGGTTGGTAGGACTCCATCCCTGGATCGCGACCGATTCGAGTCCGCTGACGTTGACGCCACGCAGCTGTACCACGTTGCCCGCAGCGTCGGTCAATGTATTGCCGTGCACCTTCAGAGCCAGAGCCGCGCTGCCGGAACTTGGCGGCGCTGGCGGGATCGGGATCGACGCCGAGCCCGAACTGCTGGAGGGCGCGGGCGTGGCCGAGGGGGCCGTGCCGCTCTGACCGCCGCCGCCGCACGCGGAAACCAGGACGAGCGGCGTCAGCACCTGCGCCACGAATCGGGACATGCTTGATGAGAAGCGGCTTTGGGATGTCATTTCGATTTGTGAAGCTCCATGTTGAAAGTCGCGTAACCGGGATGGTCGCCGGGGTTCGGAACGCCAAATCCTTCGTGAAAGGCCTCTAAGACCGTCTCAGTGCAACGTACCTTTGCTGCGGAGGTCGACACCGGCTTGAAGCAGGTGCGGTTGCGGTCGTCCAGCCGAAACTGGCATTCACCCTGACGCGGTCGGCATGACTCACCGTGAAGGTGAATACCGATCCGGAAGCTATCGTGTTACTGCGTGCGGATACCCGTGTGAGACTGCGGTGGCCCAGATCGCCGACCGGTGGGTGAGACGAAACAATAAGTCCAAGCGTCGGTTGCCCGCAACGGACCGGGAAGACTAGCGTTCGCTAGCTGATTTGCGCAGTGCGCTCAGGCGTATGGATGAGTGCGTCCAGGCCCGGATCGTGGCGCGGTGCTTTGCTGGATTCGAATACGGCGTGCCGGCCGTTCCCCGGCCTCGTATATCGCCGAAGGAGCGTTGTGCGCTGCGCAGGTGTTGTAGTCAGAGTGATCTTGCTTTGGACGATATTGACCGGCAGTGCGAGCGCTGCGCCTGCGCCGGATTGGCCCGAATGGAACGATTTCGTCGCCCGCTTCGTGCAGGCTGACGGTCGCGTGATCGACCTGACGTTCGAACGCAAGAGCACATCCGAAGGTCAGGCGTACGGCCTTTTCTTCGCCCTGGTTGCGAATCAACGGGCGCAATTCGACACGCTGCTGAAATGGACGTCCGACAATCTGGCTTCCGGGGAACTGGGTGACAGGCTGCCCGCATGGTTATGGGGCTTGCGCAAGGACGGGACTTGGGGTGTCAAGGACGAGAATTCAGCCTCCGATGCGGACCTGTGGATGTCGTACGCCCTCCTCGAGGCTGCGCGATTGTGGAACGCTCCTGCGTATGCCGTGGTGGGGCGAAAGCTGCTGGCAAGAATCAGCCAGCGAGACGTTGCGGTGGCCGGAACCGCTGGTCCGGTCCTGTTACCGGGCCCCATCGGGTTTGCGCTCGACAAAGGGCGCTACCGCGTCAATCCGAGCTACCTGCCTGAATTCATGCTTCGCTACCTGGCGGCAACCGATCCGGCCGGGCCGTGGCGGCGAGTCTGGGACGGCTATGAACGGATGGCGCCAAAGGTCTTCAGCGCCGGAGTGGCTCCTGACCTCTTCGTCGTTGATTCGAGCGGGACTGTGATGTCAGACACCGAGCGTCAACCATCCGGAAGCTACGACGCCATTCGCGTATATCTGTGGGCCGGAATGTCCGGCTCCGGTCAGCGGCCGATGGTCGATATGCTCTCCGCCTATGGCCGTCTGATCCGCGCGGCGGGTGCGCCACCGGAGAAAGTCGACCCATTGACCGCCGTTGCGGTCAAGTCGGACTATTCGCCGATCGGCTATTCAGGCGCTGTATTGCCGTTCCTGGCTGCTCTGGGCGACAAGCCCGCGTTGGATGCGCAGCTCGAAAGGGTCCGTGCCGCGTTGCTGCGCGCACGGAACGGTGAGTCCACGAACTATTACGATCAGGTTTTGATCTTGTTTGGTAAAGGCTGGCTCGACGGCATTTACCGCTTTGACGACCGTGGCTTTCTGCAACCGAAGTGGGCGCGCTGACAACTAGCGTTGCTCGACGGCCGGGTCCGTGGGTTGTCGTAGGTGGATGCCCGGTCTCGGACGGCCGCGGGCTTTGTCGCAGTCCATCGCGATGTCCGACCGCCTGACGAGTTCATCAGCACAGTCGCAGCTGTCCAGCGGGTAGACGGCAAGCCCGATGCGCGCAGTCAAGGTAATCTCGGTGTCGTCGACAAGAAAAGGAATTTCAAGCTGAGCGCAGATTTTTTCCGCTGCTGCGACCGCGCTTTCGTGACTTTCCAGATCCGGCAGCAGGATGACGAATTCATCGCCGCCGGTCCGGCTGACGGTGTCGGTGATACGGACACAGGAAGAAAGGCGTGTGCCAACCTGCTGCAGCAGTTTGTCGCCGGCCGCGTGTCCAAGCGTGTCATTGATGTTCTTGAACTGATCCAGATCCAGAAAGAGCAGGGCCACCTGGCTGCGATGACGCTTCGCGCGGGCCGCGGCTTGCCTGATCCGGTCCGACAGCAAGCGGCGATTCGGAAGACCCGTCAGCTCGTCGTGATAGGCGAACTTCGCCGCCTGTGTCGCCAAATTGATGAGGCGTTGCACGTCCTTCTTCAACGTCGCTTCCTGCATCTGGAGTCTCGCGATACGTCGCAGTGCGGCCTCCAGCTTCTTCGCACTGCGTGCCCGACTGCGCGAGGCAATGGCGGCAGATGGTACAGCCCTTCCTTCCGGAGGCTGCGCCGAGCCTGCGGCGATATCGCGTTGAGTCGGTGGCTTCGCGCCTGAGCGCTGCGCGACCGAAGCGCGCCTGAATCCGTTCACGACCTGGGTCGGCATCCGTTTATCGCTCCAGCGCCATCGGCGGGTGGCCTCGCACTGCGCCAGGAAGCCGACGGCCCAAAAAGGTGGGACGGTACGGACAAGCAGGCACGCGTGTCCGTACGGTACCGCACATACACAACCATGACCGCGCAGGCTCGCAGCTGCATGCGACGGCGCCCGAGTCCGTCGGTGCAGCGTGACTGAATGGCTCAACCACGAGACAGACCTGCCTGTGTGCGATACCGAACAGACCGCACGAGCCGACGTGCTTAATTTGCGCTGGGCGGCGTTTATGGCATACCAAAACGAAAAATCGCGAAAAAATCCACTATGGAAGGAGGATTCTATGGCCCTCGATGGCGAGATCGGCATCGCGAGGCAATTCCCCGACCAGGAGCCACCGCTTCTTGACGACTCCGCCATCAACGCTCCCGAGCTCGACCGGGAGCAGGGGGGCACTACGCTGCTCTCGGGGTGCCAGGGCATCATCGAAATGCTCAACGATTCGCTGGCAACCGAGCTGGTTTGCGTGCTGCGCTACAAGCGCCATTATTTCACGGCACGCCAGTTGTTGGCACAGGAGATCGCCGATGAGTTCTTGGGATATGCCAACGAAGAGTCGGCCCACGCGGACCGGCTGGCGCATCGCATCGTGGAACTCGGCGGTAAACCCGACTTTTCGCCCGACTCGCTGTCACGCCGCAGTCGCGTCGCCTACGATGACTCTGCTGACCTGGCCGGGATGATCCAAGCCGACCTGATCGCTGAAAGGGCGGTCATTGAAACTTACCTGCAGATCATCAAGCTGATCGGCGACCAGGACTCGACGACCCGGCATCTGGTCGAAGACATTCTGACCGATGAGGAATATCACGCCGACGAGCTCAAAGATTTGGCGGCCAGCTGAACGCCCGCGCGTGAATATCGGCCCAGACTCGCTTGGCAGCGGCGGCGGTTTGCCGCTGAAAAACACGCGCAGCCTGTCGAGACACTGGAGCTGCTTACGCGGTGTTCTTCGCGCCATCTGTCTGCTAGCGCACAGAGTGGAACGGTTGAGGAGGTCATCGTTGCCGTGTGACAACACGGGCCGGAACAGGCAAACCGGGTCCACCATCGCGATGGCCGATCGACTGTTCGCAGCCGGCGTTGTGTTCGGTAGGCGACAGACGATTGCACAGGGTGCGGCTAGTTTGAAGTCCGTATTTGAAGGTTAGCCCGCGGATCTTCGCTTCCCGGCCACCCCGGCTGCCCGTTGCCGCGGCTCGGCTCCAAGCAACCTTGATCTGCTCGGCGCCGCTCTCGACTGCGTCCGGTGCGGCGGCGCGAGCGGGCCTGGGCAAGTAAGTGCCGACCAGGCGGTCGGGTAGGCGTAGGAGGAGGGACATTGCCAGCAACCCCATACCAGGACGATCGAGCGCTCGACGCGGCCCCGACCCGATTGGGCAGTGGCGAAACACTGAAGCGACTGCTGCGGGCGGTCGGCCATTCGCAGCCCGATGCGGAACCGGTCGGGCTGCGGCGGATGGCGGCTCACTTCCTGCGCTGTACCGCTCATCTGGAGACCTTTCGTGACTGGTTCGGCAATCCTGCCAATCCGGCCTTGCAGGAGGCGCTCGCATTGAGGCCTTCCCTGGTCACATGCGTCGTCCATCCCTACCTGAACGCGGACTGGGTGGCCGAGCGCAAGCTGCATGTTGTCAGCCAGCATTACGGCCTGCTCAGTTGGAGGTTCGGCTTCCTGCGCTTTGCCCCGCCGAGCTCGATTGTCCTGGCCGAGGTCGCCGAGTCCATCCAGATCCGCCTTGACAAGCCAGTCAAATTCGAGCACGAGGGCGAGATAACAATCAGCCTGTTCCGAGACGGCGTGCGCCTGTACTCGCTGGTTTTCACCCTGGGACAAATCGATTCGCAGCGTGTTGCCTATGCCGGCGCCCTGCAGGGGGTCAGCGGCGCCGATTCGCTCGAGATCTATCGCACGCTCACGCACCGCATGGACGGCTTGCGGCCACGCGACCTGGTGGTGACGGCGTTTCGCATGCTGTGCTGCTCCATGGGCGTCGGGCGCATTTTGGCCATCTCGGACCGCAAGCGCGTTTGCAGCAGCGCCTATTTCCAATCGAGCGCGCAGGTGCTCTCCAGCTATGACAGCGCCTGGATCGACAGCGGCGGGGTCGCGGGGGACGACGGGTTCTTCGAGCTGAACCCGACCACCGTGCATCGCTCGGCCGAAACGATCCCGTCCCGCAAGCGCGCGCAGTATCGCCGCCGCTACGCCATGCTCGACGCGATGTCGCAGCAGATCGACCATGCGGTCCGACATGCGCCCGGGCAGCACGCGGGATCCGCGCCCCACCGGTCGGGCAATTCGTAAGCGATTCATGGCTTTCGGCGAAGCCCGCGCGGTCTCGAAGAGTGGATCGTTTGAAAAGGTCCGGACCATGATCTACCGGCCGGAAATCGACGGTCTCAGAGCACTGGCGATCCTGCCCGTGATCTTCTTTCACGCCGGATTCAAGCCGTTTGGCGGCGGCTTCGTCGGCGTCGACGTGTTCTTCGTCATCAGCGGCTACCTCATTACATCCGTCATTCTTGCCGAGATCGGCGCAGGCACCTTCACCCTGGCCGGGTTCTATGAGCGAAGAGCGCGCCGTCTGCTTCCAGCCCTGTTTCTCGTCATGATGAGCTGCCTGCCGTTTGCCTGGTTCTGGATGCTGCCAATCGACATGGCAGCCTTTGCCAAGAGCCTGATGGCGGTCGCGGTATTCGCATCAAACTTTCTGTTCTGGAGCGAAAGCGGGTATTTCGATATCGCTGCCGACCTGAAGCCGCTGCTGCATACGTGGAGCCTGGCGGTCGAGGAGCAGTACTACCTGCTGTACCCGGCATTCCTGCTGCTGGCACTGCGTTTACGCCGCCGCTGGGCCGTCGGCCTGCTCTTGCTGATCGCACTGGTCAGCCTGGCGGTGGCGCAGTGGGGAGCATTGCATAAGCCAGCGGCGACCTTCTACCTGCTGCCGACGCGCGGGTGGGAGTTATTGATCGGCGCGATGGCCGGCTTTTATCTTTCGAACCGCGCGGCGCCGGCCAAAAATGGCCCGATGCGCCACTTGCCCGGCTTGATCGGCATCGCTCTGATCGTGTATGCCGTTTTCGCTTTTGACGCGAGCATGCCGTTCCCCGGCCTTTATGCTCTGGTCCCGACGACCGGTGCGGCGCTTGTGATCCTGTTCTCGACCCGACAAACCATGGTCGGCGCGCTGTTGGGCAGCTGGCCGCTGGTGGGCATCGGACTGATCAGCTACAGCGCGTATCTCTGGCATCAACCGCTGTTTGCATTCGCCCGCTATCGCAGCATCCACGAGCCGGATACCGTGCTGTTCCTGGAGCTGTCGTTGATCGCGCTGGCTCTTGCCTGGCTCAGCTGGAAGGTCGTCGAGAAGCCGTTCAGGGACCGGACGCAATTCACCAGGAGACAAATTGTCCGCTCCGCTCTGCTCGCAAGTGCCGGCTTTCTTGCAGCCGGATTTGCCGGCGTGAACAGCGGCTTCGCAAGCCGCACCGGTGCGCTCGCGGAAACCTTCGCGTCGATCGAGTCGATCAAGACGCTCAGGGACAGCCGCTGTCATACCAACCGGCGATCTGCCGACCAGATTGCTCAAGGTGACCTGTGTGTCCTGGGCCGGGGCAGCATCCCTTCGTTTGCAGTGATCGGGGATTCGCACGCGGGGGCGATATTCGAGGCGTTCAATGCCTATCCCGCGCGCGACCCGTTTGCCTTCTATGCCATTTCGGGCCCCCGCTGTGCTCCGCTGATGAACGACTTCCGGCTGGACCGATATGTCTCCGACGAATGTGTTGAAACGACACGACAGGCGTTCAGCAGAATACTGAAGTCCGACAACATCAGGGACGTCGTTTTGGTCGCCGAGTGGCCGCTGTATACCACCGGCTATCAGAAGGGCTTCAAGAATGAAGGCGACGGCAGGCAGGAGTCGGCTGCGCTGACAAAGGACAAAGCCGGCGGGTCGACGTCCGCCGCCGAAAACAGGATCGCCTTTGGGCGATCTCTGTCGTTAACGGTTGATACGCTGCGGCGCGCGCACAAGAACGTCGTCATCGTCACGTCCGTCCCGGAGTTCGAGACGCCGGTGATTCCCGCCATCACCAGGGGTGTTTTCTTCGACAAGTCGATCGAGCATATCGCGTCGTTCGCGCCGTTCATTACTGTCCCCGAGTATCTGGCCCGAAATGCCGAGGTGCTCGATGCCTTCAGGCACCTGAACGGCGTGCATTTCGTCGACGCACGTGGAATCTTTTGCGACCTGAGCGTATGCCGATCTGTGAGTAGCGATGGACGGATACTTTTCAGTGACGCCAGTCACGTGACGGAGTACGGTGCGCGATTGATCGTCAGCGAGGTGATGAGACGCGTCCTGATTCCAGGTGACCGGCCCAGGGAGCATCCTTGATCTCGGTTCGCTGCTTTGATTCCCTTGAGGCGGCTTCACATCTTCGACATGAGATCAATGCGCTCAACCGGCTTTCGGCGCGTCCCGATCCGTTCTCAACGTTCGAGTTCCTCCAGAATTTCCACACCCTTGACGAAGCCTGTCCCGACGGCCGGAGCCTGAGCCTGTGGTTCCTGACGGCCTTCCAGGCCGATCGACTGGTCGGCTACGCCGCTCTGAAAACGCTCGGGCACAGAATCTTGGGGCTGCAGACTCACACGCTGCGTTTCATGGTCGAGCACGACGGCGATCGACCTCACGTGGTGACCGCGCCCGAGCATCTGCCTGCGGTCAGTGAAGCGTTCTGCACCTACGCGCTGTCGCGCGGAAAGGAGTGGAGCCTGCTGGAGTTTCACCAGCAGGATAAAACCTCATAGCTGTTTCCACTGTCGCCCGTGTTCGATCCCAAGCGCTATCGAGTGCGCCAGTGGCCGAATCTCGAGAACTGCACGATTCAAATGCGCTGGGACACATTGCGCGACTACGCTGCAGCACTTCCCAAGAAGTTTCGCACCAACCTCAGGCGCCAGATGCGCTCTCTTTTCGAGCAGGGCGAGCTTGAGCTGCTCGGCTCTTCCGACCCGGAAGCGACGCCTGCATTGTTCGAACTGTACCGAAGCATCGAATCGCAGAGCTGGAAGTCGGGGGCGAAAGTCAACCTCGGCAGACATCCGGCCAGGGTGGCGTACATCAGAGGTCTGCTCGGCGCTCAGCAGCCGATGCGCATATCGGTCCAGGTGCTGTTGCTCGACCGACGGCCGATCGCAGGTCTGATCAGCGGCATATTCATGAACGGAATGTACGCGATTGATATCGTCTACGACCGCCGTCTGAGCCCAATGGCGCCCGGGTCGGCCATGCTTCTGATGGGAATGCGGAAGGCGATCGACGGCCATTGCGCTTTCTTCAACTTGCTTTCCGGATTTGCGTACTACAAGGTCCTCTGGCTGGCAGACGTCGTCGAGACTCGAGTCGTGCAGATCTATCGAGCCGGCCGGCTGCCATTCTGGCGCAGACAGTTCGGCGACGCGATTCGGCGGGCGATTCCGCCCAAGCACGGCGCCGAACCGGTGCGTTTCAATCCCCTGCGCCGCCGGGTCGGCGGGCGCGACGGCGATCCACCCTTGCCGGAAAGAGTTGATGGATTGCAGGTCCGGCCGGACGAACGCGTGCGCATCGATGGGCTGATCGCGCAGTCCGGCAAGGGAAACGTGGAGTTCCTGTCCGCTGACGCTCTGTCGGCGTTGATGCCATTCGACCTGCGCCGTTTACCGGACGGCGGTCAAGCCCAAGAGCCATGATCAGGCAGCAACGACCGGCTGCTGTGCCCTATGAACCGAGAGGATCGCAACTCCCAGCGCGCTGATCACCTCACCTGTCAGCAGGCCCATCAGCGCCCCGGCTGCCCCGAAGCGCAGCATGGCCCCGTAGCCGACGCCGAGCGACGCGATTGCGCAGAACAGCGTGAGCGAGGTCAGTGTGCGGAAGCGCCCCTGGGCGGCA
>Ga0210394_10001894_pt1 | contig 31025 bp, 29 predicted proteins | sample IncBWC12MmetaG_FD_160121 | JGI IMG/M metagenome (GOLD analysis project Ga0210394, IMG submission 160121) | Forest soil microbial communities from Barre Woods Harvard Forest LTER site, Petersham, Massachusetts, United States - Inc-BW-C-12-M | ecosystem: Environmental > Terrestrial > Soil >... | reverse complement strand
TCAAACGTCGGGGGGGCCAGCGGGCGAATACGGCACGATCACCCGGACCGGTCGGCTCGGATAGGATTGTGCCCTTGCGATGCCAGGGAAAAACGGCTGTGCGGCTGCACCGGCGGTCAAGTGCAGGAATTGACGGCGTGGAAGTTTCATCGCCTCAAGCTAGCCCAACGCCTCCACGCCTGAAAGGGCCGAGATGTTGCGGCCCCTGGATCATGCAATCGCCAGCTATGCCGCGCTCCGCTCAGGTTCATCGTGCCGTGCCAGCGCGAAAGCGACCGCGGCGTCGGCATGCAGCAGCGTCGAATCAAAGACCGGCAGATCGAAATGCTCCGGCCCTATCAGCAAGCCTATTTCCGTACAGCCCAGGATGACGCTGTCGGCGCCGGCAGCGGCAGCGGTCGCAACGATGTCAAGATACCGTTGGCGCGAGGTTTCACGGACCACGCCGCAGCACAATTCGTTGAAGATGATGTCGTGCACGGCGTTTCGGTCTTCGGCTGCCGGCACCATGGGCGAAAGCCCCTGCTTGTCGCGCAATTGCGCAAGATAAAAATCCTGCTCCATTGTGTAGCGGGTGGCGAGCAGCAGCGGCCGACGGCAGCCGGCGGAACTGACCGCCGCACCAGTGACATCGGTGATGTGCAGCACCGGAATGGATACCGCGCGCTGCACGGTATCGGCCAGCTTGTGCATGGTGTTGGTGCAGATCAGGACGCAATCGGCGCCTGCGTTTTCCAGGTTGCGCGCCAGATCTGCAAGTACGGCCCCGGCGCGGTCCCAGGCATCACGCTTCTGCAACTCCACAATGCCTTCGAAATCGACCGAGTGCATGATCACCTTGGCGGAATGCAAACCACCAAGACGCTCACGGATGCATTCGTTGATACGCCGGTAATAGACCGCGGTGCTTTCCCAACTCATCCCGCCCAATAGCCCGATCGTTCGCATTGCCTTCGCCCTTCTGTCTTGGTTTTGAGCCGAACACTCCGATGTAATCATACATTATTTTCTTGCTTTTGCAAGATTGTGAGCATGATTTTGCTCATTATGCATATTTTTGAGTATTATGTTGCTCTAAACAACAAAATTCAGCAATGGAATCAAGGGCAAGGACGAATGACGGCGACCTGGGCGATCCGAACTCAACGGGACAGCAACTTTGTGGTATTCCCGGCGATGCGACCTTCAGGCATCTGGTCAAGGCTGGTCCTCTTCCGATGAATTCACATCCACGGCGATTGATCGTCGGAATAACCGGCGCCTCCGGCGCCATCTACGGCGTTAGGCTGTTGCGCCTGCTCCAGCCGGCCGGCATCGAGACGCATCTGGTGATGAGCCGGTCGGCGAAGGTCACGCTGACCCAGGAACTGGATATCGGCGTCGCGGATGTTTCGGCGCTGGCCGATGTCGTCCACCAGGTCGACAATATCGGCGCCTCGATATCCAGCGGATCGTTCAGAACGCTGGGCATGGTGATCGCGCCCTGTTCGATGCGAAGCCTCGCCGAAATTGCCTCGGGCGTGACCTCGTCACTGGTCACACGCGCGGCCGATGTCGTGCTGAAGGAACGGCGGCGTCTGGTGCTGTTGGTCCGTGAAGCCCCGCTCCACCTCGGCCACCTGCGCTCGATGACTGCCGCCACCGAAATGGGTGCGATCGTCTATCCGCCGGTGCCGGCGTTCTATGCCCGCCCGGAAAACCTCGAGCAGATGGTCGACCATACGCTCGGGCGGGTGCTCGACCTGTTCGATATCGAGACCGAGGCGGTCAGCCGCTGGGGCGGATTGAATTCCATCAAGAACGGCGATTCATGAAACAGCCTCGTTCATGACACCGTCCCGCCCCGACCTGGAGGCTGACAGCTGGGCATTTGCCCTTCGCATCTATGCCCGGCCCGGGGTCGCGGATGCTTGCCTCAAGCTGCAAAACCGGGCGGGCGTCGATGTCATGATGTTTCTCATGGTCGCCTTCGCCGCCGCCAAGCATCGGATTTTGCTTACCGCTTCGGAAATCCGGGAGCTGGACGACGCCTGTCGCCCATGGCGCGAGCAGATCGTGCAGCCGCTGCGGGCCATCCGCTCGGGACTGAAGAGCGGGCCGTTGCCGGCTCCGAACAGCGAGACCGAACAATTCCGCTCCAGGGTGAAAGCCATCGAACTGACGGCCGAACGGCTGCAAAATCAGCTGCTTTCGGAATGCCTGCCGCTCAGGCCCGCGGAGCGCGAGGCAGTTGATCCCTCGGACCTCCGCATCGTTCTTTGCAGCGTCGCTACGCACTTTCTTGAAACGCGCGGGAGCGGGCAAATCGCGGAACTCCTGCCGTCGATCAACGAAATCGCCGAAGCGGTGGCGCAGGATACGCGCTAGCGATCCCCTTTCCCCGCCTCGCTGCGCTGAGCAAATTGCAGCGGCAGCGCAGTGGTGAACTTGATCTGCTCCATCGCGAAGCTCGAACTCACATCGCCCAGTTCGATTTTCTCGATCAGCCTCTTGTAGACCGCATCGTAACCGGCGATGTCGGGCACCACCGCGCGCAGGAGGTAATCGACGTCGCCACTCATCCGATAAAACTCCACGATTTCCGGTATAGCCATCACGACGGCGGTAAACTTCTTCACCCACGCCGCATTGTGCTGATTGGTGCGAACCGCAATAAAGACCGTGACGCCGACGTTCAGCTTCACCGGATCGAGCAAGGCGACCCGCTTGCGGATGAGGCCTTCTTCTTCGAGTTTCTGAATGCGACGCCAGCAGGGGGTCGGCGAAAGCCCGACCTTCTCGGCGATTTCAGCCACCTTCAGCGTCGCATCCTCCTGCAGGACCTGCAAAAGCGCGAGGTCGAGATCGTCCATGCGTCATCCCCGTCTCAAAACCAAGGCCGCAAATTTTTAACACAACACGCCCGCCTGCGGGAACACTATTGCGCCGCTACCCTCCAGAGTGCGAAATCCTTCCCCGAATGGGTGGGTTGCGAGGAATTCGGCTTGATATTGCGGCTCCTCTCAGCAAACTGCCGCTAATGCCAGGGGATTGGAAATTGCCCGAACGCGCGCGAGATGGCGCTTGAAGCAGGGTCGTCACAGAACAGGGAAACGAGATGTCAGAAACGATGAGGGCGCTGGTTCTGCGCCAACATGGCGGATTGGAAAATCTGGAGTTGGTGAAGGATCACCCGAGGCCGAAGGCAAAGCCCGGCGCGGTCGTCATCCGCGTGCGCGCCTCGTCGTTCAATTATCATGACGTGTTCACGGTGCAGGGCATGCCCGGCATCAAGGTGCCGCTGCCGGTCGTGATCGGACTCGATATGGCCGGCGAGATTGTCGAGACTGGCGAGGGGGTTTCGGGGTGGAAAATTGGCAGCCGCGTTCTTGTCAACCCGCTCAACAAGAAAAAGGGCCTGATGGGCGAGATGCTCGATGGCGGCATGGCCGAGTACTGCCTCGTCGAGGCGGACCAGCTCATCGCCATGCCCGATGGCGTCAGCTTCGAGGAGGCGGCGTCCTTGCCGGTGGCATACGGCACCGCGCACCGCATGCTGATTACCCATAACACGGTCCGCAAGGGCGATCGCGTCCTTATCCTGGGCGCCAGCGGCGGCGTCGGGACCGGCTGCGTCATCCTGAGCAAGCTGCTTGGCGCCGAAGTCATTGCCTGCGCCAGCAGCGCGGAGAAAATGGAAAAGCTCAGGGCGATGGGTGCCGACGAGACCATCAACTACAAGGAAATCGACTTTTCGAAATGGGCGATCGAAAAATACGGCAAGCCACAGCGGCGTACCTATGAGGGCGGCGTCGACGTCGTGATCAATTTCACCGGCGGCGACACCTGGGTGCCGTCGCTGCGTTGCCTCAAGCGCGGTGGAAGCCTGCTGGTGTGCGGCGCGACCGCAGGGCATGATCCGAAGGAGGATCTGCGCTATATCTGGAGTTTCGAGCTGAAGGTGATCGGCTCCAACAGCTTTTATGAGGAGAACCTGACCGACCTCATGAAGATGATCGGCGAGAACAGGATCAAGCCGGTCATCGACGAGGTGCTGCCGCTCGAAAAAGCGGCCGAAGGTCTGCGTCTCATCAGGGATCGTGAGGTCATCGGCAAGGTCGTTGTGGTGCCCTGATTTCTCAGATTATCCCGCCGCGAAGAGCGTGCGGGCGCGCGGCGAGGCAAGTTTCCTCATCGTTCTGTTCGCCCGTTATGCGAGACGATGACAAAAAGAGGTTTCTGTTTGATGAGCGAAGTCCCCAGCGTCGAAGACGTCCAAAAGCTGTTGTCGCGTGGTCCCTTCCATCGATGGCTCGGATTGAACGTCGTCGCCGTTGGCGACGGCACGATCGAGTTGACGGCGACCTGGCGCGAAGAGTGGGTCGTCAATCCAGATCGCGGCTACACCCATGGCGGCATCCTGGCCACGCTCGTCGATCTCACCGCGGATTGGGCCATGGTTTCCCGGACCGGACGCGGCGTTCCGACGGTGGACCTGCGCGTCGACTACCACCGCGCCGCGATGCCCGGCGTGCTGACGGTCCGCGGCGAGATCGTTCATTTCGGCAAGCAGTTCTCGGTTGCGGAAGCCAAGGTCTTCGACAAGGAGGGCCGCCTGCTGGCAAGCGGACGCGGAACCTATCTGACCACGCCGCCGGCCTAACAAGAGACCCGATGGTGTCCGACATTCCTGCTTTTTCAAATCTGGGAGCACTGACGTCGGCGGCCAGCGATCCCGACAAGGTCGCCATCATCGATCTGGGCACCGGCGAGGAGCGCCGTTTCAGCTACCGGGATTTCGAGGGACAGGCCAATGCGGTCGCCCGGGCACTTACAGCGCGTGGTCTCGTGCGTGGCGATCGGGTGGCTATCCTGTCCACCAATCGCTTCGAATATCTCACCACCGTTCACGGCATCATGCGCGCCGGTTTCGTGGCCGTGCCTGTCAATTTCAAATTTCCGCCCGCCATGATCGACTACATCATTCGTGACTCCGGCGCCAAGCTCGTCTTCTGCGACGCGCAGCGCTTCGCCAGCGCGCCAAAGGATTTGCCGCGCATCCGCTTCGACGGCGAGGGCAGCGAGTTCGCCGGCTTCCTGACGCCGGGTCCGTTCGTGCCTGTCGCGGCAACAAGCGGTGAAGCGGCGATGTTTCTCTACACCTCGGGTTCGACCGGACGTCCCAAGGGGGTCGTGCTCTCGCACCAGAGCCATATCTGGGTGGTTGAACAGCGAATGGCCGCTCAGGATATGTCACGCCATCGCTTCCTGATCGCAGCACCGCTCTATCACATGAACGCGATGGCCATGAGCCAGTTGGCATATGCGGCCCACGCAACCGTGATTTTGCTGCCGCAATTCACCGCGCAACGCTACCTGAAGGCCATCGAAGACTATCGCTGCACATGGCTGACCGCCGTTCCGCCGATGATCGCCATGATGCTGAACGAAAAACAACAGCTCGCAGCGACGGATCTCTCGGGTGTCGAGTACTTGCGGATGGGATCGGCCCCGGTCAGCCATAGTCTGATGGAGGCGATCCACCGTGCCCTGCCGAAGACGGCTGTTACCAATGCCTATGGGACGACCGAAGGTGGACCTGTCGTGTTCGGGCCGCACCCGGAAGGTTTGCCGCAGCCCGAAATGTCGGTCGGCTATCCCCATCCCAAAGTCCAGGTCCGCCTTGTCGGGGAAAACGGCAAGCCTTCCGACCTCGGTGTCCTCGAGATGAAAAGCCCGGCGATCATGAACGGCTATCACAATCGCCCTGACGTTGCGTCCCCCATCACCAAAGACGGCTTTTATATCACCGGCGACGTGTTTCGCCGCGACGAACACGGCTTTTACTTCTTCGTTGGGCGGACCGACGACATGTTCGTGAGCGGCGGCGAAAATATTTTCCCCGGCGAAGTCGAAAAAATGCTGGAAACCCACCCTGACGTGATCCAGGCTTGCGTCGTGCCGGTCGAGGACGACATCAAGGGTACCAAGCCGGTGGCCTTCGTCGTCAAGCGTGAAGGAAGCACCCTCAACGAGAGCAGCCTGAAGTCCTTTGCCCTCGAAAACGCGCCCGCATACCAGCACCCACGCACCATCTGGTTTGTCGACAGCCTTCCCCTGGCCTCGACCAACAAGCTTGATCGCAACGCCTTGCGCGAATTGGCCGCCAGAAAGCTGGCAATGGCATCGACCGCACCGCCCGCGAGGGATGGCCAGGACAACGTGATACGGAGATAGAACCGGATGGACGAAACGTTCCGAGGATTCCTCGATCGCCTGCGCCAGGTTGGCGAATTGATCGACTTTCATCAGCCGATCGATATCCGCCATATTGCGACCCTGGTCGATCAGTCCGACAAGGCCTTGTACTTCCACAAGGTCATTGGCTACGACATGCCCGTGGTGTCGGGCATTATCCGCACGCGCGAACGCGCCATGATGGCGATGGGCGCAACCGAATATCAGGAGATCGAGGACCGGCTCAAGAACGGGATTAACAATCCGATTGCGCCAGAACGCATCGCGAGCTCGCCAACACGCGAGATCGTCATGAAGGGTGACGAGGTCGACCTCTACAAGCTTCCGATCCCGATGTCGTCGATCTATGATGGCGGACCGATGATCACCGCCGGGGTCGTCATCGCGCGCGATCCCGAATTCGGGATCAATACCGGCATTTACCGCTTCATGGTCAAGGAAAAGAACCTGACCGGCATCGACATCGTGACGCCCAACAACATGCGGTTGTTCGTCCAGCGCGCCCTCGAGGCGAAGCGGCCTTTGCCGATTTCGATCAGCATCGGAACCCATCCGATCGAATTGTTAGGCGCCGGCTTCAAGGCGCCGCTCGGCACCGACGAAATGGCGATCGCCGGCGGCATTCGCGGCCAGGCGGTCAAACTGGCGGCCTGCGAGACCGTGGATGTTCCCTATATCACGGATGCTGAAATCGTTCTGGAAGCCGAGGTGCTGCCCACGGGCTGGACGCATCCCGAAGGACGCTTCGGCGAGTTCACCTGGCTGATGGGCGGCCTGCACTGGAATCCAATCGTCCGGGTAAAGGCCGTGTCGATGCGCCGCGACGCCGTCTATTACTCGCTGCACATGCCCTGGGAAAATACCTGGCTGATGGCGCCGACGCGCTATACCGCGATCCGGCAGGCGTTGCGCACCGCGGGCGTCGTCGTCAAGGACATCAATATGACGATGGGCGGCGTCACCTTCTGGCACGCCGTGATCTCGATCAAGAAGCAGGCCGGCGATGGCAAGAACGCCCTGCTGGCCGCTCTATCGGTCATGGACATCAAGCATGTCGTCGTCGTCGATGACGATATCGACGTGTTCAATCCCGTCGAGGTCGAATGGGCGATCGCGACCCGGGTCCAGGGCGACCGCGATATCATGATCGTCAGTAATGCCCGCGGCAAACCTTTGGACCCTTCTCTCGCGCCGACGCCGCACGGCATCGTGCCGACGACCGCAAAGGTGGGCATCGATGCGACGATCTCGGAGGGAATTCCCAAAGAGCGCTACCAGCGCATCACCTACGCTTACGCCGACACCGCGAAAATCGCCGACTATCTCGGCGGCAAGGCCGACCGCGAGGCCGGGAAGGCTTCGTCTGAGGCGATCGGCAAACTCGCCGAGGAGATCGCCGCCGTCCTCGAAAAGACGCCGCTCTACTTCACCGATGTCGCCGAGCGCTTCTCGAGCCACGAGTTCAACGCGGTGGCGCGCGCAATCGGTCTTTTGCACGAAAAGGAGCAGTTATGGCAGGATCCCAAGGGCTGCCTGTGTCTTCGCAATTCGGCTTTTGCCGCCAGGTTGCCGAATTGACGCCGGTGCGGGGATGAAGCGGATGGCAACCACAACTCCGCGATCGCGCAAGCGCCCGAATTTCCGCTTTGCATCGGCCGTGTTTGGCGCCTGGAGCCTGATCGCGGTGTGTGCCGGGGCCGCACAGGCGGCGACCACGCTTCGCATTGCTTCGGCCCAGCAATCGATCGCATCGATCCCTGTCGTGGTCGCGATTCAGCAAAAGCTGTTCGAGGCGGAAGGGATTAATGCCGAGATCATCGATTTCGACGGCGGAGGTCCCGCCGTGCAGGCGCTGGCGGGTGGCGGCGTCGATCTGTGCATCTGCGCCGGCGATCATGCGATGCGGCTCGCCAGTCGCGGGCTTGGCGGTGCGGTGTTGGTTGCGCTGCTCGACAGGCATCCATATTCGCTGCTGGCGCCGGCGGAATCGCCGGCCAAAGACCTGGCGAGCCTTCGCGGCAAGGCCGTTGGCATCACCTCGCCCGGCAGCCTCACCGACAATACGCTTCGCTACATGATCCGAAAGCTCGGGTTCAACCCCGACAGCGACTACGAGATCATCGCCGCGGGAACCGGCGCCTCGATGCGCGCGGCGATCGAACGCGGATCAGTCGCCGCCGGCATGTTCACGACGCCGGACGTCCAGGCCTACATGGCGACGGGGAAATACAAATTTGTCGCGGATTTCCGCGATCTCGATTATCTGGCGCTCGATCTCGTTGCCGTCGGCAGCTGGCTGAAGGCCAACGATGCCACGGCACACGCGGTGGCCCGCGCCATCGTCAAAGCCGAGAAAATCATTCAAACGGACCAGACTGCTGTCCAGGCCGCGGTCCGTGAACGGTTTCCCACGCTATCGCCCGATCTCGTTGTGACGGTCGCCAAGGATGCGGCCGAACGCAGCCTGTCGCATGATGGACGAGCACAGGAGGCCGGGTTCAAGACCGCGCTGGAAATGCTGAGGGTGGCCGACCCGAGCGTGAAAGAACTCGCCTACCGGGACGTTGTCGCTCTGCGCTACCTGCCATGAACCGAACGCTCTCATGACCGATCCTGTCATCGCCGACGAAATCCTTCCGCCGAGGGCGTCGGTGCGCGACGGCGTGGATGTTTCGACCTGGGTTTGGCGGCTGGCCCTGATCGTCGGATTGCTCGTGATCTGGCAATTCGCCGCCGGCAATTTGTTCAACGAATTCTGGAGTAGCCGGCCAAGCCTGATCGGCGAAAGACTGTTCGCGTTGGTCAACAGCGGCGAGGTATGGCGGCATGTCGGCGCCACGGTCTCGGAGGCCCTGCTCGGCCTCCTCCTCGGTGCGCTGATCGGCACGCCGATCGGCATCGCGCTCGCGCATTACCGGCGTGCGGCCGATATCGTCGACCCCTTTGTGATGGGTCTTTACGGCCTGCCCCGCGTGGCGCTGGCCCCGATGTTCATCCTGTGGTTCGGGATCAGCCTCTTCTCCAAGGTGATGATGTCCTTTTCCATGGTCGTGTTTGTTTTCATCCTCAACGTGACCGAGGGCATCCGCACCGTCGATCGCGATATGATCGATCTGATGCGCACGATGCGGGCGCCACGGTCCTACATCATGCGCAAGGTAACGATTCCTTCCATCGTGCCCTGGCTGCTGGCGTCGTTTCGCATCGGCATCGGGCTGTCGCTGGTCGGAGCCGTGGTCGGCGAGCTCATCGGCGCCAACCGAGGGCTCGGCTGGTACGTCCTGCGCGCCGGCGGCCAGCTCGATACGACCGGCGTCTTTGCCGGCCTGTTTCTGCTGATGATGATTGCGATGATCGCCAACCAGATCGTGTTCCTGATCGAGCGGAAGGTGCTGCATTGGCGGCGCGAAACCAGATGACAGAGATGCCTGAGGCCCCGCGGATCCTGCTCGACAACGTCTCGCTCGCCTACGAGACCCCTCGCGGCCGCTTGCCGGTCGTCGACCGCGTCAGCCTCGCGGTGCAGGAGGCCGAATTCGTGGTCCTGGTCGGACCGAGCGGCTGCGGCAAGTCGACGATCCTGCGCGCGGTCGCAGGCCTGAACGCGGCTGAAAGCGGGGTGATTGCGGTCGACGGCAAAAAGGTCGATGGACCGCCCGAGCATATCGGCTTCATGTTTCAAAAGGACACGCTGCTGCCCTGGCTGACGGTGCGCGAAAATATCGAGGTTGGTCTTGATCTGGCGGACATATCGCCCGCGCTGCGGGCCCGGCGCGTGGCCGATCTGTTGGGGCTGCTGCGCCTCTCCGAGTTTCGCGACGCCTGTCCGGCGCAGCTTTCCGGCGGCATGCGCCATCGCGTTTCGCTCGGCCGGATGCTCGCCTATGAACCGGCCGTGATGCTGATGGACGAGCCGTTCGGGGCGCTCGATTTCCAGACCAAGGCGGTCATGGGGCGCGAGCTCCTGCGCATTTGGGAAGCGGAGCGGCGCAGCATCCTTTTCGTCACCCATGATATCGAGGAGGCGGTGGCGTTGGCGGATCGCGTCCTGGTGTTTTCGCCGCGCCCGGCCCGCATCATCGCCGAACATCGAATCGATCTGCCGCGGCCGCGAAACCTGCGCGCGTTGCGCGCAAGCCCTCGCTTCACCGCCTACACCAGCGCGATATGGGAAGCTCTCGGCGACGAAGACCCGATTTCCGTTGCGCCGTGAGTTACCGGTCGCTGCGAAACTCAAGCAGCGTGTTGAGGAACGGCACCAGCAAGGCAAGCGAATGCGCATCCGTACCCGAGCGCAGCTGCGAAATCGGGGCTGCGAGATCGCGGATGCGGCCGATGTCGGTGGCCTTGAACACGATGGCGCCAAAGAAGCTGTTGCGGCCAGCGGCTTCGACACAGCGCGCGCCGTAGCGTTCGCGGTAGCGCGTGGGCGACATCAATGTGATGCGAAATCCTCCGGCGACGTCAATCGCCCAGACATCGCCGTCTCGATGCTCCGCACGCGCTTGGGCGGCCTTGGCGTAACGCGGCACATCCGTTTCGATCGCGTCGCTCACGACCACCAGTTCGCTCAGGCCGCTGCAGCCATTGGCATGCGACATCCATGGGCGATGCCACACCAGTTCCGGGGTATAATGCTGGCAGTAATAGACCCGCCCCGCCTCGAAGAGCTCCGGCGCGGTCCGAACCGTCCGGAATCGCGCGAGGTGCTCGACGCCGTCGATCGTCACCGGCCGCGAAAAACTCTGCGGCTCGAGCATGGTGAGGCCGCTGTGGCGGAGCTGGCTCAGGCATGTATCGACATCGCCGGCCTGAAACACCAGTCCGTTCAGGCCGCGCGGGCTTTCAAGCACGTCGCGGCGCAGGACATCCGTCCCCGATGGTAGACCGACCAGCTCGAGATAATGACCTTCAAACATGATCAGATGGTTGATCGAGCCGAGCGAATGATACCCGCGCGGCGTGACCGTGAAACCAAGCTGCGACATCAGCGCTTCAGCAGCGTCCATGTCGAACAAGGCGTTGATCACCACATGGTCGAGCGCGAATGTCATGATGATCGGAGCTCCAGATGCGCGGCGGCCGCGGCTCCTCCGATATGAGGCACAGCCTCGACCAGCTCGCGCGTGTAGGCGGTCTGCGGATTGTCGAACAGCGCCCGGCTTTCGCCCTGCTCGACGATAGAGCCGTTGCGCAGCACGATGGTGTGATCGCACATCATGCGAACGACGTTGAGATCATGACTGACGAACAGCAGCGCCAGATTATCCTCGCGTCTCAACCTGTCGAGCAATTGCAACACCACCGCCTGCACCGAGACGTCGAGCGCGGCCGTCGGCTCGTCCAGCACCAACAGGCGCGGCCGGCAGGCGATGGCCCGGGCTATGCCGACTCGAGCCTTCTGGCCCCCGGAAAGCTGATGCGGGAATCGCGGCAAAAGCTCGACCGGCAATCCGACGCGCTGCGCGCATTCCTCGACCCGCTGCCGCAACGCATCGCCCGGCCGCATGCCCGAAAGCCGCAGCAGCGGGTGGGCAATGCAATCAAACGCGGTGAATCTCGGATTGAGGCTTTCGTTGGGATCCTGAAACACGATCTGGATGTCTTTTCGTAGCGGCGAGCGGTGAAAATCGCGCGCAGCGAGATGGCCGATCGATTGTCCGTCGAACAGGATATCGCCCTCGCTGGGATCAATCAGCCGGCAGATCATCCGCGACGTGGTGGTCTTGCCGGAGCCGGATTCGCCGACCAGGCCGACGCTCTCTCCGGCCGCCATGGTCATGGAGAACTCGGCCACCGCCGGCGGCCCCTGATCGTAACGCTTGGTGAGGTTTTTCACATCAAGCAGTGGAGGCGTGCCTGGCGGCGGCGCCGGCCGCGGTTTGCACGCCGCCAGCATGGCCAGGTAACGGCTTCGCTCCTCGTCCGTCACCAGATCCTCGATCCGGGAGGTCGTGGTCGGTGACGCCGCGACCAGGCGCTTGGTGTAGGTATGCCGCGGATAGCGAAAAAGACTCGCGGGCGCCGCTTCCTCGACGAAGCGGCCCTGCTCCATCACCACGACACGGCGGCAATATTGCGCGGCAAGGCCGAGATCATGGGTGATCAGGATCGTCGCCATCCCGCGTTCGGCGGCAATCCCGGCCACCAGATCCATCACCACCTTTTGCGTGGTGACGTCGAGCCCGGTGGTCGGCTCGTCGGCTATCAGCAGCATCGGGTTGCAGGAAATCGCAATCGCGATCATCACTCGCTGGCACATGCCGCCGGAGAGCTCATGTGGATAGGCCGCCATCCGCTTTTCGGGATCGCGAATTTGAACCGCGCGCAAGAGCTTCAGCGCTTCATCGGAAGCCTCTTCCTTCGACAGACGCTTGTGGCTGAGGATCGCGTCTGCAATCTGAAGGCCGACGGCACGGATCGGGTTGAGCGCGGCGCGCGGGTTCTGGAAGATCATCGACATCGCAGCGCCATGCAGATCGCGGAAGTTGCTATCGGGTATTCTCGTGATGTCCTGCCCACGAAGCAGAATCCGGCCCGCGGTCACCCGCCCGGCGGCATCGAGCAGCCGCGTGGTCGCAAACCCGGTGACGGATTTTCCTGAACCGCTTTCGCCGACAAGCCCGAGCATTTCGCCCTGATCGAGCGAGAGCGTTACCCCGCGCACCGCTTCGACAAGGCCGCGGCGGGTCGAAAACGTAACGTGGAGATCTTCAATTCGCAGCAGCGGCTCGGTCATGTCCGCATTCGGGGATCGAGAATGTCCCGCAACCCGTCGCCGAGCAGGTTGAAGCACAATACGGCCAGCATCAGCGCCAACCCCGGAAATGCGACCAGCCACCATTTGCCGGTGGAGATGAAGCGTGCGCCTTCCGCGACCATGATGCCCCACTCCGGCGTCGGCGGCCTGACGCCAAGGCCGATAAAGGACAGCCCGGCGGCGTTGAGGATGGCCCAGCCAAGATTGAGCGACATCTGCACCGCCATGGCTGGAAGCACGTTCGGCAGCAGGAAACGCAGCACCACCGAGACATGGCTTTCGCCGCTGGCACGCGCCGCCTCCACCCAGCCGACATTGCGGCGGATGTTGACCTCTGCCCGCGCAAAGCGAATGTAAAACGGCAGATTGATGATGGCGGTCGCGATGACGATGTTCTCGACGCGGTTGCCCAGCGCCGCGACCATCGCCATGGCCAGCACGAACAGCGGAAAGGCCATCATCACATCGACGAAACGGCCGACCGCGCGATCCAGCCGGCCAGCGGCATAGCCACAAAAAGCGCCGATCACCGCGCCGAGCACGAAGGAGATGCCGACCGCCGAGACGGCGATGACGAGGTCGAGCCGGGTTGCGACCACAAGCCGGCTGAAATTGTCGCGGCCGAGCTGATCGGTGCCGGCAAGGTGCGCCGCGCTCGGGGGATTAAGCGCCTGCGACACGTTCGAGGCGATCGGATCGTAAGGAACGATCGACGGCCCGAAGATCGCGATCAGAACCAGCAGCACGACACCGGCTGCGGCGATGCCGGTCAGGGGATTGCCGCGCAGGATCCAGACCGTGTGACGCAGGGTGGTGCTGGCCATCAGATCGACACCCGCGGGTCGGCAATACCATACAGAACATCAACCAGCAGATTGACCACGACAAATATGCTGGCCATCAGCAGCACGAATCCCTGCACGGGCGCATAATCGGACGACAGCAGGGCATCCAGTGCATAGGATGCGACGCCGGGCCAGGAGTAGACCTTCTCGACCAGCACATTGGCGCCGAGCATGGTCGAAAACACGATACCGGCAATGGTAATCACCGGCAGGATCGCATTCCGCAACGCATAGGTCACGACGATGCGCCACCAGGAGAGCCCGACCGAGCGCGCGGTGCGCACGAAATCGCTGCCGAGCGAGACCAGCATCGACGCGCGCGTAATCCGCGCCAGCGGTGCGATCACGAACAACGCCATGGTCGCGGCCGGCAAGGTCAATTGTCGAAAGGCCGCCCACCATCCGTCGACGTCTCCCGCCAGCAGGAAATCGATCGTGAGGAAACCCGTGCGCGGGGGCGGCAGGGAGGTGAAGACGTCGATGCGTCCGGTCGGATCGGGCGCGAGACCAAGCAAGTAGTAGAAGACATAAATCAGCAACAGCCCCGAAACAAAGGTCGGCACGCAAACGCCCAGCGCGCAAAACAGCCGAACGCCATGGTCGATGAGCGAGCCCGGCTTCAACGCCGCCAACACGCCGAGAGGAATCGCCGATACCAGCGCGATCAGCAATGCGGTCAGGGTCAGCTCGAGCGAGGCCGGCAGGCGGTCGCGCAAATCGGTCGTCACCGGCTGTCCGGTCATCAGGGATTTGCCGAGATTGCCGCGACCGACATCGTAGAGATACAGCAGCAATTGCTCGGGTACCGGCTTATCCAGCCCCATCTGCTTGCGGATGACCTCGATTTCCTCCTTGCCGGCATTCGGGCCGGAGGCAAAGAACACCGCGGGGTCGCCGGGCAGGACGCGCATCAGCAGGAACGTAAAGACCAGCACACCGAACAGAGCGGGCAGCGAGGACATGAAGCGCCTGCCCGCCCGCACCATCGTTGCGACAAAGCTTTTCATGGCGGCCGATGGGTCACTTGCGGTGGAGGTCGCGATAATCGACCTGGCGGTGGAACTGGTAGGTGTAGCCATCGATCGACGGCGCCATCACCGCGTCCTGGCTCGGCTGCCAAAGCGCGATCTGCGGCATCTGGGCGAAATGTATGGCGTTGAGTTTCCTGCCGTCGTCGTCGTACTTGGCCTTGTCAGGCTCGAAGCGCGCTTCCTGGGCTATCGCCGTCAGCTCCGCATTATTGATGCTGCTATAATTCCAGCGCTGATTGCCGGTATAGAAATTGCGATAGAAATAGTCGGACGAGGGCAGCCAGGCGACGATACCCTCGGTGAAGAACGGCAGCTTCTTCTCGTTGATCTGCGTCGACATCTGCGCATCGGGCAGTTTCTGGATATCGACCTTGATGCCGATCTTGCCGAGCGATTCCTTGACCAGCGCGGCCATCGGTTCGGCGGTTGAAGCCTGGCCGACATTGAAGCTGAACGTCGTCGAGAAGCCGTCCGGCATGCCGGCCGCCTTCAGATACTCCCTGGCCTTGTCGATGTCGAGCTTGACGGGCTGCGGGAACGGAAAGGCGCTGGTGGTCGGCTTGCCGTCGGTCCAGATGGCGCCGAACAGCGGCGTTCCGCGGCCGAACAATGCCGCCTTGAACATGTCGTCGTAGGGCAGCGCGTAGGCGACGGCGCGGCGTACGTTGATGTTGTCGAACGGCGGGATCGCGTTATTCATCGAGATGAAGGTGACGGAATTATATTGCGGCGTCGAGATCACCTTCAGCGTGCCCTTGCTCTCCAGCGACTGGATGTCGCTGGCCTGCAGATCGACGGTAATGTCGGCATCACCGCGCTCAACCAGGTTGGCGCGCGTGGCCGGTTCCGGCACGGTTTGCACGATCACCCGTTTGAAGAACGCGGACTTCTCGGGCGATCCGCGGTTCCACGCCTCGTTGCGCTTCATGATCACCTGTTCGCCGGGCTTGAAGCTCTCGATCGCATAGGCGCCGCTGCCGGCGGTGTGCTCCTTGAGCCAGGCGATCGCCCAGGGATCATCCGTGGTCGCATTGGCCTTCGCGAGCCTGGAATTGATGATGATCGGATAGACGGTGGCGAGATTGGGCAACGCGAGCTTGTCGGGCTTCGGCAACGCCACTTCGAAGGTCAAGGGATCGATCACCCTGAACTGATCGGCACTGGTCAGCGACCCCGTGAGGAGCTGTGCCTTGCCGAGCACCGGCGCGGTGACGGCGCGGTCGAGCGACCACTTCACGTCTTCGGCGGTGACCGGCGTCCCGTCCTGAAACTTGGCATCCTTGCGCAGGTGAAAGGTGATTTTCATCAGGTCGGGACTGACGTCGTAGGATTCAGCCAGCTCGCCGGTGACCTTGTCGAGATCGAACACCCACTTTCCGTTCAGCTGTTTGCGGCCGAATGAGACCAGCCGGTCGTATGTGCTGAGACTGACCGCAAAGGCCTCGCGGGTCGATCCCGGGACATTCGGATCGAGCGTGTTGACGGATGCGCCGGTGACATACCGCAACGTCTCGGCGCGAGACTGCGCCCGAACCGGCTCTGCGGCGAGCACAAGCGCCAAAGCGGCAACCGCACCGAACGAAAACCTGCAGTAGCTGACACGCATTCTTCAATCCTCTGAATTCAACAGGGAAGCCTGCCCAAAGAGTCCAAGCCCCCGCTCGATCTCGTGATCTATCCTAAGCAAATTATGCGCCAAGCGACATGGTTCTGGCCTATCCCGGCGTCCGCCCCCATCATTTTCCCGTCGCTTATGCCAGTTCCGCTCTTCCAGATTTGGCGATCGATTCAAGGCCAAATGTCAAAATAAGTCCAGCGTCCAGGCCCTGCGAAGCTGCGGATAAAACACACAGGCGAGGTGACGGCGCCGAAGACGAGGTCGTTCACGCGGCAAGCCAGCCTCCGTCCACCGCCATCACCGTCCCGGTCGTGAACGACGACGCATCGCTCGCCAGGTGCAGCGCGGCCTCGGCGATCTCTTCCGCTTTGCCAAATCTTTTCATGGCATGGCGGTTTCGCGAGGCCTCGCGCGCGGCTTCCGGATCGGCATGCCGGGCAAAACTTCGCCGCAGCATCGGCGTGTCGATGGCGCCCGGCGCGATGGCATTGACCCGAATTCCGTCGGTTGCAAAATCCACCGCCATCGTCTTCGTCAGGCTGATGATCGCGCCCTTGGCGGCGATATAGGCGCTATTGTTCCTGCCACCGGCGATCGCGAGTTGCGAGGCCAGCGTGATGATCGAGCCTCTGCCCTGCCGCTGCATTTGTGGAACGGCCACGCGCGACCAGAGCCAGGTGCCGCCAACATGGGTGCGGAACACCGCGTCCCAATCGGCGGGATCGGTCGTCACCACCGTGCCGCCGCAGGACCACCCCGCAGCGGTCATCAGCACGTCGAGCCGGCCGTGCCGCGACACAATCTCGGCGACGGAGGCTTTCGCGAAATCGCCGTCACCGACATCGCCCAAATGTTCCCATCCTTCGCCCTTCGCGTCGCGAATGGCCTTGATCGTTTCCTGCATCCCCGCGGAATCGCGATCGACAAGCGCGACGAACGCGCCTTCGGCTGCAAACAGCAGAGCACTGGCGCGGCCGATGCCGGAACCGGCCCCGGTGATAACAGCGATCCGTTCCTTCAGCCGCATCTCACATTCCTTCCCCATGCTGCGTCCACCAATTATCGAGATCAGCGGCCGAATCCGCGCAGCCGAAGCGGGCGCGCCAGCCGAACTCCTGTTCGATGCGCGACACCGACAGAGGCGCGCGGTCGGCTTCGCTGTGGAGATCGACCGTCAGCGCTTCGCCTGGCTTGGCCAACCGGCAGACAAAGCCCGGATGCAGGGCCGCGAGCTCCTGTCCCCATTGCAGCGCCGACCATTCTCGCCCGGTCGAGATGTTGTAAAGGCGATGCTTGGGTTTGGCCGCCTCCAACAGCAACGTCACGGCGTCGGCGACGTCGGAAGCGTAGATCCAGTCCCTGATGCCGGGGCGGGACAGGATGGCCTCTTTTTGCTGCTGCAAGGCTGCAATTATCTGCATCTGCGGGCTTGGCGTGTCGCGCGCTTCTGTTGCCCGCTCCCATGGCCCGAACACAGCGCTCAGCCGCACGCTGATGATATCGGCTTGCCATAATGCGGCGAGACGCGCCGCCACCTTTTCGGACGCATATTTGGTGATGGCATAGAGCGAGGCCGGATCGCAATCCGTGTCTTCATCGAGCAATGCATGCCGGAAGGCAGCAGCGCCGTATGCTGAGCCGGAGGACAGATTAATGATACGCCCGACGCCGCTCCGCCGCGCGGCCCTCAGAATGGGCAGTTGAGCCATGAGATTGACTTGCAGGATCGATTGGGGATCGGCCGCGTCGCGCGCGGGACCTGCGGTGATCGCGGCGCCGAGGATGATCGCATCGTAACTGCCGGCGATAATTTTCTCGACAGCAAGCGGCTCGGTGACATCCCCCTGAACGAGCTTCAGCAAATCGCCATAGCCGGCAAAAACCTGCCGGGCGGCGCGCGGCAAGTCCGCGCGATCGAACAAGGTCACGCCGTGCCCGCGCCCGAGCAGCGCTGCGGCGATGTTGATCCCGACGAAACCGGTACCGCCAAAGATCAGGATCTTCACACTAACGTTCCCCGCGCCGCAGTTCTTTCACAACAAACTCGCGCCGAAATTCCGCGCCGGATCCATATCCGCCACCAGCCGCCCGGTGGGCTTGGCGGCCTCACCGCCGGAGCGCGCGAGAAAGCGGCCAGAGCCCGGCTCAACCGTCCGCTTGCCATCGGCGACGATTACGCGCCCGCGCGACAGCACGGTGACCGGCCAGCCGCGCAGCTTGCGGCCCGCGTAAGGCGTATAGCCGACAAGGTCGTGCATCATCGCATCCGAAAGCACGACTTCGCGCGCCGGGTCCCAGATCGCGATATCGGCATCGGCCCCGATTGCGATCGAGCCCTTGCGGGGATGCAAATTGTAGATCCTGGCAGGCGCCGTTGCGGTGAACTCGACAAATTTTTCCAGACCTAACCGGCCCTTCGACACCATCGCATCGAACAGCAGCGGCAGGCGCACCTCCAGTCCGGGCAGGCCGTTCGCCACCTGCTTGAAGTTGGGATTGGGGCCGGCGCGTAACTTGCCGGTCTCGTCGAAACGATATGGCGCGTGGTCGGACGAGATGGTCTGCAGGTCGCCGAGTGCAAGCGCCTGCCACAGCGCCTCCTGGTCGGCGGCGGTGCGGGGCGGCGGACTGCACATCCATTTCGCGCCGTCCGCGCCGGGCTTGTCCAGATCTTCGGCGGTGAGGAAGAGATATTGCGGGCAAGTCTCGGCGTAAACCTTCAGGCCCTCCCCCCGCGCATCGCGGATGACCTTTGCGCCTTCCGCCGTCGAGACGTGAAAGATCATGATCGGTTGATCGACCAGCGCCGCCATGCCGATCAGGCGGTTGAAGGCGTCGGCTTCCGAAAACCGCGCATGACTGATGGCATGGTATCTCGGATGGGTGTAACCGTGCGCCAGCAGCCGCTTCACCATCCATGCGATGATGCCATGGTTCTCGGCGTGGGCGCACAGCATGGCGCCGGATTCGCGCGCCGCGACGAGAATGTCGAGCAAGGGCTCGTCGTCGATCTTCAGCCGGTCATAGGTCATGAAGATCTTGATCGAGCCGTGCCCCTCTTTCACCAGCGCCGGAATGTCGTTCGCAAGCGTCTCAAGTGTCGGATCGGCGATGATCATGTGGAAGGCATAGTCGATGACCGCGCCCTTTTTGGCGAGCGCGTGATAATCCGCCAACACCTGCGGCAGCGCCATGCCGACATGCTGGGCCGCGAACGAGATGACGGTGGTGGTTCCGCCGAAAGCCGCCGACGTTGTGGCGCTTTCGAAGGTGTCGGCGTTCATGATGCCGGCGGCCGAGAGCTGTTCGATATGGGCGTGACTGTCGACGCCGCCGGGCAGCACCAGCTTGCCGCGGGCGTCGATCTCGCGTTTGCCGGACGGCAGGCCGCGGCCGATGGCAGCGACGGTCTCGCCCGCGATGGCGACATCGGCGTCGAACACATCGGTGGCGGTCGCAACGCGTCCGCCGCGGATCACGATGTCGTAGGCGGGTTCGGTCATGAGGCTCTCCAGAGCGTTAGGCGGCCGCCCGGCTTAAACCGACGGGGGTAGTGATGTGAGGCGCAAGAAATCGCTGGACGGCGCGAGCCTCAAATTCGAAACTATGCAAAATCTGCCAGTTGCCGCAAGCTACGATCGCTGTTGCGAGCCATGCGTAGCTGCAAGGAAGAGATCATGTCCCGCCCACGCATCCTCGTAATCAATCCCAATTCCAACGTCACCGTGACCAAGGGGCTCGAAGAGGCGCTGAAGCCGCTCGATTTCGCGGACGGGCCGGAGATCGTCTGCACGACACTGGCGGAAGGGCCTTACGGGATCGAAAGCCAGTCTGATGTCGACAGCGTGGCGATGCCGCTGCGCCGGCTGGTCGAGAGCGATAACAGCGCCGCCGCCTTCGTGATCGCCTGCTACAGCGACCCGGGCCTGCATGTCTGCCGGGAGGGAACCGATCGGCCGGTGTTCGGGATCGCAGAATGCGGCGTGCTGACGGCGATGACGCGGGCGGAAACCTTTGGCGTCATCGCCATCGCGCAGCGCTCGATTCGCCGGCATGTCCGTTATCTGCGCCAGATGGGACTGATGGACCGGTTGGCCGGCGAGCGGCCGCTCAACATGAGCGTGGCGGAGACCGCTTCGGGCAGCGGAACGCTGGCGAAGATGATCGAGGTCGGCCGTGCCCTGAAGGACGAGGATGGCGCTGGCGCCATTGTGATGGGCTGTGCCGGCATGGCGCGCCTGCGAAGACAGCTGGAAGACGCGCTCGGCATTCCCGTGATCGACCCGACCCAGTCGGCTACGGCCATGGCGCTGGGCGCGGTCCAGTTTTCGCGGCAGTGATCTCTAGGTTTTTTCGGCCGGTTCGCCTGCGAGCACGCGCGCGCTCCATTGCGAATGGTTCTCGCGATCCATTGCAAATGACTCGCGCTGATAGGTGTAGAGATTGCCGAACAGGCGGCCGATCGGCCGATACGCCGCGAGATCGACATACATGTTGGCCTCATCGACGAGTCCCGCGCGGGCATGGATCCGCAGCACCTCGCCGACCAGAAGCTCGCGCCCGGGGCCGAAGGCCAGCGAAACGCTGCGCTTGCATTCGAGCGCGAACGGCGCCGCGGCGAGACGCGGGACCTTTACATCCACCGACGGCAAGGTCGCAAGCCCCGTCGCGGCCACCTCGCTTTCGCCGGAGGGGAAATCGACCGCGCAATCATTCATGGCCGACGCCAGCGCCTCATCCACCATGTGGATGACGAACTCGCCGTCGCGATGAATGTTGCGCGTGGTATCCTTGGGCGAGCGGTCGGCCTTGTGCTGCAGCCCCAGCACCACCACCGGCGGATCTTCGGAAAACACGTTGAAGAAGCTGAACGGCGCGGCGTTGACGGCGCCATTGGCGTCGAGCGTCGTCACCAGCGCGATCGGACGTGGCACGACAACGCCGCAGAGCAGCTTGTACCGATCATGCGGGCTGAGATCGGGGAGCGAAAATCCAGACATCGGCAGATCTGCCTGTTGAAGCGCGCCTATTAATGTGTGGCTGTTGAAGCCCTGCGAAGGACGTTAAGTCTCACGTTTCCGGCGGCGGCACCGCGCCGACACGGCTGGTGATCAGCCCATAATGCTCGATGCGGCGGTGACGGGCGAAGTCGAAGATGGTGTTCTTGCCAAACACGGTGGCGTCGAGGTCGCAAGGGTAGACCAGGAGTTCATCGTCTTCGGTCGAGGCCTCTGCGACAATCTCGCCGTTGGGATCGACGATCAGGCTGCCTCCGATCAGCGGGAAGCCGTCCTCGACGCCGGCCTTGGCGACGGCCACAACCCATGTCGCGTTCTGGTAGGCGCCGGACTGCACGGACAGGCGATTGTGGAACAGCCGCTTCTCCGGCCCCTCCTCGCTTTTCTGGGAATTGACCGAGGGCGTGTTGTAACCGAGCAGGACCATCTCCACGCCTTGCAGGCCCATCACGCGATAGGTCTCGGGCCAGCGCCGGTCATTGCAGATCGCCATGCCGAAAACGCCGCCCATCGTACGCCACACCTCGAAACCGGTATCGCCCGGCTCGAAATAGCGTTTTTCAAGGTGCTGGAAGGCGCGCTCGGTGTCGAATTCCGAATGGCCGGGCAGATGGACCTTGCGGTACTTGCCGACGATATTCGCCGATCGATCGGTGAGAATGCAGGTGTTGAAATGATGCCCGTCCGGCGTCAGCTCGGCATAGCCGAAGCTCATCGCCATCCGATACTCCGCGGCGCGGGCGAACAGCGGCATCGTCACCGCGCTCGGCATCTCGCGCTCGAACCAGGCGTCGACCTCGGCCTGATCCTCCATGTACCAGCGCGGAAAAAAGGTGGTGAACGCCAGCTCCGGATAGACGATCAGGTCCGCCCCGCGAGCCTTGGCCTCGTCCATCAAAGCGAGCATGCGTGGGATGACGACTTGCCGGCTATCGGACCGCTGGATCGGACCCATCTGGGCGGCGGCGACATTGATCATACGCATGGACGGGCTTTCTCGCATTTCGCGCTGCACTGACCAAAAACGGAGCAGGTCGAAGGCACATTCTCTCCGCAGCCCGTTCCGGCATTGATCTGACTATTAGAATTTTCGATCAGCTGGAGTCAAATTCAGGTCGGCCCGGCCTCACATTGGCTCAGACGATCGCGCCACGCCGGTATACGTCTCCCGCCAAGGCGGCTGGCTACACGACAACTGGACGGGCGCGACCGGCCCAAAACGGGCACTCAGGACAGGCCTCGCCTTGGGGATAGTCGATTCCTTCCTCGTGCGGGCACCCCATCATTCCTTTGGTCATTGCAACCGTGCGCACTTCATGGCCTGGAAGAAACAAGGCAATTTCCTCGAATGTTGCCGCATCGTTCCGGACGTCGCCGCTCTCGGCGAACCACCTCCGCAACGCGACCGGTTCGGTGTCCGGTGCAACGATGACGGCGACAGCCACCTTGCTGGCAAGCTGAGCGTCCGGTCCGTAGAAGGCGATGGTGCCGACCGGATAGCCGCGAAAGCCCAGTTTGCTCTTTTTGTCCAACCACTTTCGTGGCTGCCAGCCCAGTTTCATCTTGTTCTCTCACTTTTGCACGAACCAACCATCAGAACTTGCTGTTGGCCGAATAATGCATCCGCCGTCGCTCTTCACGCATCGCCTGCCGTCAACAGCTTCATGAAATTTCGTTTCGCCTTGTGGCGGTTCGTCAGATCGCCGAGGTAGGCGGTGTGTTGCGCGGTTTCGGAAAGACCCTTCCGAACGCGACGCATGCGTTCGATAATTTGGCAGGCCTGCTCATAATTGCTTTGGCCGCCAAGACGGACCAATCGCTCGACACGATCGCCATAGGCCTTCAACGCTTCAGCGGGATGACTTTGTTCACTTGCTTCGGCGAGTTGCTGGAGAAGTCCTTCGCTGCAGCCATGCTCGTTGACGACCATCCAAGCGTCCGTCAGCAGTCCTTCCGCCGTCGCCAACTGAACGAAAAGCTCGGCGGTTGAAACCCATCGCATCTCCGCCCGCCGCGTGGGTTTCCCGATTTCGGCCCGCAGCCGGGCAAGGGCCCGGTCGCGGACGGCATCAGCCAACATTGGATTCTTGCCGGCGGCGGATTTGAGCCTTTTGTAGAGCGAGATGCTCGGACGACGCTCGAAGATGCGCCAGAGCAGTTGATCGGAGTCGTCTTTGCGTCCGGTCCGCCTGTACAGATCGGACGCAAAGAAGATCAACCGCTCATCGGGATCGTCCTCGAATTGCCACAGCCCTTCCTCGGCCCATTTCAGCGCCTCCGGCTCACGAGCATGATCGAGGCAAAACTGTGCAATACCGAGATAGTCATACGCGGTCGACAAGTCATTGGCCCGGATGGCGATGACACCATCGACGTCTCCCGCCCGCTCGGCAAAACGTTCGAGAATAGCTCCGAGCGCATATCGCGCGCCTGACTGATCGTCCTGCACCTGCCGCGCGGTCGCTCGCAACGGCTTTATTTTCTGCCATGCCTCGCGCGCAAGCCGGCGGTACTCGGCGAGCCCGACGTCCCCCAGGACATCCTCGTATGCCTCGCTCGCCCCATGAAAAAATTCCCAGTCGGAATTTACCTCGCGCGCGAACAAGGCCCGCGCAAGCTCAATGGGGTCAGGCTTTGCCTGGCGGCAAGCCGCGAGATGAACTTCGGAAGCCCTGGCGTAGGCGCCTCCGCCTCCGCCGTCAGAGTCATCTACGTTCGCGAGCGCTTCATCCATCCGCTCGAAAAAATAATCGAGCAGATGCAAAGCCAATACCGCCCGACCGATTTCAATCAGACCGGCAATCCGGTCGAGCACGCTCTCGATCCCCTGCACCCAGCCAGGCATTTTGCGATATTCGACATAGCCGCGGGTCCGGGTAGCCTCGGTGATAGCCTTTTTGAATTGGGCAAGCAGTGTCTTATCGTCGGAAGCCGCCGCGACAGCGGAGAGCTCCAGTTCCTTCAACAACGACGGATCGCGCTCGGCCAGGCCGACGACCATCTCGACGAGTTCCTCCATGCCTCTGGCGCGGAGATGCTCGCGGATTTTGGCGAAGCGACTGGACGCTTGCTCCAGCGCCTTTGGTCCGAGGCTATTTACGGCGAGCGCGGTTGCCACCAGATGCTTGCAAAACCCCCAATCGGAAAAGGCTGGGCAGGAGCACTTCCCGGAGAATTTTTCCCCTGACCCGATCAGTTCGCAACGGTAGACTTCCGAGCCAATGACTCTCGCTCTAACGCGAGCCCTGTCGAAACTAACGATCTCGACTCGTTCGTCTTCATGATAGATGGCACCGCGCGCGAAGACTTTCTCGCCCGCGACGTCACGCAATACGGCGACGTCGAAGCTATGAAAGTCGGCAGTTGTCTTGATCCTGTTCGCGGGGCACTTCGGCATTCTCGTTTATCAGCGCGGATTTTGCAAACTCCAGACAGGTCATTCAAAGAGAGGAACGCGTGTCCTGATTCCAGAATTTGGAACGATTCGCCATCACAAGGCTAGAAGAAGCGCAGAATGTTGAATTTAAAAGTCCCTTTGCCCGGCGTTGAGCGTTGGCTGATCTGGTATTATGGAGCGCCTGGGTCTTCATGCGAAGCCGCCGTCGGGACCAACAAAGTCGGCACGGAATTGGCCTCCGGCGGGCTGCCGCGGCGTTGATCGGACTTCGCCATGACCGAAGCCCCGCCATCAAATCGGACGCGATAGACCTGAAGATTTTCAAGGACGCGCTGGACATAGTTGCGCGTCTCGGAGAGCGGAATGCGCTCTACCCAATCGATCGCATCCACATTGGGATCGCGCGGATCGCCGTACAGCTTCACCCAGTCGCGAACGCGACCCCGGCCGGCGTTATAACCGGCGAAGGTCATGATGTGAGAGCCGGCGTATTCCTTCAACAAGGCGCTGAGTTCAGCCGCGCCCATCTGGGTATTGTAGACGGGATCAGAGATCATCCGGTCCCAATCATAGGTGACGCCGAACCGCTTGGCGGTGTCGCGTCCGGCTTCCGGCGTGACCTGCATCAGGCCGACCGCATTGGCCGACGATTTGTCCTTCTGGTCGAACGCGCTTTCGGTGCGTGCGACGGAATAGATGATGCTGCGCTCGATCTCGGGACCGATCGGACTGTGCTGCGGAATTCCGATCGTCGGGAAGGCGTAATTGTCGAGCGCGAGGCCCCGGGCGAGCGCCAGCTTGCCGATCTGCAACATGGCGCGCGCATCGTTGCGGCGGCCGGTCAGCTCGGCGAGCGTGACCAGCACCGCCAGGTCAGTTGACTGTTCAGCAAGGTCAGCAACAAAATATAGCACGACATCGCGTTCGCCGAGCGCATAGAGCATATCGGCGGCGCGCACGCGCTCGTCCGCGAGCGCTACATCACCAGCGGCGTTGGCCGGCACCGGCACCCGCAGCTCAATCCTGTCGAGGCCGAGCCTGGCGCGTGCGAGCTGCCCGTAATACGCCGTGGGATAGCGGGCGGCAGCCTCATAGCTGGCGCGCATCGCATCCTTTTCGCCGATCGCTTCGGCAACACGAGCTCGCCAGTAATTCGCCCGCGCCAGGACAATCGGATTGGCCGAGCCGTCGTCGATATGGGCAAAATGCGCCTGCGCCGCCGCGGGATCATTGCGGTAGCGCAAGGCGATCCAGCCGCACATGAAATGGAAGTCCGCCCGGTAAGCTTCGCTGGCCGGCAGGGCGGCATCGCGCGCCACCTGGTAGGCGGCCTCAAATTTGCCACGATCGAGCAGCTTGCGGGCGAGACTGCGCCGTTCGCGCCACCATTCGTCGGTGTCCTGAAGTGCCATGGTCTCCGGCGCGGCCGCCAGCACCAGGCGGGTTGCGTCATCGATCCGGTCGTGACGCACCATCCAGCGGATACGGCAAAGCGTGTATCCCAGATCGCTGCGGGCGTCGGCGGCAACGTCGTTGAGCAGATCGAGCGCGCTGTCGGCGTTCGCCGCCGCACAGGCCTTGACGATCGAAAGCTCATCGCTGCCGAGGCGTTGCGCGGCGCGCTTCGCGCCCGAAAGATCCCTGACGCCGATGCGCTTGTCCATGCGCGCACGATGGTCGTCGCGGGTGAGCAGATCGCGGAACAGTTCGAACGCGTCGGCTTCGGCGTGCTCCAACAATTCATCCGACCGCCAGGCCTGGCGAACCAGCCTTGCGGCACCATCACGGTCGCCTTCGGCGAGCAGGACGCGCGCGAGCGCGAAACGGCCCTTGGCGCTGGTCGGCCGATCGCCTACGAAATTGCGAACGGTGGCGGCGTCGCTGCGCTCCTGCCACAGGCGCGCCTCCGCCCGCTTGCGCAGCAGCCCCATGCTCGGCCAGTGCGGACTATCGGCGATGAACGCGGCGTATCGGCTGAAATTCGCGTCAGTCTCCGGATGGCGCAGGATGAACCATTCAACGAGTTTCCGCGCCGCCGGATCGCCGATCGTTTTCTGTATGGCGGTCGCCTCGCTTGTCTTGCTCTTGCGCGACAAACCGATCGCATCCTTGACCGCTGCGAGATCACCCGAGAGCGGCGAAGCTTCCGCATTCGGAGACGTCACCTCGCCGGACCGCGTCGACTTTTGGCGCGCCGCCACGACATGTTTTGCATGCCCGGCCTTCTGGAGCGCCGCGTTGCGGTGGTGGTGCCGCGCTCCGGTCGCTTCATGCGACTTCTTGCCGTGCTGATGCTTATGGCTGGCCCGTGCGACAGCGTCGGTCGAACACAGAGCGAGCACAGCCAAGGTCAGGAAACAGGACAGCGGACGTAGGTTCATCCCATGGTCCCCCCGTGAACCAACCGGACGAACCATGATCCATACGGCTGGAGACGAGGCGGAGGGTACCACAGCGCCGATTCTCAACTGTCGCGTTTCGGCAACAGCGCGGGAAAACTTGAACGCCAAGTGGAACCAAGTGGAACTCAGACGGTGGTGACGGCCCCCGGCGCGGAGGGCAATAATTCAATAATTGTCCAATAATCCAGATGAGAACGGGTGGGCTGGCGCAGGAGGAATGCATGGATACGAAACAAGCGAAACAACTGGCGCTCGGAATGGCCGTGATGTGCGTACGAAATACATTCCTCGAGGACCTTCACGCGGGGGCCGGACCTTCTTCAAAGACCGAAGACTATTCAGACGTAAAGGTCGTCAGTCCTTTTGGCGAAATCGAATGGCAAAACTTTCGCGCATCAGTGATGACGAAATGCGCCAGCCAATGAAGGAGGTCGTCAACAAGCTGTATTCCGTTTTGCTTCGTTTGGATGAACCCAGGTTTGTCGAAGCCGTGAAAGAATATGGTCGTCTCATGGCCGGCAAATGGGACGAGCCGCAAAAGGTGGCACTATAAACTGATTTTGCTGCGCAGCGCGCCGATAGCAGGTTGGTTAAGGCGATCGTCGGCGCGACATGCTTGAGTCAGGCACTGCGTCACCGTCCGCGACCTTGCCCGAGCCCAGGGAATTAACGAATCCTGTGCGCGGCCACTTGAAAAATGATCCAATATCGCGAAGCATGCAGTGAGCTGCAAAATTAACGACGGAGAATCCTCGTGCGGAAACACCAATTCGTGGCGCTGACCCTCGCAACGCTCCTTTCAGGCCACGCAACCGCGATGGCGGGCGAACTCACGGGCACGCTCGCGAAGGTGAAGGAGCTCGGATATATCACCATCGGGCACCGCGAGGCCTCGGTGCCGTTCTCCTACCTCGACGACGAGCGGCAGCCGGTCGGATTCGCCATCGACATCTGCGCCAAGATCGTCGATGCGGTGAAACGCGAATTGAAGCTGGACAAACTCGAAGTGCGGTATCAGCTGGTGACGGCTTCGGCGCGCATTCCGCTATTGGCCAACGGCACAATCGACCTCGAATGCGGCAACACCACCAACAACGCCGAGCGGCAACAGCAGGTCTGGTACACCAATACGCATTTTCTCACGGCGAGCCGTTTCGTCTCGAAGGTCGAATCGAAGATCGGCTCGATCAGCGACCTCAAGGGCAAGACGATCGTCTCTCCGGCCGGCTCGACCAACATCAAGCAGGCGCTCGAATTCAACAGCAGATTGAATCTGGGCATGACGATCATCCCGGCTCAGGATCAAGCCGAAGCGTTCCTAATGGTCCAGACCGGCAGGGCAGTGGCCTTTGTCCAGGACGATATCGTGCTCGCGGGCCTGATTGCCAACGCGAAGGATCCGAAGGCTTACGTGATCTCGGAGGACGCGTTCTCCAAGCCTGAACCATATGGAATCATGCTGCGCAAGGACGATGTGGCGTTCAAGGCGATTGCCGATGCCGCGACCGCAAGCCTCTATCAGAGTCCCGAGCTTGCGGCGCTCTACGCCAAGTGGTTCACCCAGCCGATCCCGCCTAAGGGCGTCAACCTGGATATCCCGATGAGCCCGGCGATGAAGCGTGCCTTCGGGAAGCCTACGGATTCGCCGGATCCGTCGACCTACTGAGCGGCAATGCGCCTTGGCGCGCCTTCAGCCGCGTGCATTTCGTGTATGGCTAATCAGCGGGATAGGCTTCCCTGATGTGCTTGTCATCAATGAGTTCGCGTCCGCGGCCGGACAGAACGATCGACCCCGCCTCCATTAGATAAGCATAATCGCACATCTCGAGCGCGGCGTGGGCGTTCTGTTCCACCATCAAACCCGCCGGCCTTCCGGACAATGCCCTCTACCCGATGTCGGATGTTCGCCGTTCGGAAGTTGTGGAACGGAACTGCATGGAGAATGGAACGTCTGAGCCATTCTCCGTTCCCGGGGTGGGCCATGTCCGAAGCCCTGGTAAATCCCCGCCTTGACGCGCAATCCCGACCACGAATCAAGCGGCAATCGCCCCTCATTTCCGCTATCATCGGACCATGACGATCGGGATCGCCGGACCCGGACGGAAGGCACCAAGGCGAAACGCCGTGGTGAAGCTCACTATTGCGGCCCTCGTCGGCGGAATTTGCTTGATCCTGCTCGGGTTCGCGAGCGATTTCCTGGTCGATTGGCTGTGGTTTTCCTCGATTGGCTATCTACCGGTGTTTTTGACCAGCATCGGCGCCAAGGCCTTTGTTTTTTTTGCCGTCTTGACGGCAACCGCCGTCATACTCTGGCTGAACGGATTGCTTGCTGTGCGTTTTGCCCGGCAGCAGCCGACACAAGCGGTCGCCGCCTCCACCTTCAATCCGACGCGCAGTACGTCGTCGCCTGACCTGTTCGCGCTCATGCGTGATCGACTGCCGTGGTCCCGGATTGTTGCGGGCGTTGCGGGGTTGCTCGCTCTGCTGGTCGCCGCGGCAGAAGCCGGCAACTGGGGCATCTTCCTGCAGTTTCTGTATCACGTGCCGTATGGCGTAGACGATCCGCTCTACAACAAGGACATCGGCTTCTATCTGTTCTCGCTGCCCGCCTATATCGTGATCAAGAACTGGATGCTGCTTACCCTTGTTCTGAGCGCTCTTTTCGCCGGAACGATCTACTGGATACACGGCGACATCGAATACGACGTTCAGCACCGATCAATGTCGCCGACAGTGATCGCTCACGGCTCGGCGCTGGTCGGTCTCCTCTTCGTGGTGAAGGCGTGGTCCTATGGTCTCGACCGCTATCTGCTGCTCTATGGCGACAACGGCGTAGTCGTCGGCGCAAGCTACACCGATATACATGTGGGGCTACCCGCCCTGTGGATATTGATCGGGCTTTCGATCATCGCGGCGTTCGCCGCGTGGGCAAATCTCCGGGTGCGCACTTACCGGCTGCCTGTCGCCGCGTTCGTACTCGTGGGCATCGGCTCTTTCCTGCTGTCCGGCGCAGTCCCGGCGCTGTTTCGGCATTTTTTTGTCAAACCAACCGAACTGCAGCTGGAGAAGCCCTATATCGAACGCAACATCGCGCTCACCAGGCAGGCATACAATCTCGATCAGATCGAGGCCAAGCCGTTTGCCGCCGAACAGAAGCTTACCTTCAAGACGCTGGAGGCCAACAAGGCCACAATCGAAAATATCAGGCTGTGGGATTGGCTGCCCTTGTCGGATACCTACGCCCAGCTGCAGGAAATCCGCACCTACTACAAATTTCATGATCTTGATGTTGATCGCTATTGGCTCGATGGTTCCTACCAGAGCGTGATGCTCTCGGCTCGTGAGCTGCGGTCCTCCCTGCTGCCGCCAAACGCCCAGACATGGGTTAACCGCCACGTGCTGTTTACTCATGGCAACGGCGCGGTGATGAGCCCGGTCACCCGCAAAAGCACCGAAGGACTGCCGTTCTTCTATTTGCGGGATATTCCTCCTGTTGCAGACGGAGGCCCCAAAATCGACGAACCGCGCATGTACTTTGGCGAGGAGAGCGACGACTATGTCATCGTCAAGGGGAGCACGCCGGAGTTCGATTATCCGAAGGGGAAAGACAACGTCTATGCGTTCTATGACGGCGCCGGCGGCGTTCCGATCGGAGCGATGGCCTCGAGAATGTTGTTCTCTTACTACTTCAACGACCCGAACCTGCTTCTTTCAAGT